>Ga0247682_1000005_pt1 | contig 208247 bp, 170 predicted proteins | sample CNK23_metaG_FD_190130 | JGI IMG/M metagenome (GOLD analysis project Ga0247682, IMG submission 190130) | Soil microbial communities from Purdue University Martell Research Forest, Indiana, United States - CNK23 | ecosystem: Environmental > Terrestrial > Soil > Temperate forest > Bulk soil...
TCCGGTGCGAGGAACTTCGGGTGATCTGCGGCACCCGAGGCGTTCCCGGTACCGTTGCTCCCTTCCGGGCCTGGCGGGGTTCGCGGGACCTCGTTGCACAGAGCCCGAAGTTCCACGCTCCGGCAGTCGCGCTCCATTTCGTGCAACCGTTCCGCGCAACTGCAGAAGAAAAGTCTAGCACAGCGCCGCGAGCGCGACCAAAGAGTGGAGTGATCGCCGCCTGCATCGTTCGTAGAAATTGCCGCAGAATTTTCTCTGCCCTCTTCAAAAATCGAGTACTCTGTTTCTGGACGGATATTCCTCCACGTCCTCCCCGGCAATGCCGGGTCCGCTAGCGCCAGCGGAACACCCCACGTTACGGGGCCGCCCTGCACGCACGGTGCAGGCAGGAGGATTCTCAATGAAAGCTGTTCGTATTTTGTTAGTTTCGCTTCTCGCCGCGTCTCTCGCCGCACCGGCAATCATGGCGCAGACCCGCCAGCTTTTGCAGGGAACGCAGATTCATCTGCAATTACTTACTGACATCAGCACCGGCGCCGCAAAAGACGGCGATCCCTTCATGGCGATCGTCACCGAACCTGTCGCGATCGGCGATCAACTCGTTCTTCCGGCTGGAACTCGCGTGAATGGCATCATCACCACCATCAACAAGGCTCGCCGTTTCTCCATTTTCCGCGGCGAAGCGTACTTGAATCTTGCTTTCCGATCGGTCGAAGTCGACAGCCGCCTCATTCCCGTCCAGATGAGCCTGCTTGCCATCGAAAAGCCGGCCAAGGAAGGCGACGGTCGCAAGCGCAAGGACGTGAAAATCACCGAGGGGCAGGTTGTTGAAGAAAAGCACGACATCAAGGGCGACATTGTTGCCGGAACCATTGGCACTGGCGGCGGCACGCTGGTCGGAGCCGTCTTCAGCCACGCTGTCCGCGGTTTTGGCCTCGGTCTTGCCGGGACCGCCGTTTACGTCGTCGCGCGCAAGGGCAAGGAAGTCGATTTGCCGTCGAAATCCGGCATGCTGGTTAGAATGGACAGCACCATAACCGTCCCCGGAACTACTGCCAGCAAAGCGGGCTACGCGAGTTCCAGCCGCTAGTCTAAGGCGACGGCAAATTTTGCCGGAGGCGCAAGCCCGCTGCGCCTCGGCTCCGTCTTGCAAAAAACAATTTTCTCAATCTTTCAAATCATTTCTTTCGATTGACGCTCCCCGCGCCCTCGCGTTACCCTACCGCCTCATGATTTCTGGTTGTCCACCTCATCTTTTGCCGCTCGATTTCGCCGTCACATACCTTGAGGAGATTCATGTCGACTGAACTGCGCAATTTTCTGTCTTTGTCGTATGACGAGCTCGAACAGCTCAATCTGAAAGCCAAAGAGCAGCGCAAAAACCGCGTCGCCGCCCACAAAATTCAGGAAGAGCGCATCAAGTACCTGACCGACGAGAAGGGGATCAAGGCCGTCACGGTCCTGTTCAGCGACCTCGAAGGCCGCTTGCACATGCTCGATTACGACAAGAAGTTTCTCGTAAAGAGCTGGGACAACCTGACCTTTGACGGCTCCTCGATTCGCGGATTCACCGCGCAACGCGAAAGCGATCTCCGCCTCGGAATGGATTGGGGCTCCTTTTATTGGGCGCCGGCCGATGTCTTTGGTTCCGGCAAGGTGCTCGTCTTTGGCGAAGTGATTGACAAAGACGGTTCGCCGTACAGCGCCGACACTCGGGGCCTGCTCAAAGGTTTTGCGGACACGCTGAACAAACGAGAAGGTTACACGCTCAACGCGGCGAACGAAATCGAAGGCTTCCTCTTCAAAGGTGAGAATGCCGAACGCCACTATCACGAGACGCACAAATTCGAGTACGTGAACACCGGCGGCTACTATCATTCGCTGCCCGGCGATCCCCTGCGCAGTTTCATCGACACGACCGCCGAAGTGCAACGCGCCATGGGCTTCCAGAACGAAAAGGATCACCCGGAAGTTGCGCCGTCACAGTTCGAGATCAATTACGGCTACGGCGAAGTCGTCGCCGCCGCCGACCAGATTCAGCTTTACAAATTGATTTGCCGCCAGGTCGCCACGAAAATGGGTTCCACGGCCAGCTTCCTGCCGAAGCCGGTGGTCGGCGTGAACGGCAGCGGCATGCACACCAACGTTTCCATCAGCAAAGGCGGAAAAAACCTGTTTTGGGATCCGAAAGGCGAAGAAAAGCTTAGCAAGCTCGGTTGGAGTTTCATCGACAAGATTCTTACGCACGGCAACGACATTTGCCTGTTGCTGAATCCAAGCGTGAACGCCTACCGCCGCCTCGACCCTCATTTTGAAGCGCCGAATCAAATCAAAGCTTCGCCGGTAGATCGCGGTTCGATGATCCGCATTCCGATTGGCAACGAGACGAGTTCGCGCGTCGAAGTTCGCTCGGTCGCTCCGGATGCGAATCCTTACCTCGTGATGTTCTCCATTTTCAAGACCGGCCTCGAAGGCGACACCGCAAAGATTAAGAATCTCCGGCAGGCAGAACGCTACCTGCCCGACAACATTTATACGGCGCTAGATAACTTTGAAAAGGCCGAGTGGATCTCCAAACTCATCGGCGCTGACGTGAAGGCGCGTTACGCTGATTTGAAGCGCGCTTCCGCTGACCGCTGCCCGCGCGCCCTCGGCACGTTCGTCAAAGCGCCGGAAGTGCAGTATCACCACGAGGTCTACAATCAGTTCCTCTGGAACCTGTTCTAGAAATTGTCTGACCCGATTTAGCCTCACCTTAGTTCAAAACGCCTCGGCTGCGAGCCGGGGCGTTTTACTTGTGGTCGCCGGATTCAGTCGATAAGCTTCGGCAAAAGTGTCGTCAGCCACGGAACGTAGGTAATCAAAAGCACGCCCAGGCTTAGGACCGCAATCACGGGCAAAGGCGCTCAAAAGTTCCCCGCCTTATCGGGAACAAGTAGCGGCATGCCCTTCGGGGACCGTCTCCCCCGTATTTAGAACTTTTCCCTGCGACTTCAAATCGTTAAGATGCCGCCATGAACTATCCACCGAATCGTCGCAGTTTCCTCGTCGCCACGGGCCTCACCGCCCTGGCCTCCACTCGTGTGCTTGGGGCAAACGATACGTTGCGCATCGGCGTCATCGGCGCCGGCGGCCGCATGAACGATTTGCTCAACTCCGCCGACCGAGCCGGCAACTATCCCTTTCAAATTGTCGCAGTCAGCGACGTCTACGGCCCGCGGCGTGACGCCGTCAAAGAACGATCGAAAGGTCTGGCGACAACGCACGCCGACTTTCGCGAAGTCCTTGACCAACAACTGGACGCGGTGTTCATCGGCTCGCCCGACCACTGGCACGTTCCGATGGCGATCGCCGCGTTGGCCGCCGGTAAGGACGTCTATCTCGAAAAACCTGTCACGCACACGGTCGAAGAAGGCGCGGCGCTCATCAACGCCGTCCGCTCCAGCAAGAGGATCCTTCAATGCGGCATGCAGCAGCGAAGCTGGAGCCACTTTCGCGATGCGGTGGATTTGATTCAGGGCGGCAGCATCGGCCGCGTTCCACAGGTGCGCACCTACTGGTGGCAGAACTACCAACCGGGGTCGAATTTCAAACCGGTTGATACGCAGGCGCTCGACTGGAAGCAGTGGCTCGGCAACGCGCCCGCGCAACCGTTCGCCGAAGAAAAGTTTTATCGCTGGCGCTGGTTCTGGAATTTTGGTGGCGGCGCGATGACCGACCTCTGTACGCATTGGATTGATGTGGTGCACTGGGCCATGAAATCGGACGCGCCGCGCCAGGTGCACATGCTGGGCGACAAATTCATCTTCGAACAGTGGGATTGCCCGGATACCGTGCAAGCCGCGTTTCGCTATCCCGGATTCGATGTCGTTTATGAAGGCATGATGGCCTCTTCCATCGACGATGGCGGCCTTGAATTCCGCGGCACGGAAGGAACGCTGAAACTGAATCGCAGCGGATTCAGCCTTCATCGTGAAGGCGTGAGCGTGAAAGATAACCCGGTCGTGAAGGCGGACAGTTTCCGCGATGGCACGATCACCCACATGCAGAACTTTTTCGATTGCGTCAAAAGCCGCAAAGAGCCGAACGCTCCGGTCGAGACCGGCGTCGCGGCCGCCCGCGCCGGACAGATCGCAAATCTTGCATATCAACGCAGCGGGCAAATCTCGTGGCCGCCGAAATCTTGAGTCCAAACGAGGGAAGAGCGCCGAATCTGTTTTTCAGGGGTCCAGATGCGGCGCCTATTGGGGGGTTCTGGCTAGTGGTTTGTGGAGTTACTTTGAGGACCGAGTTGAGGAGCCTTTTCTGCGCAACGCAAGCCCCGCGTTGTGCCAAAACTCTTGTTCGTATCGTTCGCTGACTTTTGCGAACTCTCTTCACCCTGGAGTAATGCAGAGCGATTGCCAAAGCTGCTTGCCGCTAACTTGTTTGTTTTGTGCCACTTCGATTCGCGAGATGCGCCGAAGATTGAATCAAGTACGAACCGTGTTCCCCGCTGAAACAGTCACGACCGTGGATTGCGAGCCAGAATCGCGCCGCGCGCAAGCGGATTCCTTTGCACACTTCGAGCGCGCGCTGAATGTGTTGCGCGCAGACTTCGTCCAGCGACAAGCTCTCTTCCGGCGCCCGTAGGGCCGGTCAACAACACGTTCGAGTAGTGCTTCGCCACTTTCCGCGAAACTATTTCTATCGCTTTCGCCCGTTGCGTGTGCCATACAGAACCGCATCGCCCGTTTTTTGAAATTCTTATGACCGGCAAGCCCGCGTTCCAAGTCTATCGCCCGCAAATTGCGGAAAGTGGAAGACTTGTGCTGGAACGAATACGCTGGAATTCGCGCGGCGTCTGTTTGGAATCGCTAATTAGGCGGAACTGGGCGGCGGCCGGCCCGGCCACACCGCTGTTCCGAAATGGTGTGGACCGCCCTCCCACTTTCCCAGAACGGAAGCCAGGCGAATCGAAATGTTCTTAGAAGAATTGCGGCAACAGCAGCGTTCGCACAGCCAGCTCTTCAATCGGCGCGTACCCGTACCTGAAAATCATAATCGCGATTACCAATCCAAACAGTCCAAAACTCCCGCCGCGCAGCCAATCCAGATACCGTCGCGCCGTCGAGTCGCTCATGAAAATCATGATCGCAGCACTGCCGTCAAGCGGCGGCGCAGGCACCAAATTGAACAAACCGAGCCGCAGGTTCAGCGAAAACATGATCCACACCGCTTGCGACGCGAACGGTCCCCAGCTTTCATTTCGAAATACATCAAAATGTCTTCCCACCTGCACTCCGAGGACGGCTAGGAACATCAGCGTAAAATTCGCCGCGGGCCCCGCCATCGCCATCAGCGCGGACTTCTTCGGGAATTTCCACTCCCATTCCGGATCGAACGGCGCGCTCGCCCAGCCAAACAGGGAATTGCCGCCTGAGATCAGCACGGAAGCAATCGGCACCAGAACCATTCCCCACGGCTCCCTCTGAATGTGCGACATGGGATTAAGCGTCACCTGGCCGCCGCGCGCCGCCGTTTCATCTCCTTGCCATTTCGCCGCAAGCGCGTGCGCCGCTTCGTGGCAGGTGGTGGAAAAGAGAAAGGCGACGTACCAGATAAATGCTTTGACGATGACTTCCGGCGTGATATCGAACATGCGGCTCCGTTACGCGGATTCTGCCCAATCAGGGTAGAGGCACCGCCACCCCATTGCAAGCCGCGCATTGTCTTGCCCGAGCGGTTTTCGATGCGGTCTGCTGCGTTGAGGTATGATTTCGCAATGCGTTCTTCACTGTGCGCAACGTACGTCGCTCTCACGCTTTTGAGCCCCGCCGTTCCCACCCGGCTCGCCGCGCCACCGGCTCCAGGCGCCAATATTCAACTTTTGCGAACGCCGAATTCCGGTATCCAGCCGCAAACAGTAGTCGACGCGAGCGGCACCGTTCACATGATTTATTTCAAAGGCGATGCGAAAGCCGGCGATATCGAGTACGTTCGGCGCGCCGCTGGCTCGGCGGACTTTTCCCAACCGCTGCGGGTGAACTCGATCCCACAAAGTGCTGTCGCGATCGGCACCGTGCGCGGGCCGCAACTTGCTGTCGGAAGAAATGGGCGCGCTTACGCCATCTGGTTCGGTCCGGCGACAAAGACGGAAGGACACGACGATTCGATGCCCGTATTTTTCACAAGGCTCGATGATTCGAGCTCCGGTTTCGAACCTCAGCGCAATCTGGTCTATTCCGCCACGGGAACCGACGGTGGCCTCTCCGTCGCCGCCGATCAGAACGGCAACGTGTACGCAGTTTGGCATGCCACCGGAGATACGCCCGGTGAAGAACATCGCCGTGTTTATTTGGAGCGCTCGTTGGACGACGGCAAAACGTTTTCCCGCGAATCGCCTGTTTCTCCAAAGGAGTTGGGTGCGTGCGGTTGCTGCGGCATGCGAGCGTTTGTTGATTCGCGCGGCATGCTGTCGATCCTCTTCCGCGCCGCCGCGCAAACCATCCATCGCGATATGACGCTGCTCACTTCTCTGGACAAAGGCGAAACGTTTCAAGCGCGAACGGTGAGTTCCTGGGAGCTGAACGCCTGCCCCATGAGCTCCGCGTCTTTTACCGAAGGCTCCGGCAAATCGTTCGCCGCATGGGAAAAGGCGGGCCAAGTGTATTTTTCACCGCTCGGCGGGAAGCTCGATGAGCTCTCCCCTGCAGCCCTTCCATCGGCCGAACAGATGTTGCGTAAGCATCCGGCAATTGCGGCTAATCGGCGAGGAGAAGTCCTGCTTGCCTGGACGGAAGGAACCGGATGGGCCAAAGGCGGCTCCGTGGCCTGGCAGTTGTTCGACGTAACCGGGAAGCCACTCGGAACGCGGGGTACTGCGGCCGGACTGGCAGTCTGGGGCTTGCCCTCGGTTTTTGCCGACGCGGCGGGCAACTTCACCGTCGTGTATTGAGTGACGCGAGGTCGCGGCGTCCGCCAGTCCGTCACCAGAGCAGTTTCAGCCCGAATTGCACCTGTCGCGATGTCGTCGTTGTGCTCGTTATCACGCCCGCCGTCGGCGAAACTCCAGACGGGGTGAACACCACTTCATTGGGCATGTTGAAATTCGCGCGATTCAGCAAATTGAAAATCTCCGCGCGGAATTGCAAATTCATCCGCTCGCTCAGTCGCGTATTTTTCAGGGTGGAAAAATCCCACGTTGCCAGGCCGGGCCCGCGCAGCGTATTCCGTCCGAGATTCCCATAAAAGCCGGCGTTTGCCGACGTGTTCGAAGGCGCTAGAAACGCCGCCGGATCAAACCATTTGTCCGGTGTACCCAGAATTACGGGCCCGGAAAAATTCGGGTTGGCAAACGGGCGGACCGGATTCCGCGTGTCTCCGTTATTTGACGGGTTGTAGCTTAGTTGCGGCGAAAACGGAAAGCCACCCTGCGCGGTGATGATCGAGTTCAGGCCCCAACCGCTCACCAACGCGCCGGCAAATCCCGAAAGTCCACTCGCAAACTTCTGTCCGCGTCCGAACGGAAGCGCGTACGTCGCGTTGATCGCGGCGATATGACGCACATCGTACGTCGCTAGTCCTTTGTCGGCGCGTAAATCAAACGGGTTCGACGCCAGCGCCGGCCCGCCGCCGGAAGTGGTCGCATTCAACGAATCGCCGTCGTCTAGCGCCTTCGCAAATGTGTAAACGCCGCGCAGCGAAAATCCGCTGCTGAACCGGTGATTCAAATCCACCTGCAACGCGTGATACAAACTGTCCCCGCGCGAAAACCACGTCCACGTGTTTGCAATCGCCGGATTCGCCCTCACGTCCGTCGGCACATAGAATGTTCCTGGCGGCACCGGCGTGTCCGCCAACCCCGCTGGAAACGTCGCCGGATAGTTTGCCGGACATGGAGTTGCCGGACAGATCACCGGAAACGGTTCATTCGCATCAATCCCAATCAGTTCGTGATAGCCATGCGACCCGATATATCCGATCGTCAATGACGTTCGAAGGGAAAGCTCCCTTTCCACTCGCAACGAATACGAAATCAGCGTCGGCGTCTTCAGGTCCGGTTGGACTCCGCCGGGCACTAATTTCGCCGCTGCCGGTATCGGCGCAGAGGGATCGATCGGAAAGTTCGAAACGGCAAAGTTTGGGATGCTGTATGTTGGATTGAACGGTGCATTTTGGTCCGCGCGGTACCCCAGCGCATCCTGCAAATCGTTGTACATACCAAATCCAGCCCGGAGCACCGTTTTTCTGCCCAGCGGGCTCCACGCGATTCCGATGCGCGGTTGCGGCAGGAATTTTGCGTTGTTCGCCAGGAATTCCGAGCCGCCGATGTGCGGAGCCGAATCAATCACACCATTCGTATAGAAATAATTCGCCGCGCGTCCGTGCGCTTCGTTCCAACCGGTCGTAAACTCATCGCGGAATCCCAGCGACAACGTCAAGCTCGGCTTCAGGCGGATCACGTCTTCCGCGTACCACGCGCCAAGCACCGACCGCCAGTTCATCTCCGTCGGCGCCGGGTCGAACAAAAAGCTCGATGCCGTCCCTTGCAAGAATGTCTGCAGGCTGGCGAACGTCGCCTGCCCGTACTGGCTCAGCGCAATCGTTTCGTTCGATTGAAACTTCTGCAGCCACACGCCAAAACTCCATTGATGCCGCCCGCGCGTCCACGTCAGCCGGTCCTCGAACGTAAATAAGTTTCGTGCGATGGGAAGGTTGCTGCCGTTGTTGCTTCCCGCCAAACCCAACGTTGCCGCCGGATTCGACGCCGCGCTTCCGCCCACCACCACCGCGCCAATGGGCCGCCCGAGCAAAAATCCCGGCACGCTCGCCGCCGGCGTTCCCGGTGCTGGCTCGCCGGAAAAGAAATATCCGGCTCGCGAAAATCCGAATCGTATATTGTTCAGCAGGGAAGCGGAAAAGACGCGCGTCTCTTCCAGGCTTACTACCTGCTCGCGCAATGTCAGAGTGTCTGCGCTGAAGGGATCGAGTGGCGTTTCCGTAAAGTCATTCCCGTCGTCCACGGTGTATATCGCGCCGAGCGTGTCCTTCTGCGAAAAGATATGATCGACTCGTGCCGTTCCGAAATCTTCTCGAATCGTCTGCAGCGGGTTGCCGAACACTTCTGCGATCCCGCAGGCATCCGATGGAAGCGTTGTTGGCGGTGTGCAGACTCCGGCAAAATCGAGATCGGTGGCCGTCGGCGTCGGCCAGAGGTTGAGCAATGGTTGAACACTCGGAACGGCGGCGGCGCGGGCCTTGAGGTCAGGCACAAAGGCCGCCGAAGTCTGATGCAAATGCTGGCGAAACCCTTCGTAATTTCCGAATGCAAACGTTTTGCCTTTCCGAATCGGCCCGCCGAGCGAAGCTCCAAACTGATTCCTTTGGAACGGCGGAGCATCTCCCTGATCGAAAAAATTGGGCGCATCCAGCGCGTTGTTCCGCAAATACTCAAACAGTGCTCCGTGCAGTTGATTGCTTCCCGATTGCGTGACGATCAATACTTGGCCACCCGGCCGTTTGCCGAATTCCGCCCCATACGAATCGCGCTGCACATTGAATTCGCGGATTGCGTCGACTCCCAGCAGCATTCCGCTCGGCCCTCCTGGCTGCATGTTGTTTTCCGCTGCGCCGGTGTATTCCACGCCGTTCAGCAAAAACAGATTTTGTTGCGGCCGGTTGCCCGAAACGGCGAAGTTATTCGCGGTCGTCGAATTCGAAATCCCCGTTCCGCCCGTCTTCTGCGAAGTGAAATTCACGATTCCCGGATTTAGCGGCATCAGCAGGTCGTAGCTCCTGCCATTGAGAGGCAATTCCTTCACTTGTTTTTCGCCAACGAGCCCGGAAATGTCCGCCGTCGACGTGTTCACGACGGAAACGTCTCCCTTCACCTGTACCGTCTCAACCGGTTCTAGAATGACGAGCTGAAAATCCACGCGCGCTTCTTGCCCTACGGCAAGTTGAATTCCCGTCCGCACCATCTCCTTAAATCCGAACGCTTTGACTTTCATCTCGTGGTTCCCGACAGGCAGCGACAGCACGAGATACCGGCCCGACGTGTCGGTTTTGGTGGTTCGCGTCCACCCGGTTTCCGAACTCTTTACCGTCAATTCCGCTGCCGCCACCGCTGCGCCCGATGCATCCGTTACAATTCCCGAAATACTCGCGGAAACTTGCGCCTTCGCGGGTAGGATCAGCGACGACAGTACAAGTGCTGCGAACATGAACCGGCTAAGAAGTTTTGCGCTGCGAATAGAGGCGTAGCGACGAACGGACATACGGGTTCCCCCGGACTGTGTGCGAGTCGTCCAGATTCGCCGGCCAACACCTTGTTTGCCCGCAACCCGGAAATAGATACTTCAATACGAATCGTACCGTTATGTCAAACCGACTTAATTCGAATGGAAGGTAGGCGAGTTTAGCCGAATTGCGTGAAGAAAATTCGCCTACCGCGCAAACAGAGCATCCCAGCTTTTGTTTCTTATTGTGCCGCGAAGCGCACCACGGCGAATCGTCAGGACGGCTTCAGCACACGCCGCAAGGACCGCGCGCCGTGGATTATCCCGCGCTTCGCTTTGTCTAACCCTTGTTTCGTTCCCGGGGGCGTCGGATTCAATCCCAGTTTCCGCAAAAAATGATTCGCATGCAGCACATCCACCGGCGACTCTTTTGGCCCGTACGCAATGCTGAGCGCAATCGAAGGCGTCGGCCCGTTCTTCACCCAATGGGGGAAATGCACCGGGTTGTGCACGCCGATGCCGGGTGTCAGCGGAAATTCCATCGCCCGTTTTTCAAATCCTTCTTTCAAATAAATATGCCCGTCCCCATGCCAGTAGCGCTCAATTTCCGGCCAGCTCAATAATTCGCGATCCTTGCCATCAAAAATGTAGACGAGCTTCGTCCCGTAGAGCTGCAGCAGAAAATTCGCTTCGCCGTCCACGTGAAACGTCGTCACTTCGTTCGGCGAAGCGATAAACAGCGTCGCTACCGACGTCTCATATTGTTTCGCAATGTCGATTCCAGCAATTTCGCTGAACTCCCGCGTACATTCGTCCAGCACTTCCTTGTATTCCGGCTCCGAGTGAATGCTGCTCAGCTTCAAGCGCAAACGGCTCGATTCGATGTCGTCAAACGCTTCATGCATCACTTTGCAGAATTCCGGGCTTCCCCAATCCAGGTTCGTCGAACTATTCGCCAGCTTCAAATACCCTTTGGGCTTCTTGTAGGCCGCCAACTTGTCCGCGAGTTTCTTCAATGCAGGTAAAGTGAACAGGGGATGCTCGTGCAGCGTGTGGGGCAGCAGGTAGGCTTTCTTGTCGAAACAAGCCCGGAACACCTCTCGAGTTTGGGAGGAGACGGGGAAGAGTTGAGTCACGGTTGCCGGCATACTGGGCTCCTTGACTGCCGAGGCTGGGCGCATCGTGTTGCGAATTCGTTCAGGGGAGCTGCGGCTCTACCCGCGTAAAGCCTAAGACGCGGCGGACCTGTATCTCGCCATTACATAACCCCGTTACATGATTTTATCAAGGAACGCGCAAACGAGTATAGGTATGTCGTTCGGCGGTTTCATAAACCAAAGTTCTGGTACGCCTCCCGGTGCCCCTTGAAGGAACGGCTCATCCGCGTCATTTGCGGCGAAATGCCTTTCGCCAAATGTCAGGGTAAAACTCGCTGGCGATGTTGTACCCGCTGTTAAAAAGCAAGCTCAATCCCCAGCTCTGAAACACCTGTCCAGGATCGCGATCCCGTTGCGGATAGTACGCCGTCGAAATCCCACTCTGGAATAGCTGGCCGACCACTTGCGGCGTGTTGAACGTCAGTCCGCCCGAGTCCTTTTTCGTGATCAGCGTTCGTGACGCCGCATAGGTCATTCTCGACCAGACCGATCCCTGTTTCCTCCGAAAATACCGCGGGTCGGTCTTCAGCAAATGCGGAAAGAAGCCATAAATAAAGAAGCACGAGGTCGCCTGATCCGCTTCCGCTGCGCCATATCGTTGCGCATACGGTCCCCAGCCCTGTCCGTAATGCGGCTGGGCATCGAATCCCTGCTGGAAAGCGGCTTGAAGAACGTTTCCTACATGCGCTTTGAAATTTTCCGCTTGTTCAAAAGCAAACGCATACTTCTGTCTCGCACCCATCGGTGGAGCATTGTCGGGTATTTCGGACGGCGCCAGATTCGGTTTAAATCCGAGGAAAAGTTCTAACGGCGTTTTCTTGAAGATCTGGTCGGATACGGAAGTCTTCTGCTTTTGCGGCGCCACTGCACCGACCTTTGCCGCAGGCGCATCGGGTTTTTCTTGCGCTTCCAACCGACTGGCGAAGCCCGAAATCAACGACACGGCCATTCCCGCAGCGGCCACTGCCACCCGCATCCAGCTTGTTCTCATCCGTTTGCCGCCCTCGCCCTTCGCGGGATTTGCACGATTTGCACCACGCAAGCATGGAAACCTGCCCGGCGCCGATTTGGATGCGCCAGCCCACGCAAATCGTTCGCACAATCTACCGGATACCTCGCAAGAAACCTAGAAATTTTCCGCGAAAGTCGTTCCAGGGTGCTGTGCCGCAAGACTTTACACAAAAAGAAATCTTGTGCTACTCTGAATAGGTCGAAGATAAGAGAACAAATTCAGGGGACGACGGAGAGGGAACTTGAGCGCACCGAAAGCCGTGTTGATCGAACAGTTCCGGACTCATGTGAAGGACACCGGCTCGCCGGAAGTGCAGATAGCACTTCTGAGCGAGAGGATCAACTACTTGACGACGCATCTCAAGTCTCACGTTAAGGACCACGCGTCTCGCCGAGGCTTGATCATGATGGTCAACAAGCGCCGGCGGCTGCTGGACTATCTCAACCGGCGTGACCCGGATCGGTACCGCGAGATTGTTGATCGTCTTAGTCTGCGCAAGTAACTGCTCGAAGTTAGTACAGCAGTATTTGAAGCCAATCAACCAAATGATAGAAAGCACAGGGCTTGTGTCCTTGTGCGGGTACCGGCTGCGGTAAAGCCGGGCTGTCTCTTGGTGTATGCAGATTTGACGATTAAACCGCTAAATCTCCTCCCTTGTCTTCCGTGAACAGTTAACGCTAGCTGGACTTTGTGGGTTTCTTGGAGCCTTTGCCCCCCGGTCAGGGCCAAAGGCGTTGAGCATTTAAGTTTGGACTAAGTTGGGGAACGTCCCGCGAGGCGGGACCAGGGGAAATAATTTATGGCAGAAAATAATCACATTCCGGCGCCTTACCAGGTGTCGGTCGAAGTTGGTGGCCGGGCGCTCATTCTGGAAACGGGAAAAATGGCAAAGCAGGCCAACGGTGCCATCGTTGCCAAGTACGGCGACACCGTCGTGTTGAACACCGCCGTCATGGCCAGCAAACCGAACGACAGGGACTTCCTGCCGCTCACCGTCGACTATCGCGAGTACACCTATTCCGCAGGAAAAATTCCTGGCGGCTTCTTCAAGCGAGAAGGCCGCCCCACGGAACGCGAAATTCTCGTCTCGCGCTTAACCGACCGCCCGATGCGTCCGCTATTCCCGGAGTCCTGGCGCAATGAAACCCAAATCAACGCGATGGTCCTCTCCGCGGATAGCGAGAATGACCCCGACGTCATAGCCGTTACCGGCGCCGCCGCTGCCGCTTATTGCTCCGATCTTCCTTTTACGACTCCGATTGCCGCTGTCCGCGTCGGTTTGCTGAACGGCCAACTCGTCGCCAATCCGACCGTCGCGGAACAAAAGACCAGCGCCTTGAATATCGTCATCGCCGCTTCGGAAGAAGCCATCATGATGGTTGAATCCGGCGCCCTCGAAGTCAGCGAAGAGACTGTCGTCGAAGCGCTCGAATTTGGACACGCGCAAATCAAGAAAATCATTGGCGCCATCAAGGAACTTCACGCGAAATTGAAGCCCAAGAAAGTTGATGTTGCGCCGTTCCCGTTTGACGACTCGATCTACGCGACGCTGAAGAAGACCATTTCTGCCGACCTCAAGGACGCTCTCAACACCGAAAAGCACCCTAAGAAGGAAAGCTACGCTCTTGTCGACGCTCTCAAAGCAAAGCTCGTCGAAGCGATTCCCGAAGAAGACGAGGAAAAAATCACCCTCACCAAGCGCGCTTTCGACCGGCTCAAGGAAGAAATCTTCCGCGACGAAATCCTGAATGCGCGCCGCCGTCCCGATGGCCGCAAGTTCGACCAAATTCGCAAAATCACTTGCGAGACCACTTTGCTGCCCCGCGTTCACGGCTCAGCCTTGTTCACTCGCGGCGAAACGCAGGCCCTTGCTACCCTGACGCTTGGCACCAAAGAAGACCATCAGCGCCTCGATCTTCTCTTCGCGCAAGACACCTTTAAGCGCTTCATGCTTCACTACAATTTTCCGTCGTTCAGCGTCGGCGAAGTAAAACCGAATCGCGGACCCGGCCGTCGTGAAATTGGCCACGGTGCGCTCGCGGAACGCGCCTTGACCAGTCTCCTTCCGCCCGAAACCGAATTTCCGTACGCGATGCGCCTCGTCAGCGACATTCTTGAATCCAACGGCTCTTCTTCGATGGCCACCGTTTGCGGCGGCTCTCTCGCCATGATGGATGCGGGCGTTCCGCTCAAGTCCCCATGCGCGGGTATAGCGATGGGCCTTGTTGTCGGCGATGCTGGAAAATATTCCATCCTGACCGATATCGCTGGCGCCGAAGATCATTACGGCGACATGGACTTCAAAGTTGCCGGTACCCGCTCCGGTATCACCGCCCTCCAGATGGACATTAAGGTCACCGGCATCAGCATTCCGATGATGCGCGAAGCCCTCGCGCAGGCGAAAAAAGCCCGCCTTGAAATTCTGGACACCATGGATGCCACGCTTGCCGAACCGCGCGCCGCAATTTCCGCTTACGCGCCGCGCCTCTTCAAGCTCAGCATCCCGACCGACAAAATCCGCGACCTCATCGGTCCGGGCGGCAAGAAAATCAAATCCATCATCGAGCAGACCGGCGTCAAAATTGACGTCCACGAAGACGGCACCGTTCACATCTTTGCCACCAGCGGTTCCGGCGGCGATGCGGCATTGCAAATGGTCCGCGACGTCACCGCCAGCGCCGAGATGGGCAAAACGTATCTCGGCAAAGTTGTTCGCCTCGCGGAATTCGGCGCCTTCGTCGAACTCTTCCCGGGTACCGACGGTTTGCTCCACATCAGCGAAATCGCCGAACACCGCGTCCGCGACGTTCGCGACGAGCTGAAACTCGGCGATCAGGTCATGGTCAAGGTGCTTGCGATCGAAGGCAACAAAGTTCGCCTCTCGCGCAAAGCCCTCATTAAGGAAGCCCGCGAAAAGCAGGCTTTGAAGCAACAAGCCGCCGCCGGAGCATCCGGTGCGTCCCCGGCCGAAGTTCATCCTTCGGAAGTTCCGCCGGCCGAGTAGGCGCGGCATCGAAGGAATACAAAAAGCCCTCCGATTCGGTTCGGAGGGCTTTTACTTTTTCGTCCAGTAAATCCTTCTAAGTACCTGAAGGGCGTCGTTCCCGCATCTCACGACTCAGATGTTTGGCTTTGCTCACAGGCAATCTAGGAGGATCAATGCGTAAGCTTATTCATGTTTTCGTGGTCTTCGTTTCCCTGGCCCTCGCGCTCGGCTTTCCTGGAGGGGCTTGCGGCGCGGACAAGAAAAACGCTCCCCCGGCCCCTATGCCTGTCCAAATCACCACGGCTCAGAAGGTCTTCATTTCAAATGGTGGACAGGACGCCAGCTTTTCCGCGTTTGCGCCGCGGCGCGCCTACGATAGCTTCTATGCGGAAATCCGGGCCTGGGGAAAGGCGACCATCGTTGACACTCCTTCCGAAGCGGACGTGGTGCTTGAAATCAGCCTGGCCAACGAACTGCGGCTCTTTGGCAAGGAACTGACATCCCTTCCCGTACTTATCCTGACTATCCTCGATCCAAAGACTCATGTAAGACTCTGGGTCTGTGCCCAGGAACTCGAATCGGGGAACTTCGTTCTTGTCGGCGCTCACCAGGACGGAAAGTTCGATAAAGCAATGGACCGAATTGTGGACGATTTCAAATCGTTGGTCGGGAACGCGCCTGCCGCGAAGAAGTCCTAGGAATATCTACGCACCGCTACTTTCGCGTTTCCACCGTGTAGTGCTCGTGCAAATACTGTGCAATCTTCTGGGCATCGGCTTCCGGAATCGTCGCGCCAAACGTCTTCACCATCTTTTGTACTTCCGCGTCCCACGTTGCAGCGGGAAGTGGCGGCTGCATCGTGATGTAGCGGAGTGTGTGACAAGTCCCGCAATAGATCTGTGTTTCGGCTTTGCCGGCGCCGTCGGCTAGTCCGACTTCAAATGCAGGGTAACTTGCGGCGCTGTAGCGTGAGTCCGCAGTCATCGCGGGCACCGCCGGTTGAGCAACTCGACCCAGATTTAGCGCGCTGTACGATCCGAGCTGATGCTGTGCCAGCGCGGTGCCGCTTGCGATCCCGCTCCCTGCCAAAAGTCCTGCAACGATTCTGCGAAGTCTCATTGAGGTTCTCCCTACTCCGCCGCCCCAACTGCAAATTCTTGCCGTTCGATCCTGTTCCAAAGATAACCCGCTGGATTCCACACGGGCTCGTCCGGCTGCATGTTTCCTTTTTCGTCCGTTGCGCGCACTGCAATCGAGTATTTTCCCGCCGCTTTCGGCGTCCAGCTGAAATCCCAGGTCCGGAAAGAATATGCGCCAAAATCCTCACCCAGCTGCGCCGGCTTCCACGTATGCAAATTGTCCTCGGAAATCTCCACCTTCGTCACACGCCCGTATCCGCTGAATGCGATTCCGCGCAAGGTCACGCCCATCCCCGCCGGAATTTTTCCGCTCCCACTCGGCGAAACCAAAAACGATCGCACCGGCATCCGGCCAATCGGTACCGTCTTTACTCCCCCAGCTTTCATCGCTTCCGGCGTCGTCGTGCCCCGTGGCGTGTCCGGAATCCGATACGCGGTCTTCATCCAGAAATTTTCATCCGCATTGTCCAAGACGCGAATCCACGTCAGACACTTCATCCAGTACGTCGCAAAATATCCCGGCACCACCAGCCGCACCGGAAAACCGTTCAACATCGGCAGCGGTTCGCCATTCATCGCGTAAGCCACCACGCATTCATCCATCGCCGGATTATCCAAGTCCAGAGACTTCATAAACGACCGCGAACCCATTCCTTCCGGCCCTTCGCCCTGCTCCAACCCTTGCAGCTGCACCTGTAATGAGCCGCTCTTCATGCCCGCCGCATTCAATAAATCCCGCAGCTTCACGCCCGTCCAGCGCGCATTTCCCATTGCGCCGTTGCCCCACTGGCCTCCTGGCACGCGCGGCTGCAGCCGGCTCCGGCTATTGCCCGAGCACTGGTTCACCGCCGTAATCGTCTCCGGCCGGAATTTCCTCAACAAATCCGCCACCGAAAGCGCTTGCGGCGACGAAACATTTCCTTCGATGCGCAATCGCCAGGTTTTCAAATCTACCGCATTGGGTATGCGGTCCAGGTGCCATCGCACGTAAAACGCCTCATTCGGTGTAAAGGCGTTCGCAAAATAATTTCGCGGTGTTTCGAGCTGCACCGGCCTGTCCGTCAGCAATATCAACGGCGCCTTCTGTGGTTCGCTGACAATCGGTCCGACCGAATTCCAATGCGGGTTCGCCCCCGGGCCTGTGAAATTCGGCAGTTCGGCGGGCGATTTCTCCTGAGCAGAAGTTGGAAACAAATGGAACGCTGACGCCGTCGCCAAACCTCCCGCCGCTGCGCCCGCCGTTCGCAGCATGGCCCGCCGCGAGAATTTGCCGGCTCTTCCCAATTCGCCGTCACTCATGATTCCTCCGTAGAGGCCTATTCTCGCAGGATTTTGTCGGACGCCGCGCCCGACTGCTTGAGGTAACTACGCCGCGCAGCTTTCGCTCGAGCTTTCGCTTGAATTGTGTACCGCGCTCAGCGCGCCCCACAAAGCATCGAGCGCTTCGTTCGTGGATTTCAAAATCTCCGCTTTATTGCCGTTCGCGTTTGTTTCCAGCCATCCGCGCCACGCCGCACGGTGTTCTTTGTCCGCTTCCTCGTGAACTTTGAAATACGCCAGCCCCGCTGGCTCTGCAATCCCGTAGAACTTCTTCAGCCCGTCAATCTTCGTCATCGCAATCTCCGGCACCTGCGCTTCATACGCGTAAAGCGCCGCCACGGCCTCCGCCACGCTCCGCTCCGCACAAATCTGCCGGAATTTATCCACCGCGTGCTTCGTCCCGGGCAGCGAATCGCTCGACGTCACTTCCTCTTCGCTCACGCCCGCTGCTCCCGCAAAATCCCGCCAGAGTTTTGCATGTGGCCGCTCCGGATTTTCTTCCTCCGCCAGATTCTCCAACACTACCGGTTTCAGCGACTCATCCGCCCGCGCCGCCAGCACACGCAAGTGCTGCGGAAACGCCTCCACGTGCTTGTAATACTGCCGCGCATAGAGTTGCAGCGACTCCCGCGTCAGCTTTCCCGCTTGCCAATCCTGATAAAACGGATGCTTCAACAAATTCTTCTCCGCAATCGCGGCATCCAGCTTTTCCAACAGTTCTGTGTTCGGCATCCCCAAATCCTCCGTGGAATTCGGCGCAGTCCGCGCCAAAAAATAATATCTTCGAGTCTAGCAGAATCTCGCCGAACCGCTGAACCGCCGCAACTGCACCTCAATTGCCGCGCGTTATTATGTTAACCCTGCTTGTGTACCCGCACAATCACTGCGCCCACCGCTTTTAATTTCTCCACGATTCGCTCATACCCACGATCGATGTGATACACGCGCTCCACAATTGTCTCGCCGTTCGCCACAAGCCCCGCCAGCACCAACCCGGCACTGGCGCGCAAATCGGAAGCCTGCACTGTCGTTCCAGACAGCGCCGCCGGCCCCTTCACCGTCGCGCGGTGCCCATCAATTGAAATCTGTGCTCCCATCCGAATCAATTCGCTCGCATGCAGAAACCGGTTCTCAAAAATTGTTTCGTTGATAACGGAAGTCCCCTCCGCTTGCGTCGCCAGCGCCATGTACTGCGCCTGCATGTCCGTTGCAAACCCCGGATATTCTTCCGTTGTTACGTCCGCGGCAAAAAGTTTTCGCGGCGCGCGCACCCGCACCCGGTGCGGCCCTGTCGTCTCGACCATCGCTCCCGCCTTTTGCAGCAGCGCAATCGTCGCGCCCAAGTGTTCCGGGTCGCAGTTAATCAAACTCAGGTCGCCGCCTGTCATCGCGCCGGCCACCAAAAATGTCCCCGCTTCGATCCGGTCGGGAATCACCGTGTGATCCGCGCCGGTCAGCTTTCGCGCGCCCTCGATCCGCAGCGTCGCCGTTCCATCGCCGGAAACCTTCGCGCCCATTTTTCGAAGCAGCACGATCAAATCCGTAATTTCCGGCTCGCGCGCCGCGTTTTCCAGCACAGTCTCTCCATCCGCCAGCGCCGCCGCCATCAAAATATTTTCTGTGCCCGTCACCGTAATCTTTTCAAACTTGACGTGTCCGCCCTGCAGTCGTCCGCGCGGCGCCCGCGCCTCGATGTATCCGTGCGCCGTCACAATCTCTGCGCCCATTTGTTCCAACGCGCCCAGATGCAAATCCACAGGCCGCGCGCCGATGGCGCATCCGCCCGGCAACGAAACTCTCGCCACTCCTATCCGCGCCAGCGTCGGCCCCAAGGTCAAAATTGACGCCCTCATCGTCTTCACCAGGTCGTACGGCGCTTCCGCGTGCGAAATCGATTTCGCCTCGAGCGAGTAATCCGCCGCGGGAAAAGAGTCCACCATCACGCTAGAGCCCATAAACGCCAGCAGCTTCGCCATCGTGATAATGTCCCGCACGCGCGGAATGTTGTGCAGCGTCACGCGCTCGTCCGTCAGCAAAGAAGCAGCCATCGCAGGCAGCGCTGAATTCTTCGCCCCGCTAATCGCCACTGTTCCGTGCAGCGGCTTTCCGCCCTTAATCAAAAATTTATCCATCCGCTCTCGCTCTTTGCTCCGTCAAGTTACCGGATCTCACTCCGGCTTTTTCTTGCTCTTCTTTGTGACCTCTGTGTTCTCAGCGATCTCTGTGTAAAAGTGTTTTCATTCGCGCAACGCCGCCCGCAAATTTCCCTTCGCCTTCGCCAACAATTTCCGCGCGGCCGCTGCGTCGACCTCGCGTCTTAACATAATCAGCCCGACACGCATATTGTGTCCCGCGGAACGCAGTGCGTGTTCCGCCGCGGACAAACTCTTCCCCGACGCCGCCTGCAGAATCCGTACCGCGCGCCCTTCCAGCTTCTGATTCGTCCTCTCCATATCGATTAGCAGATTTTCATACGCATGTCCCATCTCTACCATCGCTGCGGTACTAAGCATGTTCAGCACCATCTTTTGTGCCGTCCCTGCTTTCAGCCTCGTTGACCCTGTCAGCACCTCCGGCCCCACTTCCGGCGCAATAAAAATGTCCGCCAATTTCATCAAGGGCCCCGCACGATTCGCCGCTACACCGATTGTCGCCGCACCCTTCTTCTTCGCAAACTTCATCGCGCCCAGCACATACGGTGTCGTCGCGCTCGCCGCAACTCCCACCACCACATCCTTCTTCGACAATTTCTTTCGCCGCAAATCATTCACGGCGTTCTTCACCGAATCTTCTGCCCCTTCGACCGCGTTTGTAATCGCTCGCCGACCGCCTGCAATCAACGCCTGCACCGTCTCTCGCGAAATCCCGAACGTCGGCTGGCATTCCGCCGCATCTAGAATCGCCAATCGCCCGCTCGATCCCGCTCCCACATAGATCAAGCGCCCGCCGCTGCGCAGAGCACGCACGATTGCATCCACTGCTCGCGCAATCCCCGGAACTTCGCGTTCCACCGCCGCGGCCACTTTGCGATCTTCGCGGTTCATCAACCGGACAATCTCCAGCGAACTCATCCGGTCAATATTCTTCGAAGCCGCATTCCTCTGCTCCGTCAGCCGAAACTCTTTCGCACTCGCTCTCATCCTTTCATTATATCCACGCCCTCCAAATTCGCTCACCCGACAATTCTCCGCGGCGGCGAGGTTGTGGGCGCAGTTGTAGGGGCCGCTTTCTGAAGCGGCCCTCTTCGATCTCCACCTAGCCTCCGCTTCAACCTCGCCCACTCATTTCTGGACACACACTTCCCTCATCCCTGAAATTCTCTCCCGCCGAATCGTCTATCCTTATAAGAGAGCGGCTGCGTCGCCTCGCTTCCGCATTTTTCATGAACCTATGTCCATTGAAGTTCTAAATCGGCTTTTCGAAGAGCACTTCCACGAACCCGCCCAGCGTGTCCTCCCGCTGCAGGGCGAACTCGGCGGCTCCGGCCGTCAAATTATTCGCCTCACGGGAACCCGCGCCAGAGCCATCGGCATCCTCTACAACGTTCGCGAAGAAAATCTCGCTTTCCTTGAATTCTCGCGCCACTTCCGCCGCCACGGCCTGCCCGTCCCGGAAATTTATGGTGAATCGCTCGACCAGGGCGCCTACCTCGAAGAAGACTTTGGCGACACCACCCTTTTCGAATTTCTTTCAAAGCATCGCAGCGGTACGGTCATCGCACCGCCCGTTGTCGACGCTTATCGCAAAGTCGTCGAAACTCTCCCAAGATTCCAGATCGAGGCCGGCCGCGATCTCAACTATTCCGTCTGCTATCCCCGCGGAAGTTTCGATCGCCAATCCATCGTCTGGGACCTCAACTATTTCAAATATTATTTCCTCCGCCTCGCGGGCATCCCGTTCAACGAACAATCGCTCGAAGACGATTTCGAGCGCCTCACCGAGTTTCTTCTCAGTGCGGAACGCGATTTTTTCCTCTATCGCGACTTCCAGTCCCGCAACATCATGCTCCGCGACGGCAAACCATATTTTCTCGACTACCAGGGCGGCCGCAAAGGCGCCCTCCAATACGACTTGGCCTCGCTCCTTTTCGACGCAAAGGCCGACCTCCCGCCCGAACTCCGCCAGCAGCTTCTCGATCACTATCTCGATTGCGTCGCCGAACTTGCCGAAATCGACCGCGACGCCTTCCTCAAGCACTACTACGCGTACGTTTACGTCCGCATCCTCCAGGCCCTCGGTGCCTACGGTTTCCGCGGCTTTTACGAACGCCGGCCGCATTTCCTGCAAAGCGTTCCCTATGCGTTAAAAAATCTGCGCTGGCTTCTGCACAACGCAAATCTTCCGGTTGCTTTGCCCACGCTGATGGCCGCGTTTGAAAGCATGCTCGGCTCCGAAAAGCTCCACAGCATCGCCAAAGAGGCCGACAATCTCGTCGTCCATATCAACAGTTTCTCGTTCCATCGCGAATTGCCAAAAGACGACAGCGGCAATGGCGGCGGCTTCATCTTTGACGGCCGCAGCCTCCCCAATCCCGGCCGCGAAGAAAAATTCAAGGAACTGACGGGCAAGGACGCGCCCGTCATCGAATATCTCCATCAGCAGGAGAGCGTTCACCAATTCCTCGCCTCCGTTTACACGCTCGTCGACGCCAGCGTCGCCAACTACCAGTCTCGAGGCTTCAAAAACCTCGTGGTCTCGTTCGGCTGCACCGGTGGCCAGCACCGTTCCGTTTTCCTCGCCGAACAACTCGCCAAACGTCTTCGCTCTCGCAATGGCCTAACTGTCGAGCTCCATCACATCGAACTAGAAAAAAAATCCAGATGACCGCCCCTCTTCATTTGTCCCCTCTCGTTTTTTCCGTCGCTGGTTTTCCCTGTGTCCTCTCCGCTCCCAGAGCTTTCTGTGTAACTTTTTCTCTTTTCTTTCTGTGCTGGTTTCCTCTGCGCACTCAGCGTCTCTGCGTTACCTCCTCTTCCGGTTTTCTTCGCGACTCGTCACTTACCACTCGCCACTTCTTTTTTGGTTCCCGTCCATGAAAGCCATGATCCTCGCCGCCGGCCTCGGCACTCGCCTCCGCCCGCTCACCGACAACGTCCCCAAAGCGCTAGTCGAGCTGAACGGCCGCACCCTCCTCGAAATCACCATCGACCGAATCAAAGCTTTCGGCGCAACGGAAATCATCGTCAACACCCACCACCACGCCGAGAAAATCGTCGCCTTCCTCAAATCCAAAAACAATTTCGGCCTCCGCATAGAACTCTCCCGCGAAGACGACCTCCTCCTCGACACCGGCGGCGGCCTAAAAAAAGCGGCCTGGTTCCTCCAGGAAGGGAACTCGGACGAACCTTTTTTCCTCCACAACGTCGACGTCCTCAGCAACATCGATTTCCGCCAAATGCTCGACGCACACAAGAAAACTTCCGCCCTCGCCACCCTCGCCGTCCGGGAGCGCCGATCCTCCCGCCAACTTCTCTTCGACGCTAACGGCCTCCTCGCCGGCCGCCGCATCAACGAAGTTGACACGCTCGTCTCCAGCGCGAATTCCGTCGCCGGTAACGTGGGCGCTCGTGCCGTTCCCGTTTCCGAAGCCGAGCTACATCCTGCGAGCAACCGCCCCGCCGCTGAGCCCGAGCACCGCCCGCTGGCCGCCGGTCTTCAACGCCTTGCCTTCTCCGGAATTCACTTCATCTCTCCCCGCCTTCTGCCCCTCATCAGCGAATCCGGCGTCTTTTCGATCATCGACACCTACCTCCGCCTGGCCAAAGCCAACGAAAAAATCTCCGCCTTCCGCGACGACTCCTTCTACTGGCGCGACCTCGGCCGCCTCGAGGACCTCCGCCGGGCTGCTGACGATTTGCATTTGGGGCTGCCATGCATGTAGAACTATCGTCACGTGACCGCTGCATGACTGTTTTGAACCTACCAGAACTAGGATCTTCCGATGACCTCTGATCCCACGCAGCAAAATACCGACCTAGATCTCGGCCGTGCCTACACAAAAAAGCGTCGATGGTTGGGCGAAATGCAATTCGGCGCAATGTTTCTGGCAATTCTCTTATACAGCCTGCTTGGCTTGCATAATTGGTCCGCAAGGTTTGCAACCGAGATCACTACTAATTTTTACCTGCAGGCGTTGGTTTGTTGGACTTTTCTCTGGGTTGCTTGTCTGGCTGCTTCACTTCCCGTTTCGGTCTACCACTTTTTTGTCGATCGAAAATTCCGGATGGCGAAGTTGAATGTCTATCGCTGGTTCTTGGATCTTCTTAAGGCGAAAGCACTTTTGTTTGTGTTTGGTGCAACAATCGTCGAAATCGTGTTCTTCTGTGGCGCTAGCTTCCCAGAGTATGGCTGGGTATTGGCGGGCATATTGTGTTCGGTGACTCTGTTTGCTGCGGCCGCAATTGCACCCTGGCTGCTGTCCCTTTTCTATCCGGTTCGTTCGCTGGAAAATCCAACTCTTCGTGAACGGCTTGTCCGCCTGGCTGCAAAAGCCAACGTGAGCGTCGGGCCAGTATACGAATGGCAAATATCGGCCCGGACCCGAGCGGCGAATGCACTCGTCGCCGGCATTGGCTCCAGCCGACGAATCCTCCTGACAGACACACTTCTGTCTGTGCTCTCAGAAGACGAAGTTGAGGCGATAGTCGCGCACGAGCTGGGTCACTGCGCTCTCAATCACACTAGAAAGCGGCTCCTCGTCCAGAGTCTGATTTTTATCGCAATCCTCGGTGGTATTGACTTTGCGGTCCGCAATGACCTTCTTGCGTTTGTTGACAGCAGCGCGAGTTGGCGGGACCTATCGCTGCTTCCTGGTTTCTTTCTCTACTGGAATCTGGCGAACGTTTACGGGCGAATCCTGCTAGGTTCGGTGGCGCGAAAAAACGAAAAGGCTGCCGATTTGTTTTCTTGGCAGTTAGTGGGGCGTGCCGAGCCATTTATCACCGCTATGCGCAAGCTGCTAGAGCTTAATTTGATAGTTTTTGACAAGAATTCGGAATGGAAGTACATGCATCCCGCGACCGCAGATCGCATTGCGGCCGCCGAGCAGTACGCGAAGGCACGAGGCGAAACGTTCGGAGCGTCTGGCTCTCCAGTCGCGGTCGGCTCGGAACTAGGCTAGGGCTCGCCGTGAGAGCGCGGCCGTTTTCGCCCTAAGCCTCCCGATTCCAGCCGAACCGGAGAACTAAGTTCGGTTTATTGTGTGGGTGCTCCTGCGGTGGCTAGCCCCAACGCCTGCACCACAGCGTCGTGCAACGCCACGCGTGCTTTGGCGATTTTCATGTTTTCGCGCGTGGGATGAACCCGATTTGTCAACAACACAACAAAAAGTTGCCGGTCGGGGTCGATGTAAATCGAAGTTCCCGTAAAGCCTGTGTGTCCGTAAGAGTGTGGCCCATAGAAATGACCCATAAAACTGTTTTCACCCGGCACGACCCAGCCCAAAGTGCGCGTTCGACCGGAAATTTCCTGCGGAACGGTAAACTGCGCGATCGTCGACCGCCGCACAATCCGTTGATGCGCATACATGCCGCCGTTCAAAAGCATCTGGCAGAACACCGCCAAATCCGGCGCCGTGCTGAACAAACCTGCGTGACCGGAAACGCCGCCGATCGCGAAAGCGTTTTCATCATGCACTTCGCCCTGAATCAGCCGATGCCGCAGCTGATTGTCAATCTCCGTCGGCGCTATCGTCGGCCAAATCTTCTTCGGCGGCAAATACATCGTGTGATTCATTCCAAGCGGTGAAAAAATATCTGCCCGCGTCAATTCATCCAGATTCTTGCCCGTCAACCGGTGAATAATCTCCGCCAGCAAGATAATTCCCAGGTCCGAATAGATCATCTTCGTCCCCGGCTCATATTCCAGCGGCTCTGCAAAGATCCTGCCGAGCGTGTCCTGCTTGCCTTTGGACGTCCGCCAGTATTCCTTGAACGCGGGCAATCCCGACGTATGTGTCAGCAAGTGCCGAACCGTGACGCGATGCCGCCATTCGAGCTGCGCTCCGGAGGAAGTCCATTCCGGCAAGTAACGCTCGACTTTCGCGTCCAAATCCAGCGGCACCGGAAAATCGCCTTCAAACAATTTCTCCGTAATCGTCGCAGTCCCAACGACTTTCGTCAGCGACGCGATGTCATACATCGTGTCCACATTCACCGATGGCGATTTAGCGTCATACGAAAGTTTGCCAAACTCATGAAGCGAAACTTTTCCCTTGTACCCGATCGCCAGCGTCGCGCCCGGAAACGCTTTGTCTTTCACCGCCGCCTCAATCACATCGAAGGCCGGCCGCAGTTGCGCTTCGCCTCGCACATCCATGGGCGCCAGCTTCATCTGCTCCGCTGGCACCTCAATGCCAGATCCCGCTTTCAAACCAATTCCCGGAATTGTCACCGGCAAATGCCCGCGCATCGGAATTTCTCCAAATAGCGCGCGTGCCATCGAAATCTGCGCCACGTCGCTGATTCCAAACGCGCCGATCCAAGTTTCTGCCTGCGGAAATCGTTCAATCAAATAAGGACTGCCTAGTGCCAGCGTAATCACCGGCTTTCCCGATTTGTAAACTTGTTCCGCCAGCGCCGCCTGCTCCGCAGGAACGTCCACATTTCCTTTGCGATCGCTCACGCGCACAAACAGCGCCACCAGCGCGATGTCGTAAGAATCCGGCGCTGGCAATTTCAAATTCGCTGCGTTCGCGAATCGCGTGTCCGCACGCAACGTTGTCACCGAATCAAATCGCTTCCGCAGCTCGCGTTCCAAATCTTCACCGGGATACGGTTCCGGGTCCGCATAAAACGCGAGCAGCAGTGCGCGGCTCGGTTTCGTTCCGTCCAGCGGCAAGCGCTTCGGCGTGTCTCGGAGCAAAGTAATTCCGCGATCCGAAATATCCTGCGCTTCACTTTGCCATTTCACCGAAGCAAATTTTGTATTCAGCCCCGCCAAATCCACCAGACGGTTTTTATCCAGCCCCAGTCGTGCCTTCGCTTCCAAAATTCTCCGCACCGACCCGTCCAATCGCTCACCCGAAATTCGCCCGGATTTCACCGCCACTTGCAGCGCTTCAAACGCCGCATCCGGCACTGGCGGCATCAACAAACAATCCGCGCCTGCCAGCACCGCACGCACCGCCGCTTCTCCCGGCGCGAAGCGCACCGTGATTCCGCCCATGTCCATCGCATCCGTAATTACGAGCCCTTCAAATCCAAGTTGGTCGCGCAACACTCCCGTCAAAATACTGTGTGAGAGAGTCGCCGGAGTATTTGGGTCCGGTTCAAGCGCCGGCACATTCAAGTGTCCGGTCATCACGCTGCCCACGCCCGCTTCAATCGCCGCGCGAAAGGGAACTAATTCCAATTCATCCAGCCGCGCGCGATCCGCTTTAATTACCGGAAGATCGATGTGCGAATCCGCCGCCGTATCGCCGTGCCCCGGAAAATGCTTCGCCGTCGCCAGCCCCCCATTTTCATTCACGCCGCGAACGTACGCGCTCACAAATTCCGCGACGCGCCCCGGATTTTCTCCGAACGATCGCGTGTTGATGATTGGATTTTCCGGATTGTTGTTGATGTCCGCCACCGGCGCATAAATCCAATGCACGCCCGCGTCGCGCGCTTCAATCGCCGTGATTTTCCCCATCGTGTACGCGTCATTCGGATTACCCGCCGCCGCAAGCGCCATCTGCGTTGGAAACGATGTGCCCTCATCCAAACGCATCGCCGAGCCGCGCTCGAAATCCGCGCCGACCAAAAGTGGAATCTTTGCCTTCGCTTGCAACTCGTTGTTCAGTGCCGCCGTCGGATACGCCTGGCTCTTCTCGATTCCCAGCGGTCCAATGTGCGTCACGATGATGAATCCGCCTGCGTGCAAATCGTTTACGAAGTGCAGCATCTGCTGATACGCCGGAGAATCCGTCGAAGTAAAAGTCCCGTGATACGTCGTAAAGAGCAGCTGGCCGATTTTTTCGTCGGTGGACATTTTCCTTATGGTCGTGTCCACCCACGCACGTGCGGCGGGGTCGAGCGCTTTTAACGGTGATTTCCTGGAAGAAGTTTGCGCAACGCCTGGTGAAGATGTTTGTGACGAGCTTTTGCTTTGCGAACGAAGGTTTTTGGCCATAAAAATTGTGACTGGAAGTAGAAGCAGGCACAGCACGGAGCGGCTTTTGCTCAAACGGATTCTCCCGGTACGCGTCGCCCTGCTCTAACTTGTTGATAACACACGCACACAGCGCGCACAACGCAGTTCGCCACAGGGCGTTCCAGAATATCATCGGCTGCGGAAACAAAAAGCGGAAGTTTGGGAGGCGCGCTTGCGGCGAAGCGATCGTTCGGGATTTTATCTTGTTTTTGCTCTCGTCATTTTCACATTTTCCTCGCCCGCGATTCTAGCGGCGGGGAAAGCTTCTGCGAAAAAGGGCCGGCCCGGCCGCGTACAGTCCGGACTGGACGTCCTCGAAATTCAGAAGTTCGCGCCGCTCAAGGGCAAGCGCGTCGGCCTCATCACGAACCACACCGGCCTGGACGCGCAGGAAAAAACCACGATCGATCGTTTGGCGCATGCCCCCGGGATTACGCTGGTCGCGCTCTTCTCTCCCGAGCATGGCCTTGCGGGAAAAATGGACGACAAGGTCACGTCGACCAAGGAACCGAGCACGGGATTGCCCGTTTACAGTTTGTACGGCGAAACGAAGCGGCCGACGGACGAAATGCTGAACGGAATCGATGCGCTTGTTTTCGACATTCAGGATGCCGGCGTGCGCTTTTACACCTACACGACCACGATGGGCTACTGCATGGAAGCGGCGGCGAAAAAGGGAATCGCGTTCTATGTGCTCGACCGGCCGAATCCCATCGGTGGCGAAATTGTCGAGGGGCCGATGCTTGATTACGACAAGCGCGATTTTGTCGCGTATTTTCCGCTGCCGGTGCGTTACGCGCTGACGATCGGCGAACTGGCGCAACTTTACAACACGGAAAATAAGATCGGCGCTGACCTGCACGTGATTCAAATGAGAAACTGGCACCGGAACTATTTTTACGAGAGCACGGGTTTGCGGTGGGTGCCTCCTTCGCCAAATTTGCGCACGACGAAGGGCGCGATCTTGTATCCGGGCCTGGAGATTTTACAGAATGCGGGAATTTCCGTCGGCCGTGGAACGGAAGCGCCGTTCGAGATTTTCGGCGCGCCGTGGATGAACGGGGAAGAAGTGGCGTCCGCGCTGAACGCCAAACATCTGCCGGGCCTGAAATTCGTTGCGCAACTGCTGATTCCCGTTTCCGGTTTGTACGCGGGCCAGCGCTGCGGCGGAGTAAGCATAAAGATTGGCGAGAAGTCGGCGGTGCGGTCGATGCGCATGGGGCTGGAAATCGCCGCCGTTCTCGAAAGGTTGTATCCGGACAAAGTGGATTTGGCTAAGACGATAACGCTGCTCGGCAATGCCGCGACCGTGGAAGAACTGCGCATCGGAGCTCCGCCGGAAAAAATTGTCGCCGACTGGAAAGAGGACCTCGCCGCATATGAAAAGACGCGGCGAAAGTACATCTTGTATAAGTAGTTCGCATATTTCCAAGTTTTGCGGCCTGTGCCAGTTGGCACGCGTGCGCAGGCAAGAGTGCCTACGCTACCGGAAAGAATTGTCGCCGACTGGAAAATCGAAATCGCCGCATACGAAAAGACGCGGCGAAAATATCTGCTGTGAAAATAACTCCGCAACGTTTTTTCGGTTCCTGCGAAAAATTCTTGAGCGTGCGACTTCACGGTGCTACTTTCATTCTCGATGTCGGAAAAATCGGAGCAGTTCCACTTCAATCGATATTCTTTAGCAATCCTGTGCGCCGGTGTTTCCGCACTTGCGTATGCATTTGTTGCCCGCAGGTTTCTAATGCTATTTGTTTCCGGAGGTGCTGTCTGGCTACTAGCCATGATCGAGTTACGGGATGGTTGGCCACCCGGCGACCCAGCTGCACGCGGCAGAAGAAGAATGTTCAAAGGAGTCGCGATGGGGGTCGGTTTCTTGATATTTGTTTCAACCTGGTATCTCATCGTTGTTCTCGATCCGTCGCTCCGATAGTTGACGGTGTGAAGACTTAGGGAGACAGCGTGAGACAGTGGATTTGCGGAATTTTGGCGCTGCTGTTCATCAGTTGCGCGGCATATTTGGGAATCATTCTTTGGAACGCTCCCGTTGATTCCGGTCCCAATCCGATTCCTTTCTTGTGGGGACTGGTTGTGTTCTTGTTCGTTGTTGCACTGATCCTTCTGCGGTTTGCCTTCAAAGCTTCGCCCTCCAAATAGCCGCTGAAGAGGCGATTTTCTGCCGGGCCTTTTTCATTGGCAGGCATGCGTGGCAAGGCGCATATCGTTGTGGTAGAGTGCCCGCATGAGAGTTGTATCCCTCCTGCCTTCGGCCACGGAAATCCTGTTTGCGCTGGGATTTGACCGGGAAATTGTGGGCGTGAGCCACGAGTGCGACTTCCCGCCGCGGGCGCGCACAAAGACCATCGTAATTCATTCGCGCATTGATAAGGACGCGGGGCCGCTCGAAATCGACCGCCAGGTGCGGGAGTATGTGGAGCGCGGCGAGAGCCTCTACGCCGTGGACACGGAAGCGCTGCAGGCGTTGGCGCCGGACCTGATCGTGACGCAGGATTTGTGCCATGTGTGCGCGGCTTCGCCGGACGATTTGGCCAGTGCGCTGGCGAAATTCGATGCGCGGCCGGAAGTGCTGTGCCTCAATCCGCAAGATTTGGGCGACGTTTGGCGCGACATTTTGTGGGTCGGCGAAGAGACCGGCCGCGGATGGCAAGCCGAAAAATTGCTTCAACAAATTGGCGAGCGATTGGGCGCGTTGCAACTGCAAGTGGAAGCTGCAACCGAAATGAGTCACGAGCGGCCACGCGTGGCTTTTCTCGAATGGCTGCAGCCGATTTACGTCGGCGGACACTGGGTGCCTGAAATGATTGAGTTTGCGGGCGGGCGCGACGTTTTTGGCACAGCGCGCACGCCGTCGTTCCGCGTGACGATGGACGCAGTGATTGCCGCCGCGCCGGACGTGGTGCTGGCGGCTCCGTGCGGCTACACGGCAGTGCAGGCGAGCGAAGAGTTTCGTGGGATGAAGCTGCCCGACGGCTGGCACGATATTCCGGCCGTGCGCAACGGTCAGGTGTATGCGTTGGAAGCGAACAGCTATTTTTCGCGTCCGGGGCCGCGGCTGATGACCGGCCTCGAGATTCTGGCGAAGGTGATGCACCCGCAAGTGAAAGTAAGCCGTGAAGCCGAAGCGGCGATCCGGCCGCTGCAGATGAAAGCGCACGCCGCGCAAGTCTGATTTTGTAACGCCGACTTTCTGAAGCCAGCGCTCTTTATTCTGACTCTTGGTACCAGATCCTTCTTCCAATAAATGCCCCTTTTCTTCTAACTGCAGATTCTAAAGGACTTTACGTGGCTCAGAAAACACCCTCCACCCAATCCCGTCACTCCTACTCGCTATCTTTGACTACCATGTCAACAGAGCCTTAAGTCCTTTGCGCCACAAGTGTTCATTCTGGAGGACTTATGGGAATTGGGTGTTCGACGCGAGGCAGGAGGAAAGCGTTGAACCAGACACGAGGATGCCGGAAGGGTTAAGTGATAAGCAGGGAGCGGGCGGAATTGCGCTGCGGACGGTCATAAGTGCGGATGAACGGTTGTGCAAACCACTGATAACATGTGCCGCTCTGAAAGGCCCACGCAAGAGCCCTCCCCCATTGGGTAACGCTTGCCGATGGTGACGCGAGGGCTGAGCCAGAATCTGACCGTGCACGTGATTTCGCCGCGACGGATGCCTTCGCGCAGGCGTTTGGTGAAGACCATGGGGGGTAAAGTAGCACGGGAAGAAGGGCACGGTGTATCGTGCCCCTACTTGCAGAAGAACATGCGAAGTGAAGATGGCCGGGCCTTCCGCAGAATCATACGTGACGCGGAAATCGCGAAAGCCCGGCCGCCACACAGTTTCCACTAGTTTCCGAAAGCAGTTGCGTAAATGTCCTACCGCCGTGGTCTTAGTTATACGCGGCCGGCAAGAATGCGAAGGTACCGAAGAAATTGTCGACAAAGATATTCAGTTCGGTGGCTTGACCATAAGTCTGCGGGCTCGGCGGATACGCCGGATTGCACGGATTGCCGGTGCAGGCGGGGCCGGTAATATTCGCCATGCCGGTGAAAGTGCCGGTGTGCGTCGTAGAGTTCTGGACCTCATATGCCGTAGTCAATGTTCGCGATGAGGCAACCTTGGCCGAGAAGCCAGAGAGCCACCCTGTTCCCGTGAAGGCGTCCTCGATCCCAAATGTTTGGGACCGGGTTGTCGTGCTCTCCTGGCTTTGAGTCGTCGTATTTGTTGTGCTTACGGACCAGCCTGATTGAGACGCACCTTGATGATAGGGGACATTCGCTTGGCTGGAGAGGGTGAATTGCGGCGGCAAAAGGACGAAGCCGGGAGTCGTGTAGGTTGGGCAGCTGCCAGCGCCGATCGGAGCATTCGACGCGCATTGTCCCCAGGGATCGGCTGCGAGGATATTACTGAGGTCAGTCGCCGTGAGGCCCGGCCCTTCCCCGGCCGGCCAAGTCTCGTTCACCGCCCAACTGCGTTGAAATTGTCCAAGGGCAGGTGAACATCGTGAGTCGTTTGCGGCGAGGTGTCCGTTGAGGCAGCCAACCAAGACGTCAACAATGTGGATCGGCGCAACGGGATCCAATTCGCTAGAGCCGTAGCCATTCCACTGCACACTAGAGCCTCCGGGGCCCACCAGTGTGAAAAGCATGACAGGATTGACCCAAACCTTAATGAGGTCGCAATTGTGGTCGATACCAACGAAATCACCCGCCTCCGGTCCGCAATTGTTGTTTGAGCCTGGTCCAAAAAGCTGAAGGGTTGAGGTGTTTGTGTAGCTCGCGGTAACGGACGTGGCGTCTTGCGATTGTTGAGTTAGGGTGGTCGAGGATGATGTTGATCTTGTGCCGCCAAAAAAACCAAAGATGCCACCAGGGGATGTGACTGAAACGCTCTTTGTGACGGAGTTGCTAAAGGTGTGCGTCACGGTTTGGGTGTTGCTGACCAAATTGCTGGTGCTGTAGTTGACAAAGCTATTCCCTCCGGGCGGCGCATAGACTACCGAGACGACAACGTACTTTGGATTGATATAGCCGGTGAGCGCCGCGGCTCCGACCCCCGTTACCGCAACGGATGAACTCGAATTGACTCCGTTGGTGTCAGAGGTGACCTGAATGCTCCCCGAAAGAGTGCCCTGCGTGACTGGAGCAAATGTAACAGTCATCGTACAGCTGCTATTGGGGTTAATTACCGCGATTGCCCCCTGCGGCCTGCAATTATTAAGTGTCTGTGTGATAGTCTCTGAGTAATTCGATGGAACTTTGATTGATCTAATTGTGAGAGGCCAGGGGCCAGCATTCAACATCGTGACCTGCAAAGAGCTGGTGGTGAAATCGGGCACGCTGCCGAAATTCAAGCTCTGCGGAGTCATCCGCTGGGCCTGCAGAGTTCCAGGCAACGAAAATAAAAACAACAGACCTACGAACAACAGTTTGAACCGTTTTGAAACCATGATGTGTTTCCCCCATGCCATTTTGAGTAAGTTCGAACGTTGCTTGAAACCGGGTTCCGCAATCGACGTATCAAAGGTGGTCTTCAGCGAATAGACCTCGGCGGTAGGTTTGTGGCTGGGGAGCGAGAGCCTGCTGCGGATCGGTTCGCAGAAATTTATGTTTCAACGGTAACACCCAACATTCGCACTACGAAACTCCGAAGGCACGTCATTCTGGACTAATGTTCTATCAGCGTCAATACCGCAGGCAGTTATACCGCTTTCTGTCGAAAGCGTTCAGCCATCAGTCGTCAGTCTTCGGTCAAAACAAAAGCGGGAAGATAACGCAGAGACGCAGAGTTCGCCCCGACCCGGTCGGGGTAGACTCCGGCGTTTGGTGAAGACCATGAAAAATTACGGTAGCACGGAAGGAAGGGCACGATGTATTGTGCCCCTACGTTCAACATAGCCGCGCGTCCTGCGCCGCAATGAGAGGCGCACGTAAATCCAACCTTGTTCGATTAAGGAGAATATCCCCATGAAAGAAAACGTCCTGTTAACCGGCGCGTCTTTGCTCTCGATTCTTCTCGTGACGCTGCACCTGACGAGCGATACCGTTCACGCGCGGGTGGGGACGGGCGAGGCAGGGGGCTCAACGCTGATTGCGGTGCCCGTCCTGGTCGTCTGGTTGTACGGAACGTTGGTGCTCGGCGAACGGCGGTCGGGGTACATCATCATGCTGGTCGGGTCGATCATTGCGATCGGCATGCCCGCCATCCACGTGATAGGACCGGAAGGCATGTTTCACGGCCAGATTGCCAGGTCCAGCCCAGCGTTCTTGTTCGTCTGGACGTTTCACGCGCTCGCCTTGACGGGGATGTTTTCGCTCATCCTCGCGGTGCGCGGACTGTGGATGCGGCCATGGAACCAGCCGCGGTAGTCCAATAACCGGAACATGAAAAACCGCCCGCACGTGGGACGACAAGCTTGCTTGCCAGCCAGCGAAATGACCGAGTTCTTTCTTGCCGGTGTAGGATAGTGCGCTATGCGGGATGTTCTGATTCGCCGGGCAGTTTCCTCCGAACAAAAGGAGCTTGAGGACTTGCAACTGCGGGCGTCTCTTACCAATGCTGGCGACCGTGACGCATTGCTGGGCCATCCGGATGCCATCGCGTTGCCGCTCGCGCAAATCGCCGCCGGCGGAGTATTTGTGGCGGAATGGAACGGAACAATTGTCGGATTTGCAGCTGTGGAGCCAAGAGAAGACGGCGACAGCGAACTTGACGCATTGTTCGTCGAACCAAGCATGCAACGCCGCGGGATTGCGCGATCCTTAGTTCAATACTGCGCTGAGGTGGCCCGCACACGAAACTCCGCGGCCCTTTGCGTGGTCGGAAATCCCCATGCAAAGGATTTTTACACCGCGTGTGGTTTCAGTGTGATTGGGACGGCGGAGACCCGCTTCGGCATAGCGCTACTCATGCGGATGATGGTCTGACGTTATGCGAAATTTCTAGTCGAGTCTTGTTAACGCGCTTACCGGAAAAGTGGTGAACCAATGACTGAATCTTCCGATTTGCGGATGAAGAAAATTCCGCTCAGCCACGGAGCGGGGCGTATGCCGGCACTGGGCTTTGGCACGTTAATTCCCGACGCCGCGGTGACGATCAGCGCAACCAGAGACGCACTGGAAGCCGGATTTCGACACTTCGATTGCGCGGAACGCTACGGAAACGAGCGCGAGGTCGGCAAAGCGTTGCAGGAAGGACTTACCGGCCGAGGGATCGCGCGCGAAGAAATTTTCGTTACGACAAAATTGTGGAACTCCAATCACCGGCCCGGGCGCGTCCAACCGGCTTTCGAGGCGAGCTTGGCCAGACTCGCGCTCAGCTATCTGGATCTCTATCTCATACACACGCCGTTTGCATTTCAACCCGGGGACGAGCAGGATCCGCGCGATCAAAACGGAAATGTCCTTTACGATCGCGAAGTGGCTTTGCTCGACACCTGGAAAGCAATGGAAAGTCTCCTGGATTCCGGCAAGTGCCGCGCCATCGGACTTTCCGACATCACTTTGGACGGACTCAAGCCCGTCTACGAATCCGCGAGAATCAAGCCGGCCGTGGTCCAGGTGGAATCCCATCCGTATCTGCCGGAGACGGAGCTATTGGAATTCTGCAACGAGAAGGGAATTGTGCTTTTGGCGTTTGCGCCGTTGGGTCACGGGATGAAGCCGGGTCTGCTCGAAGATCCCGTGATTTCGGCGATCGCGGCGCGAGTTGGCAAAACGCCTGCGCAGGTGCTATTGGCTTGGGCGGTGCAGCGCGGTACGGCAGTGCTCACGACGCCCAGGACTGCGGCCCGCGCGAGAGAGAATTTCGACATCTCTACGCTTCCGGAAGACGCGCTTGACGAAATCAATCGAATTCAAACCAGACAGAGGCTGAACAACGTGGTGACCACCGGCGTTCCGGGTTTCATTCCTAAAGTTAGTTGAGAAGGTATCTGATCATGAACGCGAATCCGCACCCCGAGCGGTCCATGCAAGAGGAACAAATCCGTACGGCCCTGAATGCACACTGGCAGGCGTCGGCCGTCGGCGATGCAAACGCGGAACATGATATTTACGACGACGATGCCATTTGTGATTATCCGCAGTCGGGCGAGCGAATCCTCGGGAGGAGCAATTTGCAGGCCTTGCGGAGTCATCATCCCGGCAAGCCGCCAGGATTTGAGGTCAAGCGAATTCTCGGGAGCGGAAATCTCTGGATCACGGAATATTCAATCACGTACCAAGGGCGATCGGCATATACGGTGAGTATTATGGAATTCCTTAACGGCAAGGTCGTCCACGAAACGCAGTATTTCGCGGATCCTTTCGAAGCGCCGGCCTGGCGGAAACAATGGGTTCAGCAGCGCATGCAACCTTGAACTGAAGTTTCGAACGCAGAAAGGCGGGTGGCGATGAAAGAGGAATTCCTGCGATTCGACGGCACCGTGGAGCGGGATCCCGCCATCGACGACTGGATGAAAAAGCATGCAGGGGAATTGGGAGCGATCGCGCGGCAGTGGTTTGAGGTGATGCGAAAGTGCGGGGACGAAGTCCGAGAGCTTTTGCATGACGGCCATCCGACGGCGTGTTTGGGAGATGCGCCCTTCGGCTATGTGAACGTGTTCGCCGCGCACGTAAACGTTGGGTTCTTTCACGGCGCAGCGCTGCCCGATCCTGCTCGGTTGTTGCAAGGCACCGGCAAGTTCATGCGTCATGTGAAGTTGAGACTGGGAACGGCCACAAACGCCACCGCGCTAAAAAGGCTCATCGATGTGGCGTACTCGGACATAAAGGCGCGCGTCGAAAACGGCTAGCTGTTAAGTAAAACGTCAAGACCCGCACCCTAACCTGAAGGGATGCGGCACCGTGCCTTGAGAGGAAGTTGCAAGTGCAAACCCTAAAACCTGCCGCCGAGGAAGATGGACTTGCGCGCTAGCGGGGATTCTCGCTGGCGAAAATGCCATAACGAAGGTATTGGTTCCAATCGTCTTTATCCGTTTCTTGTCGCCATCTTTTTCTACCTCTGGTCCTCGCTTGTGCTGAGATCTCAATATTTTCGGAATGCCTACCGTGCATATCTGCGACGAGAACCTTCAGAGTTTGAGCTAAAGCTCGCCGGAGTAGTTGGATACATGGGATTGTTCTTCGGAAGTGTAGCTGTACTTTATTGACCGGCCGCCGACCATGACATCTAGGCCCGTTTGCGACGCGCAATCTTCTTGCTGCGTGGTCGCACGTAGTGGAACCGGATTAAATAAATCTTCTCGCCTCGGCCATGTTTCGCCACCTTAAGCAGGTCTAGCACGCCGAGGAAGCCGGATTCGCGTGCCAATTGCGGAGTGATGTCGAGAAGTCCGATTGGCTCGATGAAGTCGACTTCGACGACTCCTTTTCCCATGCGGTAGCGCTTGCCGACGGTGACGCGACAATGCATCCAGATACGAACGGTGCACGTGATTTCGCCGCGGCGAATGCCTTCGCGAAGACGTTTGGTGAAGACCATGAGGGGTTACGGTAACACGGGAAGAAGGGCACGATATATCGTGCCCCTACGTAAGAAGTCCCACCGCCAGCAGAATCTTCCGGAGCGCGGAGGGCGCTTAAACCCGAAGAGTGCGGCACCCGGCTCTGGAGACCGGCGGGAGAGAGTCGACGAATTCTCGCAGCAGGTCCCTCAACCGCGTGCGTGCCCTATGAAGTCGCCCCTTTGAGGTCGCGACCGACGAGTCCATTATTTCGGCGATCTCTTGGTGCTGATAGCCGTGGATGTCGTGGAGCACAAACACAACCTTGTGGGCAGTGGGCAACTGTTCGACCGCGCGCTTAAGATTCACACGGTCAATCAACCCGGCCAGCAACACGTCGGGGCCCCCGACTTCGCTGCCAGCCGCAGCGCCTTCTTTGTCTGACCTGGTCGGTTCGTCCAGCGAGACCGCCGCCGATTTTTTCTTGCGCAGGTGCATGAGTACGATGTTGATCGCCAGGCGGTGCAGCCAAGTGGAGAACGCCGATTCGCCACGAAACGTTTGGATCTTGCGGAATACCCGTAGGAACACGTCCTGCGTCAAATCCTCGGCTTCCGTCGGATTTCCTGTCATGCGCGAGCACAGCGAGTAAACGCGCCGGCTATGCATACGATAAATGCTTTCGAACGCCGCGGCATCGCCTTCCTGAGCTCTATGGATGGTTCTTGCCTCCGAGTCACTTCCGCGATGTCGTACGCATTCGGAGTCACCCGTACGTTCCCGGAGCGTGAGCACATGGTTGTAGTCATGACCGATCATCTCGACCTCCAAATCGAGCACTATTCTTGAACCACGCCCTGTATTGCCTGTATTGATTGTTGGTGGAGTGCTGTGCGCTCGCTTAGGACTTGTCCAACTCCGGCGACCCACTTGCTGTGCCACGGAATTGTGTGCAAATCGATTTCCAAGGTTCCAATCGATAATCCACACAGAAGAAAGGAAATAACCTACGTTTGGGAATTCGGCGCGGGGTAAAAATTACATTACCCGGAAATCGTCGGGTACTGGGCCCTTAGCTCTCGGTCTGAAAAACATTGAAGTGATTTGATGCGGAGTTGCGCCGTCACCAACCCATGATTGCCTGGGTGGTCGCTTGCCACCACTTTGGATTGATCCGCCAGGCGTAGATGGCAAGACTCTGCACAACGATCAACGTGGGCAGCGCATAGAGATAGACCTTGTGGACGCGCTTATCCACGACCCAATCCCGCCACACGCCGAGCACGATCAGACCGTCCAGGGCGATGTAGAAGAGGCTGTGGTTGAAGATGAACTCAAATCTGCCAACGGCCGCGTCCATCAGCGAGCAACTCGCTGCGAAGACAAGCCGGCGATGGTATTCCGGCTTCTTTCTCCAATAAATTGCCGTCGCGATGCATGAACCAAAGACGAGCATGTCTACGAACGGAACCGACAAGAAAGCTTCCACGCCCTTTTGCTGCAGCACAACGGAATCGAACCGGGTCATCACCAAGGCGACGGCTAGCCCCAACACGACCATCACCGCGGCCAGCCCCGCTCCGAACCAGCCGAGTGCGCGGTGCGCGCTGATTTTCCGCGCGCGCACCAGAGCCGACTGAGCGATAAAGAAGACGATCCACATGGAGAAGGCGGCGCCGTGCATCCACAGGAGCAGCGGCCTCGGCGGGCTGGCGTGGAACAGGCTGGTGTTGACCGTGCGGCTGAATCCCAAAATCACCAGGGCGGCCAACACCAACGACATGCAGAGATAAAAATACCGGCTCAAGAATGTCTTGAGCGGGTTTGCGGCGCTTGCTTCTTTTTTCTCAATGCGAGCGGATAGACCTGCATCTCCAATGGCCACAGAACTTTGCCTCCAGAAACGTTGCGAACTGAGTCTTTACGCGATTCTGAGAAAGGGACCTGTATACGAAGCGCAGAGTGGCGCAACTGTAGCTACAAGATGCGGAACTGTCAAGAAAAGGCGAAAGTTCTGATTCATGCGGGAGGGATGCTTAAAAACGAAGGGTGAGGCACCCGGCCGACGGTGACGGCGGGGTGCGTATTTTTTCAATTTTTTCTGTGTAATCTGGGGTTAAACTTTTGCGGATAATGTCGCAAAACCGTGAGCTGTTCGGTCTTGGCAAGTGCGACAGGCAGCTGTGAAAAGCTCCGGTCGAAAATGGAGGGAAAATCATGAAAATCGTAGTGATTGGCGGCAGTGGACTTATAGGATCGAGGCTCGTCAACAAACTTCGCGAGCAAGGACACGAAGCGGTGGCGGCATCACCCAAGTCTGGCGTCAACACCATCACCGGCGAGGGCCTGGCCGAAGCGCTCAAGGGAGCCTCGGCGGTCGTTGATGTGACGAACTCCCCTTCGTGGGAGGACGCGGCAGTGCTGAATTTCTTCGAGACATCAACCCGTAACCAACTCGCGTACGAAGCGGCCGCAGGCGTAGGACATCATGTTGCGTTGTCAGTCGTGGGAACGGAACGTATGCTCGCAAGCGGCTTCTTTCGCGCAAAAATGGCTCAGGAGAACTTGATCAAAAGTTCCCCGATTCCCTACACAATTATCCGCGCGACGCAGTTCTTCGAATTCGTCAAGAGCATCGCTGACTTTTCTACCGACGGCAACAAAGTGCGCCTGCCATCTGCGCTCATCCAGCCGATGGCGGCCGACGATGTCGCCAGCATGGTTGGCCGGATCGCGACGGGCTCACCGGTAAATGGCACCGTTGAAATAGGAGGGCCGGAAAAGTTTCGCCTCGATGAACTCATCCGGAAGAGCCTGTCTGCAAACAAGGATCCGCGCGAGGTGATTACCGACCCGCGGGGGCGCTACGTCGGTATAGAGGTGAGCGAGAGGACACTGGTTCCGGAAGATGGCGCGCAACCCGGCGAGACGCGCTTCGAAGCATGGCTCAATCAGCCCGCCAATCAAATCTCTAGCTTGGCGAAAGGCGCTTAGCTACTCCGCCGCTTGACGCTGGCAAGTGGTTAAGGAGTTGGAAGAATTGTGCAATCGCCTGTTCGGTTCGAGCGGACGATTGCTCATTTCGATTTCAGTTTTTCCCCAACCAGCTTTTGCGCGGTGGTCAGCGCGTCGGCGGCGGGGACTTTTACGTCGGGCTCGACGCCGCTTCCTTCCCAATTAGTTTTGGAGATGGGGTTGATGGCGCGGGCGAAGGGCACGCCGATCATGAAGTGATCGTCGATGCGGTGGCCGGAGACGGGATGCGCGCCTCCTCCGGTGGTTTCGCCGATGAGTGTGGCGCGCTTCAGATTTTTTAAGTTGTAGCAAAACTCTTCGCCGCCGGAGAACGTGTCGCTCGATGTGAGAACGAAGACCGGCTTGCCGCCTAAACGTTTTCCCGGCACATAGGGCAGTGTCCAATATTGATGCGTGACATCGCCTTTGCGCTCCCAGAGATCGTTCAGGTGCGTGGGCTCGTCGAATAAATAGGTGGAAATGAAGGCGACCATTTTCGGGTCGCCGCCGCCGTTTTCGCGCAGGTCGAAAATAATCGCGTCCACATTGGCGAGGAAATTCATGGCGGCGACGGCGGTAGGGCCGCAGACGTCGGGGTCGGCGAAGAAATTAAATTTCACGTAGCCGACATTGCCGGAAAGATGTTCGACTTTTTCGAAGCCGCAATTCATTTTTTCCATTTCCTTGCGTTGCTCGGCGATTTCGTCAGGGCTGGGCTTTGTGTCTGCGTGGCGTTCGGGCATTTTTACGGCGCTGTAATTTACGTGCAGGTGCTTATCGTGGCTGATGGCCTGAAAATCGTCGGTTAACCGGGAGGCGAGCGCGTTGCCGTCGTTGACGGCGTCGTAATCGCCATGCTTTTGGTGAGCGCGCACGGAGTCTTCCATTTGTTTGGCCGTGTCGGGGAAGACGTAGAACTCGTTGAGATTCTTGATGGCGCCGTCAATCGCGCGGGTGCGCGCAGCGGCGTCGATTTTGAAAGTGATTTCGGAGAGGTTTGCATCGGGAGGAAGCGCCTGGAGGCCGAAGGCGGTCACTTCGGCGGGATCGGCGTCTTTGACGTCGAGATTGCCGAGGGCTTTGGTGGCGCTGTTGCGCTCCTTGACGAGAAATTCGACGTGGAGGCGCTCGCTTTTGAGAATTTGGACGAGTTCGAAGCCGCCGGTCATGCTGTGAAAGGACATCATGCGGTCGGCGGAGTTCTTCGGGTCGTACTTGTGAACGTAGGCGTCCACTTGAGCGCGATCGCCGCTGTTGAAAGCGGTGAGCCAGGCTTGGAGGGTTTGGCCCGCCGGCGTGGAAGGTATGGCGGCCTGCGGCAGGGCGGCAGCGACGGCTAAGATCGCGACGACGGCAAAGATGGCGATGATTAGAGTTCGGTAGAACATTGGCAGCTCCTGACAGCTTTTAGTGGCAGCGCAATCCCCCGGGGTTATCCCGTTAGACGCCGGCGGAAGGAAAATGTGTCCGTCGAGCTTGAAATTCCCTAACTGCCTTAGTCGGCCTTGTTTGGCGCATCCGCATCCTCTGATTATTGAACCCTGCATAGGGCAGAGGTATAGTGCAGCAATGTTGTCGCGTCGATTGCTGACGAGTTTTGCAGTTTTGCTCTTCTGCGTTACGCCGTCCGTTGCACAACTCCCCAAGCGATGGCAACGCTGCCTTCCGATTCCCCCGCTGGCGCAGGAAATTCGTGACATGCAGCGGGAAGTGGAACCGCAAAAAGTCAGCCTGCATGTTGAACGTGTCGAGTTTGACCCGGACAGCGGCATCCCGGTGGAACTTCAACGAGAAATCAGCGCAAAGGTGAAGCGCGAGGCTTTTGAAGAAGACGAGGATTCGGATTATTTGGGAGAAGCTGCGAAAGAAATCGCGGAAGTGCCAGTTCGTGGGGTGCTGCAAAACAAGGGCTATTTTCGCGTGCTGACAGACGCAAAGATCACGGTGCTCAAAACGGATGGTTTGGATATTCAAGTGGTGGCTGCTGTCAGCGCCGATTTGGGGTCGCAATACCGCGTCGGGAAGATAGGGATCGAGCCTGCGGATCCCAACAAAGTGCTTTCGATGCATTCACAAGCGCTTAAAAGAGAGTTGCGGCTTAGAGAAGGCGAGATTCTTAATGTGGATGCGATCCGCGCTGCGCTCCGCAATCTCACAAAGATTTATGGCAAGTTCGGATTTATTGACATGACGGCAGAGCCGGAATTCGCGATTGACGACACCCGAAAGATTGTCGATGTGACTCTTCGCATTGACGAGCAAAAACAATATTAAGTTAGGGGAGTTCAGTTCTTGGGTGTGGATCAGACATTAGGGAAGAAGCTAAGGGCGGAGTTCCCAAAATCCTTGTGGCCCTCCAATCCCGAACGGCTGGAAAGCTTCTTCAAGAAGAACCGAGGCATTTTGCCGCCAGATGCTTCGTTGGGGGACGATATGGAGATTTACAGAGATACGAAAAATGGCGAGCTTACGATTATATTTGACTTCCGCCCCTGTCCTGGGCAGGTGCGGGAATAAATCGCGAGAGACTCGATAAGAAGTTTGCTTTCGGGCATAACGTGATGGGAAGGGCGCGCATCGAATCGTGCAGTCTGCCCGGGTAGGGCGGACGAACCTATCCCGAGGTGACAGGCATGAGCGTATACGGTGGCAAGGAAATGGCGGCCGCGTTTCGGACCGTGCGCAAGAACACGATTCAGATTGCAGAAGATATTCCGGAGGACAAGTACGACTTTGTACCTGCACCGGGGGTGAGGCCGGTGGCCAAGACGCTGGTGCACCTGGCGATTTCACCAAGCCTTTGGCCGGAACTGGCGAAAGTCACGACGTTCGTGGGATTCGATTTTATGAGCATTCGGGAGCGTTTTGCGGCGGAAGAGGCGAAGACGCGGTCGAAAGCGGAGATTGTGGAATTGCTGCGGACGGAAGGGGAAAAATTCGCGGCGTGGCTGGAATCGTTGAGCGACGAATTTTTGGCCGTGGGCGTCGTCGACGGCGACGGAAAGACGGTCAAGACGCGGTTTGAGAGACTCCTGGGCGGCAAAGAACATGAAATGCATCATCGCGGCCAGTTGATGCTGATTCAGAGGCAGCTGGGGATTACCCCGCACTTGACGAAGCAGACAGAAGAGCGGCTCAAGCAGTTGCGCGCGGCAAAGGCGTAAGAGACCGCCGAGTGTAGGGGCACGATATATCGTGCCCTCTTTTTCTTAGAGATGGCCGCGGCTGATTAACTGGCTGCGGTCATTTTCTTTTGCCAGTAGTTGTAGAAGGGCAGACCGGCGAGGATGAGGAGGAGGCCGATAGACGAGCGGCCCGGATTTTGGAAGAGGACACTGATCGTGAGGGCAAGCGCGCCGGCGACGAAGACGCCGGGGACGAATGGATAGCCGGGGCAGCGGTAGGGTCGCGGCATGTCCGGTTCGGTTTTGCGGAGGCGGAAGAGTGAGACAACGGCGAGGCCGTAGAAAATCCACGTCGCAAAGATGAAGAGGTTCGTGAGCTCTTCGAAGGTTCCCGTGAGCGCCATGAGGCTGGTGAGGACGCCCTGAAAAATTAAGGCGCGGCCGGGCGTGAAAAATTTGGGATGGATGCCGTCGGCAACTTGGAAGAAAACTTTGTCGCGGGCCATAGCGTAGGGAACGCGCGCGCCGCTCAAAACGGATGAGTTGAGCGAGCCAATGGCGGAGATGACCATGGCGAGCGTGATCCAGATAGCGGCGCCGCGGCCGGACACCTGTGCGACGACATCGGAAGCGATGTGCTCTGAAGCGGCGGCTGCGGAAAAGGGAAGCACGCGAAGGCACGCCGCGCTAAAGAGTAGATAGATGACGGCGACAACTGCAACTCCTCCGACGAGCGCGCGCGGGAAATTCCTTTGCGGGTTCTTTACTTCGGAGCCGACAAGATTTAAATCTTCCCACCCGTCATAGGCCCAAAGCGCGGCGGCGAGCGCGGCGAGAAATGCGGTGAGCAAGCCGCCATTGATAGCGGCGGGCCAGACCGGGTCGGCTCCATGCGCGGCCGACGGCGCGAGGAACGCGACACCAATCACGAGCAAAACCGAAAATATTTTGATGAACGTGAGAAAGACCTGCACGGCGCCGCCGAATTTGACGCCGATGTAATTGATGGCACTCATCACGACGAGCCAGACGACGGCAAGCGGCTGTGCCCACGTGAAAGCGAAGTCGTATGGCTTGATCCAATGCGCGATGCCGGGCAGGTGGAGCGTGAAAATCGGTGCGCCGATGCTTGGCAGGAGAAACGCCAGAAAGCGCACGCCGCCGGCGGCGATGGACGCAGCGGAAGCTGGCCGCCCGACGATCGAGTGCATCCAGCCAAAAAGAAATCCCCACGTTCGGCCGAAACCGCGGCACAGGTAGGCATACTCACCGCCGGCTTCCGGAATGGCCGCGCCCAATTCCGCGTAAGACAGTGCCCCGAAGATGGAAAGAATGGCGCCGACAATCCACGCCGCAAAAACTACGGAGACGCTATGGCCTTCGCGGGCCATTTGCGCGGGCTTCAGGAAAATGCCGGTGCCGATCATCGTGCCCACGACGATTGCAGCGGATGCCCACGGGCCGAGTTCGCGGACGAGCTCAAGGCGTTTTGCGGGAGCGGCCGCACTCATACAGAGCGCTCCGCGGCGCGGGCTGGAAGTGTTCTACTCATCAGGCTGCCGACACAGAATGTAACAGCAGAACCGATGAGGACATACCACGTAAATGCGACTGGTGTGAATCGCCAAACCGATAGAATCACGGCGAGGCCGGTAAACATGCCGATGGTGGCACCGGTGCCGGTTGCGCGTTTATCGAACGTGCCAAGAAGAAAGAGCCCGAGAAGACTGCCGAAGGGAAGTGACGCCACAGTGAGGCCCGTTTCCAAAAGGTGATTCCACGGTACGAGGCCGAAGGCCATGAGGACTGCTCCCCAAACAAGCGTGATCCGCCGCGAGAGTTTGAGAAATTCTTTGGGATCGACTTGGCGGCCACTGAGAGCGGAGAAATCAAGAACAGTTGAAGCCGCGAGCGAATTGAGCGCGCCGCTGGCGTTGGACATGGCGATGGCAAGAATGGACGCAAGCACGAGCCCGGAGAGGCCGGTTGGCATCGCGTAAACGAGGAAAGCGGGAAGGATAGCGTCTGGCCGATCGTTCGGGCCAAGTAGTGGGACGTAGCGCGAATAGACAAAGAGCGAGACGCCGACAAGAAGAAAAAGTGTGAACTGAAATAGGACGATGAACCCGGACGTGAGGAGCGCGGCGCGGCTGTCTTTTTCATTTCTTGCGGCAAGCAGTCTTTGCACGATGGTTTGATCGGTGCCGTGGCTGGCCATTGTGAGAAATGCGCCGCCGATGAGTCCAGACCAGAAGGTGTACGCCTTCGACAGTGAAAAGGAAAAATCGAGGAACTGTAATTTATTTCCAGAAATCGCGGCGATGTGTTCGACAAAATGCCATCCGCCGTTGATCCGGTGAAGCAGAAAGAAAAACGTCACAACGCTGCCGCAAAGATAAAGCAGAAATTGCGCGACGTCAGTCCAAATGACGGCTTTCATCCCGCCTTCGAACGTATAAACGATGGTCAGGGCGATCACGAGAAACACCGCGAGCCGCACGGAGGTGCCGAGGACAACGCTGACGACGAGCGCGATGGCCGCGACGCGAACGCCTTCCGCCAGGGCTCGCGTGATGAGAAAAGTGGATGCGGCGAGAGCGCGCATGCGCGAACCAAAACGTTTTTCAATCACCGCATAAGCGGTAAAGAATTCGCCGCGAAAATATCCGGGCAACAATAACAAAACGATCAGGAAACGGCCGACGAGATAACCGAACACGAGCTGCACGAATGTGAGATTGGTCAGATACGCGATGGCCGGCGTGCCGATGATGGTGAGAGTGGACGTTTCTGTTGCGACGATGGAAAAAGAAATGGCCCACCACGGCGCCGTTCGGCCACCGAGAAAATAGTCGCGCACATCCTGCTGGCCGCGTCGAAAATAGACGCCAAGCGTGGTGACGCCAAGCAAATAGAGGATGACGATGGTGAGGTCGAGCGCGTGAATATGCATGAAGTGCGAAGAGAATAGAGGTGAAGGCCGGGAGGCGTCAAGAACGGAGCGCCAAGTGAATCGAGTTCCGTTATCCTTTGGGAATGCGAATCGGGATGGGGTTGGACGGCGGCGGCACGAAGACGGATTGCGTGCTGATCGACGAAGGCGCGAAGATTTTAAGCAGGGGGCGCGGCACGGCGTCGAATCCTTCACGAATTGGAATCGAAGCGGCGGCGCGAGGCGTGCGCCAGGCGGCTGAAGCGGCATTGAGCGAAGCGAGCTTGAAAATGGAACAGGTCACGAACGTTTGCGCAGGGCTCGCCGGAGTCGCTGCAGCAGAACGCGCGACGGCAATGCGCGAAATCTTGAACGAATTTTTCGCGGGAGCCAAATTCGAATTGTGCACGGATTTGGATTTAGCTCTGGATGCGGCAGACGCGCAAATTGCGATTGTACTCGTGGCCGGCACGGGTTCCGCAGCCATCGGCAGAAACGAAACGGGGCGCGTTGCGCGAACCGGCGGCCACGGTCCGAAGACGAGCGATGAGGGCAGCGCGTTTTCCGTTGGAAAACACGCCGTGGAAGCGGTGAAGAATATCGCTCGCGGCGATACGAGCCCCTTGCGCGACCGAATTTTGCAGCAGCTTGGCGTGGAATCGGCGGAAAGCATCTCCGGTCTGGAAGGGGACGCCGCGGACGCGGTCTATCCGCGGGTATTCCCCGTTGTAGCCGGCGCCGCCGACGAGGGGGACGAGACCGCGCGAACTTTGTTGCATGACGCCGCGAAAAGCCTGGCTGGATTTGTCGACGGCGTGCGAAACGATTTGAAACTTACCGGTGCAAATTATTTCCTGGGGAAAACGGGCGGAATGATCGGCCGCTCGCGTTATTTTGACGACATGCTGGATGCCGAACTGCGGCGCGTTGCACCGCAAGCCCAGCCCGAAATTTTGCGAACGCCTCTCGTGGAAGTTGCCGCCCGAAGAGCGTTGAAGCCGTGAGCGAGTCGATGGAGTCCAAAGAAAGACAGCCAAACCACAAAAATCAGGAATTCGACGAGCGATTGCGCGCCGATTCGCCGGAAGCGCTGCGGGAGTTGGTAAACGATCCCGCATTAAACGACGAGCAAACACTCCTTCTGCTCGCGCGCAAAGATCTTCCGGGAGAATTAATCGAAGAGCTGTCGCAGCGCAAATCGCTTCTGAAAAGTTACGCCGTCAAAAAAGCGCTCGTGCTTCACCCGCACGCGCCACGCGTGGTCAGCCTCCGCTTGCTCCGCGATTTATATTTGATGGATCTCGTTCTACTAACGCTCACTCCCGGCGCACTGGCGGAACTCAAGCGTAATGCCGAAGCGCAATTAATCGCCCGCCTACCGCAACTGCCCCTGGGCCAGAAGATCACGCTGGCGCGGCGGGGCCCTGGCCGCGTCGCCGGAGAACTGCTGGGCGGAGGGCACCCGCAGGTGTTGAGAATTGTCCTGGACAATGCCAATCTCAACGAAGCTCACGTCCTGAAGGCGCTCGCAAAGGTAAAACTCGAGGCGCGCGTGGTCGAAGCCGTCGCGCAACATCCAAAATGGTCCTCGAGTTATAACGTTCGGCTCGCGCTGGTCCGCCAACCAGCCGCGACGCTTTCAACCGTGCTCGCCTATTTGCCGGAGCTAACCGTCTCCGATCTAAAGGAGCTGACGGCGCCCGGAATCGTCGCGGAGAACTTGCGGCGATACTTGCAGGCGGAAATACAGCGGCGAATCAGCCGGGGCCGGGAGGAAAAACGGAAACAAAATGACCAGGGCTAGTGAAGCGCGCGGCAAGTAGTACTCTTTAGTGGCGTTTCGGGCAATAGAGGGAACAAAACAAAGATTAACGGCGTCGTATAACAATGAACGATAGAGGAGTATTGTTTGACTCAAGCGGCGTGATCGCCCGTGCGCCGCGGTTTGAGAACCCGCGCGGGGGGACTCACCAGGCTTATGGGCAGTGGGGATCAGGGAATTCGTCGGTTCGAGCGTCGCTGGGCGCCTCGCTTCCGCTATCACGCCGACCTCGAAATCGAATGGGGCTCAACCGTGTTGCGCGCGCGTACCCGGGATCTAAGTTCAAATGGTATGTTCATCGAGTCGGTCGACCCGTTATGGGTTGGCGCCGGTTTTACCGCACAATTGACGCTGGACAAGCCATTGCGCGTGAATTGTTTCGTCAAACGCGTGGAGCCCGGCTGCGGCATGGGCGTCTCGATCGCCTTGGCCGAACAGCATCACCAGCAGCAGTATCAGGAGTTCATCAACTCACTTTCCGGAACCCCGCCGGAAAATCAGCCCTGACGACGCGGTATGCTTTCTGAGATGACACGGTGTCTCGATTGCGGGGCCGAGCGCGAAGCGGATCAGTGCGCCTCGTGCGGATTGACGGCGGACGCTGCGGAGTTGGTCTTCCGCCGCAAGCTGATCTACCGCACTTTGGCGTTTCTTGCCGGCTCGCTCAGCTTTCCCTACGTGAGCCAGGTTTTCCCGCCGCTGGATTTGGATCTGATGCTGGTGTTTTTCGGCGTGATTTTCTTCATCGCGTTGTCGCTCGCCGTTCTGCTCGATCGTTTGGCGCGCCGCCACGCCGAAATTGAAGTCCTAAAACGAATTTTCACCGGGCTTCTGCCCTTGCCTTGGATTTTGACGGCAATCCTGTTCGTGAACGGCAAGTTTGACAGCCCGAAGCGCATCGAATACGTTCCCGCGACGGTGCGCGACACGTTTTACATGAAGGGAATTATCCGTGGCAGCCGGCGCCTCGTCGTGAATTCGTGGCGCTCTGGCAGGAAATTCGAACGCATTTCGGTGGAAGCGGACGACTACGAACGGTTCCGCGTGGGTGATTCCCTGGAAGTCGCCGTTGAGCCCGGAGTAGCCGGCATTCCCTGGGTCTACGGCGTGTACCGCAAAGGCCCGCCGCGGCCGTAAACTTTAATAGAGCGGGTCGCCGTTTGCCTTCAGCGGCGTTTGAATGTCCAGATAGTTTCCTTTTTGTCCGAAACGAAAACGCAGCCGGCGCAGCATCCCGACATCGCGTTCCCGCCAATCGGAAATGTCCGCCGGGTCGCCCGGACCCGCTTCCAACGAAAGCTCGATGTCGTCGCCTTTTTCCTTGACCTTTTCCGGATCGATGTCGAAGACCAGTTGCTGATTCCGGTCGATCAGCAGATACCGTTTCCACAGGCGCAGCAAGAGAACCCCGTGCTTTGAGGAGTAGTAAAGATTCCACGATTTCGGCGCGTCGTCATTATAGCGAACGATGGCGAAGGGAACGCTCTTCCACAAATTTTTTGTCTTGGGCGCGGATTGCGGGGAAGCGAGCGCGAATGAACCGAGCGAAACGAGCGCGGCGACAACTGTAAAGGCTGCGAGGAGAGTACGACGCGCGTTCATTAGGGTCGCCTGCCTCTTCAACTGATGCCGCCACCTTTGGCAAGGGTGCCCCACTCCCACAGGCCAAACGAAGGTTTGCTCGGGACGGCGTGGCCAAGTTGCCTTGCCAGCATGGAGATTTGCCCGCGATGATGCGCGTCGTGAGCGATCAGGTAGCCCGCGAACGAAACCACGTCCGGCTTGAAATTTGGCACGCGGCCGGCCGGATCGGTCAGACCTTTTCCGATTAATTTTCCAATGGCCGCGGCGCTCTTCGTCAGCGATTCGGCGACTTCTTCCGCCGAGACATTTTCGCCGTTGAGTTTTGCCGGAAGCTTGGCGCTTTTGTCCGCGGCCGCCAGCCACATCAGCCGCACGTTATGCATATGCGCCGCAATGGCGGCAATCGATCGGCCTTTGCCGGTTGGCGGTCCGGCATGCCACGCCGCTGGAAGCAAATTCCTGAGCAAAAGCTGATTCGCTTCCTCGTTGATGAGGAACGCATTGCACACCGAGCGTTTAATGTCGAACGAAGTGGTCTGGAGCTTCGTAGTGGCCATCTTTTTTCGGTTCCCCGGCGCAATCGCGAAAAGTGCAGACTCTTCGAGTCTACGACGCACGGGGGGTGCGGGCAAGGCGGTGGCTTGCGGCGGCGGGACTACGGGTATAATGCCTGCCGATGAATCCAGCGATGAGCTTGCTTCGGCGCGCCGTGCAAATGTTCCGCCGCGTTTTTCCCCGTTGCAGCATGATTTCGCAGGCCATCGCGTTCAATTTGTTCGTCGCATTTTTCCCGACGCTGCTGCTGGTAGTAGGCATCGCGACGAGTCCGCTCGGAAGCCGGACCGACTTGCTGGACATGATTACGGATTTCACGCGTTATCTGCCGCCCGGCAGCCGCCAAATCGTTTCCGAATTCTTGATCAAGCGGGCGCCGCAAGCATGGAAGTGGACTGTCGTCGGCTGGGGCGGAACTCTGCTGGCCGGTTCGCAGGTGATGAAACTGATCATGGAAGGCGTCCACATAATTTACGGCGACGCCGAAAAGCCGGGCTTTTTGCATCGCCAGTGGCGCGGCCTCGTTTTGTTGGTGGCTACGATTGCTCCGCTCCTGGTCGCCTCGATACTGGGTGTATTCGGTCGCCCGATACGCTATTGGGTAACGCGAGAACTTGGCCCGACCCATCCGTTCCACAGCCTTTGGCCGTTTTTCTTTCCGCTGGTGGCAATGGTGTTGTCGTTGACGGCTCTAACGGTGATCTATCGGTTCGCGCGTCCACAGGAACATAGTTTGCGCAATGTCCTTCCGGGAGCAGTCGTCGCCACCCTCATGTGGTGGTTCGTGGATGTGTCGTTCGGCCTGTACGTCCGGAAAGTGCCCTATTCTGTCGTGTATGGCGGATTGGCGGCAGTAATTGGTCTCTTGGTCTGGATGCAGCTTTCCGCGGTCGTCGTCTTCCTGGGAGCGGCATGGAATGCAGAACTCCAGGACGCGAGGCGCAGCGCGAACGGACATTGAACCGCACGGAACGAAGGCGTATATTCCGCTGTACACAGCGCTCACCCACCTGGGGCGTATTCCGGTGCAAATTGAAGGCGGTCGGTTGGTCCGCCGCAGTCGACGAAAAGGAAGGCACGTCCTGCAAACTGATTTTCGTACCATCGGAAGGTATGTGTGTTTAAGCGCAGCGCTGTTTTTGACTGGTGCGCTCGGTCTGTCGGGACAGGAGCCGGCCGCTGGAAACTCCGGAGCCACGCCGGCGGCCACGCAGAGTCCGGCCAGTCCCGCACCCGCTGCCGGCCCCGCCGCTCCGCAAGAACCCAGGAAACCGGAAGTGGAAACGCGTGACACGCCGGCCGTTTTCAAGGTCCGCGTCAATCTGGTGCTGGTGCGCGTCGTGGTTCGCGACCAGATGGGAAAAGTCATCGAGAACCTGCATCAAGAAGACTTCGCACTCTTTGATGGCCGCAAGCCCCAGGTTGTCTCGTTTTTTAATGTCGAGACGCCGGTAGCGAGGCCAATGCCCGTGACGACTGCTGCAAATACGAATGCGGAACCCGATGTTGCCGCAGCGAGCGGCGTATTGCCGGCGATACCCCAAAGATTTGTCAGCATTCTTTATGATGACGTTCACATGTCAATGGAAGATGCTGTGACCGCTCGCGACGCAACGACGCGACTGTTTGGAGCACTTGCCCCAACGGACCGTGTGGGCATCTACACAACGTCGGGGCAAACCACGCTGGAGTTTACCAGCGACCACGAGTCCCTGAAACACGCCCTCAACGGAATCCTTCCAAGATCAGTCAACGGTCACATTTCGGGAGTCGCGGATTGCCCGGACATCAGCTACTACCAGGCCGACCTAATCGAAAACAAAAACGACCAGCAGGCACTGGAAGTGGCAACCGCCGAAACCGTGGATTGTGCCTTCAATGGAGATCCGACCAAAACAGCACAGGCCAGAGCGATTGCCACGGGCGCGGCTGCGCGCGCCCTAAGCACAGGGGACGAAGAGTCCGAATATGCATATCGCCACATTGAAGATGCAATGCGGCGGCTCGCGGGGATGCCCGGCCAGCGCGTGATGGTTCTTGTTTCGCCGGGATTCATTCTTTCGCAATTGTTTACAGAAGTCTCCGGCATCATCGACCGAGCCACTCGGGCGAACATCGTAATCGACACGATCGACGTGCGCGGCCTATACACACCGGATGTCGGGGGAGACATTGCAAACCCGCCGGGTGGTTCGTTCCGTGTCGCTGGACCTAAGACGATGTACCGAACGACGGCGCAGTTTGCTCAGTCAGAAGTTCTCGACCAATTCGCAGCGGGAACCGGTGGCACTTACTTTCACAATCGAAACGATCTGGACGAAGGCTTGCGGCAAGCGGTGGCGGCGCCGCCCGTTTCGTATGTCCTGGGGTTTGCCCCACAAAATCTAAAGCTCGATGGAAGCTACCATACGCTGAAAGTGGCTCTGACCAACAAACAGAAATTTAACGTGCAAGCGAGAAAAGGCTATTACGCGCCGCGCAAAGCGCGGGATCCGGTGGAGACCGCGAAGCAGGAAATTCAAGAGGCAATCTTTTCGCAGGATGAAGTGAAGGACCTGGCGGTGGACCTGCAGACACAATTCTTCAAGCCCGAACCCGCACAGGCAAAGCTTTCCGTACTCGCGCATGTCGATCTGCGGTCCTTACAATTTCGGAAAGCGGAAGGTAGAAATCGCGACGACCTCACGCTGGCGACGGCGATTTTTGATGAGAATGGCAACTTCGTTACCGGCGGCGAAAAAATCGTCGAAATGCGGCTGCTCGATTCGACCCTCGAGCGGCTGGGGCGGTCCGGAATCAGCGTGAAATCCAGCTTTGATGTGAAACCAGGTTCGTATCTCGTGCGGCTCGTCGTGCGTGATGCGGAAGGCGAATTGATGGCCGCGAAAAACGGCGCGGTCGTCATTCCATATTGATGCAGGTTGCATTAGGTCGGCGGTTGTTGGGTTCAGAAGCTTGGCTATGGCGGAGGGAACCATGACAGGGAAAATGTTCCAGGTTGGCGTAAGCGAATTGGCAGTTGGTGTCTTGCTTGGAATTCTGGCATTTGGCGGAACGAGTCGCGCGCAAGAGCAGCCAAAACCCGCGCCGGCGGCAAGCGGAGACTTGATTACGTCGGACACCGTTATCAAGAAAGAATCGAAGCAGGTGCTCGTTGACGTAATCGTGACGGACAAAAAGGGGAAGTATGTCCGCGATCTGGCCCAAGGCGACTTCAAGGTCTATGAAGACAACAAAGAACAGGCGCTGACGAGCTTTAACTCCGGAACGTCGCAGACTCCCGGTCCAAACAGCAATCAAAAGCATTACCTCGTGCTGTTCTTCGATAATTCGTCCATGGAAATTCCCGACCAGATGTCCGCCCGCCGTGCAGCGACGCAATTCATTGAAGCGAACGCGGGACCAAACAACTTGATGGCAGTCGTGGAGTTCGGCGGGGCGCTGCGAATTTTGCAGAACTTTACCGCGAGCGCCGATTTGCTGAAACGCGCGGCGTCCGGCGTCAAAGGCACTTCCGTAGCATCCAACGCAGACGTTCCATCGGGTGGCGTGATCTCGGATTCCGGAGCGATGTCTTCCATCTCCGCCGCCGAAGCGGACTACGGCGCGCGAACGATGTTGCTTGCGTTGCGCTCGCTCGCCAAGAATTTGCGGACAATTCCCGGAAGAAAAATGGTTGTGCTGATTTCCGCCGGATTTCCGCTGTCGCCCGAGCGGCAATCGGAATTGACGGCGACGCTGGACGCTTGCATGAAAGCAAACGTCGCGATTTACGCGTTGGACGCGCGAGGATTGCTGGCCGGTTCGTTGCGCGATAAGGGACGCAGTCTTCGAAACGCAAATGCAGATCGCATGCGAGCCGTCGCGTTTGCGGGCCGCGACCGGAAAAATGAAAAGAAAAATGTTGCGCCGCGAGTCGTCCTCGCCGCATTTCCCGAGCCCCAGCGCCCCGGAGGTGGCGGCGGGGGGACCGGAACCGGCGGCGGAACTGGCGGTGGCGGCGGTCGGCCTGGTGGTGGCACGGGCGGCACTGGTGGCACGGGCGGAACTGGTGGTACGGGAGGCCGCGGGGGGACGGGCGGAACCGGCGGAACTGGTGGAACGGGAGGCCGCGGCGGAACGGGCGGAACGGGCGGCCGGGGAGGCACGGGCACGACGGGCGGTGGGACTGGTACGAGGCCTACGGGTTTCAACAATCCGAACAATCCGCTAAGCCAGCCGCGCTCGATTGTGCCGCAGTTGCCGGTGTCGGCGGTGCCGAATCAACAAATTCTCTCGGCACTTGCCGAAGGAACCGGCGGGTTTACGATTTTCAACACGAACGATTTGCTTGGCGGTTTACAGAGAATTGCGAGCGAGCAAAATGAATTCTATTTGCTGGGTTACGTTCCGGTGGATTCACCGGAAGGAAGCTGCCACACGCTGAAAGTGAAATTGAATCATGGTGGCGGAATGAATGTGCGGTCGCGGACGGGTTATTGCAACTCGCGTTCCGCAAACGTGCTGGAAGGCACGCCAGTCGAAAAGCAGCTGGAGTTACGCGCGCACGATACAGGGGCGGTTGCGAACGCAGCGCCGGCGCAGGTTCCTTACTTTTATTCCGGCGCGAACGTGGCGCGTGTGAATCTCGCAATGGACATTCCCGGAGAAAGTTTTCATTTCGACAAGGACAAAGGGAAGTACCACGCGAACTTGAGCGTGCTGGGAATTGCGTACAAACCGGATGGAACGGTCGGCGCGAAATTCAGCGATCAAGTGAAACTCGACCTGGAAAAAGACGAGTGGAAAGAGTTTTCGAAGGGGCCGTATCACTATATGAACCAGTTCGACGCGGCGCCCGGATTTTACAAAATGACGGTTGTGCTTAATTCCGGCGGAGAAGCATTCACAAAATCGGAATGGCCGCTGAAGATTGAAGACTACGACGGACAGCATTTGAGCCTCGGCTCCGTGGTGGTTTCCAACGCAGCGCAGCGCGTGGAAGCGATTGCCACGAGCGCTGATCTGGACGCGGTGTTGCTGGAGGACCGGACGCCACTGGTCGTGAAGGGAATGGAAATCAAACCGGTAGCGACGCTCCGGTTTAAGAAAACGGACAATGTCGTCATGTATTCGGAAATCTACGAGCCGCTGCTGGTCGGAGAAAATCCACCCAAAGTCGTCTTCGGCTACAACCTGCTCGACCGCGCGAGCAATCAGCAAATAATGAGCACGGGTAGCATCTCGACCGAGGACTTCATTCACAAAGGCAGCCCGGTTATACCAGTCGGATTGCTGGTGAAGGTAAGCGATCTGAAGCCTGGGCAATATCGCCTGGTGCTGATGGCGATTGACGGAGCGGGGCGGCAAGCGACGAACCGAACGGCGGATTTTGACGTGACCGAGTAGCAAGTCCGCCAAAGTTCCAGACGGGCATTGTTCGCCCTACACTGGCTGCAGGCAGGAGAGCGGCTTCAATTGCTCCAATGCCATGGCGCCAACAACCGCATCGCCGCGCCCGGCTACGTCTGCGACTTTGCCGGCTCGCTTATCAGCAAACGCACTTGATTCGGCATGACCGCATCCCGATCAGCCGAAATCTGTCCTTCGCGCGAACTCTCTAGTCTTGCGACAGTGGCATCGTCTCATCGTTTATGAACACAAACTTCGACAACCCGAAGCCGGACCACCCGCCAAAGGAAGAGCCTAGTTACGGTATTGAAATTTCTTGAACTAACGTTATGACTTGTCACTGGCTCAGTTCCAGCAGATTTATGGTGATCTGCCCCTGGCTCCGCGCACGGAATCATACGACATTCGAATCTCGATGCAGCCGCGATCCCAGCTAGCACAGCAAGGGCAGATGTACTGCTTTCCATAACTTGCAGGGTGTCGCAAACGCGACGCCGGACACCGACGTGCGCAACTTGTCTGGCCAAGCGGGGTTAGGCTAAAAAGAGCGCATACCCTGCGCGGTGGCAGGGGGGAGCCGACTTTGGTGCGACACCGAAAGAATTCCGACGTCAACATATTTCGCGATGCGATGTTTTGCAACCGGCGCGCGACGTGCGCGCTGCTTACAGCGGCGATTTTTCTGGGTACCGTTGGGATTGATTTGCCTTCCTTCGCTGTGGCGCGTGCGGCGGATAAGAAACAAAAACAAGATCCGTCGCTCAAGAGTTTGCCGATTACGGAGCTGAGCGCGGACGAAGCGATTCACCATGCGCTGAGCCGGTTGGCGTATGGACCGCGGCCGGGAGATGTTGGACGCATCAAGCAGATGGGCCTTTCTAAGTGGATCGACCAGCAACTGAATCCGAACACCATTGATGACAAAGCGGTGGAAGCACGGCTGGAGAATTATCCTACGCTGCGCATGTCGACGACGAAATTGCTGGCGGAATACCCACAGCCGAAGCAAGCGGCGAAAAAAGAGGGGCTGAGCAAGGAAGAGTTCAAACAACGGCAGATGCAGCAGCGGCGAGCGGATATAGCAGCGGAGAAGGGCGCGCAGCAAGCGAGCGCTGAAACGGCGAGCGACGGCGAGTCCATGAAAGATATTCCTCCGCCGATGAAACAAGAATCGGGCAACGCGACGACTCCGGGGGCGGGCGGAAACAGGTTGAGCGTCGATCCGAACGCGGTACCGCGGGCGATTGCGGATGACAGCAAACGGCCACAGCGCGTGGTGGAAGAACTGGCGATGACGAAAGTGACGCGCGCGATTTACAGCGATCGGCAGTTGCAGCAGGTGATGGACGATTTCTGGTTCAACCACTTCAACGTGTATGCCGCGAAGGGCGAAGTGAAATGGTATTTGACGTCGTACGAACGCGACGTGATTCAGCCGCACACGCTTGGAAAATTCAAGGATTTGGTGGAAGCGACGGCGAAGAGTCCGGCGATGCTTTTCTACCTGGATAATTTTTTGAGTGCGGACCCGCGTGCGGCACAACGAATGGCGATGGAGCGCGTGATGCGGCAGTCCAGACGAGGAGGATTTGGCGGCAGGCAGCGGTTTCCAATGCCGCAGCAGCAAGGCCAGAAAAAGAAACAGGAACGCGGGCTGAACGAAAATTACGGCCGCGAGCTGATGGAGCTTCACACGCTTGGCGTCGACGGCGGATATTCGCAAAAAGATGTGACGGAAGTGGCGCGGTGCTTTACGGGATGGACGATTGAGAAGCCGCGCGAAAATCCGGAATTCAAATTCGACGAACGGCTGCACGATCCGGATACGAAGATCGTCCTTGGGAAAAAGATTCACAACGGCGGCATGGGCGACGGCGAGGAAGTTATCGATCTGCTTGTGAAGCATCCGAGCACCGCGAAATTTATTTCCACGAAGCTGGCGCGGCGATTTGTTTCGGACACTCCTCCGCAATCGTTGATTGCGAAAATGGCACAGACGTTCCAATCGAGCGACGGCGACATTCGCGCGGTGATGCGCACGATGATTTATTCGCCGGAGTTTTGGTCGCGCGAAGCGTTTCGCGCCAAAATCAAAACGCCGTACGAGTTGGTGATTTCCGCGGCGCGCGCGCTTGGCACCGATGTCGATACGCCGATGCCGCTGGTAGAGTGGACGGGACGGATCGGTGAGCCGCTTTATCAATGCCAGCCGCCGACGGGATATTCGGACAAAGCGGATGCCTGGGTGAATACGGGCGCGCTGCTGAACCGGCTGAACTATTCGCTGGCGCTGGCGGGGAACAAAGTGCGGGGATCGCGCTCGGATGCGGCGACGCTGCTGGGTGTGGACACTGCGGCGGATCCTAAGGTGGCGCTGAATCGGGCGGTGGAGATGTTCCTTGGCGGAGAGGCGGCGCGGGGAACGGTGGAGACTTTGGAGAAGCAGATTGAAGATCCGCAGATTGTGCAGGCGAAACTGGATGATCCGGTGAAGCGCGTGGACATGGGAGTGGTGACGGGATTGGTGCTGGGCGCGCCGGAATTTCAGCGCCGGTGATTTGAAGGGAAGATTTAACACAGAGGAAGCAAAGCAGCGCACGGAATGAAATTGGGACTACATGAAGAACGAGGCCGAGATGAGCTATGAATGTTGCGAGGGAGTTCGTAATTTGAGATTTTCGCGGCGGTATTTTCTAAAGCAGGGCGGCGTGGCGACGGTGGGGTTGAGCGCGATGCCCGCATTTTTGCAGCGCGCGGCGGCAGCGACTCCTTCCGGTGGAAAAAAGCAGCTTGTCGTGTTGTTTCAGCGCGGGGCCGCGGATGGATTGAATATTGTGGTGCCGTTTGGTGAGCAGAATTACTACCGGATGCGGCCGTCGATTGCGATTCCGCAGCCGAAGAGCGGATCGCTGGATGCGGCGGTGGATCTCGACGGTTTTTTTGGATTGCATCCGAGTCTGGCTCCGCTGGAGCCACTTTTTCACAACAACCAATTAGCGATTGTGCAAGCGGCCGGTTCGCCCGACCCGACACGTTCACATTTCGATGCGCAGGATTTTATGGAGTCGGGCACTCCGGGATTGAAAGCGACGGAAGACGGCTGGTTGAATCGCGCGATTGAAAGTGTGCCCGAAGAAAATGCTTCGCCTTTTCGCGCCGTGGCAATGGGGCCGAATTTGCCGCGATTGCTCCGCGGAAGCGCGCCGGCGATTGCTTTGCCAGACGTGAAACAATTCAAAGTGATGGCGCAAAATCCCGGTGCAGGGAAAATTGCAGAGGGAGGATTCGAGGCGATGTACGCGCAGACGGTAGATCAGGCGCTGCGTGGAACGGGGACGGAAACGTTTGAAGCGATCGACATGCTGCGGAAGGCCGATCCGACGAAATATCAGCCGGAGAATGGCGCGGATTATCCGAAGAGCCGGCTGGGGCAGAGTTTGCAGCAGGTGGGACAACTGATTAAGGCGAATATCGGCGTGGAAGTTTTGTTTGTGGATTGCGGCGGCTGGGACAATCACGTGAATGAAGGCGGAGTGCAAGGGCCGCTCTCGAATTTGCTGAAAGATTTGGGGCAGGGGCTGGCGGCTTTTCATCGCGACATGGGCGACCGGATGGAAAATATTGTTTTTGTGACGATGAGCGAATTCGGGCGCACGGCGAAAGAAAACGGAAATCGCGGGACGGATCATGGTCATGCGAATTGCATGTTCGTGATGGGCGGCGACGTAAAGGGCGGGCGCGTGTATGGAAAATGGCCGGGGCTCGCGGAGCACCAATTGAATGAAGGGCGCGACCTGGCGCTGACGACGGATTTTAGATCGGTGCTGGGCGAGATTTTGGCGAAGCATGTTGGCGTTCCGGATTTGACTCCGGTGTTTCCGGGTTTCGACAACAATCCGCGCAAATTCGTCGGCCTGATTCGCAGTTAGTCCATTTACTTACGGTACGTTGATAATCCAACAAAAAAGCGGCCCGGGAAGGCCGCAGTAGTATCGACACACTATTTAATACATATTAAAGTATCGCATGATATAAATGTCGTCAAGGGCATAATGCATGGTGTGTGAAGCAGGTGACTAGCGCAGACAGTATGGGAGCTTGCAACAGAAGGGCGCCGATCTGAAGATCGGCCGCTACAAGCGGAAGAGGCCCGTCTCAGAGCGCCTTTGTGGGTACAATTGAAAAATTTGCAGGGGGAGAGATGGCAGTGGACAAAGAAGAGGCTTGGAAGCTCGGGAACGATTGGGTTGCGGCCTGGAATGCGCACGACCTGGACGCGATTATGACGCACTATGACGATGCGGTTGAACTGACTTCGCCCGTGGTGGCGCGGCTTCTGGAGATTCCGAGCGGGAGAGTCGTTGGGAAGGCGAACCTGCGGGCCTACTTTCAGCGGGGGCTCGAGGCTTTTCCGGAGCTGCACTTTCGGCTTGAGCAAGTGCTGTATGGCCTGAATAGCGTGGTGCTCTACTACACGAATCACAAGGGAACGTGGACGGCAGAGTTCATGGAACTGACGGCTGATGGAAAAGTAGTGCGAGTTGTGGCGAACTACAACGCTTAGTCGCGAATTCCGCCTGAATACTGAGAACACTTATTCATAACGCAGGGCGACCATAGGGCCGGCGCTGGCGGCGCGCTTGCTGGCAATCCAGCCGGCTAGGTTCTGGTTTTCCACATGTTCAATTTTGAACAGACGGAGCCTTAGGTGGAGCTGTAGCCTCCTTCCGAAAAGTGAAAGTTGCGTATTGGATCGCGGTGGCCGTTTTTGGAATGCCTCTGAGGGCGGCCATCGCGGGGCGTCTGCTCCACCGGGAAACACGGGGGGAAGTGACGCGGGCTGCAAAAACGAAATCTTCACCCAGAACTAAAAGGAGAAATAAGAATGAAGAAATTAGTGATTGTGTCAGCAGTTACGGCTCTAACCATCGTCGCGGCATTCGTCGGCGTGGCGCAAGCTCAGAAGGGCAAACAGGTCATCTACCTATCTTCGGCGCAAGGCACATATAAACCGTCGCCGACGGGTGGCACTTCCATGCAAGCTATCTGGGGCGACATGGAAAAAGGCGCGCATGGGACATTTACGAAGTTCGATCCGGGGTTCGATGCGGGTATGCACACGCACACGAACGACGTTTCGATCGTGGTCGTCAAAGGCGCGTATTTGTATAAGGACGAGGCTGGAGAAAAGCGCGTTGGGCCGGGCGAATTTCTATTCGTTCCCGGTGGTCACAAACATTGGAGCGGGGGCGACAAAACGGAAGGCGCATTGTTTTACGAGGAAGGTTCGGGGAAATTCGACAACATACCGGTGAAGTAGCCGGGGTCTCGGCCGATAGAAAAGGGGCCACGAGACGACTCGGAGAAAGAGCCATCCAACTGCGTTGCGTCTGAACTGCAGCGAATCTCCAGGAAACAAATGCATGAGTCGTTTGTTTCCTGGGGTAGAAAACTACTCGACAGGCTGGATCGTTGGGGGCTCCAGCTTTTTGATTTCTTTGCAGATGAAATCTTCGATCTCGATGTCCGAGAGGTGATCGAACCAAACCCCCCTTAGATATCCAACAGCCGATGCATGATCTTTCAGAGTGATCGTGCCTTTTTCGTAGAACTTCCTGATATCGATTCTGGCCCGTGCTTCGAGTCTTTCTTGTCTTTCGTCCGCCATAGAAGTTCCTTTGAGCGACTGATTGCCTGCTGTGCTACCAACCTACGCTTTTCGACCAATAGGAAGCAAGCTAGTCATGGCCACTTACGCAGTGTCACCAGCAAACTTGTGGGGAACAACCTGATTTATCGGAATTAACTTCCCGTGAATTGATTTCAGGAATCAGGCTCCATGAGTTCAGGTAAACGCTTACCAGACATCTCTAACGATGTCGGCCCTTTCAAAACATTTTTGAACACACTTCTTTCTTTCCGCCTGAAAGAGGTTTTCTCTTTCGTTCTCTGTCGCTTTTTTTCTGCAGCGACGACCACGGCTCGTTTGTAATCTTCCGGTCGGCTTCAGTCCGACCTAAACATCTCTTCGATCAAAACTTCGACCACGATTACTCGTTCAAACTCCCTTTCAAGGGAGCGGGACGCCCAATCAAGTGCACGGCGTTCTACTTCGCGCCATGTCCGGTAACGAGCTGTCCCGCGTACGAACCGAACTCTAACGACGGTGACTACTCACAACCATTCCGCCACATCCGGTACAGCCGGATCGCCAGCCTACGCCCCATCGCTGCCTTGGCAATGTTTTTGTGCCGGCGCCTCGCCACGTCGATGTACCGACGTCGCCAGTCAGCATGGTTACGCGCTGCCGCTTGGGTGGGCCGCTTCCATCAGCAAGAAGCGCAAACAACGAACTGCCTTGCTTACTGATGTGCCCTAGTCGCCAGCTTAAGCGGTAGGCTTTTCTTTGTCGGCTGGTTTAGGGGCAACCTTGGGCGGAGTTGATTGCTGGCGGTGCTGCAATTGTTGCTGCTGTTGGTTGTGCTTCTGTACCAGTTGTTCGGTCTGCTGTTGATGTCGCTGCTCCAGCGGTTGCTGTTTCGGTTCATTGGCCGGATTTTGCGGGAGGCGCTGATGATCCTGGTTCTGCCTGGTCTGGAGTTTCTGGCGCTCATTGACTTGTTGTACTTGTAGTCTTTGTTGTTGCTGCTGGTATTTTTGGTCCTGTCTACCGTTGCCAGTGTTTGGAGCAGCGGCATGTTCGGCCGGAGGCAGGTCCTTAGCGTGAACTGAGGGGCTCGGGCGAGCGGTTTCTGTGGCTGGGCGAGTAGGCTCGCCAGCGGCAGCAGCCGGACGACCAGACTCATTGGCTTGGCGACCGGGTTCTGCGACGGGACGGGGAGTCTCGGAAGCCGGGCGAATATCGTTGTGCGACGAAGCGGCCGGAGCGGTGTGAACTGCGCCACCCGCACTGGCGGCTACTGCGCCGCTTTCTTTGAATGCACCGGGCTTGGCTGTAGCAGCGATGGGAGGCTTGCCGTGATTGGCGGAGGAGCGTAGCTCGGGATTGGCGCGGGCAGACTGTACGTGCTGAGACTGCGCAGCGACGGGAGCGATGTGACGCTCGCGTCCGGCGGCTTCTTCACGGCTTGTAGCGCGTACCTGCACGCCACCGTTGCCGCCGTTGAAGCTGACGTGATTACCGCGGTTGTTGTCCTCTACTTGCGTGTTGTAAACGTAGCGATTGCGAGAGCCGTCTACGTGGCTCACCGATTGATTGTAGGCAAAGTGGCCGTTGTCCCAGCGGCCGCCGTCGTAGCCGCGGCCAAAATAGCCGTAGCCGTAGTTGATGCCGCCGTAGAAACCGACTTCGGTTCCCCAGTAGCCTTCGTGGAAGATGTAGTCATCGCCGTCGTTACCCCAATAGCCGGGAGTCCAGAGATAGCCGACTTCGGGAGCCATGACCCAGGTTCCGGGGACCCAATAATAATCATCGTCGCCGTAAGCCCAGTAGCCCGGTGTCCAGATATAGCCGTCGTCGGGGAGGACGGGCTGCTCATAAATGGGCAGTTCGGGCGGGGCGATTCTAATTGAGACTGTTATGCCGATCTGGGCGGAAGAAGCCGCGGAGATGGCCAGCAGCACGAGAGCGAGCAAAAATGCACGAATGGATAAAACAAGACGCATTGTAATTCTTTCTGCCTGATGATGCCCTGGCTGCAGGAAGTCAATCAGGTCGACTACACTTCGTTTCTACGATCTGAATTCGGCAACGGATCCTGGCGTACGCAATCTACAGATTCGACGATTTCGAAGTCGAACTCGCCTTGCGACGCTTGCGCAAGTATGGAAGTCTCCAATCATCAATGCTGTGCTCTATTGAACGTAGCTCTTCGACTTTCTGCGAATACCGGATAGGAACGAATTCACAGCCAACCAAGAAACCCAATGCCTGATCAACGCGTGACCCGGAGACTGAGCCATAGTGTGGAAAACGCTTCCATTGGAGGCGCCGCCTCCGATTCATGAAATTCCGCGCTCTGTACAAAAGTGAGCAGTAAGCGCCCCCGACAATCTCTACGCTGCGAGTCAGGGAATCCGAATCGGGAATTCGCGGTCGATCGGCAAACCGTAGCCAATATTCGGCGACGGCTTGAAAGAAAGGGATGGAATAAAAGAATGTTTCACTTGCTCTGGTATCTCTTGATCGGGCTCATCTCGGGCGTTATCGCGAAATCGGTGATGCATGAGCACATAACGCTTTTCTGGACGGTCGTGCTCGGAGTCATCGGATCAATCATCGGTGGCGGCGTTTCCCATATGTTTTCACGGCCGGCAAATGAAAGATATCATCCCGCGGGCCTGATTTTGTCCACGCTGGGTGCGATTTTGGTTCTGTTCATTTGCTTCAAATTGAATATTCGTTTTCCTGCGATTTAGCCGAATAGAACCGCTCATGTGGAGCGTAAGGCATGATGCGGTGAACAGTGCCATGTCAAAAAGGCCGCCTGGGAAGGCGGCCTCTGCAGCGGAAAAGGCGCCTCGAAGCGGGGCGCCTTTTTGTTTGGTTGGAGAATGCGACTAGTGCTTGGCGTCAGCGCCGATGCGCATGCTGTAGAAGGAACGGTAGACGAACGTCAGGGAGACAAGGAAGAAGACGGCGGCGAGGACGTGCGTCATGGTGCTGCCTTGGGAAGCGGTCAGTTGGACGGCTAGCTCGACGGCTAGAAGGCCGAAGAGGGTGGTGAATTTGATGACCGGGTTGAGGGCGACGGAGGAGGTGTCCTTGAAGGGATCGCCAACGGTGTCGCCAACAACGGTTGCGTCGTGGAGCGGCGTGCCTTTTTGCTTCATTTCGACTTCGACGATTTTCTTGGCGTTGTCCCATGCGCCGCCGGCGTTGGCCATGAAGATGGCTTGATAGAGGCCGAAGATGGCGATGGAGAAGAGATAGCCGATGAAGAAGAAGGGCTCGACGAAGGCGAAGGCAAGCGTTGCGAAGAAGACGGCGATGAAAATGTTGAGCATGCCCTTCTGCGCGTACTTGGTGCAGATTTCGACGACTTTCTTGCTGTCGGCGACGGAGGCTTTTTCTACGCCTTCGAGTTTGATGTTGGCTTTGATGAATTCGACGGCGCGGTAGGCGCCGGTGGTGACGGCTTGCGTGGAAGCGCCTGTGAACCAATAGATCATGGCGCCACCGGTGATGAGGCCGAGGACGAAGGGCGCATGCAGGAGGGAAAGTTTGTTGACGTTTTCCTGGAGCCCGTGGGTGAGCGCCATGATGATGGAGAAAATCATGGTAGTGGCGCCGACGACTGCGGTGCCGATGAGAACGGGCTTTGCGGTGGCTTTGAAGGTGTTGCCTGCGCCGTCGTTGGCTTCGAGCATTTCCTTGGCACGCTCGAAGTTCACATCAATGTTGAAGTCTTTTTTCAACTCCTGCTTGATGTTGGGTACCTGCTCAATCAGCGAAAGCTCATACACGGATTGAGCGTTGTCGGTTACAGGGCCGTAGGAGTCCACGGCGATGGTGACAGGACCCATGCCGAGGAAGCCGAAGGCTACGAGGCCGAAAGCGAAAACGGCTGGAGCGATCATCAAGTGGCCGAGTAAGAAGGGGGCGGGCCCGAGATTGGTGACGAGATAGCCGATGCCCATGAGAGCGACCATGGCGAGGCCGAGGTAGTAGGCGGAGAAATTGCCGGCTACGAAGCCGGACAAGATGCCGAGCGAGGCGCCGCCTTGTTCCGCGGAGACGACGACTTCTTTGGTGTGGCGCGATTCGGTGGAGGTGAAGACTTTCACGAGTTCGGGGATGATTGCACCCGCGAGCGTTCCGCATGAAATGATCGTGGCCAGCTTCCACCACTGCGTGGTATCACCATTGAGCGAAGGGATGATCAACGACGAGACGAGGTACGTCAGGGCGATTGAAACGACCGAAGTGATCCAAACCAGCGAGGTGAGCGGGGCTTCGTAATTCATTTCGTCGACGCCGGCATATCTCGCTTTGGCGATGACGCCGTTGATGAAGTAGGCCGCGGCGCTGGCGATGAGCATGACGATGCGCATGACGAAAATCCAGACGAGGAGCTGGACCTGAACCGTGGTGTCGTGAACGGCGAGAAGGATGAAGGTGATGAGGGCAACGCCGGTGACGCCGTAAGTTTCGAAGCCGTCGGCGCTGGGGCCGACAGAGTCGCCCGCGTTGTCGCCAGTGCAGTCCGCGATGACGCCGGGATTGCGCGCGTCGTCTTCTTTTATTTTGAAGACGATCTTCATGAGATCGGAGCCAATATCGGCGATTTTGGTGAAGATGCCGCCCGCGATACGAAGGGCAGCCGCGCCGAGGGATTCGCCGATGGCGAAGCCGATAAAGCAGGGACCGGCGTAGTCACCTGGGATGAAGAGAAGGATGAGGAGCATCATGAGCAGCTCAACGCTAATGAGCATCATGCCTATGCTCATGCCGGCTTCGAGCGGCGTGTGATAGATCGGGTAGGGTTTGCCGCGGAGGCTGGCGAAGGCGGTGCGGGAATTGGCGAAAGTGTTGACGCGAATGCCGAACCAGGCGACGCCGTAGCTGCCAGCAATGCCGACCAAGCTGAAGAAAAGAATAATGGGCAAAGTGAGGGCGACAGATTTGCCGGGGACGGGCGAGAGCCAGCCGAAATAAAGGACGATGACGACGGCGATGAAGACCCAGAGGAGCATCAAGAACTTGCCCTGCGTTACGAGGTAGGTTTTGCAGGTTTCGTAGATGAGCTCGGAGATTTCCCTCATTGTCCGATGGACGGGGAGATTTTTGAGGCGGCGATAAATGGCGAGGCCGAAGAGCAAGCCGAAGACGCAGACGAGCAAGCCGAAGAGGAGGAGCTTGTGACCATTGACGCCGAGGAAAGAAACTTTGGAGAGGTCGGGAAGCTTGAGATTTGCTTCGCCGCCCACTTCGTGGGATTCCGCGAGCGCTGCGGAACCGCTGAGTAACAAAAGCCCTGCGGCCGCGATGGGCTTGCTCAGGGCGCTGCATCCTTGTGACCAGGCATTGCTTAGCCAGGTTTGCATAGACGATCCTCCAGATCCTTTAGCACTTGCTTAGCACTTGCGAATCAGCCGGGGCGATTGGGCACACCGGGCCTTGAAGGCCGCACCCGTGGCCGCACACTCGTTACCGGCGGTTTTGCGTAAACTTCGCCAAAATTATGTCGGCGCGGGAGGCCTTGCCGGTTAATGAAGGGCTCCCCTGATGTGACGGGACTCGGAAAGTCCTGAAGCGTTTCCGGGACCCCTGCCCAGAACCCCGCCGTGGCATGGCTGGATAGCCTGTATAAGCCAAAGTGGGGCCGCAACAAAACGTGGATTTATAACATTTCGAGAGGAAATTTTCAAACGGGGGGTTGAAATCACCTTGTGGAGAGAAAGGGGCGCCATGCCGTGATTAGAGTGGATTGAGGTATAGCTTCGACCGAGCACAGCCAAGAGTGGCTGTGCTACCGGGGAACCTCTGGTAACATGCAGGGCAGTTATTTAAAAGAAATTGATGACGGGTCGGGGGTCCATGAGTACCAAGACGGTTGAAACAGGGGAAGTGGCGGAGGCGGCGGGTGCCGAATTGCGATATGACTGGACGCCAGCGGAGATTGAGGGCATTTACCGGATGCCGGTGCCGGAACTGGTGTTCCGGGCGCAGACCGTTCACAGACAATTTCATGCGCCGGACCGGGTGCAGACCTGCCAATTGATTTCGATAAAGACGGGTGGATGTCCGGAGGATTGCGCGTACTGTCCGCAAAGCGCACATTATGACGCGAACGTGGAGCGGCAGGGACTGCTCGATCCGAAGCATGTGGTTTCGGTGGCGCGCGAGGCGGCTTCGCGTGGCGTGACGCGGTTTTGCATGGGGGCGGCGTGGAGGCAAGCGCCGGAGGGCAGAGAATTCGAGGAAGTCTTGGAGATGGTGCGGGGAGTTTCGGCGCTGGGAATGGAAGTTTGCTGCACGCTGGGAATGTTGAAGGACGAGCAAGCGCAGCGTCTGAAAGAGGCGGGGCTTTCCGCGTACAACCACAATTTGGATACGTCGCCGGAGTTTTATGGGTCGATCATCACGACGCGCGTGTACGAACAAAGACTGGCGACGCTGGCCGCGGTGCGGCGTGCTGGGATAACGGTTTGCTGCGGCGGGATTTTGGGGATGGGCGAGCGTGAGGCGGACCGGATCGGACTGTTGCAGCAGTTGTCGGCGTTGAAGCCGCATCCGGAGAGCGTGCCGATTAACATGTTGGTGCGGGTCGAGGGAACGCCGCTGGCGAGCGCGCCGGCGCTAGACCCGATGGAGATGGTGCGCGCCATTGCTACGGCGCGAATTTTGATGCCGGCATCACGAGTGCGGCTGGCGGCGGGGCGGAAAGAGTTGTCGGAAGAAGCGGTTGCGTTGTGCTTTCTCGCCGGAGCGAATTCGATTTTTGTTGGGGAAAGACTTCTGACGACTCCGAATCCCGGACCGGATGAAGACGGGCAGTTGTTGGAAAAATTGGGAATGCAGCCGCTGGAGTCGCATGCCGTCTGAGTTGCACCATTCCATTTTGAGCGAGCTGGACGCGGGGCTTTCGGTGCTGGATCGGGTCAGCCAGCGCAGGAGTTTGCTGCGGCCAACGGGCGTGAATTTGTGTTCGAACGATTATCTGGGATTGGCGCGGAGCGAGGAGTTGCGTACGGCGATTCTGGAAGCCGTGCATGCGGCAGAATTTGTCGGCGGGACGGGGTCGCGCCTGCTGTCCGGGCATTTTGGGATTTGGGACGAAGTGGAGTGCGAGTTCGCGGAATTTGCGGGAACGGAAGCAGCACTGTATTTCAGCAGCGGATACGCGGCGAATTTGGGATTGCTGACGTCGGTGTTACGTAAGAATGACTTGGTCTTTTCTGACGCGCTCAATCACGCGAGCATCATTGACGGGATTCGATTGTCGGGCGCGCGCAAGGCGATTTACGCGCACCGAGATTTGAATGGGTTGGATGCGGCGCTGCGGGCGCACGCGGCTGACCGGTGCAGAAAAATCGTTGTGACGGAATCCGTGTTTAGCATGGACGGCGATATCGCGGACATCGCGGCGATTGTTGTATTGGCAGAGCGATACGGCGCGAGCGTGATTGTCGATGAGGCGCATGCGACGGCGGTGCAGGGGTCGGATGGTCAAGGGATTGTGGCGAGCGCCGGTCTGGCGAAAAATGTGCTGGCTGTGCTGCATACGTGCGGAAAGGCGCTGGCGAGCGCTGGAGCGTTTGTTTGTGGAAGCAAGGTGCTGCGGGAACATTTGATCAACCGCGCGCGGACGTTTATTTTTTCGACGGCGATGCCGCCTTACATGGCGGGGCAGATTCGAGCGGCGCTGGGTTTGGCGCGAAACATGGACGCGGAGCGGGAGACGTTGCTGGAGGAATCGAGGAGATTTGTGGCGTCGCTGCGCGAACGGGGATTGGATTGTGCGGCGACGGGCTCGCAGATTGTGCCAGTGCTCGTGGGTTCGAATGAGGAGGCGCTGAGCGCGGCGGAATTTTTGCTGGCCGAAGGATTCGCAGTGCGAGCGATTCGTCCGCCGACTGTGCCGGCAGGAAAAGCGCGACTGCGATTGTCGTTGACGGCTTCGATTGAACGCAATGAGCTTGACCGGTTGCGGAGTTCTTTATATGAATGGCGGACGCGGAATTTGACTCCCGCGACAGTGGAGCGCGGATGAGGCACCATTTTTTTATTACTGGCACGGACACGGGCGTTGGGAAGACGGTGTTATCCGCGCTTTTGTGCGCCGCGCTGGATGCGGTGTATTGGAAGCCGATTCAGACGGGAACGCTGGAAGGCTCGGACCGAATGACGGTGATGCGGCTGGCGGGAATCGGCTCCGACCGAACGCTGGACGAAGCTTATAAATTTGTGCCGCCGGTGGCGCCGGATTTGGCGGCGCGGTGGGCGGGCGTCGAAATCGATTTGGCGCGGATTACGCTGCCGAATCATTTGACGAATGACTGGCTGATTGTGGAAGGCGCGGGCGGCGTGCTAGTGCCGATTAACCAGAAGCAATTTATTCTGGACATGGCCGTCAAGTTGAAATTGCCGGTGATTTTGGCGGCGCGCAGCGCGCTTGGGACGATTAATCACACGTTGTTGACGCTGGCGGCTTTGCATGCGGCGGAATTGCCGGTGCACGGAGTAGTGCTGATTGGCGACCAGAATAGAGAAAATCGAGAGACGATTGAGCGATTCGGGCATGTGCGCGTTATCGGAGAGGTGCCGCGGTTGCCGAATTTGCATCGAACGGCGTTGATACAAGTGTTCATGAATCATTTTGACCGCAGTGCGTTCGCGCAGTAGCTCTGTTGATGGGTTCTCCGCTTCGCATTTGGCATCCGTTTACAAACTCAGAGCTTGATCCTTCGCCGATTTTCGTCGAGCGGGCGGAAGGCGTGTGGCTGCACACGCGCGACGGCAGAAAGATTCTGGATGCGGTGTCGTCGTGGTGGGTGAATTTGCATGGGCATGCGAATCCGCGGATTGCGGCAGCGATTGCAGAGCAGGCCGCGAAGATGGAACACGTGATCCTGGCTGGATTTACGCACGAGCCGGCGGAGCGTCTGGCTTCAGGATTGCGGAAGTGGCTTGCGCCGGAATTGACGCGCCTGTTTTTCTCAGATGATGGATCGACGGCGGTGGAAGTAGCGCTGAAGCTGACGGTGCAGTATTTCAACAATTTGGGCCGGCCGGCAAAAAAAGAGATTGTTGCTTTGGAGCACGGGTATCACGGCGACACGGCCGGCGCGATGTCGGTGAGCGACGATTCGCCGTTTACGGACCCGTTTCGGGCAATGCGTTTTGCGGTGCACCGGGTGCCGTCGCCGTATTTGTACCGAAGACCTGCGGGGATGACGCGCGAAGCGTATGTGGAGTTTTGCATTGCGCAGCTGGCGAGATTGTTGGAAGAAAAGTCGGAGTCGATCGCTTGCTTGATACTGGAGCCGCTTTTGCAGGCGGCAGGGGGGATGATTGTTTATCCGGTGGAATATTTGCGAGCGGCGCGGAAGCTTTGCACACGACATGATGTGTTGCTGATTGCGGATGAAGTGATGACCGGATTCGGGCGCACGGGGAAAATGTTCGCGAGCGATTTGGCGGGAGTAGTGCCGGACTTGATGTGCCTTTCGAAGGGGATTACCGGCGGATTCTTGCCGATGGGCGTGACGGTCTGTACGGATTGCGTAGAGGCGGCGTTTCGAAGCGAAGACCGGATGCACACTTTTTATCATGGGCATTCGTATACGGGGAACGCGCTGGCGTGCGCGGCGGCGAACGCGAGTCTGCGAGTCTTTGAGGATGAACCAGTATTTGATCGGATTGCGGCCATCGCGAAGATCAACGCGGAGCGCCTGGCGCGGTTTAATGACTTTGCAGTGGTTGGCGAGACGCGCCAAATTGGAACGATGGGCGCGATTGAACTGCGCGCGGAAGATGCAGGGTATCTCTCGGCGATGCGGCCGAAATTGTACCGGTTTTTTCTGGACCGTGGCGTGCTGTTGCGTCCGCTGGGAAATGTGGTGTATGTGCTGCCGCCGTACGTCATTTCGGCAGATGAATTGCACCGGGTCTATGACGTGATGGAAGAGGCGGTGCGGACGGTGCTCTGAGAGTGTAGGGTCAGTCGGATCGAGACAAGAGAGATTTAACACAGAGGACTCAGAGACAGGAGCACAGAGGTCACACAGGCTGCGTGGTATGGTTTGAGTCGGCGAAGGAGTTGAGACCGTAAAAGCGGCGTCGAGCCGCTGCATTCTGAATGAATGGGAGGATATTTGTTTTCCTGGTTGAAAACGTGGAAGGTGAACATTATTGCGTTTGCAACGACGCTCGGAGGGCCGGGCCTTCTCCTTATTTCGTTTCTCGATTCCTCCGTGCTTACATTTCCCATCATTAACGACCTGCTGCTGATTGATTTGTCGATTCAACGGCCCGCGAGAATGCCGTTGTATGCGTTTCTGGCAGCCTTTGGTTCCGTTGCCGGCTGCGTTCTGCTGTACTTTCTTTCACGAAAGGGCGGAGAAGCATTCTTTCATCGCAAAGCGGGTGCGAAGGCGACCACGATTCGAGCATGGGTGGAGAAGAACGGATTTGGTGGAATGTTGATCGCGGCGCTTTTGCCGCCGCCGACGCCATTCAAAGTATTTGTGTTTGCCGCAGGGGTTTTCGAGATTCCGCTATTGAGCTTTTCAACGGCAATCGCTCTGGCACGTTGTATACGCTACTTCGGGATCGGCTACCTGGCAGTGCGGTACGGAAAAGAGGCCATTCCGTTCATTGGGCATCACAGAATTGGAATCCTCCTTGGGCTTGCCATCCTCGTTGCCGCGAGTTACGGGGCTTCGCGGCTGATTTTGCGGGAAGAAAACGAACAGGCCGCGGCAGAGGAGTAGGTCTGCGCTGGGCTACTGCTTGCGCGGCTGATTCTGCCATTCGAGACGCGCGAGCACCACGCGCGAATTCTGGTCGAGGTTGATTTCAGCTTCGACGACACGGGAGTTTTGGCCGACGGCGTCGAATTTTAGATCGCGAATCTCGACAGAGAAACCGTCGGTTTGTTTTTGCATGGTCGCTTTTGGAAAGCGGGCCGACGCCAGGAATTGGCGGGTGGCGTCCGTCTTCTGGGCGGCGTCCAGAAACGGCGATGCATCCGGCTTGTGAATGTGGACCGCGCTTTCCGGATCGAAATTGCTCAGCCGGCTGGTTGGCACTTGGACGAGGTGCAGTGCCGATTCGGTTTCGACGATTCCGTGCCAAAGGAACGGCGAGATGGAATCCGGGAACGCTTCGGCACGGCGCGGCGATTCGCCGGCGTAAGAGCGCTCGAGCATCGTCATGGTGGCACTGCCGTGCAGAACGCCGCGCAACACAAAATACGCGGCGATGAGGATGATTGTGACGACGGCTCCCGCCTGGCCGCGCGGCTTTTTGGATTTTGCGCCGATCTCGTCGCTGACAAGACGGAACAGCTCCGGCAGAAAAATCCCGACGACGAGCAGAATCAGAATCGAAAGGTCAAAAGTTGGCGCCCAATCGAGAGCGATACGCTTCGTTGAAATCAGCCACAAGAGAGTCACGCCCGAGGAGAGGAGCGTGTCCATTGCGACGTGAAGCAATGCGGCGCAGACTGGTGCGAGCCACCAAAGGACGCCGCTTAATATTACGCCACGACTCTTCGCGTACGTGCGTATTACGATGCTGACGAAAAGCCCGATTGCGATGGCACCGGCGATGGAGTGGAGCGGTCCGCCGTTCCAGGAAAGAAATGCGGATGGTCCGAAGAGCGCGCTCAGCCAATCGAGGTCGGCAAGCGTTCCCGCGAAAATCATCGAGATTAAGACGGGACGGGGGATTCTTGGGAAAAAGCCCCGTTTCAAAGCGAACGACGCGAGGCCATGTGTGAGCGGGTCCACGTTTTCTTTACGCACCCGCGCCGTTGGCTTTTTCCGGTAGTTCTTCGGGGATCAGTAGTTTTAGTGCCCGGGGAACAATTTTGAATTCGACCGGCAAACGAGAAAGCGGCTCTCCGTCGACTTGGGCGTAAACGGGCTCGCCGTCGGTCGGCTCGCAGACCAGCGCATCCGCTTTGAGAAAATGAACGCCTTCGGTTTTGCGCAAATCGCCGAACCAAAGCGTTGGGAGATAGCTGAGATAACGAAGTCCGCTTTGCGTGGTGAGAACGGCTAGTTCGAACTGGTCTTCGTAGAGGTCGGCTTTGGTGGTTATTTTGAATGGGCCACCGTAGTGTTTTGTCCGGCCGACGATGACGAGAGAGGCTTCGATGGTTTGGTCTTCGGTTTTCACGTTGAAGCGGGGGAATTTGTAAAGGAGCGCTTCACGGGCGCCCTGCCACCAGTAGGCGAGGATTCCCAATCTTGCTTTTAGTTCGAGATCGACAGCGTAGGTGATGCGGCCATCGGGGCCGGCCCCGGCGACGCTGAGAAAATAGCGCGCTTTTTCTGGTTCGTCGACGGGAGTGGCGAGGCCGAGGGCGATTTCGCGGACTGTGCCGCGGATGAGACGATGCGCGGCTTGGGGGATATCCCAGGGAAGAGTGAGTTCTTTTGCCAGAATGTTGGCGGTGCCGCCGGGAAGAAGCGCGAGTGGGACGCGATGACCGTTTTGCTGACGCGCGAGGCCGTTGACGACTTCGTTGAGCGTGCCGTCGCCGCCGCAGGCGATGACGAGCTGGCGGCCCTCGTTGCTGGCACGGAGAGCAATTTCGGTGGCGTCGCCCGGGCCGGTGGTTTCGGCGAGTTCGGCTTCGATGCCGGCAGTAGCCAGGATTTTGCGCGCTACATCCAGTTCTTTGCGCCGGCCGCCGCCGCCGCCGCCGGCATTCGGGTTGTGAATCAGCAGCGCGTTTCGCAGTTCGGTGGCAGCTTGCATTTAGACTATATCCCGCCCGTTTCCGTTCGCTCGAATCAAACCTTCATTCTATATAATATGACGCGAATTGACGTTGCGGTTCTGTATAAAAAGGGGTACGCGAGACAATTTGACCTTTTGACCTAGCCTGCCAGAGGTCAGAGAAATTCAAGCTGCTCACCGATCCGCAGAGGAATCTATGGCCAAGGCTGCACCTGCCACAATTAGGCGTGAAGCGGAAGGGCTCCGCGAAAAACTTCGCTATCACGAATATCGCTATCACGTTCTGGATGACCCGGAAATTTCGGATGCGGCGTACGACAAGATGCTCGCGCGGCTGAAAGAGATTGAGGCCGAGCATCCGGAGTTGGTGACGCCGGATTCGCCCACGGTGCGCGTGGGAGCGCAGCCGCGGGAAGGATTCACGACGGTCAAGCACTCGCGGCAGATGCTCAGTTTGGACAATGCATTTTCCTTTGACGCGTTGCGGGATTTTGACCGGCGGGTGCGCGAGGGCATTGGGCGCGAAGAGATTGAGTACATTGCGGAACATAAGTTTGATGGGCTAAGCATTTCGTTGCATTACGAGGGTGGAGTGCTGGTGCGTGGCGTGACGCGTGGTGATGGAACGACCGGGGAGGACGTGACACCGAATATCAAGACGATTCGATCGATTCCGCTGCGGATTGAAGAGAGCGTTTTGAAAAAGGCGAAGCTGAAAGGAGAATTCGAGGTGCGCGGGGAAGTAATTATGACGCGCAAGGCGTTTGAGGTGATGAACCGGCAGCAGGAGCGGATCGGCGGAAAAATTTTTGTGAATGCGCGCAATTCGGCGGCGGGATCGGTGCGCGTGCTGGACCCTTCGATTACTGCACAACGGAAGCTGGATTTCTTTGCATACTACTTGCTTGCCGGCGACAAGCCTGCTTTTCCCAAACATTCGGAATCCCTGGAAGCATTGAAGCAATTGCGGTTCCGCGCTTCGGACGATTGGAAACTGTGCGAAGGGATTGAGGCGGTGGTGAAGTATTGCGAATCATGGGATGCGAAGCGGGAGAAGCTGCCGTACGAAATTGACGGCGTCGTGGTGAAAGTGAACTCGATTGGCGTGCAGAATGAACTTGGGTTCACGTCGAAGTCGCCGCGGTGGGCGATCGCGTACAAGTATCCGGCGCGGCAGGAAACGACAGTGGTGAACGACATTATCGTGCAAGTTGGCCGGACGGGGACGCTGACACCGGTTGCGGTGCTGGAGCCGGTGCAAGTGGGAGGCGTCACTGTCAGCCGATCCACACTCCACAACATGGATGAGATTGAGCGGCTGGGACTGCACATCGGCGATACGGTCTTGATTGAGCGCGCGGGGGAAGTGATTCCGCACGTGTTGAAGGTGGTGAAGGAGGCGAAGAACCGCAAAGCGTTTAGGATGCCGAAGGAATGTCCGGAATGCGGGAGCAAGATTCACAAAGTGGAAGGGGAAGTGGCGTACCGGTGCGTGAACGCCGCGTGTCCGGCGAAGCGGAAAGAATCGTTGCTGCACTTTGCGGGGCGGCATGCAATGGACATTGACGGGTTGGGCGACAAGATTGTGGACCAATTGGTGGACAAAGGAATCGTCAAGGATCTTGCGGACATTTATAAGTTGAAGCTTGACGAAGTGGCGGGGCTGGAGCGGATGGCGGAAAAATCCGCACAGAATCTGTTGGATGAGATTGAAGCGAGCAAGAAGCAACCGTTGTCGCGCGTGATTTACGCGTTTGGTATTCAATTTGTCGGCGAGCGGACGGGGCAATTGCTGGCGGAGCATTTTTCCTCGCTGGATGAACTAGCTTCGGCGAAGCAGGAAGAATTGGAAGAAGTGAATGAAGTTGGGCCGAAGGTGGCGGCGAGCATCGTGGAGTTTTTCTCGGAGCCGGCGAACCGGCAGCTGATTAAGAAGCTCGAGAAGTCAGGCGTTCGGCCGACAGCGGAGAAAACAAAGGTTAAGAGCAACAAGCTGGGTGGAAAGTCGTTTGTGTTTACGGGCGGGCTGGCGAACCGGTCGAGGGAAGAGGCGGGCGAGATTGTGAAGCAGCATGGTGGAAAACTCGTTGGTTCTGTGAGCAAGAAGACCGACTACGTTGTTGTGGGGACGGATCCGGGGTCGAAGTATGACAAGGCGAAAGAGCTGGGCGTACCGATTTTGGATGAAGCGGGGTTTGAAAAATTGGTGGGGTTGAAGTGAGCCTGTTCGACCAACCAGGATTAAGGAAATTGTGACAAAGACGATTGCACGACGTGAGCTGCTGCTCCGGGCCGGCAAATTGGCTGCGGGGATCGGCTTTGCGTCGCCATGGGCGGGAGATTTAGTAGAAGCGCAGACTGCGCCGCAGAACTCTGCAACTCGCAAGTTAAAGACTATGGTGACGGGAGGACATCCTGGAGATCCCGAGTGCGGATGCGGCGGGACGATTGCGCGTCTCGCAGATTTGGGGCACGACGTCATACTGATGTACCTGAATCGCGGTCAGGCATATTGCAGTAACCCAAATGTGAAGGACTGCGGAGCGCTTCGAACATCGGAAGCGGAGAAGGCTTGCGAGATTTTGAAAGCGCGGCCGGCGTTTGCGGGGCAGTACGACGGCAAGGCGGTTGTGGATGCCACCCACTACGAGGAGTTTAGAAAACTGTTCGACGCGGAGAAGCCGGACGTTGTGTTCGCGCAGTGGCCGATTGACAAGCACCGGGATCATCGCGCGCTTTCGAATTTGGTGCTGGATGCGTGGATGGAATCGGGGAAGAAGGCGGCGTTTTATTACTACGACATCGCGGAAGACACGATAATGTTTTCGCCGGCGGAGTTTGTGGACATCACGGCGGTTGAGCCGAGGAAGCGGGCGGCGTGCTTTGCCCACGCGTCGCAGCAGCCGGAGAAGTGGTATCCGGTGGAGGCCGAATTGACGCGATTTCACGGGACGCAGAGTGACTATGCCCACGCGGAAGGATTTTTGAAGCATTGGGAGAGTAAAGGCGGAGTTCTGTCGTAGAAATTACGGTCAAGCAAGGATTTGCATGAGCGTGCGCTTAGCAACCTCGAAAGATCGGGATGCGATTTGGGCGATCTTGGAGCCAATGATTCGTGCCGGGGAAACGTACACGCTGCCGAGAGACTTGGGCAGAGAAGAAGCGCTTGCGTACTGGTTTTCAGATGAGAAAGAGGCCTTCGTTTCTGAAGAAGATGGGCGGATTCTTGGGACTTATTTTTTGAAGGCGAACCAGCAGGGTGGCGGCGCGCACGTCGCGAACTGCGGATACGTTACGGCAGCGGCGGCGCAGGGGCGGGGAATTGCGCGAGCCATGTGTTTGCATTCGTTGGGGCGGGCGAAAGAACGGGGCTTTCGCGCCATGCAGTTTAATTTTGTGGTGAGCACGAATGAGCGTGCTGTGAAGCTCTGGCAGAGTCTGGGATTCGAGACCGTCGGAAGATTGCCGGGAGCGTTCGCGTATCCAGAGCGGGGCTTTGTGGACGCGCTGGTGATGTATCGCAAGCTTGTATGAATATCAGTTCGAGTTGTCGGTCCCTCCATATGCTTTTGATAGCTAACCAGAATGTACCCAGTGCATAATCCAGCGCGTCCTGCGTCAGCGAGAACATGAATCGTTTCGTCCATTTTGTTCGTTCGCTATTCCCGACAGATCCGACCCAGCTCCTGCTGATTGCTGGTCTCGTCTGTCTGACCGTTGTTCCGCATCTCAATTGGCTGCCGTCGCCTGCCACTTCCTTTTTTGCCGACGTATCGCATGCGGGGTATTCCTCAACCGCGGAAATTCGTCACAACTGGTTTGTTTACGTAGGAATTGCGTCCTGCGCCTTCATGTTTGCCGCGTCCGCCGGGTTCTTTGTCTGCTGCTGGCCGGGGAATCGTCCCACCCGGCGCATCCCTTTCTTGGTAGTTTTGCCTGCGTTTGTCGGCCTCAGCGCCATTTGTGGCAAGTATGTGAGTTTTCTTGCAGCCCCTCGTTCTGCCCTGGAGCGAGGGGCTGTGTTTGATCACGGCTCGAGTTGGGTGATTTCGAAGCTCTGGAATTTAGGGACCGCGTTTCATTCCTGTGTCGCCGGCCTGGTCCTTGTCGCGGTGTTTGTGGTATTGCTCGCTCGGCACAAGGCATCCCTACCAATATCGATTGCACACCACGATGCCGGTTTTGCTGAAGACACGGATGCATGGAAAGGGTGCAAGCGCCTGATTTGGATTTTTCAGGGAGCAGCCCCGCTGATTACCGTTCCGCTGAACTTGATTTCCTTACTCTCATTGATGACCCCGGCTGGTCCGGCCGTTCCTTGGCAATACAACGTTTCGCGAGCGTTGTGGCCAACGGCCGAGGGCGTAGTCTTTTTTGGAATAGCGATTTGGGCGATGGGGAAGGACAATTGGAAATACATCCGGGAGCAAATTGAGCTGCCCACCTTGCTGTATGCCGGAATCGGACTCGCGATTCCAGCAGGGGCCGCATTGCTTCCATCGCTTGCGCTGTATATATACGATCGAGCTGATTGGGCGGCGCACGCGTTTCGCAGGCTTGACCCTCCTCGATTTGGTGGATATTTCGGCGCTCCAGAGGCGTGGATGGTGGCCTTGTTTCTTGCTGCCTTTGCGGAGGAAGTGATATTCCGCGGCGTCTTGCAAAGACATTTTATTGAACGATTCGGTCTCTGGAGAGGTGTTTGTTTCGTTGGAGTCATTTGGGCCGCATTTCATTTTTACGGAGATTCCAGATACCGATTGGATGATCTTGGAATCGCCATCGCATTGTCCTCGCGGCTGGTTATGTGCATCATCCACGGATTTACCCTTAGCTGGCTTACACTGCGCTCAAAGTCTCTGCTTCCGGCCACATTTGCCCATGGCTTATATAACGTCTTTGCGTATTCCAAATCCCAATTCAGCTTTCCCGGCCAACAATGGGCGCATCTGGGCTTGTGGGCGTTGTTTGCTTATTTGCTTTACCGCTATTGGCCGCCGGAACCTCAGTCCAAAGCTTTGCCTACGAATGATGAAGGCGAGGCCGCACTGGCAATTTAAGAGCGGCGCCTCACGATAATCCATCGATTCAATTTGATTGTTTTTTCATCCACCCGATCATTTTGGGGATGACGGAGTCGACGAGTCTATTGTGGGAGGCGAGGAGGTGGTCGGCGCCTTCGACTTCTGCGAACTCGGTGTGGCCGGGATGGGCGCGATTGACGGTGTCGGCGATGGCGATGCTGTCGGAGCGGCTCATGATGGTGTCGGCGGTTCCGTGCAGGACGAGAACGGGGACCGACACTTCCTGCCAGACTTTTCCTAGATTAAGGGCTTGCAGTTGTTGATAGAAAGCGGCGGGTCTTCCGTATTGGCCGTCTGATTCGTCGTACCACAATGGCTTCCACTCGGGTTGTTCTTTGACGACTTCTCCCGGCGTATTGCCATGCATCAGATAGAGTGAGTAAAAATCGGTGAAACCTTTCATGGCGTCATTGATTTGGGCGGCTGTGAGCTGCGAGTCGCGCGACAAGCGGCCGCGCTCCAGTTCGAGCATGTGCTCGTACCAGGTACGGCCCCAGGAGCTGGCGGCGATGAAGCCGCGCACGGGATGCTGGCCGACGATGAGAGGAGCGGTGCCGCCGCCGTTGCTAAGACCAATGACGAAGATCTTCTGCTGATCGACGAAATCGTATCTGGTGAGAGAGGCGAATGCGGCGCGGTAGCTGTCGAGCTCAGTTTGAAAATCCGTCTGTGCGCAATTGCCTTCGCTTTCGCCAACGCCGGGTTTGTCCATGCGCATTGTCGCAAAGCCGGAAGTTTCGATGAGGCGCCAGAAGATCGCGCCGAATGCGTCTGTTTCTCCATTCACGTATTCGATTGAGTCGCAACTGAGCCATCCGACGAAGAAAATCGCGGGAATCTTGCCGCTGGCGCTTTTCGGGCGAGTGACGATGGTGCGGATGTGCTGGCCTTTCGGGTTTGTGACCCAGTCGTATTGAGCGATTGCATTCTTGAATTGTTCGCGGTGTGGAGCGGCCGGGCTAGATGCTTGCGAAGAGGCCCGAATCGGCAGAGCGCAAATAAGGAGAATAGCGAAGGTGCAGTGGATGTTTTTCATCGGCCGACCTCCAGGAAGTCTGCTACGCGAACAGACGCGGTTTGCCGAGGAATGATAGCTACAAGGCCGTGAAAGAGTCTGGAACCAAACTTACATTTGATATAATTGATTGAGCGGGTGAGCCAGGTGATCGCTGGTCCGAGTCGCAAGGCGAGGACGGGAGGAAAGTCCGGACACCGGGGTTTCCGGTCGCAAGGTCGGGAACCGATGGGCAACGCGCCTGGTAACGCCAGGGGGGCTGTGGCGCACGTCATGCGTGCGGTGCGGTTCACGGAAAGTGCCACAGAAAATAAACCGCCGGTGGAGTGGAGCACGGTGGCATCGAGCAGGGAAACCTGCAAGACGTCCGCGAAAGCTGATTCCGCGGTAAGGGTGAAACGGTGGGGTAAGAGCCCACCGCTCGTTTGGAGACAAACGAGGCACGGAAAACCCCGCGTGGTGCAAGGCCAAATAGGAGGGGAGAGCCGGCCCGGCTCGATGAGCGCAAGCTCCTGTTGTTGCGGCGCAAGCCGCGGCAATTGAGAACCCTCGGGTAGGCTGCTGGAGCCGTGGTGCGAATCACGGCCTAGAGGAATGGTCGCCGCGGCGCGATCTCAAGATCGCATCGCACAGAATCCGGCTTACAGGCTCGCCCGCTATTTTCAACAAGTTACAGACGATTTTTCGCCGACTGTGCCATAACTGTGACACACGGTGTCGGGTCGGTCCTTCAATAGCTAAATATGGAATTTCCAAACTGCTGATTTCGTTGATCTTACGCGAATCGTAATCAGCTCCGTTTTCCTGCCGGAGTGCCCGTTTATACCAGCTACCGACGAAGTGGCACGAAGTGTTGATTTCAAAAACATCGTATGTGATGGATTTCTACAATACTTCCAGACAGGGAATCCTGGAGGCTAGCGTCTTGGATTGGGTAAGAACACTTCGGAAAGGGCGTCGCGGTCAGCGATCCACACTCCTGTGGTAAGCCCATTCGCGGCTACTTCCGGACGAAGCTAACATGCACTGACGTTCCCAGCGACGTTCCGTTTGCTCTTGACAACTTCACAGATTGTGAAGTACGCTTGGCGTCGTGCATATCGTCACGCTGAAGCATCTGAGTGAAGCGAGCGAGGACTATCCAGATGCGGCGAACGAGATCAGATCCTGGGCAGCCATCGTGAAAGCCGTTCGCTGGCACAATTTTCCGGAAGTTCGTGGCACTTTCAAAGATGCGGACAACGTTCGTGGTTACGTGATTTTTAACATTCGGCAGAACCGATACCGGCTGATCACAGTGATTCACTACGCGAAGACAACGGCTCAGAAGCGTACTCAAGGCCACGTTTACATTCGCTCGTTCTTGACGCACAAGGAATACAACAATCCCGTTAATTGGGACAAGGAATTTGGTGCAAAATGACTACCGTTCTCGCAGACCCGGCCAAAATGATCGCGAAAGGCGCGCCACACGTCATTCACAATGACGCCGAACTCGCCGCATATACGGAAGTTCTCTTCCGATTAACTTCTCTCGCTCGTCCTTCTAGTTCCGAGGAGGAAGCCATCGAACTTCTCACACTTCTGATTGAACGTTATGAAGAGACAAACTATCCGATTCCTTCCGCCGACCCGATTTCCGTCGTGCGCTTTCTTCTGGAACACCAGAATCTGACGCAGCGCGACTTAGTTCCTGAGTTCGGTTCGGAAAGTGCCGTCTCCATGTTTCTTTCCGGTGAGCGCAAGCTCACTCTGGGTCAGATTCGCAAACTCAGTGCCCGCTTCAAACTTTCCGCGGACGTCCTTATCAACCCCAGCCGCAAACCCAAGTCTTAGGTCGAGCGGCCCATAAAGCATGAAAAAAACTGTGCCATAACTGTGGCACAAAACCTGCTTTCACTGCCAAAACTGACTTCCTTGACGATTCATTCTTATTGATTCCACGCAACTTATTGAAAACACAAGAGCGCTCGAAGATTCCGGCTTATATGGCTCGCCCGCTATTTTTCAACTTACACGGCTGCGGACAAGATTGTGGCGGAGCGGCAGAGCCGCCTTACCCGCGTGTGGGTGAAGTACGAATCCAGCCAGTCCCTGTCAAATTCACTTCGATTGCCCCCGTACCACAGCTGTGGAACAAAGTGCCGCAAGTGCTGCGAGTCAATTCCAAGCTCGACTTCATTCGCCAAGCGCAGAAGATTGGTTGTTCGTGTCGCTGCGAACTGTTTAGTGAAGATAACCCTTCAGCGCGGCGCTTCAGGACCTCGTCTGCTTTCAGAAATCATGATTGCAAAAAACATCATATGTCGTGGTGTTCAAAAATATCACTCAAACGAAAAAAAACAAGTCGGCTCGTGTTGGACAGGGCAGCAACACAGCGAAAGGCGAAAGGAAGCTTTTTCTTCGTCGATTCTGCGGTCGGATGAGGCACCGAGGAGCGACGAGATTCCGGTTACAAAGCAAAGCCCGTGATGTAGATCGGCGATAAGGGAGCGCAGCGTATTCCTGAGGTAGATAACAGCATTCTAAGTGCTCATGAGAGGCGTTCGATTCCGGGGAATCCGTCAAACCCGGCATCAAAGCTCAATATTCGCTCAATTCCATAGTGTTGCATGATGGCAAGGTGCAACGCATCACGTGCGGACATTTGTCGATGTCCCATGACGATTTCCTTCGCTCGCCCTGCCGCAACTGCATCGACAGGCAGTACCTGGTCGGCAATGCCGAGTAAAGCGTCGAATGCAGGTTGAATTGCTTCCCGACGATTTATTGCAACGTAGCGGTGCAGGATTTCTTGGAGCACTTCAGCGTCCGTAACCAGACGCTGACGATCGCTGATCAATTTTTCAAGTAACCGTTGCGCGTCGGCCTTGTGAGGATGAGGTGCGCCGACCAAATACATGGGAACATTCGAATCGATAAAAATCACGTGTGCGTACCACTGCCGTATCCGCTCTCAATTTCCGCTAGCATGGCTTCAATATCACCTGAAGGATAGTCGTATCGTACCGCTGCGCGGATAATCTCAAGTTTCTTCCCGACATCAGTTATAGGTTCACGTCGGCGCGCCAGATCGAGCGCTTGACGGACCCACTCGGCTATCGACATGTGACGCGAGCGCGCCATGCGCTGGATTTCTCGGTACTCTGGATCCCGCACAATTACCTGAAGCCGCTTAGCCATAGCATGAGTCTATCTGACTCATCGAGATGAGTCAAACTTGTTCCAAAGGGTTCAGACCACTGTGCCATAACGCAACTTACATATCGATTTTGCGAGACGCCATGGCCCCACATTGGAGTCTTGATGCCGAATTGCGAAAAAGGTCAGACCTCACGCATTAGCTCTGCGCTTGTCGCTCACCGCATCTAACGCTCAACGAGGCCATGCCAGACTCCAAAACATTTTTGCTTCCCTTATTCAGCACCCATTTCAGACCGCGGTTGCGCAGAGAGCGCGACTGGGCGCCGGGGTAGTGGATGGCGCGGGAATTTCGACCGGTGCGCCGGAATGGACGTTGCGCTTTTTTATGGACACCACGGTGACGAGCTGGCGGCGATTGCGAGCGCCCGTTTTGAGGAAAATGTTGGCCACATGAAACTTTACGGTTCGTTCGGAGATGCCAAGCTCTCCCGCAATGGCGCGAGTCGAAAACTGGCGCAAAGCCAAATGAGCCACTTGTACTTCGCGCGCCGTGAGAACCTTGTTGAGCTGGTCATCGGCCTCCAGCAGAGAGTTGGTCTCTTTGGCATATTTCTGCAGGACAATAGCCGGAATGCATAACTGACCGCGCAAGACCTTTCGGACGGCGTTCCGCAGCTTGCTAGCCCATCCTTGGCGCAGACAAACGATGCCTTCGGCCCCCGCGAAGAAGAGGCCGAGCATGTAGTCGTGCTGTGCCTGGTCCGGCGCGATCAGGCAAACGAATTTGCTACTGGGGTGTTTGCGGCGCAGCAATTGGCACAGAGGGCCCGGTTGCGGTCCCGGACAGCAAAGGTCCAGCAGAAAAAGGGGCTTTTCGGAGGGCTTTACCGCGTTCTTGGAAGAATTGCGAACGGAAATCTGCCGGCGAAGCGAGGGATCCTGTACAAGCGCATCGAGGACAAAGTTCGAGAAAACGGCGTGAGAGGAGATAACTTGGATGACAAATCGCATGGGACGTTTTTGAGCGGCCTCTAGCGAGCCCGGAACTCACGCTTGCGACATCCCCACGCGCTTCCGTATACCCACTCTGGTCACGTAGTGACGAATACCCTGTGGGCGTTACATGATTCCATTTCGAAGCCGACTGCAAACCTCGTACCTCCGGGCCGAATCGACCTGTAACCCGGGTACCCCGGGGATATTACCTCTGCGCGAACTTCTTTTCAAAGGATTCATAAAAGGGGCGATATTGCCTGCATGGTTTCTTCGCCTTTTGGACGCTGTACCTTGAGTTTGGCAAAGTGGCGGAAAACCTGTCCGGCGAATGTGCATTCGCGGTCAGTTACATTTGCGGAACACTCGACATAGCGTCGCAGAAGTAAGGTGTCGGTAAAGCTCGTGTGACGGAGTACTCGCCGTCGTGGGCGAATCGGTGCGATTAGCCATCCCCCGGAAGCACTCTCCTGAGTAGATCCTATCCGTCTCCAGTAAGACCGATTGCCATTTCCTCGCACAAAAGGAGGCAGAGACGTCGATGCCCGTCACTCCCACTTATCCCGGCGTATATATACAAGAACTATCCAGCGGCGTGCACACAATTACCGGCGTGGCTACATCGATTACTGCGTTCCTCGGAAGAGCCAGCCGCGGTCCGGTTGATGAAGCAACGACCATTACGAGTCAAGCCGACTTCGAAAGAATCTTTGGCTCGTTGGACCGTAGCTATCCAATGACCTACGCGGTAAAGGACTTCTTCCAGAACGGGGGAAGCCGAGGCGTTATCGTGCGGTTGTTCAAAGCGGCTGGCGGGGCGAAGACCGCTGCGAAGATGACAGCCAACGGATTGCCTTTGCAAGCGGCCAGTGAAGGCAGTTGGGGCAATGAGTTGAAGGCCCACATCGACCTGAAGGTGTCGGAAGACGTGGCGAAGCGTTACGGTTTGGCGAAAACAGACCTATTCAATCTATACCTTCAGGACGGCAACACCGGCGTCACCGAGACATACCTGAACCTAACGATAAAGCCCAGCCCGAACAAGGTAGACCAAGTGTTGCAGAACTACTCGAATCTGATGGTGATACAGGATGGGGCGAACCTGAGTGCCATGCCAACTGCACACCCTGACCCGGCTCAGGGGAAGACGATTTGGACAGACACAAATTCTTATACGGCAGTGGCATCGGGCGACGCCGCAGTAGACAGCTCACTCCTTACCACTTCTGCGGATTTCGTCGGCGATCAGGCTACAAAGACCAAGATGTACGCGTTGGAGAACACCGACCTATTCAACCTGCTGTGTATTCCCGAAGATTCCCTGGGAGCCGACCCGGTAAACGGGCTGTATGGCGATCCTTTGAATTACTGTGTGACCCGCCGCGCAATGCTGCTGGTGGATCCGCCAAAGACGTTCACGACTCCACCCAATGTGGCAAGCACTCAACTCAGCGCTTTCATTACCGCGAATAGCTTGTCAGGGGACGGTGCGCGAAACGCAGTCCTTTATTATCCCCGCATACAGGAGTTTGATCCGAATCTCAACGGCCAACCCGATACGTTTGTGCCGTGCGGAATGATTGCGGGAATCATGGCGCGGACAGACACACAACGTGGGGTCTGGAAGGCACCGGCGGGAATCGACGCTTCTCTAAGCGGGTCATCTGGCCTGTCACTGCTGATGACCGATGCTGAAAGCGGGCTTCTAAATCCACTCGGCGTGAATTGCCTGCGCAATTTCCCGATTTATGGCTCCGTCGTATGGGGATCGCGAACGATGCGCGGTGCGGACGTGGCCGCCGACGAATACAAATATGTGCCCGTAAGACGCACGGCACTGTACATCGAAGAGAGCCTGTATCGAGGCACGAAGTGGGTGGTGTTTGAGCCGAACGACGAGCCGCTCTGGGCCCAGATTCGCCTCAACGTCGGTGCATTCATGCATGACCTTTTCCGCAAAGGAGCGTTCCAGGGCCAGACACCCCGGGAAGCGTATTTCGTGAAATGCGACAAGGAAACCACGACACAGAACGACATCAACCAGGGCATCGTGAACATCGTAGTTGGATTTGCGCCCTTGAAACCAGCCGAGTTCGTCATCATCACGCTTCAACAGATTGCAGGACAAATTGACACCTGAGGAGAGGAACGATGGCGGAATTCACAGTAAATGCGCAGAGGTTTGATCCTTATAAGAATTTCAAGTTCCGCGTGAAATGGGACGGGCGTTACGTTGCAGGCATATCCAAAGTGGGTGGCTTGAAGCGGACGACGGAAGTAGTCAAGCACCGCGAAGGCGGCGATCCGAGCAGTTCGCGAAAGTCACCAGGAAGAACCGAGTACGATGCGATTTCGCTCGAACGCGGCGTGACTCACGACACGGAGTTCGAGAAATGGGCGAACAAAGTCTGGAATCTGGGCGCAGGTCTGGGCGCAGAAGTTTCGCTTAAAGATTTTCGCAAGGACATGATTCTCGAACTGTACAACGAGGCGGGCCAACTGGCCATTGCCTACAAGATCTATCGCTGCTGGGTTTCCGAATACCAGTCGCTGCCGGACTTGGACGCAAATGCGAACGCGATAGCCATTCAGCACATCAAGCTCGAAAACGAAGGTTGGGAACAGGACACTAGCGTCACAGAACCGACCGAACCAACATTCACCATTCCGGCGCAATAAGAAGACGCTGAAAACCAGAGGCCTTTATGCGTCCGCTCTCGGTCCAGGAAATGATACGTGTCTGGGAAAGAGGAAATTCGCGCTCTCCCATTGACCAGGCACTCTTGTTGCTCGACGCCGGCGGTGCGGAAGATTCGCTTTCTCACTCGGCAAAACTCCATGTAGGCGAGCGGGACCGGCGCCTGCTGCAATTACGGGAAAAAACCTTCGGTTCGCACTTATCCTGCTCAATCGACTGCCCTTGCTGTTCGGAAAATCTGCAGTTCGAACTGGAAACGCGGCAGATTCTTCAGGCTCCGCTGCTGGAGCAGACAGAGACATTCCGTAAAGACGCGGACGATCTGACGGCTGACTTTCGCTTGCCCAATAGCGAAGACCTTATTGAAGGCGTGAACGCGGCATCCCCAGAAGAAGGGCGGAGTCGAATCCTGGAGCGGTGCATTTTGAATGTCCGCAAGCGCGGGGCTGAAGTGCGCTTCGACCAATTGTCTTCTGACGATATAGAGAAACTCAGCGCCCTGATGGGCGCTTCCGATCCTCAGGCGGAAACTCGATTCAGCGTTCAGTGCCTTTCCTGCGGCAAGACCTGGCAGGTGACGTTCGACATTACCTCGTTCCTTTGGAAGGAGATTTCGGTTCGAGCGCGACGGGCACTCAGTGAGGTACACGTTCTGGCCTCCGCTTATGGATGGAATGAAGCAGAAATACTCGGCATGAGCGCAGCGCGCCGCGAATTCTATTTGCAGATGGTGAATTCGTGAACGATTTCCTCTCACGCTTGATTGCGCGAAGCTCTGGCGAGAGATCCCCCGTTCGCCCGGCGATTGTTCCAGCTTTTACACCGGAGGCGGGTGGAGCCGGGCGTGATCCCGCCGGCGAGGTCCTCAAAAATCCTGCTGAACATTTGCCCGCAATCGCTCCCCTGCCTTTTGAAACGCTTTACGGGAAAGAAAGACCGAATGGTGTGCAGCCATCCCCGAATCCACAATCAGGAAAAATGGATTCGCCGGTGCCTCAACAATCATCTGCGCTGAAAAATTACGCGCGTCCGTTTGAAGCTGCCGAGGGCAGGGAAGAACGACAGGTTGGTGAACAAAATCGAGCGACGTTTGAAACAAACGTCGCGGCGACGGCTTCGCCGCTTGCCCCTCGCCCGGATGTTCCCGGGCGGGAGTCCGTTGAGTTACCGAGAACTTCCATTTTCGAAGCGCAAGATCCAGCAACAATTGCGGTGAGGAGAGAAATCAAGCCCTCGCCCGAGAACGCAACCGAGAAACTGGTCGTGCCGGCGGCTCCTCCCCAGCCACCCGTTTTTGCGGCACGCCTTGCTGCCGAACGGACCTCGGAACTATCTGTGGAGAACTGGCGAAAAAAGAAACCGAGTGAGCCCATCGTCCAGGTGACGATCGGAAGAATCGAGGTGCGCGCTTCCATTGCTGCGCCAAAGTCTGCAGAAAAGAAGACGCCGAACGGTGTGATGAGCCTTGAGGAGTACCAGCGCGTACGCAATCGAAGGAGCGCGGGATGAGCAACGCGAGCGTCGTCGCCGCCGTCACCGGAGCGCTCATCAATATTCTGACGAACCGTTTCAGCTCCGATGCGTCGCTGTCCGGAGTGAATGTCACATCCTTGCCCATTGATAAGGCGCGAACCGGCACGAATACCAACAGCAATCAACTTAATTTGTACCTCTATCAGACTCTGCCAAACGCAAGTTGGAGAAATCTGAATCCTCCCGGCGTCGTGCGCTCCGGAGAGAATGGAACTCCGCCGCTTGCGCTGAATCTCTATTACCTGTTTACGGCCTTCGGAGTGGACAACAGCGAAATCCTGAGCCAGCGAATCCTGGCCACGGCGATGAGCGTGCTGCACGACCGCCCTCTGCTGGACACTTCGGATCTGAGAAGCGCGCTTCCAGGAATCGACCCGGGCGACCAAATAGAAAGAATAAGGTTCACGCCGCAGCCGCTCTCGCTTGAAGAAATCTCGAAACTCTGGACTGCTCTGCAAACTCAGTACCGGTTGTCTACGACGTATTTGGCAACGGTGGCTTTGATTGACAGCCAGCAACCTGCGAAGAGCCCTCTTCCAGTTCTGGCTCGCGGGAAAGGCGATTTGGGCGTCTATTCGGTGCCCTCTGCTTCGCCGGAGCTTTTTGACATTGTGCCCGCGGGATCTTTGCCGAGCGTTCAGTTGGGAACGAGCGTGACGCTTGAGGGAGAAAATCTGACGGGTGGCGGGATCATGGCCCGATTCTCCAATGCGCTTCTTGCTGCGCCTGTAGAAATTGTGCCCTCGCCGGGAAGTTCTGCTTCGGCGCTAACCGTTTCCTTTCCCAATATTCTGGCGGCAATGGCCGCCTGGATTCCCGGCATCTACACGGTATCTCTGGTGGTGCGGCGGCCTCCCCTTCCATCCTGGATTACCAACGAAATTGCATTTGGATTGGCGCCAACGATCTCTTTGAACACAACGACCGCGTCGCCGGGAACGGTGAATCTTACTCTGACTTGCGCGCCGCGCATCGATTCGAGGCAGCGCGTGCTTCTGCTTTTTGCAGACCAACAGATCGCGCCGCATACGATGACTAATCCGGCGGACACAGCCAAACCCACCTCGCTGACGTTTCAAGTGCCCGGGGTCGTTGCTTCTCCAACGCCATATCCAGTCCGTCTGCGCGTCGACGGCGTGGATAGCATGCCTTTCGTTGCGACGGGTTCGCCGCCCAAGTTTAGTTTTGATTCGAATCAGAGCGTGAAAGTGACATGAGCGAAACCGAAAAGTGGCAGGATGAAAACACGAGGTATCTTTCTGAAGCGATCGCACAGGTGCGTGAGACGCTAGAGCGATATGCACGGCGACATCAGCACGCGGCCGGCTCGCCAATTATTTCGGAGATTGTCCCTCCCACGTTTTGGCAAAAATTGACGGGCAAGACATCCCGCACTGCTCCCACCGTGCGGGCTTTGCTCACGCCTCCCGGTTCGGAAAGAGAGAAAGCAGCTCCAAGCACGGCGCCGAGCGGGGATTCGAGCGGAGAAGAACCAAAGATGAGCCCTGCTTTGCCGATGTTGGGTCGCCGTTTTGGCATGACGCGGTTTGAAGAGCAGTTGCTGCTGCTCTGCTGTGCCGTTGAACTCGATCCGGGAATATCTTCTTTGTGTGCTCGCGCCCAGGACGACGCGGCTCGCGTCTATCCAACCTTTGCGCTGGGATTTTCCATTTTCGAAAATCCGGAATGGGAAGCGCTCTCTCCGGAACGCCCTCTTAGATATTGGCGCTTGCTTGAGATCAATCAGCCAGGTTCTCAGGCCCTGACGACCAGCGCGCTGCGGGCCGACGAACGCATCGTCAATTTTGTAAAAGGCTTGAACCATCTCGATGACCGGCTTGCGCCGTTGCTCAGTCCGCTTGATGTTGCTGATGCGGCGGCTGCTTTGTCGGATTCGCAGCGAGCGGAAGTAGACAGGATTCTGAAACGGCTGCGGCAGCCCCACAATACGAATTCGATCATTCATTTGACGGGCGAAGACAGTTTCACCAAACAGACAATAGCCAGCGCAGTAGCTGCGCAATTCGGCCTAAGAGCATTTCGCATTTCTGCGGGCCAACTGCCCGCGCACGCTGGTGAGCTCGAAACGCTGGCGCGCTTGTGGTTCCGCGACAGCCTCCTGCTGCCCGTTGCTCTGTATGTGGATGCCGCTGATTTGTCGGCAACTGATCCGCTCTCCTCGCAAATCTCACGTTTTCTATCGAAAACGGACGGGGTCATTTTTCTGGATGCAAGAAGTTCCGGGTCCGGTTTGGGTCGTACTGTCTACTCCACGTCGATAGACAAACCGAGCCACACCGAGCAGCGCAGGGCATGGGAAGCGGCCTTAGGGGAGAAAGTGGAAGGGATTGGGGCAACACTGGCAGAGCAATTTCATCTCAACCTCGATTCCATTCGAAAGATTTCGCAAGAGGTCCTGCAAGACGCGTCAGGAGAGGCTGAAGATCCCAAGAAAAAAGCCTGGGACGCTTGCGTCCGCTACACGAAGCCTGCAGTCGAGGGTCTCGCGCAATCGATCGATCCGCGCGCAACCTGGAACGATATCGTACTGCCCGAAAATGAAATGTCTCTGCTTCGGCAGATCGCAGCCCAAGTCGGCCACCGGGATACTGTCTACCAGCAATGGGGATTCCGCGAGCAGATGAATCGCGGCTTTGGCATATCCGCTTTGTTCGCCGGCGAAAGCGGCACAGGAAAAACCATGGCAGCGGAAGTTCTCGCCAACGAACTGCGCCTTCATTTGTGCCGGATCGATCTTTCCGCGGTCGTCAGCAAATACATCGGGGAGACGGAAAAGAATCTGCGCAAGTTGTTCGACTCTGCCGAAGACGGCGGGGCGATTCTTTTCTTTGATGAAGCGGACGCTCTTTTCGGCAAGCGCAGCGAGGTCAAGGACAGCCACGACCGCTACGCCAACATCGAGGTGAACTACCTTCTGCAACGGATGGAGAGCTATCGCGGTCTTGCGATCTTGGCGACGAACATGAAAAGCGCGCTGGACTCGGCTTTTCTCCGCAGACTGCGCTTCATCGTCCAGTTTGCATTTCCGGCTCCCGCCCAACGCGAAACGATCTGGCGCAAGGTATTTCCCGACGCGGCGCCGATCGAAGGGCTCGATTTCACGCGCCTTGCGAAACTTCCATTAACTGGCGGAAGCATCCGGTCAATTGCCGTGAACGCAGCTTTTTTTGCGGCCAGTGAAGGCGCTTCGATCGGCATGCGGCACGTGCTGGATTGCGCGCGAAAAGAATTTCAGAAGCTGGAGCGGCCTGTGAACGAAGCGGATTTCCGTTTGCCGGCATCCGTTCCGCCCGTAATGGCGGCAATGAAGGTGACCGCATGACGCTGCGCATTCACATCGATCGCCTTGTGCTCGAGGGCTTCGACTATTCGCCTCGCGAAGTCGCCGCACTCGAATCGGCTCTCGGAAGGGAACTCTCCCATCGTTTGAACGCAAACGGCGCCTCACGAGAACTGCTTGGCGGCGAAAGCCTGGACGCAATCAAAGTGGGCAACATTTCCCTGCCGCAAAAGCCTTCGCCGGGCGAGTCAGGGCGCGCGATTGCTCGAGCGGTGCTCGGAGGAATCTCCAAGTGAACCGCCTGTCGAGCGAAGTGACCAGGTCCCGGAGAGAGGAAAGAGTTTGATGTTTGGGCGCGTCTCAACGAGATCTGCATTCGGGTCGCGGCGGCGGACTGCACGCCCGGTTTTGCAACGGAAATGTGCTTGTGGCCAGCATGAAGCAAGCGGCGAATGCGACGAGTGCAAAAAGAAAAAAGTGGATCAAAAAAGCAGTGGTGATCCGCTGTTGCAGCGTTCCGCAGTGAATAATGCCGGCTCGAATGCATCTTTGACGAATGGCGAGACGGGATCGCAGGCTCCTGCCATTGTCCAGGACGTATTGCGTTCATCGGGGCGTCAGCTGGATGCCACAACGCGAGCGCTTTTTGAGCCGCAATTTGGAGAGGACTTTTCTCGCGTTCGCGTGCACGACAACCAGCTTGCAGTGGCCTCGGCTCAGGCCGTAGGTGCAAAGGCCTATACGGTGGGCGACCACCTGGTATTCGGCGGCGGTATGTTCAATCCGACGTCCGTCTCAGGCAGGAAACTGCTGGCGCATGAACTCACCCATGTGACGCAGCAAAGCAGAGCTCCGCAATTGTCATCCGCAGTTTTGCGGGATCTTAGGATCGGCCCGGCGAACGATGCTTGGGAAGAGGATGCATCCGCACAGGAACGCATTGCCGGTGAAGAGCCCGGGCGCTTGGAAACGGGGGTCCTAAACTACGGTGGAAGTTCACTTCTAAAGGCGCGCAGGCACCAAGTGGCACCGCGAATTCAGCGCGATTTAGAAGATCCTGCCCGATTCTCGAAGGTTAACGAGGCTTTGTTTGTTTCGACACCCGGTGGAGGCACCCCGCAGCCTTGGAAGAACCCCGGGGCGGGAGAGATAGGAACAGCTGCACGCATCGTCGACGACTTCAAAACAAAACTGAAAGCATCCATTCAAAAGAATCCGCTGTCGACGGGCGGTTATGTGCCTACCGAGACCACTAAGGACGATGCCAACACTGACATCGTTAGGAGTGACAAAATTCTTCGTGGACGATTCCCGCAAATTACCTCGACGGTCACACAGGCGCAACTGGAAGGCATCGTTGGCATTATCACGCCGCAGCAAACTTCAGACCCCGATTTCCTGAATCAATGGCTAATGAACCGCTTGAGTTCGACGGGCGATATTGACAATTACGGCTTGTCGGAAAAGGACGCCCGAATCCAGGACATTCTGAAAACCCTGCTGGCCGACAGCGAAGTTGGACCGTCCATCCGAATTCTCGCCAGCCGCACCGGCGCATTCACTGAAGGAGAGGGAACAGCGCACAAGGTGTCCCTGCATAAAGGTCTGAACGACGCGCAGCGAAAAGAGGTTCTGCTGCATGAGCTGGTTCACTTCTACGTCCATCCGACCTTTCAAGCCTGGATCGCAAAATCAACCGCCGTGCGTTTCTATGAAGAAGGTTTCACTGAATATTTGGCGCGCCTCGCAATGACTCCTGACCAGCTGAAGAACGCCAAGTCATACCAGGACAGGTTTGACGCAATAAAGAAGGATGTGGGTGCAAAGGTATCGGACGATGATATCGCGCGCGCCTACTTCAGCGGCGAGGTGTGGCTGCTCGAAGGGAAAACGGAAGTCTCCAGGAAAGCGCTGGAAGACCAAACCGGCCTGAAGAGCAAAGTAACACCAAAGGAAGAGAAGGACGAATCGAAATCCTCCGATGGAATTGCAGAAACTGTCGCACCTGGCTCTCACTATCGCTTCATGAATTTGGGAAATGAAGAATCAGAGCCCAAGCGCGAGCACAAAGCGCTATTTACCGAGATCCAGAAGAAGTATTTGAACGGGCATCCGGACGTGCGTTGCCGCTTTGTCGGCCATGCCTCCTCGCCGGGAACGGATGCATTCAATATGGCGCTTTCCCTGAAACGAGCCCTAGCGTTTTATCAGATGGCACGGGACGCGGGTATTGCTGATACGCAACTCGTCGACGCAGACAAACCTCAGCACTTTGGCGAGCGTAAACCGACGGCGCCGAACGAGGATGTGCGCGGACGCGCATTTAATCGCCGGGTCGATTTGTTCCTGGAACCGGCGCAACCCGCCAGCGGGCCTGTGCAACAGGCGCACATTCCGGGGACCGAACATACTTGCCAACGCGCACAGATTGCTATTCCTGATGTTCTTCGTTCCCCCGGAATTTCTCTGGATGCCGCGACTCGCGCGCGGTTTGAGCCCCGGTTTGGGAAAGACTTCGGCCACGTGCGTGTTCATGTCGATCAATCCGCGTCTGAATCGGCGCGGGCAATAAATGCCCTTGCTTACACGACCGGCAATCATTTGGTGTTCGCGCGCGGACAATACGACCCAAAGAGCCATTGCGGCCAGCAATTGCTGGCTCATGAACTCACTCACGTTGCGCAACAATCCCGGGCTGTGGACCATTCGGCAACAAATCGCGCGGAACGGGAGGCCTCCCTGAATGCGCGCCGCTTTTCCGAGGCAGGCTTTCTCTCTTCCGTCGAACCTGCTTCCCGCGCCTCAATCTTGCGCCAAGATGCGACTAAAGCGGGTACGCAGCAGACGCCGATGACCTTCGCCCAATTTGAAGATGTCATGAAAAAGAAGTTTCGCGTCTCCGGCGTTCGTATCGGCACTTTTGCCGATCAATCCTTTGGCGATATGCAGCAATCACAATGGCAGCCGTGGCCGACGTCGGCTTCAACTGCGCCCTACGAGCAGATCCTCGAAGGCATAAACAACGTTGTATCGCGGGTTGGCGGGATGCCTCCTGTACGGGAAGTCCTTTTTTATAAAGTTGCGTACGAAAAGGATTTCAATACGCCGCCGGCGAGCGGAATAGACCACGTCGTACCGAACCCCGACACGGGAGCGAGCTTCAGTGCTGGCAGACTGGAAATCTTTGAAGCAGTTACGCGCGGCAATCCCATGCTCGATCTTGCGGGGCGTTTCCAAACTCCAACGAAAGAAGAATCTGTTCGGCGGAATATTTCACATGAGCTGGGACACAGCGTCGTCGAGGAGGGTCTTGATCAGGGGAACATTCGCCCGGGAGTCGACCCCAGCATAATTGTCGACTACAAACTTGCGGCTGGCTGGTTGAAAGGGCCGAATCCAAACGACCCGGAGCTGCTATACGACGCAGGAGACCCTGCGGTTCAAGCTGCAGCGACGAGTCACACTCAGCCTCCGCCCGACAAAGGAATCCGCAAAGACAACCTCGGCTCTCCCTGGAAAGAGCGCCCATTGACCACTTACGGAGTCACCAACGTGGCAGAAGACTTTGGCGAAGCGTTTATGGCCTACGTTAATGCCCCCGATGTACTGAAGAAACTTGCGTCACGCCGGTTCGAATTCATCGATTCGCGCAAGTCCAGATGGGCCGGCAGGCTCGTGAATCCCAATCAGCCGGCACAAACCGGAAACCAACAGCAACGTGGAGGAACCGGGGCCAATCAGAATCGTGGAGGAAACTTGCCGTTGAGGAAAGATTTCAACAAGGAGATCGAAAAGTCTGCGGAGGATGTCGGATTGTAGATTGTTCCGAGGAAAGAAGAATGAATTCGACTGTACAAGCCGCAAAGACGATCGCACTTGCGCCAGCCGTTACGGCGAACCGGCAGCCAGTGTTACGGCGAAAGTGTGCCTGCGGTCAGCACACTTCGAGCGGCGAATGCGAGGAGTGCAAGAAGAAAAAGGAATCCACCGAGTCGGGTGATCCTTTGCTCATGCGATCTGCATTCAACAGGAATCCGATCGGTGAAGTGCCGAACACGGTGCACGACGCCATTCGCTACCAGGGCCAGCCACTTGATCATTCGACGCAGGATCGCCTGGAGTCCAGTTTCCACTGTGATCTAAGCCGCGTGCGCGTGCACTCCGACGAATCCTCAGCCCGTGCGGCAAATGACATCAATGCGCGAGCGTTTACTCTCGGGCAGAACATCTGGTTCGGACGAAATGAGTTTTCCCCGCAATCACAAAGTGGGTTTCATCTTCTCGCGCACGAAGTGGCACACACGGTGCAACAAGCAACGCAGACCCCCACCGTTCAACGCAGCCTTGCGGTTGGAGCTGCGGACGATCCGGCAGAAACTGCGGCAGACCGCGCGGCGGACGCAGTCGCCACTTCCAGCCGTGTTCCTGATTTGTCAAACTCGCAACCGGTAATTCGTCGCCGGAAAAGGGAATGCACGCCGGACCCTAACCTTCGTTATGTTTGGGAAGACGACAAGAAAACTCGCTACAAAGTCATTCGCACGTACGACACCAAGGTGGTTACAGACAAACCCTCGAATTTGCCTAAAACACATCCCGGTATTAACGCCACCAACGTTTGGCTAACCTTGGAGTGGTGTAAAAACAAGAAAATTGATGCCGAAATCGGCGTGAATCTCCCAGAAGAGATAAAAAAGCTGGCGTCGCAGCTTTACAAGGCGATTTCTTCTGGAGCCAGCGCCACAGATATCGTTAAGAATGCCAGCTTAAAGCCATATCTTAACGTCACTATCACTCAGTCGCAGAGCTGGCAACTTGCGCCGGGCGTCCATCTTACTGTGAACGCGCGTGGCGAGGTTACGGGAGGAGGCGCGCAGCTCAAAGTCCAGAAGGGGCGTTTCACCGGGGAAATCGAAGGCAGCTCCGAAAGATTAGACACAGGGCAACAAGACAATCGAGTGATTGTGAAAGGCGGAGTGGTTCTCGGTCCTCCCGCCAAAGTAGATTGTCCAACTGAAAAGATCAATCTGGTAGATCACCCAGTCTACAGCTGCGTGAAGGAGACACTGGTTCCCGCTCACGACGAATCTAAGGAAGTAGAAAGACAGGTTTCCGATACAAAAGATCGTTTCCTCTATTTCATCAAAGCTACCGACCGAATTAATCCGGATGTCGCCGGCGAAGGTGACCTGACCAATGAGAATCTGAGCGAACTTCGAAATGACTTCAGCAATGGGTACAAAATCTCATCAATTACGGGGTTTACGTCTCCGGAAGGCCCTATGGATCCTCAAGGAGCCTTCGAAGGTAACAAAGCGCTTGGACTGAAACGCGCAAGAACTGCTCTAGCAAAGCTGCGGGATTACTGCATGCCGCGGCGTGATGAGGCTTGTTTCGCCGGAGATCCGGAAAAAATGCCAGTCGACGGCGGTGAGCTTCATACCCTCGTCAAAAAGCATAAAGAAGTGGAAGGGAAGCGTCTAGCAGAACATGCCGTCGACGAATTTGAAGGCAATGTCCCCAAAGAGAAAAGCGAATTCGAGATCAATCCGGATGAAAGCTCGCAAAGATCCCCCGAATTACAGAAAGCACTCGAAAAAAAGAAGACGCCGAAACAGCGGGCCGATCTTGTCTATCAAAAGTTGCGCAGGGCGACGGTCAGTCTGCTGGGAACAAAGACAGTAACAGAGACTGTTACGCAACACATTGAGGACAACTTCCAAAAGGCGGGAGCTTGCCCAGATGGCGTGACCGACATCGCTTTCCCTCCTGTAGAAGAGGCTATAGGTCAGAAGAAATGTAATGACTAGCCTTAGAACAAGTCGCTTCGCAAAATCGCGCCACTCATGGGCGGCGCCCACCCGTGCCCACGAATCCGGGTTGCTACAGAGGTCTGGGATAAATGGCGGGAGCCTTTCGCATGTACCTGCCTCAGTTCATGAAACGCTTCGAAGTTCCGGGCAACCACTAGATATGGCTACTCGCGCCTTCATGGAACCCCGGTTTGGTCGCGATTTTTCGGATGTTCGCGTTCACGCCGATTCTCGAGCTGCCGAATCCGCCCGTGGTGTAAGTGCCAACGCATACGCCGCGGGAAACCACATCGTTTTTGGCGCTGGAAAATTCGCTCCTCATTTGAATGAAGGTAAGCAACTCATCGCGCACGAACTCGCTCACACGATTCAGGCTGGAGTCGAATCACCGCCCGAAGTTCATTCCGTCGCCCCGCAGGATTTTGCGGAGCATGAAGCAGACCGAATTGCACACTCAGTCCTTCAGGAAAAGATAGGGCCGGGCGGAATCGCTCACTATGGTCGGGAAACTGTCCTGCGTCGCCAGCCAATCTATCCGCAAGACGTCGACAAATCTCTTGATCCCAAAACTCCGCCCTTGGTTGGGCCCTACCCAACACAGAAGGCGCCGCCGCCACCCCCTCCTCCCGTGGTGCCCTGCCTAATCAGCGAGGACTGCAAGAAAGCGATACCTGGATCGGCCTGGGACTTTGGCAAGGCAGCGGAACAGAAACAAGCGGAAACGGAGAAGGAAATAAAGTCGGATCCGAAAAAGGCCAAAGCCTTGGGTAAAGCAAGGGCAGCGACAAATCTCAAAGCGTTTGCCGACAAAGAAGATGCAAAAATTCTCGTCAAGATCTCTCAATTACGTGTTTTGCCCGAAATGGAAGGGGCTGCAGGGGGTCAGGCAAGCGATTGTAAGGGTAACGGCCCGCAGCAGGGAATGCCCGCTTGCATCGAAGTACCGGACAAACTCGAACGTCAGGCGGAACGATTCAATAACACCAAGGAACCCAAGATTGACGAATTTTCGCGCTTGGAATGGAAAACCATGGCGTTGTCTACGCTCGTACACGAATCCGAACACGTCGCATTCAGCCAGGCTCCGCCGGTTAGCGCGGGAAGAACCACCAACGCGCAGTCGGTTTTCCAGTTCTCCTCAGATATTTTCCTGTTTGAACTAGATGAGATGAATTCTCTGTTTACGGAGTACCCCGTGCAATATCGCGGGATTGTCGCCGACACAAAGAAGGACGCAGCGCAGAAAACAGCGGCCGCCAGGGCCTGGATCACAGACTACGCAATCGGAAACGGGGACGAAGACCTGCGCGGCATGTTGAAGAAGCTTCGTTGTATCTCTCCATGCGCCGATGTGAACAAAGCCGTCAAACAGATTTTCGACAAGCAATCCGCTGCCTGGACGAAGGATCAAAAGGATTTGTTCGTAGGTGTAGTCTCCGATCCAAAGCAGGGCTTGGATTGGCCGAAGTGAATAAGAAGAAGTAGAAGGCGGGAATCACAATGTCGAGCTTTCCAGGATCACCGAGACTTGTAAAAGGCGGGCTTGTGTTGATGGACCCGGATACTTCAGCGGTGATCCGCGTGATTGTGCTTCAGTACAACCCCGATACGTTGACGCGCACGCTGCAGGTACAGGGAGTTGGCGCGCAAGGGGATCGCAGCGAAGCGCTGCGCCTGAAAGGTCCGGCAGTAGAAACAATAAAAGTCGACGCAGAAATTGATGCGACCGATCAGCTCGAACAGGCAGATCAGAATCCTAGTACCGTGCAGTTCGGAATCCTTCCCCAACTCGCGGCTCTCGAAACAATCGTTTATCCATCCGTCGCGCAAATTCAATCGAACCAAAGCCTCGCACAGGCCGGCACGCTCGAAATCATTCCCATGGAAACTCCACTCGTCCTTTTCGTTTGGACACGCAATCGCGTCCTTCCCGTTCGCATCACCGATTTCAGCATCACCGAAGAGGCGTTTGACCCCGCGCTGAATCCCATTCGCGCAAAAGTCAGCCTCGGTTTGCGCGTGCTGAGCATCGACGATCTGCCTTCCGACCACAAAGGTACCGGCCTTTTCATGGCTTATCTGCAACAAAAAGAATCTTTGCGATCCAAGAGTCCCGCGGGCTCGCTCAGCGGACTCGGAGTTGAGCAAATCCCATGAGCAATGGCAACGACCCTATTCAACAAGCAATCGATCTCGGCGCGCCGACAACGGGTGCGTTGCCTTCGACGAGCCGCTACTACCGCATCGGTACGAACACGTTCATCGTTGCTGGGCGAGAACCCATTACCTATTTTCGCCGCCGCATGTTGCCGGACCCGGCGGATTTCGCTCTCTTGCAGCGATACACGGTTGTTCAGGGCGATCGCCTCGACAACGTCACCGCCAGTTTTCTCGGCGACCCATCACAGTTCTGGCGCTTGTGCGATGCAAATCGCGTCATGGTTCCGGAGGAACTCGAAGTTGTGGGTCGCTCTGTTGACATTACTTTGCCCCAGGGAATTCCAGGACCGATAACTCGTGCTTAAAGGAATCCATCTCACGCTGATGATTGGGCCGGTCGTTGCTGTGCCGGTTCCTCAAGTGATCCTCGACGCTCTAACGAACGTCAGTGTCACTTCGAACTCCGGCCCGGCGACGCCGAGCGTTTTCGAATTGTCCTTTACTCTCAGCAACACTTCGCCGCTGCAGACTCTTTTTCTTATCAGCGGCGGTTCTCCGATTCCACTGGTTCGCGTAATGCTGATCGCCACGATTAATGGCACGCCGGAAGTCCTGATAGACGGCTTCATGACGGATCATCACATCGCTCCAGGCAACGATTCGGCGCATTCCACGCTTACCGTAAAAGGCCAGGACATCACTGCGGCCATGGATTACATGGACTTCAGCGGTTTTCCCTTTCCGGCGCTGCCTGCAGAAGCCCGCGTTGCAGTGCTGCTCGCCAAATACGCGATGTTCGGCGTCATCCCGATGGTAATTCCAAGCATCATGATGGACGTCCCGAATCCTCTCGAACAGATTCCACGCCAGCAGGGCACCGATCTCAACTACATCAATCAGCTCGCCGAAAATGTCGGCTACGAGTTCTACATCACCCCTGGGCCGGCGCCAGGCGTCAACGTCGCGTACTGGGGGCCGCGGGTCACGCTCGGAGTTCCACAGCCCGCGCTCAACATCAATATGGACGCCTACACCAACGTCGAATCGCTAAGTTTTTCCTATGCGAACGACAGAAAATCTATGCCCATCGTTTATGTCCAGGAGCCGATCAGCAAAGTGCCGATTCCGATTCCCATTCCCGATTTCAATCCGCTGAGTCCGCCTCTCGGCATCGTCGAGCCGGTTCCCACTCGTTTCGAACCGGTTGAAGGCGCTTCGAAGTTGACGGCCATTCAAGCGTTGCTCATTGGCCTGGCGCGGCAATCGCTCACTGCGGACGCTGTCACTGCGAATGGCTCGCTCGATGTCGTGCGTTACGGTCGCCCGCTTAAGGCGCGCCAGCTTGTGGGAGTTCGCGGCGCCGGCATGGCTTTCGATGGTTTGTACTACGTCAAGAATGTTACGCACGCCATCCAGCGCGGCGAATACAAGCAGAGTTTTACTCTGACTCGCAACGGATTGATCTCAACGGTTCCGGCGGTGCCCGCATGAACGAAGCGAAAAAGTTTTACGGCAAATATCGCGGCACGGTGTTGCAGAACATCGACCCCATGCAGATGGGGCGCATTCAAGTCATCGTGCCTGACGTTTCTGCGGTCCTGCCATCGAGTTGGGCGATGCCTTGCGTTCCCATCGCGGGAAAGCAAATGGGTTCGTATTTCGTTCCGCAAATCGGTTCTGGCGTATGGGTGGAATTTGAGCAAGGCGATCCCGACTATCCCATCTGGACTGGCTGCTTTTGGGGTTCGTCTGCCGAACTTCCGGCACTGGCGCTCACCGGCAATCCTGTCAGTCCCAGCATCGTTTTCGGCACGGGCTTGATGAACACGGTCGCGGTAAGCGATTTGCCCGGTCCCACGGGCGGCATCCTGCTCAAGAGCACGACGGGAGCCTTCATCATGGTGAACGACACCGGAATTTACATACAAAACGGTAAAGGCGCGAGCGTAACGCTGATAGGGCCTACCGTTACTATCAACGAGGGCGCTCTGACGATTATTTGATTTTTTTAGAAGAGGAAGAGGAGGAGGAAGAACGTGCCGGGTTTCTTGCTGCATTTCGGAGCGACCATCCTGTGCTCTCACGCAGGCCAGGCTCAGCCTGTTGCCGCGAACCCGCGCGTCTCCGTTAGCGGTATGCCCACGCTGACGATTGCCGATTCCTGCGTCATCGCGGGTTGCGCTATGCCACCTCCTATCGCCGGGAACGGACCGTGCGTCACAGCACAATGGCTGACTTCCGCCACTCGCCTCACCTCCGGCGGCCAACCTTTGCTGCTCCTCGATAGCCAGGCAATCTGTGCTCCTACAGGCACTCCGTTGATGGTTGTTTCGACGCAAACGCGTGTGACGGGAATATGACTATGCGCAATGTAGATTTTCCATTTCACTTCGATCTCCATGGGCGCACGGCCGACACGACGATGGAAGACCATGTGCGCGACATGATCGAACAGATTTTGTTTACCGCGCCCGGAGAGCGTGTGAATCGTCCTGATTTCGGCGCTGGCCTTCTTCGAATGGTCTTTCAACCCACCAGTCCTGAGATTGCGGCCGCTTTGCAATTCAGCATTCGTGCTTCTTTGCAGCGCTGGATCGGCGATTTGATCGAGCCGCAAGATGTCTCCGTCGTCAGCGAAGATTCCACGCTCAGGGTGACGGTTCAATACGTTCTTCGGCAGACAGGCCGGAGTCAGACGCAAACGTTCGAACGGAGCGGTGTGTGAAAAACCTTCCGCCAATTTCCTGCAAGGACGATCCGCGGCGCCAGGCAGTGCGCAATGCCAAAGGACGCTACGGGCTCGACTTCCTCGAGGTCAGCGCAGACCAGAAAATTCTGCACGTCACGTTCCTCGGCCGGGCGCCACAAGGTTTGTCGGCAGGAAATGTCGTTGTAGAAGGCGGAGAACGCATCCGCCACATCAAGGTCACTAAAGTTGTTCAGCAGACCCAATCTGCGGATTCCGGTCTGGATGACACTGCGGATGTTTACGTGGATCGCGCCGGCGATTTTTCAGACTATGTCCTGCGCGTAGTAGCCACCAGCGCCAAGGGCCAAGCGGCGGATCAGCCGATGGCCGGGCTCGATCCACTCTTTGATTCGCTCACCTTCCAGTTCAAAGCGAACTGCCCGAGCGATCTCGATTGCAAATCGGCCGCACTCTGTCCTACTGAAGTTTACGTCGAGCCCGACATCAACTATCTGGCGAAGGACTACGCCAGCTACCGCCAGCTCATGCTTGACCGGCTCGCGCTTCTCGTTCCGGATTGGCAGGAAACGCATGTTCCCGACATCGGGATTGCACTTGTCGAACTGCTTGCGTATGCGGGCGATCATTTGAGTTATTACCAGGACGCTGTCGCAACGGAAGCCTATTTGCGCACAGCGCGTCAGCGAATTTCCGTTCGCCGTCACGCGCGTGTGGTTGACTACCCGATGCATGAAGGGTGCAACGCGCGCACCTGGGTCTGCGTAAAGACTGATTCCGATCTTACTGCGATCGATCCCAAGACCGTATTTTTTGTGACCAATTTTCCTCACGCCCCTGAACAGCGCTTCGTCTTGGATTCCGACGAACTGAAGCAATTTCCAGACAGCTCTTACAAAGTGTTTCGTCCAGTGACGGCTCCCGGCCAATTGCAGATTAATTTTTACGCGGCTCAAAGCACGATCCATTTCTATGACTGGGGCAATCGCAACTGCTGCCTCCCACGCGGCGCAACTTCCGCTACCCTTCTGAACGATTGGCCCGCCCGTCAGCAGACGACAACGAACGGGCAAGCAACCGGCAAACCGACCGATTCGAATGCGCAACCGGAAGTCCCTCGCAGCGCCGGCAAAGCCGCAACTTCCTCTGTTGCGAAGGCTGAGGCGCAGCCCGGTCCCTTACAGAATTTGAAAGCCGGCGACGTCCTTATTTTCGAAGAGGTCAAGGGCCCTTTGACCGGTGCACCCGGGGACGCCGATTCGACGCACCGTCACGCGGTCGTTCTTACCAAAGTTGAGTTTGGCATGGACACTCTGTATCCCTCTCCCAACAACTCTGAGGGCACTCCGATTGTGACGGTGGAATGGTCCGGCCAGGATGCTCTTCCTTTCCCTCTGTGTATCTCTTCCACAACGCAGGCGCCAGATTGCAAATATCTGACCGACGTTAGCGTCGCGTGCGGCAACGTCCTTCTCGTTGATCATGGCCAAAACGTTTGCGAAAAGGACTTCGCTATCGTTCCGACACTTGAAACGAAAGCGACTTGCGCGTGTGCTTGTTCACCGGCGGAAGCAACCTTCGTTCCCGGAACAATTCGTCCCCAGCCGAAAAATGGGCCGCTAACCTTTGCACAGAGTCGTGCCGCCGGTCTTCCTGCTTCGCAGTTGCTGCTTCAGGATCCCGCGGCATGTCTCGCCCAGGTGCAGCTTACCGGCACGCAGACTTCCGCCGATAAGAAAACGGTCAACACAACGGTTTGGAACTCGCAGCGCGATCTTCTAGAAAGCGAAGGCGACGACACGGATTTTGTCGTGGAGGTGGATGATTTCGGTATTGCCCACCTCCGCTTCGGAGACGATGACTGTGGCAAACAGCCTGAAGCTGGAACTGCGTTCGAAGCAACCTATCGTGTGGGCAATGGCCCGGACGGAAATGTCGGCGCAGGAACAATTCGCTACATCGTCTTCACCAACAAAGTCGTCGCGGACCTCACGGTTTGTAATCCGTTTCCTGCACAGGGAGGAACCGCGCCCGAACCAGTTCCGCAAGTAAAGCTTCTTGCTCCGCATGCTTTTCGCAGCACGATAGAACGCGCAGTCACTGCCGACGACTATGCCACGCTTGCTGAACGAAATGCGGACTTACAGGCCGCGGCCGCTTGCCTTGTCTGGAATGGTAGCTGGTACGACGCTGTCGTCGCGGTTGACCCGCTAGGTTCCGAAACTCCTTCTCGAAAGCTTTTGCGGACTGTTGACCGGGACCTTTGCCGGTATCGTCGGCTGGGCCACGATGTCGTTGTTTGTCCTGCCCGTTATGTTTCTCTCGACATTGCTTTCAAGATTTGTGTGTTGCCGGATTATCTTCGCGCTCACGTCGAGTCCGCGTTGCTCGACGTTTTCAGCAATCGCGTGCTTCCCAACGTTGCTTCAGGATTCTTCCATCCCGACAATCTTTCCTTTGGCGGCGGAATCTATGTCAGCCAGCTCCTCGCCGCGGCGCAGAGAGTGGCCGGCGTCGAAAGCGTCTGCATTACAAAGCTTGAACGGCTTTACGAAGGCGCAAACGGCGAAATCGCCGCGGGCGTCTTGCGGCTGAGCCCGTTCGAAATTGCGCGCCTCGATAACGATCCGAGTTTTCCCGAGCACGGACAAATCGCATTCGATCTGCGGGGTGGCCGATGAAATCGCCTTGCCGGTGCGGATGCTGTCAGGGAGTGGAAAAAATCACTCCCACCGAGATATTCAATCGACCGGGACTTCCTGCGCTGCTATATCGCATGGGTACGCATTCCACTCTATTTGAGACGATGCAGGCGAGCCTCTCCGGCTGGAAGCTGGATATTCCCGCAGTCGATCCTTCCGCGCCGCCTGTCCCCATCTATCCGCTCAACTCTCTTACCACCCGCGAATTGTCGGATCCCTCCATTGCGCTACTGGACGCCTGGGCCGTTGTCGGCGACGTTCTCACCTTCTACCAAGAGCGAGTTGCCAACGAAGGGTTTCTTCGCACAGCATTGCAACGCTGCTCGGTCTTGGAGCTCGCAAGGCTCGTCGGCTATCGCCTTCGTCCGGGTGTTGCCTCCAGCGTATTTCTCGCGTTCACGCTTGAACAGGACAAAACCAATCCCGGCAACGACAACCAAGAGCGTCCTGTGCCTCAGGGAACTCGCGCTCAAAGTATTCCTGGTCCGGGCGAACTGCCGCAGCCCTTCGAAACTTCCGCCGACCTCATTGCGCGGCCAAAATGGAATGCGCTGAAACCGCGGCTGACACGCCCGCAAAAAATTACCGCGGATGGAAGTGACGTCTCTTTCGGCGCCCCAAATATTGAAAGCATCTTTTTCGACGGCACATCAACAAAGCTCAAGGCGGGTGACGCACTGCTTATCGTGTGTGACGAAACTTCCGGTCACCAGTTCCTGCGTTATGTGGACAGCGTAATCCCCGACGACAAAAACGGTCGCACGGAAGTCAGCTTGCAACCTCCGCCTCCAACCTTTACCGGTACGGCCACGGAAGTTATGCAAAAGCTGCTCGATCGCTACCTTAAGGAAGCGGCCGATCTATTTCCCGCGAGCAAAGTTGTCTTAGCGATAGTAGACACGCTGAATGAAGTGCAGGCTGCGCTGAAACAGCCTGGCTCTCTTGCCCGATCCCAGCTGCTTGAGCAGGCTCGCCTCGCGTTACCACAATTGCAGGAGCAGCTTGAAGTAGCGCAGAAACGCAAATTCACACGCATGGAACCCTGGATAGCTCAGCTCATTAGCGATTGGGAAAACTTTATTGCGTCGCCGGAAGGTCCTTCGCCCAGTTTTGCAACAGAAGCTTTCTCCGGGGCAGCGCGAACCGGCGCCATCAATTTTGATGACGTTGCCGCGCCTCGATTGTCTGCTTTTCTCGCCCTCAATTCCGTAGTCGAAAAACTTGCGCTTGCGCCTTCGATACCTCCTCCGACTCCCGCCGCGCTCACGCGCAATCTTTCCGTTGCCTTTTCTCAGGCCGCCGACAATCTGCCGCAGCTGCTCGCCGGCCTTCGCTCGGAACTCTCCGGCTCACTTTACGACGCCTGGAAAAATCTGGAATTGCCGCCGAATCCTGTCAAGGTCTACGCGCTCCGCACTCGCGCTCGCCTCTATGGGCACAATGCGCCTCCCCGCATTCTCGATACTGACGGAAATGGTGTGGTTACGCTTTGGGGCGAATGGAGTATTTTTAGCGACGAAACGAATGATGGCAGCATCCAGCCCCTTTCCATTGACCTGGAGACCTCGAACGCAATTTCGCTCGACTCCAGCTACCAGGCTATTGCCGCCGGCAGTTGGCTCGTCATTAAAACGGAAATCCCAACAAAAGTAGCCGGCGGGACCAACAATTACATAAAACCAGGTTTACCTCGACCCGACCTGACCTCCGACAATCTGACCAATGTGCAGGTCGCACGCGCTCGAATAGTTCAGTTTGACGTTGCACGATCCGACTACGGCATGAGTGCAAAAAGCTCCCGTATTCTTCTTGGAGATACAGATGATTCCAATTCGACTTACGAATGGCTGGATACTTCCAAACATTCAACCGATCTCGGGGCCAACTTCTGGGCTATTCGCCAAACCGCCGTCTACGCTCAATCCGAAGAGCTCACGCTCGCAGACGCTCCCATCGAGGACGACGTTTTTGGCAACACCATCGAACTCGACGACCTTTACGACGGCCTTAAGCCCGGCCGCTGGATGATAGTTTCCGGAAACCGCTCCGATGTCCCCGGCACATCCGTCCCGGCCAGCGAGTTGGTCATGCTCTTCGGCGTAACCCAAGGTGGTCAGGCTGCCCGGTGCGTCAATTATCCTTCCTCAGCTATTCCATTTTCTTCGGTCTACTACGTGACCGATCCGAATGCTCAAGGCGATCGCCTCGTTGTTGGTGCTCCGGCTCCAGGTTTCAAGGCAGTGCTTCAACAGCTTCCCCCGTCCGATCCGGATTCTCCCAACCAAACCTATTGTTCGCCGTTGGAGCTGGCGCCGGGCTTCTACGTGCAAGCGTACGTGCCTACAAGCGACGAAACAGAGAACGAACAAACTGTGCCGGGAGAGCGCAGCGGCAACTTCTCCGCGTTCGATCATCTTCTCGTAGATCCGGTTAGCGGTGCGGAATTTGAAGGCGGCAGGATTCCAGACAACGTTTTCGGCTCTAGCGTGGCCGCCTGGCGCATCGTCAGCACTCGCGACTCGGTACACACCACGATCCAGCTCGCTTCTCCTCTGAGCTACACCTACGACCCGCCCACCGTGACAATTTACGGTAACGTTGCTAATGCCACTCACGGTCAGACCCAATCCGAAATTCTCGGCAGCGGCAATGCGGCCCAGTCCCTTCAGAATTTCTCTCTCAGCAAACCTCCTCTGACCTACGTTTCCGCCGCCACACCCGACGGCACGGACAGCACGCTCGTGGTCCGCGTCAATGGAGTCGAATGGCACGAAAAGGAAAGCCTTGCGAACATGCCTGCGGGCTCGCGCACTTTCTTCACCGAAGAAGATCACGATGGCGTTACGTCTGCTACGTTTGGCGATGGTGTACACGGTTCTCGCGCGCCGACCGCTCCTTCCAATATCAAAGCCGTCTATCGCAGCGGAATCGGCTCCCCCGGCAACGTTGATGCCGGGAAAATTTCTCAGCTCTCCACGCGTCCGCTCGGTGTCAAGGCAGTGATCAATCCGCTGCCCGCCACTGGCGGCGCCGATGCGGATACGCTCGAACAAGCCCGCAGCAATGTACCCATCGCCGTGATGTCACTAGATCGTCTTGTTTCGCTGCCGGACTACGCCTTCTTTACCCGTAACTACGCCGGCGTTGCCAAAGCCGCTGCTTCCGCTCTTTCGTCCGGCGCAAGCCGTATGGTTCAAGTAACTTTCGCCGCGGTAGGCGACGCTCCCGTAGGTCCAACATCCGACTTCTTCAACAATCTTTCTACTTCTCTCATCAGATTCGGCGACCCTCTAGTACCGGTTCAGCTTGCTCGCCGCTCTGCTCTCCTTCTTGTCATCAAAGCCGAGGTCCGTGTTCTTCCCGATTATCTGTGGGCTGAGATCGCACCCGTTGTTCGGGCAGCCATGCTCGGCAAATTCGGCTTTGACGCCCGCGAACTTGAGCAGGACGCCGTACTCAGTGAAGTCTTTTCCACAATTCAATCCGTTGTTGGAGTGGACTACGTCAAAGTCGACGCCTTCGGGGCCATTTCCGATATGGACGCGAACGGTAGTCCACTGACTCCCGACGATTTGACCAAAGCGTTCAAGAATCTCATTCAGTCAGCCGATCCGGCGAAGCTTCCATCTCGCATCGTCGCAAATTCTCCAAGCGTGTCCGGTTCTGCAATTTTGCCCGCGCAAATCGTTTATCTGAGCGCCGCCGTTCCAGATTGCCTGCTCCTTTCGGAGTTGAAGTCATGAATACTCCCTCACTCGATCGCCTCTACAATTTGCTTCCCGCGGTTTATCGCCTGCGCGACGCCGACAACGGCTGGCAGCTTCGCGCCCTGTTGCAAGTGATGAGCCAGCAGGCCAACAACCTCGAAGCGGACATTGCTCAACTGTATGAAAACTGGTTTATCGAGACGTGTCAGGAATGGGTCGTACCTTATATCGGCGATTTGATTGGTTATAAGCCCGGACGCACGGGGATTGATTTGCCCGGTCCGGTAAGCGCCGAAGATGAGCTTCGAGAAAAATTTGTCATCAGCCGGCGTGAGGTTGCCAACACGATTCGATTCCGACGCCGCAAGGGCACGCTGGCCGTTCTCGGAGAGCTTTCCCAAGCTGTCGCGGATTGGCCCGCTCGCGCCGTGGAATTCTACAAGCTTCTTCTTGTAACCCAGGCGCTCAACTTCCTCCGCCTCCATCGCGGTGGCAATGCGGATCTGCGAGACGGCGACGCTCTCGATCTCGGCGGCAGTCCCTTCGACGAAATGGCCCACACAATTGATATTCGCCGACCCGATTCCCGTTACAATCGCGGCCTCTTTAATATCTCCAGCGTCGGCCTGTTTGTATGGCGGCTCCGGTCTTATCCCATTACGTACGCACCCGCTTACTGCTACGAACAGGCCGGTGACAATTTCTATCTTGCGAGCGCGCTCGGAAATGATTGCCCGCTCTTTACGGCTCCCGTTCCCGACTCTTGCCAATGTGCTGAAGCCGGTCTTCTCAACGTGCCGGAACCGATTCGCCGCAAAGCGTTTGCCGCCAAAGGAGAGGATGTGGAGCCAGGCGAAGAACCCGGCAAGGAAGGGTATTACGGGGAGAAAAAAAGTTTCGCCATCTACGCTCCGGGTTGGCCCACCGCGCAATCTCCCCAGCCGATTCCCGTCGATTCGATTGTTCCCGCGAATCTTTCCGGATGGAAATATCACCCACAAAAGAATTATGTCGCCGTGGATCCCCAGCTCGGCCGCATTTCCTTCCCGCCGCGCCAGCTCCCCAAGTCCGGCGTCTGGGTGTACTACCACTACGGTTTCAGCGCAGACATCGGTGGCGGGGAATATCCGCGTCCGATTTCCCATCCAATTACCTTTACGATTTACCGCGTTGGTCCGGGCGAGGCCTATGCCAACATCACGCAGGCCCTCGGCAAGTGGTCCACGGACAAACCCGCAAACGCCGTCATAGAAATCACGGACGATAATGTATACACAGAATCTCCAACGATTTCGCTCAGCGGGAATCAGTATCTTCAGATTCGCGCCGTCTCCGGCAGGCGACCCGTTCTCCGTCTTTTAGACACTCTCAACAACATGCCGGACTCTTTGTCCGTCTCGGGGGAAGACGGTTGCTGGTTTGTTCTCGATGGTGTCGTACTCACAGGTCGCGGCGTCGCGTTGAAGGGAAATCTGGCGGGTGCCGCGCTTCGCCACGTCACGCTCGTTCCCGGTTGGGGACTGCAGTGTAATTGCGATCCGACCCATTCCGGCGAACCCAGCCTCGAAATCGAAGATTCGGTTACCTGCGTAACCATCCAGCACTCGATCGTTGGCTCCATTGTCGTTCTCCGCGATCAATCAACTCTCGACCCCGTTCTCCTGCGCATAAGCGATTCCATCGTGGATGCGACCGATCCCGATCATCTCGCCCTCAGTGATCCGGAAACGGGCATGGCCTACGCCAAATTGACTATCGTGCGTTCTACCGTTCTCGGTCCCATTCAGCTCCATTCTATTGATCTTGCGGAAAACTCTATCTTCGATGGCCAGGTCTGCGTGCAGCGCTCCCAGACCGGATGCATCCGCTTCTGCTATGTCCCTCCCGGATCAATTACTCCTCGCCGCTACGAATGCCAGCCGGACATGGTCGAAGTCGCTGCGAAAGAGGCCCTACTCAAAGCCCATCCCAAGGCGACGCAGACTCAGATCACTGCCGGGCAAGCGGGCGACGACCTCCGCGTCCAGCCGCAGTTCAACAGCAGGCGCTATGGAAATCCCGCCTATTGTCAGCTCGCTGATTCTTGCGCTTCCGAAATCCGTACGGGCGCCGATGACGAATCCGAAATGGGCGTCTTCCACGATCTCTTTCAACCGCAGCGCGAAGCCAATCTGCAGGCCCGGCTCGAAGAATTCGTGCCAGCAGCAATGGACGCGAGCATTTTTCACGCTACTTAGGAGGCAGTCATGGCCGGGGAGTTCAAAGGCGATTTCACCAGGGATACGTTTCACGCCTATCGGCACTATTCAAGCGTCTTCCAGCAGCAAGGGCGCGTTAGCCTCGATGCGGACGGCAATGAGCAAGCGTCTCTCTTGCTCAACCTTCTTCGCAGCGTCGGCAAGGACATCATTGCGGACGGCGACGCTCCCTCAAACCAGTTCACCGTATTTCCATTCACTCCTCCTGCCGGAACGACCGACCGTGACTTTGCCATCATGCCTGGTCACGTCTTTGTGGACGGCATTCTCTGCGCTTTGAACGGCGCCAAGAATCCCTTCAGCATTGCCGACGCCAGTGGAAAAATTCAGGTTTCCCAGTGGCTCGTTGACGGAATCCCATATCAGAAAAATCAGTACGTGACCGCGGTTGTTGTTGATCCCACCAAGACTGCGGACACGCCGTTCGGCAATCTCCCGGTGCTCAATTCCGTTGATTCACCCGACCCCAATGCCCGAACGCTCACCATCAAGCCTGCACTTAGCGCACCTGCCGGCGCGCCACTGAACGGCTATCGCCTGATTCGCATCCCAACTTTTCTGCACCAGCCCGATTACATTCCCACGGACGATGAAACGAAAGCTCTCGCTAACTCTCTCGTTCCCGGCCAAACGGGTTTTCTCATCTATCTGGACGCTTGGGAGCGCCATATCAGCTACATTCAAACTCCTCACATTAGGGAAGTGGCTCTCGGTGGTCCAGACACCTGCGTCCGCTCACAATTGCTCTCGCAAATCAAAATTGCTTGGGATCTCGAGATACCGCTTGATCAGCTTCGAAAAGCTACAAAGAATGATGTGCAGAAGTATAAGAGCCTGCTCGAGGATCAGTATCAGTCCCACAATCGAGGTTGGCTGCGTGCGCGCCTCAAGCCAGTTGATACAAGCACCCCCGATCCGTGCATGTGTCATCCAGATGCACGCTATCGCGGCTCTGAAAATCAGCTCTACCGTGTCGAAGTCCACCTTCCGGGCAAGGCTGCTACTTCTGGTCTGCCTGCGATTGATGCTATTGCCGTCTCCAGTTCATCGACTTCCGGTTCCACGTTCAAGTGGTCGCGCAACAATGGCTCCGACGTCTATCCTGTTGTTTCCGTCTCCAAATCGGAAGTCATGGTGGAAACGATCGGCAGGGATGTTCGCTCTACTCTGAAATCCCAGGACTGGGTCGAACTTCTCGACGACATTCTTATTTTGCAGGGAAAGCCTGGCCCTCTTCTTCAGGTCAGCGAAGTCAGCGCCAACGATCGCCGCGTGATCCTGGTGGCCAGTTCACCGATTGAAATCTCTGCTAACGATCCTAGCCATCCTCATCCTTTTCTTCGCCGTTGGGACCAGAAAGATCCCTCTTCGAGCGGCACCAGCGGTGGTATTCCGATCGTCGAAGCTGCAAGCACGCAAAGCGATGGCTGGGTTGATCTCGAAGAAGGGATACAGATTCAATTTGTTTCCGCATTGAGTCCACAAGTTCCCGACGAGCCCGGCTCAACCGACTTCGAGGCACCTGCCAATTTCTACCGCACCGGCGATTATTGGCTCATCCCAGCCCGTACTGCTCTGCGAGGCGGCATTGAATGGCCGGCGACGTCCGACAATCCTCCCGTGCCTATCGCTCTGTCTCCGCACGGTGTGGATCACCACTATCTACCCTTGGGCGTCGTGACCTTGGCCAGTGCCACCAGCGGCCAGCTGAACGTTACCGCCCCATTTGTCTCCTCAATCGACCCCATCATTTAACGATTGGGTGATTGTTGGACTTTGATCAGCGTGCTGCCTAGGATTGGCGATCTAAGGTTGGGCCATGGAATGTGTTTTTCGATAACTCCCGAGTTGCGACGATACGTCGGAACGCGTACTCGCCTTCTGCCGGGATGGTAAGCGCGTTGATTTCAGCGATTCGTAAAACGTCGGCACCAGGCACTAATTCCCTAAAACTGCCTTGTTCGCCTCCAGCAACTCCGCCCGTCCTGGCTTGTCAGCGTGCTCGCATATCTTTAATAGCTCCGCAAAATACTTGCGACTTGCTTCGCGGTTGCCACTGAATTGCGCGGCGCGGGCCGCGCCGTACAGCGCACGGAAGCGGTTCGGCTCTTTCTTCAGCGTCGCCTCAAATTGCTCCAGCGCTTGCGCGGGCTGGTTGATCTCCAGCAACATCTCGCCGAAAAGCTCCCGCGCAGGTGCAAGCGGCCCGGGCGTAATGGCCTTCTTGTCGGTACCATCTTCCATCTCGGCTGCCGACTTCATCATAGTCAAAGCGAGGTCCTTCCGTCCGTCTGCCAATGAGCTCCAGGCATTCACTTCGAGGCGCTGGATCTCGGCTTGCCCAGCCCAATAGCTTTCCTTTGCCTGCTCCAGACGCGTACGGATGTCCTGCAGGGCGGCGACTGACGCCTGGGCCTTTGCCGTGTCATGCAGCCGGGCCGCTGCTATGCCACGCGCAAACCAGATTATGGCATCGGTGTAGGGAAACGGCGTCTCGCGTGGCTGCAGCGCCGTCGCCCGCTGCCAATCGCGACGCTCCACGGCATAGCGCGCGGGAATTGCTGCCAGCGCGAAGTATCCGGCGTCGGGACCCGCTGCGCCGCTCACCACCACTCTCGGATCGAACCGCGAGGCTATCTCCGGCAATGCCTCGAGCACGTTGCGCGCAGCTTCGTCCTGTGCCGTCTGCAGATAGGCGTAAACCTGGTAGTCGCTAGCGTGGAGCTCTTCTGCCGTTTGGCCCTCGCGACGCGAAGCTGCTGCTGCAGCGCGGTTGCTGTCAATGGAATTCTGCCAGTAGCCCACGCGTGTGAACGTGTGTGACGGCATATGCAGCGCGTGTGGCGCATCGGGCGCGATATCGGAATAACGCCGCGCGGCGATAAGCGCCTTTCCCGCCAGAGACGGCACGTCGTAGGTGTGAATGATGTAATGCGCCAGCCCGGGATGGTCCGGTTCTTCCCGGAATAGCTTCTCCAGGATCACGCCCGCCTTGAGCCGCGCGGCGTAGGTTTTGTCGGTCGGCTCTTCTGCAGCCGCAAGCGCTAGCGCGTAGAAAATCTGCGCCTCCTGGTCGTCGGAATATTTCGACGCGAGCGCTTCCATCGCATCTCGATAAGTAAGCAAACGCGCTTGCTGTGGCGTGCTCTCGAAGTTGCTGTACAGATTGGCGACGGCCGCAATGTACGCTCGTTCGCGCTCCGTTTTTGCGCCAGCGGCTTTGCCCCGTTCGGCGCTCTCGCGTCCGACATGCAGCTGGCTGTTGCCCTTCATGCCAGCCGCGAACGGATTGCTCCACTGGCTGAGCGCGATTCCCCAGTGCGCGATTCCGCAAGTGGGATCACTTTTGAGCGCTGCGTTGAATCCTTGAATGGCGTGATTGAATTGGAAGGAGTGCAGCAGCGCCACGGCTCGATCGAATTCCTTCTGCGCCTCAGCATTGCATGACGTGGCAAAGTGCACCGCGCCTAACTTTTCGTCTTTTCCATGCTGGTGCTCCTGCGCGGCACCACTCGCCGCAAGCAGGGCACTGGCGCATCCGGCAAAGACTCGCCTCGCTAACATTTGCTCCCCTACCGCCGGATTATAGGCGTGCGAGCGCCGTGATGGAATCCTTAAGTGAATTCCGCCTAGCCGGATTCTGGGCGTATGACGGGCAACTCGGACGTAATCCAATTGGCCGGAAAGCGCGCTCTCGGCGGAAGTGCGCGGTAGAGTACGCGCAAAAACTGTGCCATAACTGTGACACAAAACCTGCTTTCACCGCCAAAACCGACTTCATTGACGGTGTGCGTTTGTTGATTCTGCGCAACTTATTGAAGGCAAGAATTTGCCTGAAGATTCCGGCTTACGGGCTCACCCGCTATTTTTTCTCTGCGTGATTTTTTTCGCGACGCATCCACTTCATCCAAATTTGACTGACGACAGGAGAGTAGACGGATTCAGCGCGTCGCGCTGGCGGCGACGGCGCGCGCTATGTGGAGTGCACTGACCGCATGAGACGCCGCATAGGCGTGGGCGCCGGACCACATGAGTTGTAGCCCTGCGCAGATGGCGACGGTTGCGACCACAGTTTTTAGCTTTTGAGCGGGAACACGCGTCGAGAGGATGCAACCAAGAATGACGCCCGGAATTCCGCCGAGGAGAAGTTGGAACAGCACCGTCGTGCTGATAGATCCGATGGTCCAATGCACGGCGCTTCCTACAACGGCGAGCACGAGCCCGAAGATCAGGTCTGTGCCGACAACCTGCGTCGGCGTGATTTCGGAATAATTCATCAGCAGCATGGTTCCAAGCGCGCCAGCGCCCGCAGAAGAAAAACCAGATTCCACACCGATGGGAAACGCGAGCCACGACAGCCAACGCGAATTCTTTCTGGCAAAATTTGGCGCCTGGACTCTCTTAATGAAGGTTACGCTCGAAGACAGAGTCAGCATGACCCCGATGACAATAATCACTACAGGATTACGACTATCGCTAGCAAGAAATTTCAAAGCCACCATGCCGAGCACGAGTCCCGGCACCGCGCCGCGCAGCAGCAACCACGCATAGCGTACATGAACTTGTTTTGTCGCGAAGTAAAACGGCGCCGCGATAAGCCGCAGGACGCCCGCGAACACAAACGTTGTGCCCACCGCTTCCGCTGCGGGAAGCCCCGCGAGTAACAGGAGCGGCACCGTAAAGCTGCCGCCGCCAATACCAGTGACTCCAACGGCCAATGCAATCAAAAATCCAGAAATCACCGGGGTCATTTTAGAGGCTCCGAAAAAGTGTGAATGCCGCATTCCAGTTTCTGCCCGCCCCAACGGCCGGAACGCAAATTGTTCGGATCGCTGGGAATTGCCGTGCATGGCTCACAGCCGATGCTCGAATAGCCACGGTCGTACTGCGGCAGGTAGCTGATCTTGTTCGCGGCTGTGTATTCCCAGACCTGGCCCCAAGTCCAATCGGCCAGCGGGCTGACTTTGGTTAGCGTCTCGCCGCTAGGCAAGCGGTGGAGTTCGGCCTTCTTCAGGTTTTTGCGCGTCGCGGACTGTTCGCGGCGCAATCCGGTAAACCAGGTTTCGTACGGGCGCAGGGCGTTCACCAACGGATCGACCTTGCGGAGCTGGCAGCATTTCGCGGGATCGTCGCGATAAAGGATGCCAAAAGCAGTTTCTTGCGCGGCGACAGATTGTTTTGGAATGGCGTTGATCAGGTTGAGATTCCATTCGCGCGAAATCGCGTCGCGGAATTTATACGTTTCCGCGAAGTGATATCCGGTTTCGAGAAAAAGCACAGGAATCTTTGGCAGTTGCTTGCGGAGAAGATGCAGGACGATCATGTCTTCCGCCTGGAAGCTGCAGGTGAAGCAAGCGCCGTCCGCATAGGCGCCGGCGAGCGATAGGTCGACAACTTCCTCGGCGGTGCGCAGTTCGAGACTCTCCAAATTGTTCGAGAGGCGCATCAGAATGTTCCTTTGTCTGGCGTTGTACCGTCGAGCTTTACGCGTTTCGCGATTCGCAAAGCTTCATCGAAAAAGTCTTCCGGCGACGACGGCGATTCGCGCGACGCCAATTCAAAGTAGAGGTCTCCCGCAACCTCTTCCAGGAATTCGCGGTCAAGTCGGTTTTCGTCGAACTCGTCCCCAATCACGAACACCAATCCGAGTTCCCAGAACCGGCGAAATAATTCATTCGCCGCCGATGCCTGTTCGGCACGCACCGAAATTGCGTCGAGACCCTGCTCCCAGAGCGCCCGTTCGAGCAACGCAGCTTGTGAACGGTCGCCACGGGAGACGACAATCGCCGACCGATGGCCCCGCCTCGTCGCTCGTTCCTCTAACGTAACTTCGTGGGTCTTTGCGGCGGAAACGCTCTTTCTTCCGCGATCGTCGCGAATCATCACCGCACCGACGGTTGCGTTCGAGAGCGGGTCGATCAAAATCAAGCTGCCCGTTGTGCGGTTGCTTGCGTACGAATCAAAAAACAGCGGTTGGCTTGTTTCGAAATCCACCAGCCCGATTTCGTTCATTTCGAGCCGAGAAGCGGTGTTTTCCTCAAGTGTGTTGATGTCGACGCGGTGCCGAATTGTTCTGGCTTGCGCCTTCACGATGCGGCCCGCATGCTTGGCCAAATAATTGCGGCTCAACTCCAGGGGCGTCGCGTGCAGCCATACGACCATTGCCGCGAAACGATTGGAAATGTTCGGTAATTCATCGGGCGTCACGAGCATTTCGCCGCGGCTCAAGTCGATTTCGTCGGCAAGCTTCAAGACGATGGAATCGGAAGCGCTTGCCGAAGCAAGGTCACCGTCAAAACTGACAATCGATTCGACTAGCGTTCTCCGCCTTGAAGGCAGCGCCAAAACTTCATCGCCCGGTCGAACGGTTCCGCTGGCAACGCGCCCGGCAAATCCGCGAAAACGCGCGTCAGGCCGAATGACCGATTGAACCGGGAATCGCAGCGAATCCATTTGCGAAGCCGGCTTAACCTCGACCGTTTCCAGATGCTCCAGCATCGTTGGCCCGTTGTACCAAGGCGTATGAACACTCCGGGTCACGAGGTTATCGCCCTCGAGCGCGCTCAACGGAATGCACTGCACGAAATGATTTCCGAGTCGCTCAGCAAGGGCAAGAAAATCCGTTTCCAACTGCAAGAAGGTCGATTCGCTGAATCCGACAAGGTCCATCTTGTTTACTGCGACGAGTAAATGGCGGATACCGAGCAGGGAAGCGATAAATGTGTGCCGCTTTGTTTGCGGCAGCAGCCCTTTCGTAGCGTCGATCAGAATCACTGCCAAATCGGCGGTCGAAGCGCCGGTCGCCATGTTTCTTGTGTATTGCTCGTGGCCCGGCGTGTCCGCGATGATGAACTTTCTCCGCGGCGTACTGAAATACCTGTAAGCGACGTCAATCGTGATGCCTTGCTCACGTTCGGCGCGCAGGCCATCCGTGAGCAGCGAAAAATCGATTGCCCTGCCCGATCGGTTCACGGGGCTCTTCTGCACCGACGCGAGTTGGTCTTCATAGACCGCCTTGCAGTCGTGCAGAAGTCTTCCGATTAGCGTGGACTTGCCGTCGTCCACGCTGCCCGCCGTCGTAAACCGCAGCAATTGCTTGCCGAGTTCCTGCTCGAGGAATTGACCGATTCCTTCGTGCGCCAAGATTGTAGGAGCGGCCGCCATCAGAAATAGCCCTCACGCTTTTTCAATTCCATTGAACCTTCTTCATCGTGGTCGATCGCGCGGTTTTCGCGCTCGGAGCGGCGGAACGTAACCATCTCTTCGATGATTTCCGGCACCGTTGACGCTTCCGAGCGGATCGCACCGGTACAGGGCATGCATCCAAGCGAACGCATCCGGCATTTAACAGTTTTTGTTTTCTCGCCGGGCAGCAGGTCGTCTTTCGAATAAACCAGCAGCAGCGATCCGCCGCGCTCGACCACTTCCCGTTCCTTCGCGTAATAGAGCGGCACGATCGGAATGTTGTCCGCGTAGATGTAAAGCCAAATGTCGAGTTCGGTCCAATTCGACAGCGGAAACACGCGAATGCTTTCGCCTTTGTCGATCCGTGAATTGAAAATATTCCAGAGCTCCGGCCGCTGATTCTTCGGGTCCCATTGGCCGTGCGCGTCGCGGAACGAATAGATGCGCTCCTTTGCGCGAGACTTTTCTTCGTCGCGCCGCGCGCCGCCGAACGCAGCCGTGAAGCCTCCGTCCGACAGGGCGTCGAGCAACGATTTGGTTTTCAGCAGCCCACAGCATTTCTGCGTTCCCAGCGAAAACGGATTCGCCCCATCGCGCAGCGCTTCTAGGTTTTGGTGAACAATCAGCTCGGCACCGAGTTCCTTGGTGTAGCGATCGCGAAACTCAATCATTTCGGGAAACTTGTAACTTGTGTCGACGTGAAGCAGGGGAAAGGGAATTTTGCCGGGGAAGAAAGCCTTTTGCGCGAGCCGGAGCATTACCGAAGAATCTTTTCCGATGGAGTAGAGCATGACCGGCCGCGCAAACTCCGCCACCGCTTCGCGCAGAATGTAAATGCTCTCTGCCTCCAGTGCGCGCAGGTGATTCTTGCGCCGGGCGGTTGTAAGACTCCGCTCGGCTGCGTGTGCTGGAGCGTTCACTTCCAGAATTTGTGCTGCCGTTTGACCCATGGACCCTGTACTCCTCGAGCAAAAAAATCGTGCGTAAAAACAAAAATCCCACCTGCGCGGCCATTCCGGCGGTGGGATGAAATACGGCTCAAGTGTGAAAACGACTTACGTCACGAGCCTCCCCGCGCCAGAACACACCTCACGACAACAAAGACAACAAGTTGTCCAGGGAGCCAGGTTCTGTGCGAGCGTTCGCAACATGTTCAGACTATATCAGCAGCCGGTTGGCACTGCAACCGGTCCCTTCATCTGTTTTCTGCATGAGTCGCATTTGTTTGTTGGATGCGCAAACCCTCGCCTTCGGGTATACGGATACGCCTGTCCGGCCGCCCGTCCTCGCAGTGTGAATCGACGTCCCGCTTTTACTTGAATGAGAGGCTTATCGTTTTCCCGGTATAGCGGAGCACTCCGTCCGGCTCGCTAGTTAACTCACCACCTGTTCCGTGGTCTTTTCGAGCGATGACAATCCGCAACGTGCGGTCTTCCGGCATTCCGGCGAAACTTCCACTTCGCTCTCCTGCGGTCAGAGTTCGCGTCCTATCATTCCAGTTGAGCGGAATCGTCGAAAACGCGCCCTTCTCGTAGTGATAGGCGTCATTCTCGTCTTCGTATAGTGTGAACGAGCCATCAGCGCCGGGATAGACGCGCAGTTCAAGCGGATCTGCCGGCTTTTCCGCTGCGTATTCCACGTCAGGTCCCAGCGGCAGGATGGAGCCTGCCTTGACGTAAAGCGGCAAGCGCTCGATTGGCGCCGCCGCGTCTATGGCTTTGCCGCCCTGTACTCTGTCGCTGGTCCAAAAGTCGAACCACGTTCCCTGCGGTAAATAAAGGTGTCGGCTGGTCGCGGCCGGCTCCGTCACGGGGCTCACCAGAATCGCGGGGCCGAAGAGAAACTGGTCTCCCACGTTTTGCGCGCGCAGGTCCTCGCGGAAATCCATCACAAGCGGCCGCATGATGCTGTATCCCTCGTGCGTCGTTTTCCACGCCAGAGAATAAATGTAGGGCATCAGGCGATAGCGAAGCTTGTCGTATGACACAAGAATTTTTTGCGCATCGGGTCCATACGACCACAACTCGTTTTGATTTGTCGTGCGAGTTCCGTGTGCTCGAAAGATCGGGCAGAACGTGCCGAACTGGAACCAACGAACGTAGAGCTCGCGATAAGCCGGATCGTCCGGATTTGCGACCACAAAGCCGCCGATGTCCGTTGTCCAGTAGGGAAGTCCTGAAACGGAGTAGTTCAATCCGGCTGGAATTTGTCGACGAAAGGTTTGCCAGTTCGGGTCAACATCTCCGGACCAGGTCGCCGCGGCGTTCCGTTGTGCGCCGGCGTACGTCGAACGCGATAATATGAAAACGCGCTTAAGGTCGCTTGCCTTTCGCTGGCCTTCGTACACCGCTGTGGTAGTCAACAGCGGAAATTCGTTCGCGTAACGTGCCCCATTTCCGATCGCGACTTTGTTCGTCACAAGTAAATTCGTTTCGCGCCCCTCGGTTTCCGGCTCGGTCGTATCGAGCCACCAAGAGTCGGCACCGATCTCGAATAGGGCCTTGTTCATCAATCCCCAGTAGTAGTCTCGGGCCTTCGGATTGAATGCATCGTAGAGCGCCATTCGTGCAGGATGAAAGCCGGCGACTTTTGTCCGGTCGATGAAAAAGCCCTGCTTATCCATGTCGTCATAGACAGGGGAGCCGGGCCGGAAATACGGCCAAACGGAAATCATCAGGTGCACGTGCTGGTTGTGCAGGGAATCGATCATTCCTTTGGGGTCGGGGTAATTTTTATTGAAGGCGGGCTCGCCCATCGTGTTCCACCAGAACCAGTCCTGGACGATGTTGTCGATCGGGATGTGTAGATCGCGATACTTCTGCGCAATCGAAACAAGCTCCTGCTGCGAATCGTAGCGATTCTTGCATTGCCAATAGCCGTATGCCCATTTTCCAAAAAGTGGTGCTGCTCCGGTCAATTCGCGATACGACGCCACGATTTTGTCGAAATCGGGACCATATAGAAAGTAGTAGTCAACCGCATCCGCAACTTCCGAAGTCAGATACAGCGCATGCACAAAGCGGTTGTTCATCCGACTTCGCGAACCGTTATTCCAAAAAATTCCATACCCGCTGCTGGAGAGCAACATCGGAATCGAAATATTCGTGTTGTCCTGGGACAGTTCGATATCTTCTCCGCGGTAGTTCCAGACACCGCCCTGGTGCTGCCCTAGGCCATAGAACGCTTCCTGGGTGTCCCACATATTCGTGAATCGCTCGGCGCGATAGGTCTTTTCTCCATTCACCTCAACCGGCGTCAGCGTCCGCGTATTCTCTTGCGTGAGCTTGCGCCCCGCGGAATCGTAAAAAATCATCGACCCGTCTTCTTTCATCACTTCGATCTTCAACTGTGAGGTGCTCAGTGAAGCAAGCTTTTGACCGCCGCCTTGAAATTCGAACGGTGCCGGCCGCCATTGATTCTTGACCACCAGAAAATTCTCGTGGCGCTCGGGTTCGCGTTCAATCGAATAAAGCACGTGGACAACCGAAGGAGAGCACACGGTCAATCGAAGATAGCCGGTCTCCAGAGTGATCAACGCCCCGTCGGACAGTTTTTCTGCTGACCGCACCGCGTTGCGCGGCAGCCACTGCGCTTTGGCCGAACGCCCGGCCATCAGAGCGAAAACAAGCAATAGCGCTGACGCAACGAAACAAGCTTTTGTGCGAGATGTCATAACGGCGTGGTTGCTCCATCGAAGAATGCGATCAATCGAATAAGTTGTGCGTGTACGTTCACGGTGCTACAGCCTAGTACGACTCGCCCGTTCTGTCACGACAATCACCCCGGTAGACGCGCGCGCCCGACTTGTGGCAGTCTCTAACCCCGCGCCGCGCGATTGGCGGCAAGTCGTCTGTTTCCGTTACAATCCATCGCTTGGAGGATTCTCCCTTGCCACGCCGGCAGCTTCTCTTGCGGCTTCAGCTATTAAGCAATCCTCTGGTGCTCTGCGGCGTCAGGGGAGTTGTTTCCCCATTGGCCAGCGCGATCGGTTTCGGGGAAGAGGACTGCCACAAAATCACCTTGGCTTTGGACGAAGCCGTCGCCAACGTGATTCGTCACGCCTACGGCGGCAAACTGGAAGGCCCCATCGAGATTCAGTTTCACAAACTCAATGGAGCGGACACCACCAAACCCGGGCTGGAAATCACCCTCATTGATCGGGGGGCGAAAGCCAAGCCGGACGCGCTCAAGGGGCTGCCACCGGGCGAGCTTCGTTCTGGTGGACTTGGACTGCATTTCATGCGACAAAGCATGGACGCGGTTGTCCATACCCGTGTCGGTTCGACGAACCGGCTCCGCATGGTTAAATTTATTCATTGATGGGTCTAACGAGGAGCATTCTGGTGCAAATTTCGGCTCGGCATCTTGAAAACACTACGATTTTTGACGTCACCGGAGACATCGACCTCGCGAATTCGCCGGCCGTGCGCAAAGCCTTTCTTTCCGAGATTCGGGAAAAGAAAATTCCCCGTGTGATCGTCAACCTCCAAGCTGTCAAGTATATTGACAGCTCGGGAATCGCCTCTTTGGTCGAAGGGCTCAAAGCCTCACGCGACCTGAAAGCGCGATTCATTCTGTTCGGCCTTAGCAAATCGGCGCGCGAAGTCTTGCAGCTTTCGCGGCTGCTCAAGCTTTTTGAGATTTACGAAAATGAGGAGCAAGCTCTTTCGGCTGAAAGCGTTTGATTTCTTGATGCATTCCCAGGTGCCCGCTTGGAACTGACGGTTCAACTAGGCCAGACTGTCCTCAATGCCCTTGCTTATCTCGGCTCGCTCGCGACGCTGAGTGCCCGCGCGGTCTATTACACCGTCGTCGCTCCGTTCCAAGGTAAACCGGTTCGCGTGCAGCGTGCCGTAACGCAAGCCATGCAGGTCGGCGTCCGTGCGCTGCCCATCCTTTCTCTCATCACTTTTTTCATTGGCTTGATCCTTGCCCTGCAAGCCGCCTACGAGCTCAAGAAATTCGGCGCCATTAATTTCGTCGCCAGCGCAGTCGCCATTTCCATGAGCCGCGAACTCGGTCCCCTGATTACCGCCATCGTGGTCATCGGCCGTTCGGGTTCCTCGTTTGCGGCCGAAATCGGCACAATGAAAGTGACCGAAGAACTTGACGCACTGGAAACGATGGCCATCAATCCCGTTCGATTTCTCGTAACACCGAAATTCATCGCTATGGTCGTCATGCTTCCGTGTCTCACCATCTGGGCCAATGCCATGGGTGTGCTCGGTGGTTCGCTTTTTGGCGTCACAAAAGCCGGTTTCACTTTTCTGAGCTACCTTCATGCAACAGCGGACGCTCTCTTCCTTCGCGACATCATCAGCGGCCTTATCAAGAGCTTCATGTTCGGTATCACCATCACTGCAGTCGGCTGTCAGGAAGGTCTTTCCACGGGAGCAGGCGCCGAACAGGTCGGCCGCTCTACGACTTCCGCCGTCGTTATTTCCATTTTTCTGGTCATCGCCGTCGATCTGATTTTTACTGCGCTCTTCTTTTTTCTGGGAGGTCAATAGAGTGAGCAGCCCAGTCGGCCCTCTCAACGAGCAAGTGCCTCCAGCGATCTCGCTGCGCAACCTCCGCGTCAGCTACGGAGATCGCGAAATTCTTCACGGCGTCTCGTTTGATGTGCAGCAGGGAGAAACGCTCGTCATTCTCGGCGGTTCCGGCTCCGGCAAAAGCACGCTGCTTCGCACGCTCGTCGGACTCGAGCGTCCGACCTCGGGCGAGATCTGGATCAAAGGCAAGAACCTTGCCACCATTTCGGCCGATGAGCTTGACTACATTCGCCGCCACATGGGCATGTCGTTTCAGGGCGGAGCACTTTTCGGGTCCATGACCGTTGGCGAAAACGTCGCGCTTCCTTTGCGCGAGCACACCAAACTCGAAGATCCCACGATCGACATCATGCTTCGCCTCAAGCTCGATCAAGTCGGTCTGTCCGGCTACGAGGACTACGTTCCTTCGCAATTGAGCGGCGGAATGAAAAAGCGTGCGGCCGTCGCCCGCGCCCTGGCTATGGATCCCGAAATTCTTTTCTTCGACGAACCTTCCGCTGGTCTCGATCCCATCATCGCCGCTGGAATCGACGAACTCATTCTCGAACTAAAGCAGGCCTTTCACATGACGATTATCGTCGTGACGCATGAACTGGCCAGCGCTTTCCTCATCGCCGACCGCATGGTTCTCATCAACAAAGGCGACGTCGTTGCGCTTGGCACCGCCGAAGAAATGCGCACCAGCACACATCCGCGAGTTCGTCAGTTTTTGGACCGTATCGCCGAACCCGCGGTCTCACAGGAATTGGATTATCTGCAAATGTTGACGGAGGACCGCCACGGCAACCGCCGCTGAGCGAGAGGGGAAGGGAAGATGGATGCCAGGCGTGAACAAGCTGCCGTCGGTTTATTTGTCCTGATTGCGGCAGGCCTTCTGATTGTTACAGTCTTCGCCCTCGGCGGAGCTTTCAGCAGTTCCGCGGTCATCTATCGCGCTTATTTTCCTTTCGCGGGCGGCATTGAACCCGGCGCGACAGTTCGATACGCAGGCGGCCCAAAAATCGGTCGCGTGGAAATGCTCCGCATCGATCCTCAGAACCCGACGCGCATGGAAATATCCTTTAGTGTTAAGCCGGGCCTTCCTATTAAAGCAGACAGCAGAGTGCGCATCATGAGCATGAGCCCGCTCGGCGAGAATCATGTGGAAGTGATGGCAGGCAGTCAACAAGCCGCCTCTGCTCCGCCCGGAACCGTGCTGCCGTCGGACCCGTACACCGACTTCAACGCCATCACGGCACAGCTAAATGACATTGCTCCCGAAGCCAAGAAGCTACTCACAACTCTCAATCAGCGCACGACGGAACTGCAAGAAACAATTGCACGTCTCAACGATATGCTCAACGCGCAGAATCGGACCAATCTCTCGGCGACACTTGCAAACACTCGCGGCATGTTGGAAGAAAATCGCCCCGCGCTCAAGTCGAGCCTAAATCAAGTCGAAGCCGCTTCCCACAAAATGGGCCCACTTCTGGACGACCTGCGCAAAACTTCGGCCGAAGCAAACAAAGCACTCGATCATGTGGACTCGCTCGTCGCGGAGAATCGCCCTGACATTCATCACGCGATTATCGAACTTCGTCAGAATCTCGCGCAGCTACAGCAACTCACGGGACAGCTGAACAGCACGCTCGACACGAACTCCGAGAATATTGACGAGATCCTCGAAAATATGCGCCACGTCAGCGAGAATCTCCGCGAATTCACGGAAATCATCAAGACGCGACCTTCTACGCTCATTCGCTCCGGAACCCCCAAAGAACATAAGCCAGGTCAGCCATGAGCTACAATCAACTGAATTCCTTGCGTATTGCCAAAGGTGAGGTTGTTCCGATGAACGCATTGAAAAAACTCTGCGCCTTGGGCTCGTTGGCCGCTGCAATCAGTCTGACGTTTGGTTGCGGCGCGGCGCGACCCAGCAAGTACTACCAACTCACTACGCCATCCGGCTCCGCCAGCGTTGCCAACCAGGATGCTCCCCCTATCTCACTGCTGCTGGGTCCCATGCAAACGTCACACCTCTATCGCGAAGACCGCATCGTTTACAGCTCCGAACGACAACAGATGGGCACCTACGAAACGGAACGCTGGTCCGAGCCGCCCGTCGAAATGATGCAGAGCGTCTTGCTGCGTAAGCTCCGCAACTCAGGACACTATCGTGACGTCAACACCCTGCGCAGCGGTGCGCGTGGCGATTACTTGTTGCGCGGGCGCCTTTACGACTTCAAGGAAGTTTCTGGGAAATCGCTAATCGGGCGTCTTAGCTTTGATCTCGAAATGCACGATACCAAGACGAACGGAACGGTCTGGACTTACAGCTACAGTTTTGATGAGCCGGTAAGCGGTAAAGACGTGGCGTCTGTCGTTGCCGCGCTAGATCGTAACGTTCAGCGCGCCGCTGGAGAAGTGGCGGGCGCCCTCGATCAATTTTTTTCGAGTCACCCGCCGAAATAAAATTTTAGCGCTTCGGCGTTTTAACCGGGTCGGCTGGACGCCCAGGCAACTTCTTCGCATTCGCTTCCATCGCCTTCAACACTTCGGCGATTCCGCGCTCCAGCTGCGGATCTTTTCCGTCAATTACCGACGCCGCATCGTTTTCCACGACGATGTCCGGATCGACGCCATGTCCTTCGATCACGTATTCACCCTTGGCGGATGCCGTTGCAAACTCCGGCACGAACACTGTTCCACCATCAAGCAGCGGTCCACGTCCTGAAATTCCAACCACGCCTCCCCAAGTCCTCTTTCCGATCAATGGGCCAAGGCCGGCTTGTTTGAACATGTACGGAAAAATGTCGCCGTCGGAAGCCGATGTCTCGTTGATCAGACAGACCTTTGCTCCGTAAAAAACCGCATCCGGATACGTCTGGGTGAATTGGTCCACGCGATCGAAATCGGTGCCGAGCAATTCGCGCCGCAAACGCTCGATCAACATTCGTGAAACGTTTCCTCCGCCGTTCCCGCGCACATCCACGACCAATCCTTCTTTGCGAATTTGCGGGTAATAATATTTGATGAATTCGCGAATCCCCGCTGCGCCCATATCCGGAATATGGATGTAGCCAACTCGCCCGTTTGTCGCTTTCGAGACGATTTCGCGGTTCCGCGTGACCCACGCCAGATAAATCAGGTTCCGCTCGTTCGTAATCGGTTTGTAGCTCGTCTGGTGCGATCCTTCAAACGCTGGCTTGTCGTTCAGCGTCAACTGCACCGGACGATTCGCCTTGTTCAACAGAAACTCGTACGGATTATCCGATGCCTTCAATTCCTTGCCGTCAATCGCCAAAATATAATCGCCTTCTTTCGCGTTCACGCCGACTTCCGTCAGCGGTGAGCGGTACAACTCTTCTTCATTCTGACCCTTGTAAATCCTGCCGATCCTGTATCGTCCCGCCGCGCCATCGAGTGCCAACTGAGCACCCATCAGCGCGACCTGTGGCCGCTTCGGCGTCTCGAAGTCGCCGCCTTCGATGTACGCATGCCCAACACTCAGCTCGGCCACCATCTCGCCCAGTACGTAATTCAAATCCGAGCGGTGCGCCACGTGGTCCACTAGCGGCCGGTATTGTGTTTTCAACGCATTCCAATCGTACCCGTGCATGTTCGGCACGTAGAAAAAGTCCCGATACCGCCGCCACACTTCGTTGAACATCTCCACCCATTCTTCGTGCGGCACCCGATCCACCATCAATCCTTCCGTGGACACGGTTTTTGCGCCGGTCTTGCCCTCGGGCTTCACGTCATACAACTTGTAGTTGCGCTCCTGCCTTACGAGTACTTTTTTCCCGTCGTGCGACAGCGCGTAGCCCTGCACGTTTTCCGCGAGCAAACTTTCTTTGCGGTCCTTGAGCGAATACAGATACAGGCCGGCCTCCGGGAACGCGTCGCGCCCGTAAAAGAACGCGCCGCCCTTGATGTAGAGGATGTAATCCTTTGTCACTGAAAGCCCGAAATAGTTGTCCGCTCCCACCGGCACGCGCGTCACGCGATCCGCCAGCCCATCAAAATCAATCTTGGCGTATTCCTTCTTTTTTTCTTCTTTTTTCTCGTCTTTCTTTTCGTCGCTCTTCGGCTTGTCGCCTTCCTTCGAGATCGCTACTTCATCGCTCTCCGGCGCGAACGGATTCTTCACGTCTTTTCGCAGCGCAAGCGCATAAACCTCCTGACCTCGATTCGTGGCGAAATTGAACTCAATCTGGCTGATCAGCGGCGCAAACTCCCGCGCCCCCACGTAGTACAGATAATTTCCGTCCGCGTCCCAGGCTACGTCCGTCGTTTCGAACATATCACTCGTCACGCGATGTACTTGCCCGTCCGCAACGCTCCAAACATAAATCGACCGAAATCCGTTCGCGTTCGCCTCTGTAAACGCAATGTGCCCGCCGTCCGACGACCAAATGTAGTCCCGCAGCCGCCCGCCCGGATCTTGCGCCACCTGCGCCGCTTTCTTGTCTTCCAGCGTCAGAACAAACAGCTTCCCGTCTTTGTCGGAGAAGGCGATCCGCTTTCCATCCGGTGCCCACTCTGGTGCGTACAGCATCGCGTGGAAGTCATGCGTCAATTGCTCGGGCTTTCCCGAACCGTCTTGATTGACTGCGTAGACTTCGTCTTCGCCATCCGCATCCGAAATGTACGCAATCTTGGCGCCGTCCGGCGACCATCGCGCCCACTTGTCGTGCGCGTTGGAAGAGTCCGTCAAATTCCGCGTTGCGCCCTTTTCAATCGGTGCCGTAAATACATCGCCGCGCGCGACAAACAGTGCCCGCTCACCTTTCGGGCTCAACTCAAATCCCTCAATCGCATTCGCCGCGGAAATCTGTGACGGCCGCATCGCAACCGCATCCGTCGGCACCGTAATCGAAATGTGTGTCGTCTGGTTCGTCGCCGTATCAAAAATATTCAGCTCGCCGTTTTCCTCGTAGACGATCCGATTCTTGTGATCCGTGCTCGGCCAACGCAAGTCCCATTTTTTGCTGTGGGTCAGTTGTTCGGTCTTCTTTGCTGCGGGGTCATACGAATAAAGGTTCAGCGTGTCGTCTTTGTCCGACGAATAAAAGATCTTGCCGCCCACCCACATCGGATCCCGATGCGACCGTGGATCGTCTGTAATCTTTTCCGCCGCGTGCGAGCTCAAATCAAAAATATAAAGTTGCTGCGCCCAGCCGCCCGAATATCGCTTCCAAGTCCGGAAGTCCCGGAACAGGGGCGAATAAACAACCTTCTTCCCATCCGGCGCAAAATCCCCGGCACCCGATTTCGGCATCGGCAGTGGTTGCGGCATCCCTCCGTCGACGCTTACGGTGTAAAGCCGGCTGTCGCCCAAGTCAAAATGCTCGCGCAGGGAACGAAAGAGCACCGACTTTCCGTCTGGCGACCATCCATACACCTGGTTGTCGTATCCCCAGCGCGGTGTCAGTGGTCCACGCGCGGGATAAAACGTCAGTTGCTTCGGCACGCCGCCCGTTGCGGGTATCACGTACACCTGTTCGTCGCCGTCGTATTGCCCGGTAAACGCAATCCACTTTCCGTCCGGCGAGAATTTTCCAAATACTTCGATTCCCTGGTGTGACGTCAACCGCGTTGCCATCCCTCCAGACGTTGGCGCCGTCCACAAATCGCCGCCATACGTGAACACGACCTTGTCGCCGTGCACGTCGGGGAACCGCAGCAATTTCGTTTGCGCCGCGGCCATACCCGAGCAGCAAAAACACACAATCACACTCAAAACGGCAGACTGGATTCGACGATTGAGCATCGTTCCCACCTTCAAAATAGTTTTCCGGAAATTTGTTGTTCGGTGAAGCGGCAAGTCGCCAAAAATTCCCTGCCTCGCCCGGGCATTGTACACCCGGTGCAATCCTCTAACGAAGGTTTTCGGCGCACTTAGAATCGAGTTCGTCGCCCGGTTTAGACGCTCGAATCTAAAAGAGCGTGTTAGCTCAGATGCGTTTTATTTTGCCGGTTTTGCTGGCGTTGTTACTGGTGTCGCAGCAGGCTCTCCCGCCAGTTCCGCTCGCACCGCCAGCGAAATCTTATCCGCGTTCTTCACTAGCACTGCAGCTTGCCAGATCTGCGTTTCGTTTAAACGTCCTTTGAACCCCGGCATCCCCGTCATGCGGATTCCGCCTTCGACCTTCCAATACGACTCCCACTCGTCGTCGTCCGTCACGCCCATGCCCTTGAAAAGCTGCGGCGGGCGCGGCGCCATTCCTTCTGCGATCGCTGTCGGCGCTATGCCGGGCAAGCCGTGACACACCGCGCAATTCTCCTTGTACACCTTCGCGCCCTCCATCAAATTCTTCTCATCCGCGGGAACCGCCGGCGCTGGGTGCGGCAGTTTATCTAAATAGGCGTGGAGCGCCATGCGGGCAAACCTCCGTTCGAACGGCATGTCCGGCGCCGTCACGGCCACCGGCGCCCGTCCGGTCGCAAAATAAAAATACCCGCCAGCCGCCACCAGCAGCACACCAATCAGAATCCCCACCAGCAGACCTTTCAGCATGTCTTCGTTCTCCTTTGCCCGAGCAATATAACCCGCCCTGGATAAATCTCCGCTCAATATTCGGGTCTCGTAACCATTTTCCTGCGGCCACCGTCCAATCTATGCGTGAACGTGTTTTTGCGGTAGTCTGCTCTGTTTAGGAGCGCCCCCCACAGCGCAGACCGATGGTCGTCCCGCCTCCGGCGGACGTGCTCTCACTCCGCTACTCGACATTGAACAGGAGTTTTCGAATGAGCCAGTTGAATTCCATAGACCTACCCGAGCCGGGTAGCGCCACGCGAACGACGGTGCGCGCCAATTCTGCCTCGGGCTCGCGCTGGTGGATCTGGCTGGTGGTCTTCTCGGTACTCGCGCTTGCTGCCTTTTGGTATTACCGCCTCACCCACAATCAAGCCAAGGATGCGGCGGCAGCGGCTGCGCCCGGCGCCGGCGGCAAGACCCGCGGCGGTCCCGGCGGTGCCAATTTTGCAGTCCCTGTCGTTGTCGCAACTGCGGCGACCGGCGAACTCCCGGTCTACTTCAACGGCCTCGGTAGCGTGACGCCGCTTAACACGGTCACCGTTCGCAGCCGTGTCGACGGCCAGCTCATCAACGTCTCCTTTAAAGAAGGTCAGTTCGTTCAACAGGGCCAAGTCCTCGCCGAAATCGATCCACGGCCATTTCAGGTTCAACTTGAGCAGGCGCAGGGGCAACTCGCCAAAGATGCAGCGCAACGCCGCGACGCTCAAGTGAATTACGAACGCTTCCAGCTCCTTTTCAAAGAAGGCGTTATACCCAAGCAGCAGCTCGATACGCAGCAAGCGCAGGTCGGCCAATCCGACGGCGCCATAGAATCTGACCAGGCGCAAATCGACAACGCCAAACTGCAGCTCAACTATTGCCGCATCACTTCGCCCATCTCCGGTCGCGTTGGTCTGCGCCTCGTCGACCCCGGCAACATGATTCACGCTTCCGACGCCAACGGCCTCCTTGTCATCACCCAGATTCAGCCCATTGCCGTGGTCTTTAGCTTGCCGCAGGATCAACTCCCGCAGGTCTACGACAAACTCCGCAAAGGGGTTCAACTCAACGTCGATGCTTTCGATCGTGACAATACGGTCAAAATCACTTCCGGCAAGCTTCTCACCATCGACAATCAGATCGATCTCACCACCGGAACGTATAAACTCAAAGCCGTCTTCACTAATCAGGACAACGCGCTCTTCCCGAACCAATTCGTCAACGTCCATCTTCTCGTCGATACGCGCAAAAATCTCACGCTCGTTCCGGTGCCCGCTGTCCAGCGCGGCCCGCAGGGCACTTACGTTTATCTCGTCGGTCAGGGAAACGTCGTCAGCATTCGCCCCATCACCATCGCGCAAACCACGGGTGACACCGCCGGTCTTTCGTCTGGCCTGAAGCAGGGCGATGTCGTCGTCACCGACGGCCAGGACAAATTGCAGGACGGCAGCAAAATCGTTCCGAGCACGGTTCCGGCCGGCAATTCCTCCGACACAACCGCGCCCGCTGCAGCGCCACAACAAAACTCCGCGTCGCAAGGCAAAGGTGCCCACGCGGGAGGCAAGAAGCAATGAGCATCTCTCGGCCGTTTATTTTGCGGCCGGTCGCCACCACTCTCCTGATGGTCGGCGTCCTTCTCGTCGGTTATGTCGCGTACCGGCAATTGCCCGTCTCCGCGCTTCCGCAAGTCGACTACCCCACGATCCAAATCCAAACGTTTTACCCTGGCGCAAGCCCCGATGTGATGGCTTCGTCCGTCACCGCTCCGCTCGAGCGCCAGTTCGGCCAAATTCCCGGCCTCCAGCAAATGACTTCCACGAGCTCTTTCGGCAGCTCGCTCATAACGCTCCAATTTAATCTCGACCTGAACATTGATATTGCAGAGCAGGAGGTCCAGGCCTCCATCAACTCCGCGTCCAATCTCCTCCCGCCGGGAATCCCCAATCCGCCGATCTACAGCAAAGTCAATCCCGCCGACGCTCCCATCCTCACGCTTGCGCTTAGCTCCAAGTCTCTTCCGCTTTATAGCGTCGAAGATCTGGCCGACACCAATCTCGCGCAAAAGATTTCTCAACTCCCCGGCGTTGGCCTCGTCAGCATTAGTGGCGGTCAGCGCCCCGCCGTCCGCATTCAAGCCAATCCCACCGCGCTCGCGTCCTACGGCCTCAGCCTCGAGGACCTTCGCACCGTTCTCGGCACCGCCAACGTCAATTCCGCGAAGGGCACGTTCGATGGTCCGCACCAGGCCGTCACCATCGCCGCAAACGACCAACTCATCTCTGGCGCTTCTTATCGGTCCGTGATCATCGCGTATCGCAACGGCGCGCCCGTGCGCCTCAGCGACGTCGCCAATGTCGCCGACGGCGTCGAAAACACAATGCAAGCTGCGTGGGCCAACCGAAACCCTGCCGTCATTCTCAACATTCAACGCCAGCCCGGCGCCAACATCATCAGCGTCGTCGACCGCGTGAAAAAAATTCTGCCCCAGCTGCGCGATTCTTTGCCGAAATCGGTCGAGGTCAATATCCTCACGGACCGCACCGCCACCATCCGCGCTTCCGTCGAAGACGTTCAGTTCGAGCTCATGCTCACCGTCGCCCTCGTCGTGATGGTGATCTTTCTTTTTCTCCGCAGCGTCCGCGCCACGATCATTCCCAGCGTCGCCGTTCCGCTCTCCATCGTCGGCACTTTCGGTGTCATGTATCTGCTTAATTTCAGCTTGAACAATCTTTCCCTCATGGCGCTTACGATCTCCACCGGCTTCGTCGTCGACGACGCCATCGTCATGATTGAAAACATCTCGCGCTATATCGAACTCGGCGAATCGCCGCTCCAGGCTGCGCTCAAAGGCTCCGAACAAATCGGCTTCACCATTCTCTCCCTCACCGTTTCGCTCATCGCCGTGCTGATCCCGCTTCTCTTTATGGGCGATATCGTCGGTCGCCTCTTCCGTGAATTTGCGATCACTCTTGCCGTTACCATCCTCGTTTCCGCCGTGGTCTCGCTCACGCTCACGCCGATGATGAGCGCCAAACTCCTCCGCCACATCAAAGAAGAAGACCAGACCTGGTTCTTCCGCAAGTCCGAGCACGCCTTCAACTCCGTCATCGCTTTCTACGGCCGCACACTCAAGTTCGTCCTGCAGTACCGCGCCACCACGCTTCTCATCACCGTTGCCACACTCGTCGGCACGATCCTTCTCTACATTTACGTGCCAAAGGGATTTTTCCCCGTTCAAGATACCGGCGTGATTCTCGGCATCTCGGAGGCTCCGCAATCCATCTCCTTCCGCGCAATGGCCGACCGCCAGCAAGCTCTTGCCGACACCATTCTGAAAGACGCCGCCGTCGAAAGCCTTTCTTCATTCATAGGCATTGACGGCACCAACACCACGCTTAACACCGGCCGCATTCAGGTTAATCTCAAGCCGCTCGCCGACCGCAACCTCAGCGCCAGCGACGTCATTCGTCGCCTTCAGCCGCAGCTCGACAAGATTGACGGCATCACGCTCTTCATGCAGCCCGTGCAAGATCTGACCGTGGAAGACCGCGTCAGCCGCACGCAATTCCAATACACTCTCGAAGACGTTGACGCCAAGGAACTCAACGCCCAAGTTCCGAAGTTTCTCGAACGCCTCAAACAGCTCCCGCAACTTCGCGATGTTGCGCATGACAACCTCAGTGGTGGCCTGCTCCTCAACATCGTCATCGATCGCGATTCCGCCGCGCGCCTCGGTATTGTTCCCGCTGACATCGACAACGCCTTGTACGACGCCTTCGGCCAACGCCAGGTCTCCACCATCTATACGCAGCTCAATCAGTATCACGTCGTCATGGAAGTGGACCCGCAGTTCCAGCAAAATCCCGATTCGCTCAAGAACATTTACGTCCACTCCGCGAACGGCCCCCAGATTCCGCTCTCCGCCTTCACCCGCGTGGAAACGGATTCCGCCGCGCTCACCCTGAATCATCAAGGCCAGTTTCCCGTCGTCACTTTTTCTTTCAATCTCGCGCCGGATGCTTCCCTCGGCCACGCCGTTGACGCCATTAGCGCCGCCAAAGCCGACCTCAACATGCCGCCCAGCATCCAGGGAAAATTTCAGGGTACTGCGTCCGCTTTCCAGAATTCGCTCGCGAATGAACCCATCCTCATCTTTGCGGCGCTCGTCACCGTCTACATCGTTCTCGGCATTCTCTACGAAAGCTTCATTCACCCGATCACGATTCTCTCGACGTTGCCGTCCGCCGGTGTTGGCGCCATCCTCGCGCTCCTCTTGTGCCGCTCGGAGTTCAGCATCGTCGCCCTCATCGGCATCATTCTTCTCATCGGTATCGTCAAGAAAAACGCCATCATGATGATTGACTTCGCGCTCGAAGCCGAACGCGTGGAAGGCAAAGCCCCGCTCGACGCCATCTACGAAGCCTGCCTCCTCCGCTTCCGCCCCATCATGATGACCACCATGGCCGCGCTACTTGGCGGTCTTCCGCTCGCGCTCGGCTCCGGCGTCGGTTCCGAACTTCGCCGCCCTCTCGGTATCACCATCGTGGGCGGCCTCATCCTGAGTCAAATTCTTACGCTCTACACCACGCCTGTCGTTTATCTCGCATTTGATTGGCTTGCGCACCGTTTTGCCTTTCACGTTGGTAATCCCGTCGAAGAGCCCGCCCACGGAGACTAGCGCGTGAACTTTTCCTCCAACTTTTCCGCGCCCTTCATTCGCCGCCCCGTCGCGACGACGCTCATCACCATCGCTATTTTTCTTTCTGGCGCGGTAGCCTTCAAGTTTCTTCCTGTCGCTCCACTTCCAAGGATTGATTTTCCGACCATCGCCGTAGGCGCCGGCCTTCCCGGCGCAAGCCCGGAAACCATGGCTTCCAACGTCGCCGCTCCCCTCGAGCGCTATCTCGGCCACATTTCTGGCGTCACACAAATGACGTCCTCGAGCACCTACGGCTCGACCAGCGTCGTTCTCCAGTTCGATCTCAATCGCGACATCAACGCCGCCGCTCGCGACGTGCAAGCCGCCATCAACGCCGCACGTAGTCAGCTTCCTGCCGACCTTCCCGGCCAGCCCGGCTATCGCAAAGTAAATCCCGCCGATGCGCCGATTCTCTTGCTTTCGCTCACATCCACCAACGTTAAGCCCGCCGAAATTTACGATGCCGCGGATTCCATCCTTGCCCAGAAACTCGCACAGGTGCAGGGCGTCGGTCAGGTCTTCACGTGGGGCAGTTCACGTCCCGCCGTCCGCGTCAGCGTCAATCCCGATCAGGTCAACAGCTACGGCATCAGCCTCGAAAAAGTTCGCAACGCGCTTCGCGGTGCAAACGCCAACCTCGCCAAAGGTTCACTGTCCGACGACAATCGCTCCGTTGTCATCGCCGATACCGATCAACTCTTCAAAGCCTACGAATACGAGCCGCTCGTCGTCGCCGGCCACCCCGGGGCTCCGGTTCGCCTGAAAGACATCGCCACGGTCACCGACTCGGTCGAGGACGTACGCAATCTCGGCCTCTCATTTGGCGAACCGAGCGTCATCCTCGCGGTGTTCCGCCAGCCCGGCGCGAACATGATCGAGACTGTCGATCGCATCACTGCGCTCCTTCCGGAACTCCGCGCCTCGATCTCTCCCTCGCTTCACCTTCGCGTCGCCATGGATCGCACCACCACCATCCGCGCCTCAATCCACGACGTCGAAATCACACTCCTCATCTCCGTCTCGCTTGTCATCTTGGTCGTCTTCGTGTTCCTTCGCAACGTTTGGGCCACTATTATCCCCAGCATCGCCGTCCCGCTCTCTCTCGTCGGCACGTTCGGCGTCATGTACCTTTTCGGCTACAGTCTCGACAATCTTTCGCTCATGGCGCTAACCATCTCGACGGGCTTCGTCGTCGATGACGCCATTGTCGTCATCGAAAATATCGCGCGCCACATCGAGGGAGGAATGAAGCCCTACGCCGCTACGATGCAAGGCGCGAGCGAAATCGGCTTCACTGTCCTCTCCATGAGCGCTTCGCTCGTCGCTGTCTTCATCCCCATTCTCCTTTTTCCCGGAATCGTCGGCCGCCTTTTCCGCGAGTTTGCCGTTACGCTCACCGTCGCCATCGCCGTTTCCATGGTCGTTTCTCTCACCACCACCCCCATGATGTGCGCCCGCTTTCTCCGGCACGAAGAAGGGAAGCACAACTTCGCGTACCGCCTCGCCGAAGGCGCCTTCAACGGCATCGTCCGCTTTTACGACCGCTGCCTCCGCGTAGTCCTTCGCCATCAATTCGCCGTGCTGCTCATCACCATTGGCACCGTCTGCCTCAATGGTTATCTCTTCTATAAAGTACCCAGCGGATTTTTCCCGCAGCAGGACACCGGGCGCATCAACGGCGCGGTTCAGGGCGATCAGGACACTTCTTTCGCAAACATGTCGGACAAATTGAAGCAATTCACGAGCGTCGTTCTGCAGGATCCCGCGGTAGAAACCGCTACGTCGTTCGTCGGCGGTGGTGGCGGCTCCAGCACTGGCCGCATGTTCGCGCAGCTCAAGCCGCTTGAACAACGCAACGGGATGAGCTCCGATGAAGTCATCGCGCGCATCCGCCGCAAAACCGCAAAAATTCCTGGCGCTGCGCTTTTCATGCAGTCCGTGCAGGACCTCAGCATCGGCGGCCGCTTTGGTGCCGCTCAGTATCAATATACTTTGCAAGCCGAAAATCTGAACGATCTGAACGCGTGGGCGCCCAAACTTCTCGAAGCCATCAAGAAAATTCCCGGCATCAACGACGCCAACTCCGACCAGCAGGTCCGCGGCCTGCAGAGTACGCTCGTCGTGGATCGTGACACCGCCTCACGTCTCGGCGTCTCGTTTCAAGACGTCGACAACACTCTCTCCGACGCCTTCGGCCAGCGCCAGGTCTCCAACATCTACAAAGGCCTCAATCAATATCACGTCGTGCTTGACGTCCTGCCGCAATACACGCAAGGCCCCGACGGCTTGAATCACATTTACTTGCCTTCGAGCAGCGGCAGAGTGGTTCCGCTCAGCTCGTTTGCGCACTACGAGCCCACCAGCACCTCGCTCTCGGTCAACCATCAGGGCCTCATCCCCTCGATCACTCTTTCTTTCAACCTCGATCCGACGTTGCCTCTCGGCGAGGCGGTCAAGAAGATCCAGGCTGTTCAGGCGCAACTTCACATGCCTCCAACGGTCCACGCTGGCTTCCAGGGCACCGCGCAAACCTTCCAGGATTCTCAATCTTCGGTCCTGGTCTTGCTCATCACCGCTGTTCTCGCCGTCTACATTATTCTCGGGATCTTGTACGAGAGTTTCATTCATCCAATCACCATCCTCTCCACAATTCCGTCCGCCGGCGTCGGTGCCCTCCTCGCCCTCATGCTTTTCAAGACGGAGCTCACCGTCATCGCCGACATTGGCATCATCCTCCTCATCGGCATCGTCAAGAAAAACGCCATCCTCATGATTGACTTTGCCGTTCAGGCAGAAACGCAGGAAGGTCTCACCCCGGTTGAGTCCATTCACAAGGCTTGCTTGCTCCGTTTCCGTCCCATCCTCATGACCACCATGGCCGCGCTCCTCGGCGCGCTGCCTCTCGCGCTCGGCCACGGCACCGGCGCGGAGCTTCGCCGCCCTCTCGGTATCGCCATCGTCGGCGGCCTAATCATGAGCCAGCTCTTGACGCTGTTCACCACCCCAGTCGTCTACCTCTACCTCGACCGCTTCCAACTCTGGCTCCGTGGCCGTCGCGCCGCCCGCCACCACCATCGTTTCCCGCTTCCGGCCCACTCCGACTAGAATGCGTGCGTGATGAACCCCGCGCGTATTTCTGACAGCCGGCTGGCCGCTCTCGTTGGCGTAGTCCTTACGGCTTTCGCCGCATCGATAGTCGCGACAGTCAGGAGCGTTTCCGGGCGGGTTTGAAGCTCAGGCAGTGTGGAGCCTTGTACTATTGCCCGGTGAGCTCCTCGCGCTTCCATTGAGCGATCTTCTAACGGGGTTCTCACGTCGTGGAGAAGGTGTTGCCTTTTGGATGTTTCTGATTTCTTTCAGCTGGCCCTGGTATTGGCTCGTCGGCTATTGCCTCGTCAAGTTTTTTTCGTCGCGTCCAAAAACTTGGGATGGTTTTTAGCGGCGTGGGCTCACTCGACATGCTTGCCTTGCGGCTCTGCGGCGCCCCGTGAAACAATCCCGCATGCCAAAAATTCTTAAATTCGCCGTTCTCCTAATCGTTGTCGGCACCTCTTCACTCTCCGCGCAATCCCTCCGACCCGACGCCGAAAAGCAGCTCGCTCGCGACATCTACAAGCAATTCATCGAAATCCCTTCCGGCTTCACCACTGGCTCCACCACACCCGTCGCCGAAGCCGCCGCCGCGCGCCTCAAGGCCGCAGACTTTCCCGACAAAGACATCTTCTTGGGTGGCGCCAGCCCCCAAAAATTCAATCTCGTTGCGCGTTATCACGGCACAGGCAAGCGCAAGCCGCTGCTCCTGCTCGCTCACATTGACGTCGTCGAAGCCAAGCGCGAAGACTGGTCCATCGATCCGTTTCAACTCCTCGAAAGAGACGGTTACTTCTACGGCCGCGGCACCGGCGACGACAAAGCGCAGGCCGCCATCTGGATTGCCAATTTGATTCAGTACAAAAAGGAAGGCTTCATCCCCGACCGCGACGTCATCGTCGCCCTCACCGCGGATGAAGAAGGCGGCGGCCCATTCAACGGCGTCGACTGGCTCATCAAGAATCATCGCGATTTGATCGATGCGGAATTTTGTCTGAACGAAGGCGGCTGGGGCGAAACGATCGACGGCAAGCACGTCGCCAACTACCTGCAAGTCAGCGAAAAATACGTCATGAATTTCCGTCTCGAAGTTCGTAACAAAGGCGGCCACAGCTCTTTGCCCGTAAAGGACAACGCTATCTACCACCTCGCGGGCGCTCTCACTCGCCTCGCTGATTTCGATTTTCCCCTCAAAACCAACGAAGTGACTTCCGCCTACTTCCGTCGCATGGGCGAACTTTCCACCGGTCCCGAAAAACAAGATCTACTCAAAGTTGCCGATGGCTCTAAAGACGCCATGCAGCGCGTCGCCGCCCTCGCTCCCGCCTTCAACGCCACACTTCGCACAACCTGCGTCGCCACGCAACTCGAAGGGGGCCACGCCATGAACGCCCTGCCGCAACTCGCCGCCGCCACCGTCAATTGCCGCGTTCTGCCGGAAGACTCGCCCCAATACGTCGAGGACACTCTCAAAAAAATCTTCGCCGACGGAGAGGTCTCGATTAAAAAGGGCGGCGATTTCATGCAAGGCCCGTCCTCGCCGCTCCGCCCGGACGTCCTCGAAGCCGCCACTCGTATCACCACAAAAATGTGGCCCGGCGTCGCCGTTGTTCCCAACATGGTCATGGGTGCCACCGATGGCCGCAGCCTCCGCATAGCGGGCATTCCCACGTACGGCATCCAGGGCATCTTCATCGATCGCTCCGACGTCCGCTTCCACGGGCGCGACGAACGCATCCCTGTCGAATCCTTCTACGAAGGCCAGGCCTTCCTCTACGACTTCGTCAAAGCGCTAACTTCACCGGCACACTGAGCTAACTCTGGTTCCGATAAATAAATGCAAGAAACCGCTTGACGCTCGCCCGCCGTCCTGCTAGTTTTCTAGCATTGATGCTAGGAAAATAGCAGGGCTATGAAAAAACCCAAACCGGACTCCCTCTCTCGCCGTGAACGCCAGATTATGGACGTGCTCTACAAACTCGAGCGCGGCACGGTCGCCGATGTCCTCCGTCGTCTCCCCGGAAAGCCTCATTACTCGACCGTGCGCGCCCAACTCCGGGTCCTCGAGGAAAAAGACCACGTCCGGCATGAAGAGGACGGTTTGCGTTACGTTTACGTCCCCACGCTCCCGCTTCATCTTGTCCGACGGTCTGCCCTGCGTCATCTCGTCGAGACATTTTTTGATGGCTCCGCCGAAAAGGTAGTTGCGGCTCTTCTCGGCGGAGAGGCCTCGCGTCTCTCCAACGAAGAAATGGAACGCTTGGCGGCCATCATCGCCAAAAGCCGCAAGGAGGGTGCCCAATGAACTTCCTCTCAAATTCGCAAGTGTCGCTTGCATTTCTCGCTGCCTGCTCGCTGAAAGCCACACTCCTGATCGTGATCGCGTGGCTTGTCTCCACCGCCCTCCGACGTCGACCGGCCGCGTTGCGGCACCTTGTTTGGGCGGTTGCGATTCTCTCCGCGCTGGTGCTTCCGGTACTCGCCTGGCTGCTTCCGGCGTGGCATTCGGCCGCCTTAGGCAATGCGTCGCGTCTTTGGGCCCCAACGCTCGCTCTTTCCGGCAACACTGCTTCTCAGTCTCTTCCCACGACAATCGTTGACGCGGTTGCCGCCTCGCCAACTTTTAGCAGGTTGGCGGACGTCTTTCTGCCGATCTGGTTCGCCGGTTTTCTTTTCGTCCTGTTTCGCCTTATTTTGGGCCTCTTCCTTCTCGCGCGTATTTCTTCCCGCGCGGTGCCGCTCGCGAAGCAAGCCTGGCGCGATCATGTTTCCGAGCGCTCCCGCTCGCTTGGAATCGACCTTCCCGTGCGCATACTTCTCTCCAATAACACCCGCTCCATGCCGCTCACGTGGGGAGTTTTTGAGCCGCCGATCTTGCTGCCCGCCGGCGCTGCTCAGTGGTCCGAGGACCGGCTCCGCATCGTATTTGCTCATGAGCTCGCACATATCGCCCGTCGCGATTGGCTCTGGCAAGTCCTTGCCGAATTGACCTGCGCGGTCTACTGGTTCAATCCTCTTTCCTGGCTGGCGGCCGCCCGCCTGCGTCGCGAGAGTGAATGTGCTTGTGACGATTCGGTTTTAAATTCGGGCGTCGACCCTTCGCAGTACGCAAATCACCTCCTTGATCTCGCCAAGAGACTCAATCGCTCCGCCGGTGCCTGGTCGGCTGCCCTCGCCTTTGCTCGCAGGTCCAATCTTGAAAGGAGATTTTCTGCAATGCTGAATTGTTCGATTGATCGCAGTGACTTGTCGCGTCGCACCCGCATCGTGATGGTGCTCTTTGCCTTGAGCCTGCTCGTTCCGCTGGCGGCTGTGCGTCTTCCTGCACAGAGTGTCGCGGGAAAATTCAGTGGCGTCGTCTCCGATCCCAGCGGTGCTGCGGTTAGGAATGCCACGGTCATCCTGACCAATCACAAAACGAATCTGATCCAAATGACCACGTCCGATGGCACGGGCCATTTCAGTTTTGTCGGTCTTCTGTCCGGCGAATTCGAGATGCGCGTGGCAAAGCAAGGGTTTGCAGAATATCTTGCGCCTCAGATTGTGCTCAATCCCGAACAGGAATCGTCGCGAGACGTGGCTTTGCAGGTCGGGTCCGTCAATGAAGAAGTGAACGTTGTCGTACCCGGCGGCCCCAAGCAAGGTAGCGTGCAAGGCGGTGTGCAGGGAGGCGTCCAAGGTGGCGTGCAGGGCGGCGTTGCGTCGAATGGCCCGGCAGGAAGAAAACGCATACGGATCGGCGGGGAAGTACAGGCTCCAAAAGTCATTGAAAAAATTCCACCCGTTTATCCGGCCAAAGCCAAAGCAGCCGGAATCCAGGGAACCGTGATTCTGCGTGCGATTATCGGGATGGAAGGGAATCCGCTTCAGTTGCGCGTGATGAACAACCAGATCGATCCTGAACTCGCGCGCGCCGCCGTCGAAGCGGTTAGCCAGTGGCGCTATCGGTCCACGCTTTTGAATGGCGAACCAATCGAAGTGGATACCACCATTTTGGTGAACTTTACACTCATCGAATAATGTACATTTTCGCGTCGCGCGTTGACCGGCGCCGGCTCTAGGCCGCTAATTCAATCCGGCCGTTGCTGGCGCTGCCTCTCCTGGTCCAACGGATCCAAATTTCCGCCACAATGGATTGCGCCACAAAGCCGATCCAAAATGCCGTGCCGAAAAAGTTTTGTGGCTGGGGAGTCTGGCCGTGGATCACCGCGACCGCGAAGAATCCCCCCATGATCGGTCGAATCGCCGCCACCGCAAGCCCCACCGCATACCCCCGAATCATCCACTCGCGATGTTTCGCAAACTCCTTGTTCATCGCATGCCACAGCGCTTTGCTCAGCGCGACCATAAAGAAACTTCCAAACAGGAATATCGCCGCCCTTTCATCCGCCCCTCCGATCGTTCCGCGCGCCGCCATCGTCAATCCCGTTCCTCCAATTACCGAGCTCGCCGTCAAGAAAATCCGCCCGGACCATCGATGCACTTCCGGGTGCTTTGCCCGCAGTCCCTTTACGAATTGGAGCGGCCCCAGGATCATGAAGACCATTCCCGGCAGCACGTGCAGCAGCGTCAGCGTCTTTTCCTTTGCGAAGTGCTCATCCAGCCCGGCCGCCGGATTGTTTCCTGCCTTCATCGCGCCCGGTTTCACCAGCACGGTCGCGCGGCGCGTCGCAACCGCCACTCCAATCAACGCCAGCACGATCACCGCCACCCACAAAACTCTCGTTATGCCGCGGTTCGTATCCAAACTTCGCCCCTCAAACAAATACGCACGCGAACCGCAGTTTATTTCCTCCAACTCTCATCCGGCCGAGACGCGACGCTCTCCACCATTCGAATCACTCCGTGCTATTCTGCCGCGTCATGAAATTTCCCATTGCTCGCTTCGCCATCCGTGCGAATTTCGCCGCCCTCTTGTTCTTCCTCACGATTCCATCTCTCTTTGCTCACGTCACGCGCGTTGAGATCTCCTCCCGCACCGACGTTCTCGGTGGTCAGTCCTTCGGCAACGCGGGTCCGTACGAACGCATCACGGGCAGAGTCTATTTTTCCGTCTCTATCGCTAATCCCCACAACCGGGCCATCACCGACCTCGCCAATGCCGTGAACCTTCGCGACGGCGAAGTCGCATTCTCCGCTGACTTTGTCGCTGTCCGTCCGAAAGACCCGGCAAAGTCCAACGGGACGATGCTCCTTGAAAATCCCAATCGTGGCTTCCCGCGGATTCTGTCGCTCGTTGATGGCGGCGATGAAGATCTTTCCCACGACCCCGGCGACGCCTGGCTTCTTCGCAACGGTTACACCGTCGTCTCCCTCGGTTGGCAATGGGACGCGGTAGGGGAAGGTGCGTTGCACCTGTATGCGCCTATCGCCAAAGACCACGGGAAAACCATAACTGGTCTTCTGCGCGGCGATGTCATGCTTTCCGCTGACGCCGCGGAAATTCCTCTTGGCCATTTGATTCAGGGCCACATCGGCGGTTCGGAGTATCCTGCCTCCGATCCGGACGATCCGCGCAATACGCTCACTGTCCGCGATTCACCCACAGCTCCGCGCTTTCTGATTCCTCGTTCCGAATGGCAATTCGCCGCCACAGTCGGTGGCAAACTCGTCCCTGACAATCGCTCCATCCACCTCAACGGCGGTTTTGGAGCCGGACGCATCTACGAATACGTCTACGCTGTTTCCGATCCCGTCATTGCTGGACTCGCCTTCGCTGTTTTTCGCGATTTTGCCTCTTATGCGAAGCACGGCTCCCCAAACGTCGTCCCGGCGGTTCGCATTCTCGCCGAAGGCATCTCGCAGAACGGCCGTTTCCTGCGCCATTTTCTTTATCAGGGATTTAACGCTGACGAAGACGGCCGCATTGCCCTCGATGGCGTCCTCGCTCATGTCGCCGGCGCCGGTCGCGGCAGCTTCAATCACCGCTTCGCGCAACCATCCCGCGATGCACAGCCCACCTCTTCGCTCTTTTTCCCCACGGACATTTTCCCGTTCACCGATCTCCCGGAATCTGATCCAGTTACCGGTGAAACGGGCGGCCTTCTTGATCGTGCCGCTGCCGAAAGCCTCGTCCCTAAAATCTTTTTCTCCAACACTTCCTACGAATACTGGGGCCGCGCCTGCTCCTTGATTCATACGACAGCCGACGGCAAACAGGACGCACCGGTCAGTCCCAGCGTTCGCATCTACTTCTTCGCCGGTCTCCAGCACTACTCTGTTCCGTTTCCTCCCCAGCGTGGTTCCGGAGTCGGGGCCAGTCAGAATCCCCAGACTCCTCTTCCTGTTCGCTTTTTCTGGCGCGCAATGATTTCCAACATGGATACCTGGGTTCGCAGCGGTGCGCCTCCTCCGCCCAGTGCCTATCCGACCTTCGCGGAGAAAACGCTCGTTCCTCGCGAGCGTGTTGCGTTTCCCGCAATTCCTGGGGCCCATCTGCCCGCGGACAACAACGTCGCTTATCGCCTCGACTTCGGCGCAGAATGGCAGAAGGGAATCATCACTGTGCAGCCACCCGTCGTCGGAAAACCATTCCCCGTCCTCGTTCCACAAGTCGACGCCGACGGCAACGAACTCGCCGCCATCCGCCTCCCGGAAATCTCGGTGCCCCTTGCCACCTACACGGGCTGGAATCTCCGCGATCCTTCCATCGGCGCTCCGACCCAGCGTCTCCCGTTCGAAGGCTCCTTCTTCCCATTTCCAAAAGACGCCGCCGCTCGCGCAAAATCCGGCGACCCGCGCAAATCCATCGCCGAGCGCTACGCCAGCCGCGAAGCCTACCTGACGCAATTCACCCAAGCCACCGATGCCCTCATCCAGCAACGTTGGATCCTCCCCGAAGACCGTGCCGCCCTCATCCAACGAGGTGCTGAGGAGTGGGACTACCTCACGCGCTGAGCTCTCCCTCGTTCCGGCGCTCGGCCAGTAGCCTCGTCTTCAGTTCTGGCAATTCAGATCTCGCGAAAATAACCTCCGAAATCCCGCCTGCCCTGTAACGTCCTGCCGCTTTCCGCCACTATCTGGCATATCGCAACGTCCTCGTTGTCTCGTCACCGGACTAAAATGGACCTGTTCAGCCTCATCATCGCTCTCGTAGGAGTTGGCTTGCTCCTCCTCCAAGCCGGTAGCTGTCTTTTCAAGCCCGAACACCCCATCTCCATCGGTTTCCTCGACCTCACTCTCGCCGTCCTTGTAATCTTTAACGTTGTCAGCCTCTACTCCGGCTCAATGGTTTTCGCTCCCGAGTTCGGCGTCATCCTTGTCCAAGGCAGTTGGACCGTCCGCCTCTTTCGCCTCGCCCTCATCCTTTCCGCAGTCTTGCCGTCTCTCGCCTGGTATCGCATCCGCAAACCCGAAAAGTGGATGGGTCATCTCGCCACCTGCGTTCTCCCTGGCTTGGCGTTTGGCATTTGGGCCGCTCTTCGCGTTCACCTCATCAACTCGACTAGCCCTGATGCCCTCTGCGTTTTTGCCTACGACGTCTGGTTTCCGCCTCTCATGGTCTGGTACGTAATCTGTTTCTCCGTCATGGTCATGTCCATCGTGGACATTCGCCGCAAACTCTCCTGCGTCTCCTTCACTGCCGCAGTTCTCACTCCTCTTGCCGCTTTCGCGCTTCGCATCCCCGATCTTCCCGATCCGTATTCTCACAACCTGTGGCACTTCCTTGAGCGTTTTTCCTTCGGCGTCGCTCTCTTGATCGTCGCCTATCTCGTCACGGAGAATCTTTCGCGCAATTGGCGCATTCCCTCGCTCGCCGCAGCCTCCATTCTTGCGCTCATTTTCGGCTTCGTGCATCTCCGTCCCGTCGTCAGACTCTGGACCGGCGTCATTCCTTTGTCCCTTTGGCTTGTTGGCTGGCTCGCCATGGTTTTCAGCGATCTCTTCGTTCTCTCCGCTCACCCGACGGACCCTTCCGCCCTTCGTGCCGCTGCGACGCTCGTCACACGCCCGTTTTCCATGAAACAAATCCGCGGAACCCTCGTTGCGCTCTCTCTTCCCGCCATGTTCATCGTCCTGATTGACCTCTTCTCCCTCGCCTGGGCCCCTCGTTGGCTGGATATCGGCGCGCTTCTTTTGCTCTGGCTCTTTTTCGCGGAGCGCCTTGTCGAAGGCGCCTTAACCTGGTTCCCGCGATTTTTCGTCGGCGGCGTTCTTCGCTTGCCGCGGTTGGAGGCGGCACGTGATGCTTTGCTCGCTGGTCTCGCCGCAATTGGCCGCGCGCTCAAATCCATTTTCGATTTCTTCAAGTCGGGTGGCGCTTGGGGCGTCACGGCAAAACTCCTGCTCCTCCCAATCGTGTATCTAATCGTCCTTACCATCGCCAACGAGCTGTTCAACTACAAGAAAATCGTCGTTCGCGATTTCACCTGCACCGGCTGTCCGAAAGACACCGCCGACGACGAAACCCACGGCTTCGTCACGGCCCTCATCAATGAACTCGGCCAGCTTCGCGCGGACCTTCTGCCCGACGCCATCATCGCCCAGCGTTCCGGAGGAAAAGACCCGAACGAAATTCACCTCCTTTCTGCCGGCATGGATTCCTCGGCAATGGAGTCTGTCGTCGCCAAGTCCGAAGACCTGCAAGTGTCCGGTCTCAAAATCCCCATGAAGATTTTCGTCGATCCCATCCAGGATTTCGTCCGCCGCTTCCTCGCCATCCGCACGATCGAAGGCAGTCTGCGCTACGTCACCATTGAGCCGGACAAACCGGAGAAATCAGACAAACCTTCCGGCCCGGAAAAGCGTCTCGCGATTTTTGCGAACTCCTCGGGCGGCGATAGCTGGCGCGTAACCTCTTATTCCGAGCAGGAATCGCCGAATCCGGATTGTCTTCTCGACTCGCACGAAGACCTCGTCATGAAACTCGTGCGCCAGCTCGCTTTTGAAATTGCCAAAGCCGATCCGTCTTTCCGCGACGTTGGATTTACCTCAAATCCGGATGCGCTTCGCTATTTCCGTCAGGGGCTGAAACTTTGGCGAGCTTACGAATCCAATCCCCTCGATTCGAACGGCCTGCATAACGCGAAGTCTTGTTTTCAGGAAGCCGTAAGACTCGATCGCAATTTCGCCGCGGCCCAGTATCGTCTCGGCCTCGCCCTGCAGCGTCTTCTGCACGGTGACGCCGCCATCGACGCGTTCCGCGCCGCCTTCGACGCCAATCCTAAATTTCTTTCCGGCAAAATTCTGGAAGCAGTCACCTACGATTCCTATTCGTCTTACTCTCCTCAGCCCACCGCCGTTCTAAACATTCTCGAAGTCAGTCAAAAAGACGAAAAAGATAACGGGTTTCGCATCTGGACCGAACTTGCTCGCCTCCCGTCGTCGTCTCTCTCCGTTTCGGACCGTCGCTCCGTAAACTTCGGAATTTGTCAGTACTATCTCGACCATGTCGATGAGGCGACATCGCCCGAATCTGCCTATCTTCCATATTTCTTCTGCGGACGTGTCATTCAGCTTTTGCAGGGCCTGCCCGCTACTGTTCTCAACGATGCACAGGAACGCACCTTGGAAGGCAATGCCCTCAACAACCTCGGCGTGACCCTCGAGATTCATCACCGCGAGGATCACGACTTGCCGGTTCTTCCCCTCAAGGACGGCCACCCTTGGACTTGCAATGCGGACTGGATCCGCAATTCAGACATTCGGCTTGATGGAACTGTGAAAGACGGCGCCATGTATTCTGTCGCCGGTTCGCGCTATTCCCCCTCCGCCGTCAAATATTTCGAGAAAAGCATGACCCTCCTTCCCAATGACACGGTCATCCAATGCAATCTTGCGTCAGCGAAGTTCTATCTGCGCCCCGATGACCTTAGCACCTTGCAATTTCTCCACGACAGTCCGGAAGTTCGCTCGAGTCTTGGCTCCGTCTACGAAAGTAAAGTTTGGTCCGTTCAGATGCCGTCGGAGGGCCCGGGCCCCGGCGAGTTTGCTTTGCTCACCTACTATTTCAAGTCTTCACTTTACGAGTACAAGAACGCCATCGATCTCGAACCTGATTTCCTCGACGCGCTCAATGGCTACGCCTACACCTTTTGGGAGTGGCGCCTTGCTTCGCTGGAAAATTCGGACGTCCCGTCCCCGCCCGAAAAGTATGCTTCCTTCGCCGAAAAGTATGCTCGCCGCCAGGTCCGCATCGCCCGTGAGCGGCGGCGCAACGATTATCTGAACAACGCCGAAGATACTCTTGCTGAAGTCTTGGCCGCACAGGGTCGTTTCAACGAGGCCGTACAGATGACTCAGGAAGCGCTGCACGATCTCAACGACCACATGACCAACGGTTCGGATGAAGTCCGCTGGGACGCCGCGCAGGCCAGTCTCTGTGCCGCTGTCAATGAGTCCAGTCTTCCGGCCCGTCAGATTCACTATGATTTCGCTTTGCAGCGCCTCGAGGAAATTCGCTCACGCGAAAACCTGGGCGAGCCAAGACTTTTTGTTGAGTACCCGGCCGTTCTCGATCCGCTCCGTCGTTCCGCCTTCTGTGCAGTCGCCCCGGATAAACTCGCCCCGCCGGCCGGCGAAATATACACTCCGCGCAAGCCGGTCTACTTTGCCGGCGCTTCTTGCACCTGGTCCGGGGTAGTCGGCCAACTGCAAGGGGGTAATGCGACCGATACCGCATCACTTCATGTTTGGGGCGGCGGCGTGGACGAATCCGTGGACCTGAGTGAACCGGCCACCTCTTCGATCGTGTTAAATCCTATCGGGCAACCTATGCCAGAGGGTGGCACCAATTCCTATTTCTACGCCCGTCTCGAAAACTCAACCGGCGGCGCTATCTCGCGCACCATTTCTTTCTCAACGGTCAAGAACCCTGCCAAACCGCCCTGCAATGCCGGCGGCGTCAAACTCATCTTCGACCGCGTTTCCGCCCCGCCCGCCAAGCCTTCGCCAAAACCGGCCCAATAATCCTCACGAGCTCCCAATCAATATCCCCGTCAACAGCACCAGCACGCCGCCGATCAGCACTTGAAACGTCACCTGCAGGAACGGCGAATCCATATACTTGTGCCGGATATAGCTAATCGTCGCAAGCTCTGCCGCGACCACAAGAAACGCAACAATCATCGCTATTCGAAAGTCCTTGATCAGAAACGGAAGCGTGTGCCCCATTCCGCCAGCCGTTGTCATCAGACCGGTGGCCGCTCCTCGTATCCACGGTGAACCACGGCCTGTCAATGACCCGTCATCGGAAAGCGCTTCCGTAAACCCCATGGAAATTCCCGCTCCGATCGAAGCCGCCAGTCCGACCAAAAACGCTTCCCAGGTGCGGTGCGTGGCATAGGCAGCCGCGAAGATCGGAGCCAGTGTTGAAATCGAACCATCAATTAGCCCCGCAAGTCCCGGCTGCACAATCTGAAGGAGAAATAATTTCTCCTGCGACTTGCCTTCCTGTGCGCGCACACTCTCCGTCAGATGCTTTTCTTCTAGCTCACCCGCCGTCTCGGAATGTTTCCGCTCTTCATCGGCGAGCCGATTCAATAGTTCGCGCGTGGGAATGTGCGATACGCGCGTCGAGGCTCTCTGATAGAACCTCACTGCTTCCATCTCCATGACTTGCGCGTGCTTGCGTGCAGCATCCACGCCCAAAGGCCGCACCAGCCACAACGGCCGCCGCTTCAAAAAGCCTTTTACGTCCTCGCGGCGAATCAATGGAATGTGGTCGCCGAACCGCTCGCGAAACGTGGCGAACAACCGGTCGCGGTGTGCCGCCTCTTCCTCGCGCATCTCCTCGAACATCTTGGCCGTTGCCGGATACGGTTCCCGCAGTTGGTCCGCAAACTCGCCAAAAATTCTTCCGTCTTCTTCTTCGTTCTGAATCGCCAGCGCCAGAATCTCGCGTTCCGTTAAATCCTTGAATTTCTTCAACATTCGTTCCCGCTCCGCATACTTCTGCGCAGGAAGAATCGCACAACTCCGCCCTCGAAGTCATCTAAGCGCACTCAACCCCGCTGTCACGTAGCGCTCTGCTTTTGCCTTGTTGCGATTGAATAAAATCAGGCCAGGAATCCATGCTGCCGGCACACATCCACAATTTCCAGTCGTCCGTGCGCCCCGATTTTTCGTTTCATCCGGTACAGATGGTTTTTCACCGTCTGCTCGGACAGCGAAAAATGATTTGCAATCTCTTTATTCGTCAAACCCCGTGTCAGCAGCGGAATCAACTGCTGCTCACGACGCGTCAGCCCTAGGTCGCGGTGCAGCGCCGCCGAAGGAAACGCCTCCGCCTCTTGTTCGAAATACCGGAACAACAATGCGCACTGCGCCCCACTGCAAATCGCCTCGCCCCGCGCTACCGCTCGCACCGCATCCACGATCTCTTTCGCCGTCGCGTTAATCTGCAAAAAACCGTTCACTCCTCCGCGCACATAAAACAAAACATCCTCAATACGCTCCGGCATCCACAGCAACAACACCTTCAGTCCGGGGGCCGCCATCTTCCACCTATGCGCTCTCCGTAGACTGTCCTGCGCATCCCCTCGCGACGCAATCACCAGCACCTGTTGTTCAGATTCGCCCGGTTTTTGAAGTTCTCCCTGCACCAGTTGCTGTCGCACAATCACTTCAAAATCCCTTTCGCCTCCGGTCGCGCGTACCACCCGCTCTTCAATTGCCGCATGCTCTGCCAGCACATACACGCGCGTCCTTTCACCCGCTCTTTCGGTTTTCTTTTTCGCGCCGTTGTCGGCATGTGCCGTTTCATTCATTCTCGTCCTCGTCGTTCCGTTCACGGTAGCCTGCCCCCGGCAGTACGGCCTCGAAAGACTACACGCGAAACGTTCCGTTTCGAATCTCGCCCTCCCCATTGCAAACGTATGCCCGGAACCGCGAACACGCCATCGCAAAGCTATCCCGCATCTCATTGATCCCACCGTACTTATTCGCCTGCCGCCGTCCCGTCGCCGAACGCAAGGTCTCAATTTGGTACCCCTCCGCCCAACCGATTCAATTCGGCACTTCCTACCGTCTCTGGTACATCCGTACCAATTCCTGCTGTCCAAGGTTAGGATTCCACAGGTACGTTCCCTCTATAGGTTTTATGCTCTGCAACTCGTACACTTTTCGTAGGAAAAGCGGTAGATTTCCAGGGTGAACTTTCCATGGCAACGCAGGATTTGATGAGCAAGATTCCAGGCAACGCAGCTCCCGTAACTCGTCCCACTTCCCAGCCGGAACGCCGCGGCACCCGCCGCTGCAAGATCACGCAGCTGATGCGGATTCGTCCCTCCGACCCCGAGCACGAGAACTTCGAGGATTTGCGAGGTTCGATGAGCGTCTCGCGTAGCGGTGTCTATTTCCAGACCAGCGAAAAAGGCTACAAGATTGGCCTTCGCCTTTTCGTTACTATGCCCTACTCCAAGGAACCGGCGGCCATCAACCGCGAGTACCTCGCCGAAGTTGTGCGGATGGACGCGCGCTCGAACGGGTTGACCGGAATTGGAATCAAGATTCTGATGGAGATGGGATTGCAGCAGCACACGTATTCGTTTTATGGACCCCCGCAAAAGTAATCGGCCGCCATCTACGTTTTAAGACGTTCGGTGAAACAAGAAAGGGCGGTCCGAGGAGACTCGGGCCGCCCTTTCCCGTGTTTGGGGGGTGGGGAAACTGGATTTCGATTTAGGCTTTTCCGATCAAGCTCAGCGTCTCGTGCCGGATTTTTCCCAGGCTGCGGTTGATCGGGTGATGGCGTTTGAGAAACGAGAGCACCGGTTGGCGCCGCCGCGTCAGCTTGTTCATCGCGATGTTTAGCCGGATGTCGCGCCGCGCGAACTTCAGACCGGCCTGCAGTGCTTCCACCGCTTCATCTCGCCGCCCTGCCGTCGCGTAGACTTCCGCGAGATTCAAATAAAGCTGGGCCTGATTCCGCTTCAGACGAACTGCGCCGTCACAAAGCTTTTCCGCTTCGCCCCACTTGCGTTCGGACCGCGCCAGCACCACACCGAGATACGACATGTAGTAGGGGTTGTTCTTTTCCAGCTCGACGGCCCGCTTCATGTGCGGCAAAGCTTTTATCGCGTAGTTGTCGCGCAGCAGCGTCAGGCCCTGTTTGAACTCTCGAAATGCTTCAGTATCCATCATGAACCACCTCGGCAAACCGCGCTTTTACCGCGCGTTAGATTGACACCCGGGAAGCGGAAAGCCGTCCTCGCCGATTGCGCGTGACCGCGGAATTAATCGGAATCGGGCCATGCATGATTTTTCCAGCCAGCATCAGAATGCATAGCGCGGGAAAGAGCAGGGCGAGTGCGGTTTCCAGTAGCATCACTATGGAAAGCTACGCGTCTCGTGCCACAGAATCTACTGGACAGAGGGACAGTCTTGGGACATTTGCACTTTCCGTGTCGCTGCCAAAAAAGGACAGTTTGGCGATGACATTATTTGGCCTGTACCAACCGGCGGTTTCTGCGATCCGCCTGTTCGCTCGGGCGCGAATTCATCGCACCGTTTTGCGCCATTCCTTCCAGTCTTTCAGCGTCGCTTCAAGCATCGCTTTTGCGGCTTTGTGCAGCCATTTGCCGTTGCGTTTCGCCAGGTCTTTGTTCACGGCATCAATCGCGCGCGGAGTTCCTAAGTGCATGTTTGCGATTTCGCGTCCCATTGAATAAAGCAATTTTTCCTCTTCGCGCTGTTTCGGCAACGAAGCCAATTCGATCCGCGAACAATCCGGCGCGAGCCGCCGCACCAACCACCGGCCCGAAAACCCCACAAAAGGATCCCTTACGCGCACTGCGGACTCCACGAGCTGCGCGCCATAGATTTCCGCGGCGCCTCCACCTTTCGCCCAAACCCACGCCGACGGCCGAATCGCCTTGGCTTCGCGCGCGATCCACGCGCCACGCGATTGCGCCAGCGCCAAAATGCGTGGATGGCCGAGGCTTCCGAGCCCGGCAATGCGGCGCCTGAGCTGGTACTCCGTTTTCGGCACCGGTAGCGCTTCTTCGATCAGCTTGCGGACTCCAGGGGCCATTTCGCCTTTGTAAGCGGGCAGGCCAGCCATCTTTGCCCAGAAGTGCACGGGATCGCGCAGCTCGCTGAGTGAGATCAAACGCAGCCAGCGGTGCTTTTCCGCCAGAATGAACGGTTCGCCGCCGCAGGCGAGGCCATCGCGGTATCCCTGCTCGATGGCTTGTGCGCCGTGCTTCCGGCGCAGGCCGAGATGCTCCGCATCGACGGCGAGGTAGGCGCTGGCGGCGAGGCGGACGAGGTCGATGGTGTAAGCGCAAGGCCAGGCTTCGTCGAGATCGTTGACGCCCCAAATGAGGCGGCCTTCGAGGTCACGCCAGGTGCCGAAGTTTTCGATGTGCAGGTCACCGACGGCGAGGACGGAAGGTGCGGCCGCGAGGTCGCCGCAGAGATGCGGCCAGAGCTCGAGCCAGCGATAAAAGGTGGCGCGGAAAAACGGGAACGCCGCGAGCGCCATCTGTTCGTGTTTGGTTTTCAGATCCTGCTTGACGATTGGCAGTTGCTGGGCGAGCCAGTTTTCAAAATCGGCCGTGGACTCAACAATGCCGCGAAGTTTTACTTTCTTCGCAGCGGCGGTGCCGGGCATGGGAACCCCTTTTGCGCGGCCGAAGCGTTCTCAGCCGCGCGCGGTGATGGCAGTGGCCTGTCTGCCTTTTACGCGCGCTTCGTAGATTGGAAATTTCGCGCCAAGTTCCGCCACCTGGGCGCGAATCTTTTGTTCGACTTCGGGATTGCTTCCTGCGCTGGTAATGCTGCTAAGGATGTCGGCGATCCAGTTGCCGATGAGTTCCATTTCCGGTTCGCGCATGCCGCGCGTGCTGACGGACGGGCCACCGAGACGAATGCCGCCGGCCTTCATTGGGGGCAGTGGATCGAACGGAATAGAGTTCTTGTTGACGGTGATGCCGGCGCGGTCGAGCGCTTTTTCGGCGTCGGTGCCGGTGATGCCGCGCGAATGAACTTCGACGAGGAATAGATGATTGTCCGTGCCGCCGGAAACGATGCGAAAGCCGCGTTTGCCCACGGCAGCAGCCATGGCTTTGGTGTTGGCGACGACCTGTTTTTGATAGTCCGTGAAGCTCGGCTCGGCGGCTTCCTTGAAGCAGACGGCTTTGGCGGCGATGGTGTGGACGAGCGGGCCGCCTTGCAGGCCCGGAAACGTGAGTTTGTCGAGTTCCTTGGCGAATTGGGTTTTGCACATGACGAGGCCGCCGCGCGGGCCGCGCAGAGTTTTGTGCGTGGTGGTGCTGACGAAATCGGCGTGCGGAATCGGGCTAGGGTGAACGCCTGCGGCGACGAGTCCGGCGATATGGGCCATGTCCACAAAGAAGAGCGCGCCGTTAGTACGAGCGGCTTTGGCGATGCGCGCGAAGTCAATGACGCGTGAATAGGCGCTGGCGCCGGCGACGATCATTTTGGGTTTGTGTTCGGCGGTGAGGCGATCGATTTCGTCGTAGTCGATCTGTTCGGTGTCCTGGCGCACGCCGTAGGCGATGAATTTGTACATGCGGCCCGAGAAATTGAGCGGATGGCCGTGGGTGAGATGGCCGCCGTGAGAAAGATTCATGCCGAGGACGGTGTCGCCGGGTTGGAGCGCGCTCATGTAAACGGAGACGTTGGCCTGTGTGCCGGAGTGCGATTGCACGTTGGCGTGTTCAGCGCCAAAGAGAGCCTTGGCGCGATCGATGGCGAGCTGTTCGGCTTTGTCCGTGACTTCGCAGCCGCCGTAGTAGCGCTTGCCGGGATAGCCTTCCGCGTATTTGTTGGTGAAGACGGAGCCCATTGCCTCGAGGACGGCTTCGGAGACGAGATTTTCCGAAGGGATGAGTTCGATGCCCGTGGCCTGGCGCTTGGCCTCTTCGCGGAGGAGTTCGGCGACTTGCGGGTCGACGGAGTCGAGCGGGCGATTCATGCGGTTGTTGGCGTCGGTTGTCATGGCACAAAGTTTAGCGAAAGGGTTGGAGAAAGCCAACGGACGGAGGTGTGGAAAGGAGGAACGGAAGATTAATCACAGAGACACAGAGCTCACAGAGGAACGAAGAAAATAGACTTGGAGACGGTCGAGGTTTGAGGACGAATGCGCCTCCGGCTCTTGCGTCTTGGCGCATATCCCTCGGTCGCTGTCAGAATGGCCAAGTCAATCGGTTGCGAGATTGTCTCGGGTGATTTTGGTTCAGGGTGGTCGAGAGGCAATTACTGACCAGTCTCCAACTCGACAATGAGCAGGAACCAAGAGGGATCATTGGAAATTGAGTCCGACCCTGGGACAGACGGGTCGGCATCCGGCGTGAACTCGGCAGCAATCTAGGTCTTCCGCAGATGCATGTCTCGGGAATCGAATCCGGGAAGATTGTCCCTCGGTTCGATACTCTTCTCGACTACGTGCGCAGCCTCGACCACGATCTAATCCTCGTTCCCCGCTCACTGGTCCCCGCCGTCTTGGCGTTAATCCGAGAACACAAGGCGAGCAGCAAAACAGACGGCGACGAGGAGCGGCCACTGTACACAGTGAGTGACGACGAACCAGAGAAGCGGGAACGGCACACCGATGAAATCTGAATACAACAATCTAAAGGCACTGGCGGTTCGCCTCTACGGGCGCCAGATCGGCATCATCAACAAACTGGCAGGTGAGCGGCAGTTGTTTTCCTTCGAACAGGAATACGTAAACGATACCGACCGACCGGTATTGAGCCTGTCTTTCAAAAGTGCGTAATAGGGAAAGCGGCGCTCGAGGGGAAGAGACGCAAGCCGTCGTCTATTCCTAAGTGCGACTTACGGTTTCCTCCACCTGATCTTGTTCGCCGTCGAGGAGGAGTTGCAGGCGTTTGCGCGCTTTGTGAAGCTGGGATTTGGAGTTGCCAACTGAGCATTTCAACGATTTCGCGATTTCGGGATGCTCATAGCCCAGCACGTCGTAGAGCAGGAAAACCTGTTTGTAGCCGAAGGGAAGCTTGGCGACAGCGCGCTTCAAGTGAAGGCGTTCGATCGCGCCGAGCATGGAATTGTCGGCTGCGCCAAGTTCACGCGGGTGTTCGCCGTTCGGCGTACGGTCCTGCAATTCCTCGACCGAAACTTCAGGCAATTTCTTCTTTCGCATGTGCATAAAAATAATGTTCAGCGTTACGCGGTGCAGCCAGGTGGAAAAAGCGGCGTCACCGCGGAAGGTGGCAATCTTTCGAAAAACCTGCAGGAACACTTGTTGCGTCAATTCCTCGGCTTCGGCCGGATGCTTGATCATGCGCGCGCAAACGCTGAAAACGCGTTTGCAATACGCCTTGTAGAGACATTCGAAGGCGTTTTCGTCGCCTTCCCTGGATCGCGCGATGGCTTCTGCTTCGGTTAAACCGAAAGCGGCCTCGCTGAATATTGCGCTTGCCATATTGCTCCTTCTCCGAAAAACTGCTCTTTCCGCAGATTGCAAGATAAGGCATGGCCGAACTGGATGCGTGACCCGCCGGTGGAGTTCTCGGTCTAATTTCGGTGGATGAAACACAAAAGGGCGAAGCCTGCGGCTTCGCCCTTTGTAAGCTACGCGGACGAAATTATCGTCCTTCATCACCGATGAAGCGTTCGGTAGCCGTGGCGATCCAACGGCCAGCCGCGCCCGCCGGACTGGCGATGCGGATGAGAAAAAGCGGGTTTGCGCAGGTGAGTGGGATGTTCAGGACATGACCGGCAAAGTTGGCGTCGCCGTGCGCGTTCAGCGCGACGGCCGCGGTATCGAGCACAACCTGAGTTTGTGAGGCGGCGTTGCACACGAGGGTGCCTGTAACGGCCGAGATGGGGCCCGGCGTTCCGGTGGAATTGCCGCCGTTGATGGAAAGGCCTTCGACTTCGAAGAAGGCGGCGCCAGTGGCGAGGTTCACGCTGGCGTGTCCGCTACGCACGGTCCACGGAGTAGCTCCGGCGCGGATACCGGCGACGGGATTGTCCACGCCGGGAATGGTGATAACGCCCACAATGCTCTTCCAGCGGACGATGGAATCGTCGCTGTCGAAAGCAAACACAGCGGAGGCGCACAGCAAGGTCAGGACAACTGCAAACATTTTCTTCATTCGTTTCATTCCTATAGTTGGAGACCGGCTTCGATCGAACTTGCCGGACCAGAGACAGACTACGGAATGAGCAGAATGCGGCAGTGGACGTTACGGTGACGTTTTCGGTCCTAATCTGGTGACGGCGAGAACGCCGGCGCTGATTATGGGTTCTGAAGCAAGAGCTTGATGCGAGCTTGCTGGGCGCGCCGGACGTGGACCCGGATGGCTGTTTCAGCGGCAGAGGGATCGCGGGCTTCAATTGCTTCGATGATCGCGCGATGTTCCAGGAGAGCGGTTTCGCGGCGTTCGTTGCCCGTGCGGCCGGCGGGCTGAAGGAGAAGCATGGCGGTCCGGATGTACTCGAGCATTTTCAGGATGTAGCGATTGTGCGAGCAGTAGTAGATGGCTTCGTGAAACTTGCGATTGTGGTCGGCCAGTTTTCCCGCATCGTCGAGAATTTGTTCTTCCATCTCGATCATTTCGCGCAAGGCGAGAATTTCCATCTCTGATGCGTTGCGCGCCGCGAGGGCTGCGGCGGTGGACTCAAGGACCTCACGGACCGCATAGAGCTCCATAATGGCCTGATAGTCGAGCTTGGTGACGACTCGCCCGCGGGCGGTATCCAAGGAGATCAGACCATCGGCTTCGAGGGCGGCGATGGCTTCTCGAATCGGCGTGCGGCTCATGTTGAGGAGCGCGGCGAGTTCGCTTTCCATGACTCTCGCGCCGGGTTTCAGGGTGCCGGTGGCAATGGCGCGGCGAACGAGCTGATAAGCCTTGGTGCCGCGGGTTCGGTTGTCGTCGTCGTCGGGAACGTCGTCGGAAAAGGCCCCGCCGCCGGTTGAAGGATGCGGGTCGACCTCTAGACGGCTAAGTTTCCGGGGCGCGGTAGTCTCGCCACCCCGTCCGCGCTTTCCGGCTCGTGCCAAAGCGTCGCCCGACTCGGATTTATCGGTCACGTGTCGGAACCTCTCTCGAACGCGTTCTGACCGTACAAGCTTGGGGGGCGGCGCTCAATACCTCGCCGGACGAATAGGCGTGGGCCGGGAATAAAAGTGGGTCATGAGCCGTATTGGTCGCTAACGAAAGGAGAGAGATAGCGTCCATACATGAGTATTTGTGTGTAGACATATGCATACACGCTCGATAATATGCCGGCAATCGGCCAAACGTCAACAAAAGGATCGCAGAAGATGAGGCAATTTCATTCCTTCCGGCTCGATACAGTGAACCACTGCCTGTGGCGCGGGGAAAGTCGCGAGGTGCTGACACCGAAGGCTTTCGATGTATTGCGCTATCTGGTGGAGCATGCGGAGCGGCTTGTTACGCAAGAGGAATTACTCGAGGCCCTTTGGCCGGAAACGTACGTGAACCCCGAGGTGATCAAGAAATACATTCTAGGGATTCGGAAAGTGCTGGGCGACCGGCACGAAAATCCGGAGTTCATTCGAACGTTTCCGCGAAGGGGATATCAGTTCATTGCGCCGGTCAGCGCGGTGGGCACGGCTGAGTCTCCCGCTTTATGCGTAAGCTCGGCGAAGCAACTGACGATTGGCGAAAGTGGGCTGGAGCAGCTCGGAGGGAACATAGGCAGGGCGCTGATGTCGCGGCAACAGGTGGTGTTTCTTTCGGGCGAACCGGAAAGCGGAAAAACGGCGATCGTTCGTGAGCTCCCGCGGAATGTGACGCCGATGACCGCGGTTTTGATTGTCTTCGTGTCCGAGCCCGGCGCAAACCACGAATGCAGGCGGCAACGATGAGCGACGGGTTTTTCTCCTGCTCGCCGGAGTCGCTGAGGCGCTTTTGCAAAGCTAATGATCCGGAATTTTGCGGTTCACATTTTCATTTGACGAACAATATTCAGGAAGGCCCAGGCATGCACGATTTTCTGAAGATGAAGGGAAACAAGGCTGGCCGCGTGGCGGTGTTCGGAAATCGCTTCGCTTGAATTTGAACATGCGACCGGCGTTGAGCGCGGTGAATTCCCGGCCGTCGAGAAAAAAAGACGATGGTCCAGCACGCCGCCTTCGGGGCCTCGGCCGGCTTTTCCGTAGCGAGTGACCTTTCTCGAGTTGGGAAAGATAGAGCGCTAAAAATTGGCGGCTTCCTCGGCTTGCCTGTCGAACCACAACAAGGGCGTGATTCTTGGCATGCGAAATTCCTCCGTCGTAGACCTGTAGGAACACACTAGCATTGAAGATTCGTGTTTGTAATATGAACTGTTGGGCGCCCGCCTTGCTTTTCTTGCCTGTGGCAACAACGAAAAGATGACAGAAATACGAATTACAGCGTAGGCTACGGGGCACAATGGCCCACATGGGTACGTTGTGCGGGTGAGGCAGGCGATGAACGGAAACGAGGATTTGGCTTTGCTGGTGGTTCGAATCGCGAGTGCGCTGGTGATGCTGACTGGTATTTTTGCGCGCATTGGCGCGGTGTGCATTCCGGTCGTGATGATGGGGCGATCAAGCCGGTGCACTTGCCTCATGGGTTCGATATCGGCTAATGCGGATATGAATATGCGCTGACGCAGCTCTTGATTGCGATAGCGATTTTGGCCGCGGGAGCGGGAAAATTCTTGCTGGCGCCGGGGAAGAGTAAGAATTGGTGAAACCATAAATGAAAAACAGAAAGTGGATGATGGTTGTCGTGTGCGGGCATGCGCTTGTGGCGATTGCCGCAATTCAAGCGCAGGAAAAAAAGGAGGCGGCCGCAATGCTGGCGAAGGGACCGTTCGAGGTGAAGATGGCGCCGGTGGATACGGCGCACAAAGAGGAGAAGGCAATTGCCCGGTATTCGCTGGACAAGGCGTATCACGGGGATTTGGAAGCGACCGGGGCGGGCGAAATGCTGGCGTCGATGGGGACGGTGAAGGGGTCGGGAACGTACGTGGCGATGGAAATTGTGCACGGTGCTCTGGCAGGGAAGAAGGGAACGTTTGCGCTGGGACACATCGGGACGATGGCGCATGGCGAACAGAATTTGTCGATCAACGTCGTGCCGGATTCCGGCACGGGCGAGTTGTCAGGAATTTCCGGGGAAATGAAAATCATTATTGCTGCGGATGGGAAACATTCCTACGAATTCGAATACGAGATTCATAAATAATTCATGACGCGAGAACGCCGTAGTAAGCGAGAATCGGGCGTGAGGTGCGAGGCATGATGGAACGAGTGAAGCGGCTGCCGGCGATTTTTGCGCTCACGATATTCGCCATCGCCGTTTCCTTTGGCGGTGCGAAGCCATTGTGGGCGCAGGCGAAGAATCCTTACGCTGGCGACGGGAAGATGGCGAAACTCGGCGAATTTGGATTTCGAGCGAATTGCGCGTTCTGCCACGGGCTGGGCGCGCGAGGCGGCGGGCGCGGACCGGACTTGACGCGGACTCCGAAGAAGCATGGCGACGGCGACGCGGAACTTTTTACTACCATCAACAACGGTGTGCCGGGAACGGCGATGCCGCCGAACGGTGCGACGCAGCAAGGCGTCGGGATGACGGAAGAAGAGATCTGGCAGGTGGTGACCTACATCCGCAGCTTGGAGAAGAAATCGGACGCGAAGAGTTTGGGCAATGCGGAACATGGAAAACAGTTGTTCTACGGATCGGCGGCATGCGGAACGTGCCACATGGTGAATGGAAAAGGCGGACGGCTCGGACCGGATTTGAGCGGAGCCGCGTCGGGGCGTTCGGCGGAATATTTGGCGGAGTCCTTGCGTGTGCCAAACAAGCGGCTGGCGCAGGGAATTTCCGAAGCGATGAAAGAATTTTCGCAGGAGTACGAAACGGCGAATGTGACGGCGGCGGACGGGACGAAGTACGTCGGCGTTGTGCTGAACGAAGACGCGTTTACGCTGCAGATTTTGGACACGCGGGAGAATTTGCACTCGTTTGAGAAGAGCTCGCTGAAGTCGTATGAGAAGACGCGGCAATCGTTAATGCCTGCCTACGACGAGAAGGCGCTGCCGGAAAAGGATTTGCAGGACTTGCTGGCGTTTTTGGCAGCGGCGAGCGGAGGTGGCAAGTGAAGCGGCGCGCTGCTGTTTTATTTGCGATAGCGTCATGGACGGGTGTGGCAGCGCGAGCGCAGGTGACGTCAGAAAGATTATTGAACGCGGCGAAAGAGCCGCAAAACTGGTTGATGTACAACGGCGATTACGCAGGGCTCCGGTATTCGACGCTGGAGCAAGTCAATTTGCAGAACGCGAACCACTTGGCTCCGAAATGGGCGTATCAGACGATGGCCGGCGGAAAATTTGAGACGACGCCGCTGGTAGTCGAGGGAGTTTTGTACGGGACAGGGCAAGACGACCGCGCGTTTGCGCTGGATGCCAAGACAGGGCGGCCGATCTGGCAATACCAGCGCGCCTTGCCGGGCGACATTCGCCCTTGTTGCGGACGCGTGAATCGCGGACTGGCGATATTGGGCGACAAAGTTTTCATGGGAACGCTCGATTCGCACGTGATTGCGCTCGATACGAAAACGGGCAACGTGGTGTGGGACGTTACGGCGGTTGACTACACGAAAGGTTACAGCTTTACGCTCGCGCCGCTGGTTATCAAGAATTTGGTGTTGGTGGGAGTTAGCGGTGGCGAGTATGGCATTCGCGGCTTCATTGACGCTTACGACGCGGCCACAGGCGAGCGGAAGTGGCGCTTTTATACAATTCCCGCCGCGGGCGAGCCGGGAAGTGAAACGTGGGAAGGCGAATCGTGGAAGATTGGCGGGTCGCCGGCGTGGATTACCGGGACATTCGATAAGGAAACGAACACAACGTTTTGGACGACGGGGAATCCCGCGCCTTCGAACCGCGGCATTGGGCGCGCTGGCGACAACCTCTACTCGAATTCGTTGTTAGCGCTAGATCCCGATACCGGAAAACTGAAATGGTATTTCCAATTCACGCAGCACGACGAGCACGACTATGACGCAACGCAAGTGCCGGTGATGATTGACGACGGCGGCAAGAAATTAATTGTGCAAGCAAACCGCAATGGATTCGTTTACGTAATTGACCGCACGAACGGGAAACTCGTGCTGGCAGAGAGTTACGCGAAAGTTTCGTGGAGTCGCGAAAAGGATGTGAATGGCAGGCCTGTTGCGGCCAAAGACTCTTCGCCGACGCCAGAGGGGAATCGCGTGTGCCCGGGTGCCGCAGGCGCGACGAACTGGATGTCACCAACGTACGACCCGCAGACAAAACTGTTTTACGTGACGGCGCGGGAACAATGCGATGTGTTTTCGACGGCGCCGCAACCGTATGACCCGGGGCATGCCTATTACGGGTCGGCCTACTTTCCGAACGACGAAGCCGCGCCGTTTTACGGAGCGTTGCGGGCGCTCGATTTGAAGACGGGAAAGATAGTCTGGGAATGGAAACACGTTTCGCCGACGTGGTCGGGCGTGCTTTCTACCGCCGGTGGAATTGTGTTTACGGGCGATGCGGAAGGGAATTTCATTGCGCTGGAAGCGAAGAGCGGAAAAGCATTGTGGCATTTCCAGTGCGGCGCGAGCGTTTACTCTTCACCGATGACGTACTCGGTCGACGGGAAGCAGTACGTGGTCGTCGCCGCGGGCTCGGCACTGTTTGCGTTTGGCTTGCCGTGAGAAGGACCGTTGTTGTCCAGGCTAGCTGTCTGCTGTTTGCGCTATCCCTCAGTTCGCAAGAAGAGTCGAAACGAGTCGGAATAAGAGAACTACAGGCGCCGATGTCGGAATTGAAGCCGATAGCGACGATCGACTTGGGCGGCAAGCCCGATTGGACAGTCATCACGGATGATGCTGTTTGGGTTTCGAACTCCGAGCTGCGCACCATCCAACGCATTGATCCAGAGACAAACGAGGTTGTGGCACAAGTAGCTTTGCCGGGCGAGCCGTGTTCAGGATTGACGTACGGGTTTGGAAGCGTTTGGTCGCCGATTTGTGATGGGCAAAAAGGATTGGCACGAATCGATGTGAGCACAAATCACGTGACGGCGATCCTGCCAGTCGTTCCAGCAAACGACGAAGGGTCGATTGCGACAAGTGAAGACAGTGTGTGGTTTGTTACAAACAAGGATGGCCTCTTGCTTCGAATCGATCCGAAGACAAATTCGGTGCGGCAGGAGATCCGGTTGTCTCCCGGCGCGTTCAATCCGATCTACAGCGATGGGACTATTTGGGTGACGAACATTGAGAAAGGCACGTTGATCGCAGTTGACGCAAAAACTGGCGAGGTTAGAAAAGAGGAGAGCGTTGGAGAGCAGCCGAGATTTCTGACTGCAGGCGAGGGATCAATCTGGGTACTGCTTCAAAGCGATGGAAGTGTGACACGAGTCGACGCAAAGACGGTGTATGCATGGGCAAACACTCCAGCCGGCATACCAGGGCACGGCGGCGAGATTTGCTATGGCAACGGAGCCGTTTGGGCGACGGTAATTGACATTCCTTTGACAAAAATTGATGCAAAATCGGGTCGGGTCGTGAAGCAATGGGTCGGTGTTGGTGGAGACTCGGTGCGCTACGGCCATGGCAGCCTATGGCTCACTGACTTGCAGCACGGCAAGATGTGGCGCTTAGCTGCGAATTGATCTCAAGGGACCGGAGTTAAGCAGACTTGGCGTTGCGAAGAATCATCGAGTTTCACAAAGACGAACGTGGTGATTGGGTGGCGGATATGGAGTGCGGGCACGGGCAGCACGTGCGGCACAGGCCGCCGTGGGAAGATCGGCCGTGGGTTGTGACGCCGGAAGGGCGCGCCGAACACCTCGGGCGCGAATTAAACTGTAAGAAGTGCGACGAGGCTGCCGACGCCGGTCGATAGCGCCGGGCGAAAGAATTTCGCGCAGAGAAACTGAACCGCTACCTGGAAGCGCCAGTCGATGTTGCAGCGCCGCCAATCGCTTCACCATTAACGACCAGTTCCACGCGGCGGTTTTTCTGACGGCCGTCCGCGGTGTCATTTGACGCGACGGGCTGCGTTTTGCCGTAGCCATGCGAGGACATCGAGCTCGCCGGCACGCCCTGTTCCGCGAGGAAATCGAGGACAGAGCCTGCGCGCTGTTGGGAGAGGCGCTGGTTGAAATCGTCGCTGCCAACGCTATCGGTGTGGCCTTCGATCTGAAGGATCAGGCCAGGATGCGCGAGGACGATACCAGAAATCTTTGCGAGTTTCTCGCGCGTGGCGGGTTTCAGCGTGTAGCTGCCGGTGTCAAAGAGAACGTCCGACATGTTTACGATGAGGCCGCGAGCGGAATCCTGAGTTTGCAGTACGGCGTTCAATTGCGCGAGAAGTTGCGCGCGAAGTTCAGCTTTTTCTGATTCGGCTTTGGCGGCGGCGGCGCGGGCTTTGTCCGCGTCTTCTTTTGCGCGTGCAGCGTCGGCGGAGGCTTTTTCCGCTTCTGCCTGGGCTACGCGTTTTTGCTCGAGTGCAGCTTGTTGGTCGGCTAAGGCGGCGGCGCGAGCCTTTTCCGCTTCTTCTTTGGCTTTCGCGGCATCCGCGGCTGATTTTTCGGCTTCGGCCCGCAATCGTTCTGCATCTGCCTTGGCGACCTCGGCGGCCTGACGCGCTTGCTCGGCGTCGGTGCGGCGTTTCATTTCGTCGGCGGCATCCTGACGTGCTTTCGCTTCACGGGATTCGGCGGCGGCCTTATCCGCGGCGGCTTTGGCGTGCGCTTCCTCCTCGGCTTTTTGTTTCACGGAAATGACGCGAGCTTCTTCCGCGGTCTGCACGGCGTCGCGGGCGGCAGCGGTGACGGATTTCTTGTCGCGCTTCTGGCGATAGAGATCTTCGGCGGAACCGAGCTGCTGCGCTGCCTTGGTCAGAGATGGGCCGGCATATTTTTCCGCGCCGGCATTGCGAGCGATGCGGACGGCGTTGCGCGCCTCGAAGAGTTCGACGGGCGTTTTGCGATCGATGCCAAAGATGGCGTTTTCGATTTTGGTGTTCGAGGAAGAGTAGACTCCGCGAGCAAGCAGCTCGTAGCGTGCCTCGATCGTTTCCCCGCCAGTCACGGCATCCAGGGAATTCTCTGCGACGACCGCGTCGCCAGGCTGCGTGACGGCAAAATACGGTTCGGCGGTGACGATCATGCCGAACGTTTGCATGTCGGAAATTGCTTTAACCTGGCCCTGGCCATTCTTGATTTGCAGTTCGCCAAGATTGACGGCGCGGCCCTGAGGCGAAACGGCCCAGAGCACGTAGGTTAGGTATTCGAGCCCGAACTTTGTGGCTTCTTCAAAGCCTTCGAATTTCGCTTCGATTTCGACGCGGCTGCCCTTGTTTTCGACTTTGGCTTCGCCGGCGGCCTGCTGCATCAGGTCGGTGCCGTGGAAGGCAATTTTGAGCGTCGTACCGCTGCGGCGATAGTTGATCGCTTTGGTCGTGCGAGTGACAGCGGCTGCAGTCGGGGCAACAGTCTGGCTCGAGGTGCGCAGGGCGAAAAGGCCGAGCAGGCCCATCACCGCGATACAGAGTGCGGCGAGGCGCAAATTGAAATTTGTGCGAACCGAGTAAGGTGAGTTGTCTGTGACGCGTCGAAGCATATGAATGCCATCCCGTTGCGGCTGGTGGCCGCGGCAAATGCGATTTTCTTGCCCAGATTGATTTCAGAGTAGCAAGAGAAAACCGCTAATTTGCAAGCGATTCGGGGCATTTGCGCAACTGATTACACCTGTACTTCAAGACAAGCGGGAATCGCTTCGGGCGTGCCGCAGTCAGGGCACATCGTTTATTGCGGCAGTTCTTTGCCGGATTGCTCCGCCACCATATACGCGGCATACCACTCAGGCCAGTTCTCGTCGCGTTGGCCGCCGGTCCGCGCTTCATGCTCCCCATGGGCGCTTGCGGCGCGCTTCAGCGCGCTGATCAGATCGTTTGTTGATGCAAAGGATGTCACGTCGGAATCGATGCGGCCGGGCAACCGGGTCTTCAGCTCCTGGAAAATCCAGCCGTTGCCATCCGGATCCTTGAAGGAAGCGAATGAACGGTAGCTGCGATGCTCCGGATCCGGACCGCTGACGCGTATCCGCCCAAACAGATAGGGCTCGTCCGGGCCTGCGTACACGTTGTCGCCGCCGTGGAATGCTTCGCTGACCTCGACGCCGCGCTCGATCAATTCTTTGCGGGCGGCCTCAAGGTCGGAAACGATCAGATACAGACCTTGCGCGGAACCCGGTGCCGTCGGGGTAACGTTCTTGCCGAAAATTACCGAACAACCCGAGCCGGGAGGCGTGAACTGGATCACGCGGAAATCACTCCCGTTGTCGTAGTCGGCGTCGAGCCGCCAACCGAGCTTCGCGTAGAACTGTTTCGCGCGGTCGATATTAGAGACGGGAATAACAACGATCTCGAACTTCATGTCGACCGTCGCGGGACCAGGTGCTTTTCTTGCTGGTTGTGCTTGCGTCATGTCGATCTCCTTTCACGTGGGCGATTGCGGGCAAATCTCGAAGGGCTGATTCGAAATTAGCCTGCATAACCTTGTCAATGCGCAGCCGTGCAAGGCCGCGCAATTGCTTGGATGTCGGTCAAAACGACTCGGCCAGATAAAATTCCGTTTACTTGGCCAGCAATTCTTTCCAACGTTTCCACGCATCTTCTCGCGCGTGCTTGTTAGCTTCGCTGGCGTCAGGCGCCTCGCCTGCGCGCATGAAGCCGTGGCCGGCGCCGTCATAGGTGAGGGGTTCATACGCCTTGCCGGCAGCTTTCATGTTGGCAATCGTGTCCTGCAGTCCTGCGTTAATGCGCGAGTCGTTTCCGGCGTAGAATCCGTAAACCGGAGCCTTGATTCGCGTCATGTCGTCCTTGTTGGGTGAAGGACCGTAGAACACGAATGCGGCGGCCAGGTCGGGACGATTCGTAGCAAAGCGGAACGTTTGGCCGCCACCCCAGCAGAATCCGGCGACGAAAAGCTTTCCGTTCGAAGCGGGGAGTTTCAATCCGTAATCGGCAGCCGCGTTCAAGTCGGCCGTGACCTGCTCCGGGTTGAGTTTGCTGACCGCTTCGATTGCCGAATCCACATTGAAGTCCTTGGTGCGGCCGCCGTTGGCCGCCATTCCGGTAAGCAGATCAGGCGCGACGGCGATGTAGCCCGCGGCTGCGACCTCATCCGCAAGTTCCTGCGCCCAGTCGCTCAGACCAAAAATCTCGTGAATGACGAGCACGACCGGGCGCTTTTCTTTCGTTTCGGGGTACGCGACCAGCGTGTCCAGTGAACGGCCGTTGTGCTTGATAGTCACCCATTCGCGATGGCGAGGCGATTTGGCCAGTTGGTCCTTGGCCCAATCCTGCGCGGCAGCGAATTGTGTGGTGAAGAGAATCGCGACGGTGGCAAGCAGCATCCGTTTCATGGGGCCCCCTCAGTTGAACGAACGAGCAAATGCTAGTGGGTTAGGCGGAATCGCGCAAGCGTCATTCGGAGGGTTCTAACTCTTACGGCGTGCACGAGGCGGGAACTGCGATCGACTGGCCGATAAGAAGTTGATGGGGGTTGGTCAGGAAAGGGTTAGCCGAAGCCAGGCAAGGCCAGTAGGAAGCGTGGCCGTAGGCGGCGAGGGCGAGTTTCGAAAGCGAATCGCCTGCTTGAATGGCGATCGTTTGCGCGAAGTGCCGATGAGCGGTCGTCCGCGCCGGCAAAGCGAGTTGTGTACCCGGGACGAGCCGGCCGGGATCTTCAACAGCGGGATTGGCTGCGAGCAGTTCGAGCCACCGAGTTCCGCGGCCCAGATGTTGGCGCGAAAGAGTCCAAAGCGTGTCGCCGGGTTGAACAACGATGAGTGTCGCTGTCGCTGGCGGGTGTGAAACTGGCGCCGAGAACGATTTTGGTTGCGGCGCAACGCGTGGCTCGACGGGGCGAATCGTCATAACTGCCGGGGGCGCTGGTTTTGTGCGACGACCGACAAAAGGGTTGATGCGGCCCGTAGGAGACGATGGCAACGAAGGTGGGCTGGGAACGAGTGCATGCGGAAGTGGCGAAACGGGTCGAGCGGAGATGAAATTTCTTGGATGCGGTTGCAACGGGGAATTGGACTTGGGTTCCACCAGCGGCGCAACGATTTTCGGCGCGGCGAGCGTGGGTTGATTCGCGGGCAAGTGGAACGGCGAAATCTTTTTGGCATTGCGGTAGCGGCGTGCGGCGTCGCCGAGGGGTTCTTGCGGCGTCGCTGAGTTGGCGTCGAGAGCCTCCACATTTGGCGGCGCTGCAGGATCCGGCGTTGAAGAATTCTTGTGATTTGCCGCCTCGGCGCGCGACTGGTCTTCCGGCGTGAGAATCTTTCCACGGCGCAGATCTTCGTTGGTGTAGACGTGGGCTCGCGCCGCGTTCTGCTGTTTGCTGGCGCGGGCTCTGCGTGCCGCTTCGGCAACGTCCTGGTTGGTCTGTTGCGAATCGTCTGATTGCGCAAGTAGGTTTGGCGCGGCGATGAAAGCGATGGATGCGAGGACGGCCGTCGCGATAGCACGGACAACAAAATAGGAGAGCGCGGAGGGACGCGCGGTCGTGCGGCGGATGTTGAAGAAAGGCGACATCTCGGGCAACCAGGAACTGCCACTAACGGGGGGATGTCCGTTGGCGGAATGCTACGAAAAATAGGCGTCTGTGGCAATCGATTTCGGTGGCCAAAAAGTTGTGGAACCTAAGTACTGGGGCCAGGCAAACTGCCTCGCACCAGGTGGAGGCGAGAAATCCTGCCCCGGCCCGCGCGGAAGGAAAATTGTTGTCAGATTATTTTTCTTCGGCGTCGGCGAGCAGCGCCCCAAGGCGGTCGAAGCGGCGCTCCCAAAGCGTGCGGCGCTCCGTGATCCATTTTTCGATGAGGGCAAATCCCTCAGGCTCGATTTGGCAGGTGCGGACGCGTCCGATCTTTTCCGAACGCACGAGCCTGCTCTCTTCGAGAATTTTTAAGTGTTGCACAACGGCAGCCAGCGTCATGTCCAGCGGTTCGGCAAGTGTCGAAACCGAGACGGGGCCGTGGCTCAGCTTCTCGATGAGAGCGCGTCGCGTCGGATCGCCGAGTGCGTGGAAGGCGCGGTCGACGGCGAGTTGTTGGCTGTGCATTTGGAATCCTTTCGTGCGCGGCGTTCGCTTGCGCGCTGCGAAGCGTCAGTTGGCCAACGCGCGAGCCAGTTGGTCGAAGAGCTGGCGCCATCCGTCCTCGCGCAGTTTGGGCCCGTCGGATTTTTCAAAGAACGCGGCTTGCTCCGTGAACACCAGCGTCGTGCCGTCGTCGGAAGCAACGAGTTCAAACGTTGCCTGAGAGGAGGAGAATGCGTGATTGTTCATCGTCATCGTATATGCGATCACGATACGGCGGTTCGGCACGATGACAAGAAAATACGTGTCGTTCGTGCAGACGGGAAAATCGGAGAACTGCATCCGCGTGATTTCCTTGCCGCCCACGCGGAAGTCCAGTTCGTACGATTCGATTTTGGCGCCGTCACCGTCGGCGAACCATTTGCGCTTTTTCGCAGGGTCGGAAAAAGCGGCGAAAACGCGCTCCGGCGGAACGGCAAATTTGCGTTCGACAATGATGGTTGCGTGCGTAGCGCGATTGAGTTCCATGGTCGGTTCCTTTGCGTATTTTTTCCGCCAAAGTTTATGCTGCCGGCCCGTAATAGTGAATGACGTTGCCGTTCGCGAACGAACGGGTTTTCAACAGCTTCAGTGGCAACCGCTGCTTGAGCGTCTCGAACGGCGTCTTGCCTTTTCCGAGCGCGATGGGGCTCACCACGATTTGCAGTTCATCGATCAGCCGTGCCTCGGCAAGTTGCGTAACGATGCTGCCGCTGCCCAGGATGCACAAGCCCTTGCCGGATTGTTGCTTGAGTTTGCGGGTTTCGCCGGGCAGGTCGTCCTTGAGCAGCTTTGTGTTCTGCCACGTCGCTTCTTTCAGCGTGCGGGAGAAGACGATTTTGGGGGCGCTGTTCATGCCGTCCGCTACGGCCGGACTTTGCTGCTTCGCCATTGGCGTCGGCCAATAGCGAAGCAGCAGCTCGTAAGTCACGCGGCCAAGCAGCAGCGTCCCGCCCTGGCTCGCGTTGCTCGAAACGAACTCCAGCCATTCCGGGTCGGATTTGTGCGCCCAGCTCACGTCGCCGGCGGAGTCGGCGAAATAGCCGTCCAGTGAAGCAGTGACGAAAGCGATTAATGGTTGCATGTCGTGACCTCGCGAATAGGTTAAGCATCTACTAAAGTATTAGGCGGGGCCCTATTGTTTGTCAAGCAGAAACTTAAGTATTAATTTAGCCCCCTGGTCGCGGCTCCGGCGCCTTGCGCCTGTGCGCCGCCTTCCGGTACGCTGAATAATTCTTTTACGGGTAAAGGAGCCGCAGGGTCCTCACCGAATGGCCGAAGAAAAGCTTCCCACACGGGCACAGGATTTTTCCGAGTGGTACAACCAACTGGTCTTGAAAGCGCAGCTGGCAGACTACGCGCCGGTGCGTGGCTGCATGATTGTGCGCCCGTACGGTTGGGCGCTCTGGGAAAATATTCAAAGCGCGCTGGACCGCCGCTTCAAGGCGACGGGCCATCAGAACGTCGCGTTCCCTCTGCTCATTCCAAAGAGCTTCATTGAAAAAGAAAAGCACCACGTCGAAGGATTTTCGCCGGAGCTTGCGGTAGTCACGATCGGCGGCGGCGAAGAATTGGCCGAGCCGCTGATTTTGCGGCCCACTTCGGAAACGATCATCGGCCACATGTGGTCGAAGTGGATTCAGTCCTACCGCGATTTGCCGGTGCTGATGAACCAGTGGAATTCCGTGGTGCGCTGGGAACTGCGGACGAAGCTCTTCCTGCGCACTCTGGAATTTTATTGGCAGGAAGGCCACACCGCACACGCCACGCAGCAGGAAGCCGAAGACGAAACGCGCCAGATGCTGGACACCTATACAGACTTCGCGGTGAACGACGCCGCGATTCCGGTCATCCCCGGCAAAAAGTCGGACGCCGAAAAATTCGCCGGCGCAGACATTACCTATTCCATCGAAGCCATGATGGGCGACGGCAAAGCGCTGCAATCGGGCACCTCACATTTTCTCGGGCAAAATTTCGCCCAAGCCTTCGAAGTGAAATACCTCGACCAGACCGGCGTGCAGCAGCATTGCTGGACAACGTCGTGGGGACTTTCCACGCGCTTTATCGGCGCCATCATCATGGTGCACGGCGACGATCAAGGCCTCGTGCTGCCTCCCAAGCTGGCGCCCTACCAGGTCGTCATCGTGCCTATCTTTAAGAACGACGAAGAGAAGGCCAGCGTCCTCACCGTTGCGAAAGAGATCAAAGCGCAACTCGTAAAAGCGAATCTCCGCGTGACGCTCGACGAGCGCGACGGCCAAAGCCCCGGCTGGAAGTTCAACGATTGGGAAATGCGCGGCGTGCCTCTCCGCATCGAACTTGGACCAAAGGACGTCGCCAAGCTGTCGGCAGTGCTGGCGCGGCGCGATCGCCCCGGCAAAGAGGGCAAAGTTTTTGCCTCGCTGGCGGATCTGCCTGCAACCGTAGAAAAGCTGCTCACAGAGATTCAAGAGTCGTTGTATGCCAAGGCGTTGGCATTCCGGCGTTTTAATACACACAACGCCCAGACCTACGACGAACTAAAGAAGGCCGTCGAGAACGGCTTCGCGTTCTCCGGTTGGTGCGGCAGCGGCGATTGTGAAGGCAAAATCAAGGAAGACACGCGCGCAACCATGCGCTGCATTCCGCTCGACCAGGAAGCGGTGCTCGGGCCAGGCAGCGGCGCAGCTTCCGGTAAGTGCGTCTACTGCGGCCAGCCGGCAAAGAACCGCGCCATTTTTGCCCGGGCTTACTAGGTTTCAATTCGCGGTTATTGTGTGGGCAACGCATGGCGCAAAGTTTGCCATTTGAAGAACCATTCTGGTCCGGCAAGCACCCTCTGACGGACGATCCCGAGGAACACTATCCGTTGCCATTCGGGGAAGCGGCGCTGGAGGATTTCTTCGGTTATCAGCTGGAGGGATTAATAGATCCTTCGCCGCTGCAACCCGAATCCATCCCCTTATCACCTACAAGCCGAAAAAGCCTTGGTGGAAGCGTGGTGTGAACTAGTCACAACCGGACTTCGAGGAAATGCTGGCCCTAGTAGCAGCGACGAAACAGCTGTCCCTCGGCGTTATCGACACCGCTTTTCTCGGGTGCTAACCTGCGAAGGTGGAGAGGTACCCGTGGGCTTGCAATCAGCTAATCCGAGAAATCGAAAAAATGAACGTGGCGCCGGAAAATTCAAGGCAATCCTCGTTACGGCGATACTCGTTTTCCTCGTGTTTGCCGCTGTCAAAATGGTGCCTCCTTATGTATCCGAGTATCAACTCTCCGACAAGATGCAGGAGACCGCGCGGTACGCGAGCGTGACCCGTATCAACCCCGACCAGATCAAGGACACCATCTTCAAAGAGATGCAGGACTTGGATATCCCCGCCACCAGGGAAGACCTCGTAGTTAAGGCCGAATCGGGAAAGGTTTCAATCAGTCTGGACTACAGGGTGCCGATTGACCTGATCGTATACAAATTTGACCTGCACTTCACTCCGTCCAGCCACAACAAGGACATTATTTAGTCGCGGCAGTTGCAGCGGGCGAACACGCCGCTTTCCAGACGAGCTTAGATAAGAGACAATAAAACTTCAGCCCGATGGAGAGAGCTTGCGTATCCGCGTCCAAAAAGGATTCTGGACATCCACGTTCGGTCTGACCCTGCTTGGAATTGTCTTCTTCGTAGTCTTCATCTGTACCTCGGTCTTCGCCTGGTATTACGTCAAATACTCGCGAATGATTGACGCCCGGTTGTCCGGCAACGTCCTGCAAAACACCACCCAGATTTTTTCCGCGCCGGAGCAGATCTCAACTGGCCAGATCTGGGGGCCGGAGGACTTGGCGCAATATCTTCAGCGCGTAGGTTACCGCCCAACGGCCGATGACAACTCGCTCGGCCAGTACACCGTCCAGGGGAATACCGTTGATGTTCGCCCGTCGAAGCGGTCCTATTTTTCCGGGAACAACGCGATTGCCGTGCAGTTTGCGGGCAAGACCATCAAGTCTATCCGTCCGTTGAACGGCGGAGCCGAACTCGGAGCGGCCGATATCGAGCCGGAACTAATTACCAATCTCTTTGACAGCGCGCGCGAAAAACGCCGGGCCGTACGCTACGAAGATTTGCCGCCGACGCTGGTCAACGCAATCCTGTCGGCGGAAGACAAACGGTTCTTCGAGCATCCTGGCTTCGACTTTATTCGAATCTTCGGCGCTGCATGGAATGACCTGCGCCACGGAACGCACTTGCAGGGCGCGAGCACCATCACCATGCAAGTCGCGCGAACGTTTTTCCTCTCAACCGATCGCAATTGGCGGCGAAAGATCGCCGAAGCGATGTTGTCGTTCGAACTGGAGCAGCGCTTCAACAAGAAACAGATTTTCGAGATGTATGCGAATGAAGTCTACCTCGGCAATCGCGGAAGCTTTGGCATTCGCGGTTTTGCTCAGGCCAGCGTTGCGTATTTCGGCAAAGACTTGCGCCAACTGAGCTTGGGCGAGTGCGCGTTCCTGGCCGGCATTATTCGAGCCCCGAATTACTACTCCTCGGCTGACCGTCATCCCGAGCGCGGAGTGCAGGCGCGAGATCGTGTTCTCCCCCAGATGCTGGATAACAAACACATCACCGAAGCGGATGTGGCGGATGCGAAGCGCGCGCCATTGAAGATTATACGGACGTCCGTTTCCGGCAGCGAAGCTCCTTATTTCGTGGACATGGTGAAGGATCACCTGCTCGACAAATATTCGGAGAACGAACTACTCAGCGAGAACTTCCGGGTGTACACCTCGATTGATCCGGCTTTGCAGCGGGCGGCCGTGGCGGCGCTGGAAGCCGGCGCCAAGAACGTGGACGTCCTGCTCGCGAAGCGCTACGAGAAGTGGAAGCGTGAAGCCAAGAAAAAGGGCAGCGACGAACCGGTTCCGCAGGTGCAGGCCGCAATGGTCGTGCTCGATCCCCACACCGGAGAGATCAAGGCGCTGATTGGCGGAAGAGACTACGGCACCAGCCAGCTGAATCATGCCATCGCCCACCGGCAGCCGGGTTCCGTGTTCAAGCCGTTTGTTTACTCGGCGGCTTTCACGAATGCCGTGGACGGTGTTCAGCCAATTATCACGCCGGTGACGACGGTGGACGACGAGCCGACGACGTTTGAATTTGAAGGCCAGGAATACACGCCGAACAACTATGGCGAAAGGTTTATGGGCCGCGTGACGGTTCGCGATGCGCTCACGAATTCGCTCAACGTGGCGACAGTAAAAGTCGCCGAGTTGATCGGCTATGGCCGCGTCGTACAGATTGCGCGGCAGATGGGTCTGGGAAATAACATTCGCGCCACGCCGGCGGTAGCGCTCGGGGCGTATGAGATGACGCCGGTCGATGTGGCAGCGGGATACACCGCGTTTGGCCAGGGTGGTGTAAGGGCCGAGCCGGAATTTTTGCGCGAAGTGGTAAGCGCGAACGGCACCATGCTCGAAAAAGTTACGCCTCAAACGCACACCGTGCTCGATCCCCGCGTCGCCTATCTTGTCACCAGCGTCATGAAAGACGTTTTGAACCGCGGCACCGGCGCTTCGGTGCGCGCACGCGGATTCACGTTGCCTGCGGCCGGCAAAACGGGAACTTCGCGTGACGGCTGGTTTGCGGGATTCACATCGAATCTGGTGTGCGTCGTTTGGATCGGCTTTGACGATAACCGGGACTTGGGCTTGCCGGGCGGTACCGCGGCGGCGCCGATCTGGGCGGATTTCATGGTGAAAGCGACCGCGTTGCCCGGCTACCGGAACGTGAAGGACTTCGATCCGCCTGAAGGCGTGCAGACAACCGTCATCGACCCGGAGTCGCTGGAGTTGGCGACGCCGAATTGCCCCACGACGAAGGATGAGGTTTTTGTAGCGGGCTCGGCCCCGACGCAATACTGCGAATTGCACGGTGGAGGGCAGGGAATCATCTCTTCCACTGGATCGTTCCTCTCGCATATTTTTGGTGGTGGCGGAGATAAGAAAGACGGAGAGCCCAAGGGGGCGGGTGCCAACAAGTACGACCCCAACCGGCCTCCAAACGCGACGGGGCAGGGAAATGAGCCCGTTGCCTCCGAAGTAAAGGACGAAGACAAAAAAAAGAATCCCTTGAAGAAGATTTTTGGTATCTTTGGGGGTAAGAAAAAGCCCGAGCCGGGCAAAACCGACCCAGGCCAACCAAATCCGAATCCGGCCAAACCGGACAAAGGAGACTCGCCATGAAAGTTTTGAGACTGGCGATTCCTGCAGGTCTAGTCCTCCTCCTCAGCGTCACCGCTGTTTCTTCCGGACAAACGAGCGATGAACCGAAAACGGCCATGACTTTTGTGCCGCACTCGATCCAGGCGCCTTCGCAGGAAGCGACGCCCGGAACGCCCGTGGGTTCCCGTCAGCTTTCGGGAGAAGAGATGGCCGATCTCATGATGGCGCGCAAGGAATTTCGCGAAGCGGCCTTGGCGTACAAAAAGCTTACCGAGCAGGATCCGAAAAATGCCGTCGTCTACAACAAACTCGGCATTGCGCTACATAAGGAGTACGACCTGGGCGGCGCACTGCGGTCCTACGAACGTGCGGTGAAGCTGGACCCGGCCTACGCCGACGCGCAGAACAATATTGGTGTGATCTGGTACGACAAAAAGAAATTCGGCCGCGCCATCCGCGCTTATCAGAAGGCCATCAAGATGCGCGCCGATTTGGCGGTGTCTTACAGCAATTTGGGCTACGCGTACTTTGCGGACAAGAAATACGAAGAGTCCATCGGCGCGTTTCAACAAGCCTTGAAACTCGATCCGACTGTTCTTGATCATGGCGCGGGGCGCAATGGTTCTACGGTGCAGGATCGCTCCGTCGAAGATCGCGCGAAGTTTTATTTCCTGCTCGCAAAATCGTTCGCCGAATCAGGCAACTTCGAGCGCAGCCTTATCTACCTGCGGAAAGCAAAAGATGAAGGCTACAAGACCATGAACGAAGTTCAGACCGATCCGGCGTTTTCCGCGATGCTTAAATTGCCGGAGATGCAGGAAGTTCTCGCACCTCGTGCGCAGGAAGCCGCTCACTGAGCCGAAGCTGTAAGGCCGATTCAGACTATTTCGATAGAACAAACTTTCTAGAAGCTGCGGGTGTGCCCGCGGCAGTCTGATACAATTTTTTCGTGAACATCCTGCGAAAGATCCCCGGAACCGCGCTCATTCTACTCGCCGTTCTGTCTCCCAGCCTCGTCTGCGCGCAGACCCCCAACGCGGCACCGGTTCCGAGCAGCCAGGGAATTTTCCTGGTTTTTCCGTTCGAAAATTCCGGTGCAAGTCCACGGCTTGATTGGCTCGGCGAAGGATTGGAAGAGCTGACCATTCAGCGCCTTTCCGCCGCCGGGCAGCAGGTTTATTCACACGCAGGACGCACTGCGGAACTCGATCGCTACGGGTTGCCGTCGAGCGCGAGATTGAGCCACGCGACGATGCTGCGCATTGGCGCCGAACTCGACGTTGACTTTGTGGTGTTCGGAAAGTTTCATACCGACGGAAATTCGTTGACGCTTCAGGCGCGCGTCCTGCGCGTCAATCCAGCCGGATTGCAGCCTGTGGTGCAGGAAACGGGAAAGCTCGATTCGTTGATGGATCTCCACACGAAAATAACGTGGAAACTTTTGGCGGGCAACGAACGGTCCTTCCCCTTGAACTTGGCGGACTTTTCGAAACTCCAGCGGCCCCTGCGCCTCGATGCCTTCGAACACTACATTCGCGGGTTGCTCGCCAACGAAGACGACGCCAGGACGCGTGAACTGCGCGAAGCGGCACGCCTCGAGCCGGATTGGCCCGACCCTGCGTTTGCGCTCGGACAGGTCTATTACGGGCGACGCGACTGCGCCTCTGCACTGCAATGGCTCAGCCGCGTGCCCAGGACGAGTTTGCGTTTTACGGAAGCGGTTTTCGCGACCGGTGTCTGCCGCCTGTGGACGGACGAGCCTGACAAAGCGGAGATGATTTTTGTTTCGCTGCAGGACGCTTTAAAAGACAATCTTGTTTCCGGCGCGGACCTGCCGGAAATTCTGAACAATCTGGGTCTTGCGCGCGCGAGGGCAGGAAAACCCGCGGAAGGAATTGCGGCGCTCCGGCGCGCGGCGGAACTCGATCCGGAAGAGGACGACTATCCGGTGAACCTTGGTTTGTTGTATTTGCGCGCAAACGAATTTGCAAAAGCCGCGGACGAGTTTCGTGATGCGACCGAACGGGAACCTGAGACTGCGGAAGACCGTTCACTTTTGATTTACGCGCTGGAGAAAGCAGGGAAGAAAGAAGAAGCCGATGAAGAAAAGGACGCCGCAAATGAAGCGGTCGGCCCCGGCGGATTTCCGGCGGTAAAACCGGATGCTTTGGCGAAAATGGAACGGATCAAAACGGAGTTGGACACTTCGTCGTTGCAACTGGAGAATTTGTCGCAGCAAGCGGTGGCTTCGGCCGCCGCAAATGCATCGGCCGGTTCCGTAGCAGGATTGGTCAGGCGGGGGCGTCAGGAACTTTCCGCCGGCCGGCTTGATACGGCGGAAGCGGCATTTCGCGCGGCGCTTGCGCTGGATTCGGGAGATGCGTCGGCGCATCGCGGCATGGCGGACGTTGCGCGGCGGCGAAATAAACAGGATGATGCGGTGAAGGAATTGCAGGCGGCTCTGGCGCGGCGAGATTCTGCGGTCGACCACGTGTCGCTTGCACGAATTTATCTCGAACAAAAGAAAAACGCTCTGGCGCGAACGGAATTGGAGCGTGCCCTGAAGCTGGCGCCAAATTATGCCGAAGCGAAACAATTGCTGGAGCACTTGAAGGCCGCAAAACCGGGCGGAGGCTAAACGTGAAATTTGCTGTTGGGCAGCCACGATGGGCCAAGCGACTTGTCGCTGTGTTGCCCGTATTGGTTGCGGCTCTTGCTGGAGTGCTTGCCGGGGCGCTTGCCGGGGTGCTTGCATTGTGCTTTGGACTGACAAGCGCTGCCGCTCAGGATAAACACGCTGCTCCGCTCGTTCTCGAGCTGCAAATCAACGGCGAAATCGAGCCGGTGCTCGCGACCTACGTCGAAGAAGGCTTGGCGGACGCAGCGCGGCGGCAAGCGTCGCTGGTACTAATTACGATGGATACGCCCGGCGGCCTGAGCGATTCCACGCAAAAAATCGTGCAGCACATTCTGGATTCGCCGGTGCCGGTCGCGGTCTACGTTGCGCCGAAAGGCGCTCGCGGCGCATCGGCGGGATTTTTCATCCTGCTGAGCGCGGATGTCGCGGCGATGGCACCTGCGACTCGTACCGGCGCGGCTTCGCCGATTTTGGCCGTCGGTGGATTCGCGATTGGCATGGACGAAACGTTGCGCCGCAAAATCATGAACGATGCGCAGGCGTTTCTGAGAAGTTTCTCGGAAAAGCGCGGGCGAAATCCCTCACTCGCCGAAACTGCGGTGACGGATGCGAAAGCATTTACGGCGCAAGAAGCGTTGGAAGGCAAGCTGATCGACCTGGAAGCGGACTCCACCGACGAACTGCTTCAGAAATTAAATGGCAGAGAAGTCACGCGCTTTGACGGCGCAAGGTTGAAATTGGAATTGACCAACGCCGTGCGGCAACCGTTTTCGTTGTCGCTGCGCCAGAGTTTTCTAGCCCGAATCGTCGAGCCTGATGTGTTTTTCCTTTTGCTCATTGTCGGCGCGCTCGGACTCTACACCGAGTTTACGCATCCCGGGATGGTGGCCCCGGGAGTTGTCGGCGCAATCTGCATGGTACTCGCCCTATACGCGATGCATTTGTTGCCGGTGAATTTAGCGGGGATTGTTCTGATTGTGGTGGCCATCGCGCTGTTCGTTCTCGAAGCAAAATACACGAGTCATGGCGTTTTGTTGGCCGGCGGAATTATAGCCATGATGCTCGGCGCTCTGTTTCTGGTGCGTTCGCCGCTGACCGGACGTGGCGTCAGTCCCCTCGTGGCGTTGGCGGTGACGATTCCTTTCGCCGGAATCTCGGTGTTTTTGATGCGCTCTGTTTTGCGTTCGCGAAAATGGAAACCGGCAACGGGACCCGAAGAGATGATTGGTGAATTGGGAACGGTGATAAAACCCGTCGTGGCAGGCGAAGGGGGTATGATTCGGTGGCGTGGAGAGTTGTGGCGCGCTTTCTCTCCTCTGGAAATCGGTGAAGGGAAATCCGTGCGCGTCGTGAGGGTGGAAGGATTGCGCGTGGAAGTTGCGCCGGTCGAGACGCGAAAATAGTTTATGGGACTTGGGGGAGGAAATATGGAGAACTGGTTGCCGGTTTTGATCGTTGTCGGGATTGTGCTGCTGTGGTTTGCAAAATCCTTCAACGTCATTAAGGAATGGGAGCGTGGCGCGGTGCTCCGCTTGGGACGCATGTTGCCGGACGCAAAGGGCGCGGGGCTGCGAATTATTCTTTGGCCGATCGAAACGCTTTACCGCATCCCGCTACGCATCGTCACGCTGGACGTGCCGCCGCAAGACATCATCACGAAAGATAACGTATCGGTGAAAGTGAACGCGGTTTGCTATTTCAAAGTCGTGGATGCGAATCGCGCGTTGCGTGAAATTGAAAATTATTTGTACGCGACGTCGCAACTCGCGCAGACCACTTTGCGCAGCGTTGTCGGTCAGTTTCAACTCGACGAAATTCTTTCCGAACGTGACCGCGTGAACGAAAAACTTCAGCTGATTCTCGACCAGGATACGGAAGCTTGGGGAATCAAAGTGACCAAGGTCGAGGTGAAGCAGGTGGACATTCCCGAGCAAATGCAGCGCGCGATCGCGCGGCAGGCGGAAGCGGAGCGGGAACGCCGCGCGAAGGTAATTCATGCGGCCGGCGAGTTCGAGGCAGCGCAAAAGCTTGCGGACGCTGCGAAAGTCCTGGAGACCCAGCCGTCGGCGATTCAACTGCGTTACCTGCAGACGTTAACTGAAATAGGTGTCGAGAAGAACACAACGATTGTGTTTCCGTTGCCTGTGGATATCATTAGTAGCTGGGTGAATGCGTTAGGGAGCAAACCGAAATAGGCATGGCGGCTGGGGGAAGAAGAGCTTCGGTGGGCGATCGCGTGCTGGAAGGCCGGCACGTGATTGGGCTGTTTTTCCTGATGCTGCTTTTTTCCGGCGTATTTTTCACGCTGGGTTACGTGATGGGCCGCAAGGAGTTCGAGGGCCAGGTGCGCGCGGAGGGATCGTTCAAGCCGTCGGACATGGTCGTGAAGGCGAAGCCTGAAGTTGAATCCCGCCGCGCAAAAGAAACTCCTCAAGTTGAGCCTGCAACGGATCCCGTTACTCCGCCGAGTTCGGATTGGGAGTTTTATCATGCGGGCGAAAGCAAAGCGACCGACGAGCATTTGAAACCTGCGCCCGTGAACACGGCTCCGGCGCGAAGTGCGGCATCGGCGAAAAAGTTGAATGCAAATGCAAAGCCGCTTGCCACTACCGGGTCGAAATCCGTTGTTGCTGCGCCGCAAACTCCGCACGGATCGTTTACGGTGCAGGTTGCCGCGCTGACCAAGCAGGCCGACGCGCTAAATGTTGCGTCAACGCTGATCAAAAGGAATTTCCCCGCGTACGTTGTGCCGCCGCAAGGCGACAAGTATTACCGCGTGCAGCTGGGCCCTTACCCAACTCAAAAAGCCGCCGATGCAGCACGGAAGAGCATCGAATCCGCCGGCTTTAAGGCCATCGTGAAGCGCGGATGACGCCGCGCGGGTGGTTCGCGTTTCTCGATTCACAATCAGGCAAGGAAATGCCGGCCCCGGCGCGTTTTTTCTTCGCGGTGCTGACCGGCGCAGGATTATCTCTCTCCTTCATCGGCTTGAATCTGCAAATTTATTCGTGGCTCAGCGTCGCGCTGCTTTTGATGCTGGTCATGAAGGCGAAGCCGGGCGCGGCGTTCGGCTGCGGATTTATTCATGCAATCGCGTTTGTGCTGACTTCGGTGCCGTGGATCGCGACGGTGTTGAGCGTACACGGCGGGCTTTCGCCTGCGGGCGGCTGGGGAGTGTTGCTCTTGATTGCGGCCGCGTGGGGCATTTTGCTGGGCTCGTTTGCGTGGTGCGTGAATCGAATTGCAAAACGTAACGCAAAGGTGGCCTGCATTGCCGCGCCGTTCTTGTGGGTGATGTTTGAATTTATTCGCGCCCATTTGCCGGAGATCAGTTTTCCGTGGAATTTGCTCGGCTATCCCGCCGGAACGAATTTGGCGATGGTGCAACTTACGACGGTGACGGGAATTTATGGACTTTCGTTTGTTGTCGCTGCGTTCAATTCATTGATCGCGTGGGCGGATGTCGCGAAGTCGACAGCTTTTGCGAAGAGACTCGGAATTATTGCTGGTACGGCGGCACTGATCTTGCTGGTGATGTTCGGCGGCGAAAAGTTGCTGCCGAAAGCCATAACGAATCATTCGGCGCGCGCGGTGCAGCCGAATTTCCCAGAAGTCGAATCTTATGGACAAGACTGGTTCGGCACGCATCGCGAAGATTTGGCGGAGCTAGAAGCGCTCAGCCTGGAGGATACCGCCAAGCATCCTGATTTAGTTATCTGGCCCGAAGCGCCGGCGCCGTTTTCCTGGCAGGACGCCCAGTTTGGAAGAGTCGCTTCGCGGATTGCCATCGAAGGGCGGCGGCCATTTCTAGCAGGAACGATCGAATGGAAGCCGGAGACGCTGCCTTCGGGTGCGCATGTCCAGGCGCCGTACAACAGCGCGGTAATGGTAGATGGAAATGGGCGGCGAATTTTTGCGTATGACAAAATGCATCTCGTGCCGTTTGGCGAGTACGAACCGTTTCCGCTGATTCATCGCGTGGTGGCGAGCGTGTCGAGCGAAGTCGGCGGATTCCGGAAGGGAACGAAGCGCGTTGTGGGAACTCTGCCGAATGGATTCAAGTTTGGCACTTACATTTGTTATGAAGCGATTTATCCCGGTGAGATCCGCGAGTTTGTGAACGGCGGCGCGAATTTGCTGATCAATATTTCCAACGATGGGTGGTTTGGAAAATCGGCGGCCGCAGAACAGCATTTGCGCATGGCGCGCGTGCGCGCGGTGGAAAACCGGCGGTGGCTAATTCGCGTGACCAACAGCGGGATTACCGCCGCAGTCGATCCGTATGGGCGGACGTTTACTTCGATTCCACGCGATGTGCGCGGCGCGGCGGATTTGCCGTACGACTTCCGGACGGACTTGACCTTGTACACGCGGATGGGCGATTGGTTCGCTTGGTTGTGCGTGATTGTTTCGGTTATTCTGGTGGGGAAGACATTCATCAAGTGACAGCGAATCTCAGCTGCAAAGAGTGACGAGAAATGATTCTGGAAGATCTGCAATACCGATACGAAGGACTGAAGCAGCGCATCACGCTTGTGCGGAGCTATCTTTGACGCCGCGCATTTCCGCGAAGAACTGAAAACCCTCGAAGAGAAAATCGCGCAACCCGGCTTCTGGGATGACCAGGAGAGAGCGCAGGGCGTTCTTCGCGAACGGAAGCGCGCGGAAGATCAAGTGAACGCGGACGCGAAGCTGACTTCGATTAGCGGCGACATCGAGACATACATCGATCTGGCCACGCAGGAAACGAATGCGGCGCAGCGCGAAGAGCTGATACGGGATCTCGACCGGGAATTGACCGCAGCGGAAACATACGTTTCCGAGCAGGAGACGCGGACATTGCTCTCCGGCGAGAGCGATCACTTGAATGCGATCATGACGATCAAGCCCGGCGCGGGCGGCACGGAGTCGCAGGATTGGGCTTCGATTTTGCTGCGCATGTATTTGCGCTGGGCGGAGCGCCGGAAATTCAATGCCGTGGTGCTCGACGAAACGCCGGGCGAAGAAGCGGGAATCAAGAACGCGACGATTCAGTTCACCGGAGAAAATGCGTACGGACTATTGTCCGGCGAAACGGGCGTGCACCGGCTGGTGCGCATTTCTCCGTTCGATCAGGCGGCGCGGCGACATACGTCGTTTGCCAGTGTCTTTGTAATTCCGGAGGTGGACGACAAAATCGAGATCAACATTAAGCCAGACGAATTGAAACTGGATACGTATCGGGCCGGTGGCAAGGGCGGACAGAACGTCAACAAAGTCGAAACGGCGGTGCGCATTACGCATCTGCCGTCGGGGATTGTTGTCGCGTGCCAAGTGGAGCGCAGCCAGCACAAGAATCGCGAACTCGCGATGAAGATGCTGCGTTCAAAGCTTTACGACGCGGAAATACAGAAGCGTCGCGACGAGACCGACAAGCTCGATGAAACGAAGCTGGAAATTTCGTTTGGCAGCCAGATTCGCTCGTACGTAATGCAGCCCTATCGTTTAATTAAAGATCATCGGACGAAATTTGAAGTTGGCGACGTGGATCGCGTGCTCGACGGCGATCTCGATCCCTTTATTCGCTCCTACCTGATGGCGAAGAAGACAAAGGGCCGGCTCACGGTCGAGCCGGACGAAGACGCGGCGTAGCCGCTGACATTTCCAATAAAGTGAAATTTGCGTGTCTACGGGAAGAACGATCCGTTGCGTTCGTGGCCGATTTCGGCAAAGGAACTGGTGGAAGTCGCCAGGGGATCCGAAACAAGGGTGTAATCCCCCACTGCGGCGCTAAACTCCATCTGCGCGGTGTTGCGGACGAATTCGCCCGCGAAGCCGCCGAACACCGGGTCGGTGTTCTCGATATTCAGCCTCTCGTCCGCTCCACTCCAAAGCACCTTGAACGACACCGTTCCTGGCGTGGGCGGCGGATTGTCGAAGAACAATGCGTTCGGAATATTTCCGTAATCGAGGATCGCCACATTGGACGCTTGGAGGGATGCGCTTCCTTTTCCGAGGTGCACGTCGACGCCAGCAACTGGAATCTCGACGGTCCAGAACAGCCCGACGGGAGGAAATGTAGTTGGATTGAGGTCATGAATCTGATCGCCCGAACTGGGCGAAAAGACATCTACTCAAACAAAAGCAAAAGCGCCCGGGTGAACTTTCCCGTCCGTGCCACGGAACACGCCCTGCATGAATCTCATGTCCGAATTCGTGAACGGCAAACGTAGCACCTCGCCGGTTTTGGTATTGGTTTGCGTCACCATGCCGCTGACGTACGCGAGGCCGACCTTGGCATCAAGATTTGTGATCGTAGCGGGTTCTGCATCGATAGGATCGAACGCCGCCGGACCAAACACGTGGTAAGCTCCGCCGAGCGCGGGCGTGCCACCCGGGATCGGAACCGGAGCAAATGACGCCGCTTCCACTTGGCTCGGGGTCCATAACTTGGAGCCAACAGTGGCCGCAAGTGCGCTTGTCGCGGCCGTACGTGCGAACTGGCGTCGAGAGATAGGGGCCGGGAGCCGGCGCGCAGGAATGTCATGGTGATTGAGATCCGGTACGTTCGTTAAGCTGCTAGGCTTCCAACCTGGAAGGGCGCGTAGATTCATGGTATTTCTCCTTTCTGAATGCCACCGAAGGAAAAATTGTCCGGGGTACCTGGAGAGAGGGTAACTGGCGCGCATGGTACATTCGCGCAACGCTGCCAGCAACACCTAATTTTTCGTGTCCATACCAAGGCTCGGAAGGAATCGTTTTGGTGCGACCGCCGCTCCGCTGATCGCTGCGGTTGAGGTAGTGCTTGATCGTCGCCGACGGTCCGCAGAAGAGTTTGGCCATCAGGTTGGCCTTCCTAACGGGCACACCCCGATGTTTTCTGCAAAGAGTACGCAAAGTATAGAAAATAAGGCGATTAGCCTCTATTTGCAAAAGAGCGCGAAAGAGTGCGCAATTGATTGAAAATGATAGGCTTCGATTGCCGCCGTTCGGCACGGGGTGAGCGGAAGCGCGGAGGACGTCGACCACCTCGCACAGGGGCATCACGAGCCTACAAATCGGTTCCGGACGGAGGGTCGACTTCCTGGTCGCCTAACTCGACAACTGGATCGGAGAGGTCGCTTCTCCTGTTTTGGGATAGCGCAAAACCTTTGGTCGCCATTCCCGCCACTTTGTCGGCGGTGAGGGCGCAGGTTTTGATTTGCGAAACCGCGCCGGGATCGGGCGTGCCCAGATGGGGATGTTGTCGAGGAATTGAATAGAGACGCAACCTGGTCAATCGTTGAGACAAGACCGCGCTTCAGAGATGGTACAAGAAGTCAGCGATGGCGCCGCAATCGAAGAGAGGTTCCTTTACTTCGTAGCGCGGCACGCAAACACCGCGCACAAGAAAATGCAGCGCTACTTCGGTCGGAATGACAAGCTATTGGTGAGTGTGTCGAGTACAGCAGGAATGGCTGCGTTACCTGCGATCCGGTTTTTCCGGGAGGGCGAAGGCGTAGAGGGTGTCGTAGATGGGGATCATGAGGTATTGGCGGCCGTCGAGCATATAGGTCATGGGTGAGGCGAGGAGAGGGCCGCCCACGTTGAGGTGCCAGAGAGTCTTGCCGGTGGCGGGATCGAGGGCGAGGAGATTGTGGGATGTATCGGTGGTGAAAAGAAGGTGGCCGGCAGTGGTGAGGATTCCGGAGATGCTTTCGTCTTCGCCGATTTCGTGATTCCAGACGACTTTTCCGGTTTTGTAATCGAGTGCGCGGATCGTGGAGTTGGCCCAGAGGATTCGGTCACGGCCGCCCCAGCCTTCGGGCTTGGTTTTGTCCACCGTGTTGTAGTAGACGCTGAATATGCGGCGCGCGTTTACGTAGAACAAATTTGTTTGTGGATCGAAGCTGGGCGCCATCCAATTGGTGGAACCGTCGGAACCGGGCTCGACCAGCGTCCCATCGGGAGCGGGCGTTGCGCTGGGCTTGGCGATGGGACGGCCTTTTGCGTCGATGCCATCGGCCCACGTCTGATCGATGAATGGTGCAGTGGCGAGATGCTCGCCGTTGGTGCGATCAAGGAGGAAATAAAAACCGTTGCGGCTGGCCTGCGCGAGGAGTTTGCGCGGCTTGCCTTTGAATTCGGCGTCGAAGAGAACGGGAGTTTGCACGGCGTCCCAATCGTGAACGTCGTGTGGCGACGGCTGAAAATGCCAGACGAGTTTGCCGGTGTCTGGATCGAGCGCGACGATGGCGCAGGTGTAAAGATTGTCGCCGGGACGGCCTTCGCCCGCGAGAACAGGATTGGGATTTCCGGTGCCCCAGTAGAGAAGGTTCAGATTGGGATCGTAGGTGCCGGTCATCCAAGTCATGCCGCCGCCGTGGGTGATGGCGTCGGAATCTTTGGGCCAAGTTTCGGCGCCGGGTTCGCCGAGCTTGGGTTCGGTGAACCACTTCCATTGTTCTGCGCCCGTTTCCGGATCGATAGCGACGAGAAAGCCGGGAATGTCGGTGACGTCGCCAGAGACGCCGGCGATGATGTGATTCTTTACGACGAGCGGCGCCATGGTGGCGAAGTAGCCAAGTTTTTCGTCGGCGAGGACGATGTCCCAACGAACGGTGCCGTCTTTCGCGTTCAAGCAAATCAAATGTGCATCGGGCGATTCGACGTAGAGCCAATCCTTGTACATGGCGACACCGCGGTGGCCGATGTGATCACCTTCGGATTTGCGCTGGTAGTGCCAAATCTGGCGGCCGAATTTTGCGTCGATGGCCCAAACGTGGTCGGGCGAAGTGAAATACATGATGCCGTTGACGACGAGTGGCGTGGATTTGAGGGTGTGGGTTGGCGTACGAAAAATCCAGGCGAGGGTGAGAGAGTTGACGTTGGCGGCGTTGATTTGATCGAGCGTGCTGTAACGGCGGCCGGAATAGTCGCCGTTGTAAGTGGGCCAGGTATCGGGAGATGGCTTCAGTAGTTGTGCGGGGTCGAGGCCTTGCGCGGAAGCGAGCGAGGAGCCGACGAGCGAAAAAGAAAACAATGTAATCGCGTACAGAGCGTTGAGAATTGCGGACCGAGAATTCATTCTGGCTCCCATTTATTCTGGCTCTTTCGAACTGGGTCAGTTTGAATTTTTGGCCCGCTGTGTCGCGATCCAAAAAAATTCAAACTGGCCCTCTGGTCGTTATTTCAGCGTGCTGATGTACGCGTAAAGATTGTGCATGTCGTCTTGCGTGAGTTTCGGCAGCAGTTCGCGATGCGCGGTGGACGGATCGTTTAGTTCGATCTTGACAGCGTCGCGTGCGAAGGCTCGATTCCAGCCTGTTTTATCACCGACGCGGATGGAAACGACGAAATCGTCGATGTGAGAAACGACGCCGGAGATTTTTTCGCCGCTCGCCAGGGTGATCGTCGCGGTGGGCGGCTTGAAATCGGGATAGAGCATGTGCGCTTCGAGTTCGATGGAGGAATATTTTTTGGCGACGCCCGCGAGATCGCCGTCGGGCGAGTGACAATTCTTGCATCCGCCCGCGCCTGCAAAGAAAGCTTTGCCTTTTTCGAGATTGCCCGTGAGAAGTTTTTCGACGGGATATTGCGCGGGTACGCCGGAGGATTGCAGCGCTTCTTTGGCGCGCGCGTGGAGGTATGCAGCGATGTCCGCGATTTGCTCATCGGTGGCCGGCATCGGCGGCATGCCTTTATCCGGGCGGCCGTTTTTAACGACTTCACCGATGAGGTTGCCGTTGACGTCGTGGGCGAGAATGGCGGAGCGGACGAGGTCCGGGCCGCGGGCGCCAGTGGCGTCCGGGCCATGGCAGAAACCGCAGGACTGCGCGAACTGTTTCTTTCCTCGTTCGGCTGCGGCGCCCGCTTGCTGCTTGGCGTCGGGCTGCTGAGAATCGGCGCTCGAACCGAGCAGGCCGGCTACAGATAGTGCAAAGGCTGCGGCGGCTGCAAACCTGGCTCGTCGAACGAATCTGGACAACTCTGGAGACTCCGGCATGATTACCCCTTAGCGGAAACTGCCCGGCGCATTGTAACCGCGTCCAAGTTGGATGGAAAGATTGTTTCCGACGGGTACGTTCGAAAAGGAACCGTGCCATTCGGCCTCGATTTTCTACCGTTTAACTGCTTCCTAACCCATTTGGATTCAATGCGTTGTTTCAGTTCGCCGAGGATGGTACTTTATTGAGGTGAGTTAGTGTGCTTCCAGCACGCTCTCCGCGACATACGCAAGTCCCAAATCAAGCGTTGTCTAAATCGAACTGTGCACGGGCATAGCCCAAAGAACCAGTCTGTCTATGACGGCTAACCCCAGAGGAGCGTTCGTTTTGAGTCAAGGAAAGAACTTTCTATTCACGTCCGAGTCGGTCACCGAAGGACATCCAGACAAAATTGCCGATCAGATTTCCGACGCGGTACTCGATGAAGTCATGAGGCAGGACCCGAGAGGCCGCGTCGCGTGCGAAACGCTCGTGACCACGGGCCTTGCGGTGGTGGCCGGAGAAATTACGACGACGGCGCACATTGACTACGATCAACTCGTGCGCGATACGATTCGCGGAGTCGGCTACGACCGCGCGAAGTATGGATACGACGGCGAAACTTGCGCGGTCATGTGCACCGTGAAGCGGCAGTCGCCGGATATCGCCATGGGTGTGGACACCGGCGGCGCGGGCGACCAGGGTTTGATGTTTGGCTTTGCTTGCGATGAAACCGAAGAATTGATGCCCCTCCCGATTCAGTTGGCCCACCGTTTGACGCAAAACCTCGCCGAAGTTCGTAAAACCGGAAATGTCGATTTCTTGAGGCCTGATGGCAAGTCGCAGGTCACGATCGAATACCGCAACGGGCGGCCTGCGCGCGTGGATGCCGTGGTGGTTTCGACGCAGCACAGCGACAGCGTTTCGAATGAAGATTTGCGCGCGGCGATTATGGATCTGGTGATCAAGCCGGTTGTGCCGGGCGCAATGCTGGACAAGAACACGAAGTATTACATTAACCCGACGGGACGATTTGTGATTGGCGGACCGATGGGCGACGCGGGATTGACGGGACGCAAGATTATCGTGGATACCTACGGCGGTTACAGCCGGCATGGCGGCGGCGCGTTTTCGGGTAAGGATCCGTCGAAGGTGGATCGTTCGGCGTGCTACATGGCGCGCTACATTGCGAAGAATGTGGTTGCGGCGGGACTCGCCACGAAAGCGGAAGTGCAGCTTGCTTACGCAATCGGGGTGGCAGAGCCGGTGTCCGTGATGGTGGACAGCTTCGGAACCGCGGCGATTGACGAAGAGAAGATTACGCAGCTTGTTCGCGAGAATTTCAAACTGACGCCGAAGGGAATTATCGAAGCGCTCGATTTGCGGCGTCCTGTGTACAAGCCGACGGCGGCGTATGGCCACTTTGGCCGGAGCGGGCCGGGCTTTACGTGGGAAAAGACGGATCGCGCGGAAGCGTTGCGCAAGGCGGCGGGATTGGGCGCAGCGGCGACAGCGGAAATAGGCGCGAGAGGATAAGTTTGCAGAAGATTGAAGAGGGCCCGCGGAAATTTTTCCGTCCTCTTCCCCGCGGGCCAGTTCTTCCGGCTCAGCAGTCCGCAGGACAATTCGAGTTAATTTTTTAAGGAGAAGTTTGTGACGACAGCGACTGAAGTGAAAAAAGGCGACGTAAAAGATATCGGGCTGGCTGAGGCCGGCAAGCGGAAGATTGAATGGGCGCAGCAGCAGATGCCCGTGTTGCAGCAGATTCGGAAGCGGTTCATCAAAGAGCAGCCGCTCAAGGGAATTCGCGTGTCGGCGTGCCTGCACGTGACGAGCGAGACCGCGAACTTGATGATTGCATTGCGCGATGGCGGAGCCGACATCGTGTTGTGCGCGTCGAATCCGCTTTCGACGCAGGATGAAGTGGCGGCGTCGTTGAACAAGGATTTCAATATTCCGACGTATGCGATCAAGGGCGAAGACAACGACACCTACTACACTCACTTGAGCGTGGCGCTCGATCACAAGCCGCAGATGACAATGGACGACGGCGCGGATTTGGTGACGATGCTGCTCACGAAGCGCACGGATTTGGTGAAGAATGTGATTGCCGGAACGGAAGAAACGACAACCGGCGTGATTCGTCTTCGCGCGATGGCGAAAGATGGAACGCTGAAGTACCCGGTGATTGCGGTCAATGATGCGCAGACGAAACACTTTTTTGACAATCGCTACGGCACGGGACAGAGCACGCTGGACGGCGTGATTCGCGCGACGAATTTGCTGCTTGCGGGGCTAAAGGTTGTAATCGCGGGATATGGATGGTGCGGACGCGGCGTGGCGATGCGCGCCAAGGGTTTGGGCGCGGACGTAATCGTGACCGAAATCGATCCGGTGAAGGGAATCGAAGCGGTGATGGACGGCTTCCGCGTGATGCCGATGGGCGAAGCGGCGAAGGAAGGCGACGTGTTTATCACCGTCACTGGCAACAAGAACGTGATTCGCGCAGAGCACTTCGAGCAGATGAAGTCAGGCGCGGTAATCTGTAACAGCGGCCACTTCAACGTGGAAATCGATATTCCGGCGCTGGAGCGGTTGTCGAGCGGCAAGCGGGAAGTGCGGCCGCTAGTGGATGAATTCTTGCTGAAAGATGGCCGCAAGATTTGCCTGATTGGCGAAGGCCGGCTGGTGAATTTGGCGACGGCGGAAGGCCACCCGGCCTCAGTCATGGACATGAGCTTTGCGAACCAGGCGCTTTCTGCGGAATACCTTATGCAGAATTCAAAGAATCTGAAGGCGCAGGTTTATGTTGTGCCGGAGCATCTCGATAAGGAGATCGCGCGGCTCAAATTGGAATGTATGGGACACAAGCTCGATAAACTGACGCCGGAGCAGGAGCATTATTTGGCTTCATGGCAAGAAGGCACATAAGAAAGATTTTTCAGGATTTTGGCGAATTAAGACGGCGTTCCGAAAATCGGAGCGCCGTTTTTCTTTCAACTAGTGTTTCTTGATTTCGCGATTTGTAAAGTCGAAGTACATTTTGTGGGCCGCATTGGCGACAAGTGTTGTGACGCGGAGCTTCGACGGAAGGTTCATCCCCTGTATTTCTGAATAGTCTATTTCCATCGTCACGTCGGATTTTGCGGCGTCATTGGCGTACTGGTATTCGCCCGAAAACGCGTTGATCAAGTATCCTTTCGCCGTTTTCGTGAATTGGGGTCGTATGACGGCGGTCAGCTGTGGCGATACCACGCGCAATTCGGTGATCGTGAGGTCCTCCTTCAGCGTCACGGAAACGTCGCTTTGACCGTCCTTGTACTGCACGTGGTGAAGGGCTTCACGCGTATTTACGGAGAAGCTGGCATCGCTTTTTGGGAAGATGGTCGTGAAGAGGAATGGTGTGACGGACTGCGAAAAACCGGTGAGAACCTCTTCCACGCCGGAAATCGTTTGGTTGTAGCCTTCGAGTGTCTTTGGATCGGCCGGCACGTCGTCCAGTTTGTGCGTCAGTTTGGCGGAACCTTTTTCGTCCAGGGCGAGCCAAAAGTGGATGCCGTTTAATGCCTTAATTGCAGGATGATCCGGCGGAAAATCCTGATGTAGTTCTTCCTTCAGAGTCACGCTCCAATCGGGAACGACGACGCATTGAAATTCGACGAGGCCTTGCGAAGGCAAGTTGTAATAAGCCTGATTGGTTCGCTGGAGGATCGCCTGTTGAGCGGAAGTGAGCTGGAAGCTGTTCGACGGAGCAATCGCCAGGAAAGCCGAAATCAGTAACGAATGTAACCGCGTTTCCATTTTGATTTTGCTCCGTGGCGCGGCCGGGCGCCGAATATTTCTTGCGAACGTGATTCAGGTGGAACGGGAATTACGCTCTCGAAGTGTACAATGGTCCTCTTCGCGAACGGCCGAATTCCGAGGTCGCGCGCTTTGTAAAAGGAAACACGGGAAATGTGGGATATCGCCGGACGTTGTTTGGACATCGCCAAGCTGCGCGGCGCTAGTTACGCTGACGCGCGGGTGATGCACCTGCGGCAGCGCGACCTTACAACGAAAAATGGAATAGTGGGGACTCTTGCGCAGTCGGAGTCGATTGGAATCGGTGTGCGTGTGCTGGCGAATGGGGCGTGGGGATTTGCTTCGACGGACCGGCTTACGAAAGACGGCGTGGCAGCTTGCGCGGCCGATGCAGTGAAGATTGCGAAGGCATCGGCGCTTGCAAAACGGAGCGATGTGGTGATGGCGCCGGAAGACGCGTACGTCGATAGCTGGCAGAGTCCATTTCAGAAGGACCCGTTTGAGATGCCGTTGGAAGCTCAGCTCGATTTGTTGCTTACGGCGGACAAGGAAATGCGCCGGGTAAAGGGTGTGACACTGACGGAAACGGATTTGCAATTTCGCAAGATTGATTCGTGGTTTGCATCGAGCATTGGATCGCGAATCCATCAGCGGAAAGTGATTTCGGGATGCGGGCTTGTCGCGACGTCGTACCAGGGCGATGAAATTCAGAAGCGGTCTTATCCGAATAGTTTTGGCGGACAGCACGCGCTGCGGGGATATGAGTTGGTGGAAGAAATTGACTTGGCGAAACATGCGCCGCGCATTGCGGAAGAGGCAGTAGCGTTGCACTCGGCGGCGCAATGTCCTCGCAAGACGGGAACGTTGATACTGGGCGGAAGCCAGCTTGGATTGCAGATTCACGAATCGGTCGGGCATCCGATTGAACTCGATCGGGTGCTGGGGCAGGAGGCGAATTTTGCGGGGACAAGCTTCCTTACCTTGGACAAGCTGAACAAACTGAAATATGGCACGGAGCTGGTGAATGTCGTTGCGGATGCGCGCCAGGAGCACGGGCCGGGGCTTGGGACGTTCGCGTATGACGATGAAGGCGTGCCGGCGCAATGCACGGACATCATTAAGGATGGCGAATTTCGCGGGTATCTTTCGAATCGCGAGACGGCTCATCTGGTGGGGCTCTCGCGTTCCTCGGGCACAATGCGGACCGAGAGTTGGAACCGGCTGCCGATCATCCGTATGACCAATATCAGCCTGAAGCCCGGCACGTGGCGGGAGCCTGATTTGATTGCGTACACCGACGACGGAATCTGGATGGATACGAACCGTTCCTGGTCGATTGACGACCGGCGGTATCAATTTCAGTTTTCGACAGAAATTGCCTGGGAGATTAAAGGCGGCAAGAAAGTACGGATGCTGAAGAATCCGAGCTACAGCGGAATCACGACCGAGTTCTGGAATTCCTGCGACGCGATCTGTTCGCGCGACCATTGGACGCTATGGGGAACGCCGAATTGCGGCAAAGGGCAACCAATGCAGACGATGGGTACCGGGCATGGGGCATCGCCCGCGAGATTTCGCAACGTGAATATCGGGACGGCGTTCGGAGAAAAATGAGCGCGACGGCGAAAATGCGGAAGGCTGAAGAGGGGGCGCTGTCGCCGGAAAAACGTTTGCGCGACATTGCGCAAACGGTGATTCGTTTCGGGAAGGCTGCAGGCGCGGAAGAAACGGAAGTTCATCTCGATGAAACGATGGATGCGCTGACGCGCTTTGCGAACAACGGAATTCACCAAAATGTCGCAGAGCATGGCTTGACGGTTTCCGTTCGGACTGTTTTGGATGGAAAGACAGCCCGCGTCAGCACTAACAAGCTGGATCACGATTCGCTGCGGGCGGCGGTGGAGTCTTCGCTTTCGCTGGCGGCGACTCAGCCTAAAGCGCCGCATCTGCTGCCCATGCCCGGCAAACAAAAGTATAAGAGGGTGAAGAGGTACATTCGCGCGACGGCGGAGCTTACGCCAGAGGATCGCGCGCTTGCCGTGCGCAAAGCGTGCGATCTCGCGGTGAAAGAGGGACAAGTCGCGGCAGGCATTTTCGTCAGCGGGCAAATGCAGACCGCAATTGCGAATTCGCGCGGATTGTTTGCAGCGCACCGCCAGACGCGCGCGGAATTCTCCATCACGATGCAGCAAGACCCGGCTTCAAGTTGGGCGAAGGGAAACGCCGCCGATGTGCGGGACCTGGATCTGCAGGCGTTAGCGAAACGAGCGAGCGCGAAGGCAAGACTGGCGGCCAGCGCGGTGGAGCTGGCGCCAGAGAAGTACACGGTCATCTTAGAGCCGGCAGCGGTGCTCGATCTGGTTGGATTCCTTTTCTACGATTTCGCGGCGACAGCGGTGGAGGACAAGCGCTCTTGCCTGAACGATCGCATGGGCAAACCGCTGTTAGGAAAGAACATGTCGCTCACGGATGACATCTATCATCCGGGCCAACTGGGAGCGCCGTTTGACGGAGAGGGCGTTCCGCGGCAGCGAGTTGTTCTGGTGGACAAAGGAGTGCCGCGAAATCTTGTCTACGGGCGAGCCTCTGCGCGCCGTGCGGGAAAGAAACCGACCGGCCACGGTTTTACGCTGCCGAATGAATATGGCGAGGCGCCGATGAATCTGGTCTTCGCGGGGGGCAAGGCGTCGCTCGAGGAGATGATCGCCTCGACCGAACACGGCCTGCTGGTGACGCGACTGTGGTACATCCGCGAGGTGGACCCCTACGAAAAGGTGATGACGGGGATGACACGGGATGGCCTGTTCCGGGTGGAAAAGGGCAAAGTGACTACCGCGGCGCGGAATTTCCGGTTCAACCAATCCGTGCTGGAGATGCTGCGAAATGTCGAAATGTTGAGCCCAGCGGCGCGGGCGGCGGGGGAAGAATCGTTCGAAATGGTAGTCCCGGCAATGAAAGTTAAGGGATTCCAATTTACGGAAGTGACGAAGTTTTAAAGCTCCGAATGTGCCCAAACGTCTGTTGCTAGAAATTCAATTCAGCGAATCAATTTTCTGCGTTGTACTTCCCCCTGCCCCGACCTCTATAAACGTTGCATATGGGTCAGCGCCACCCTAACTGGGGCCATCCCGACCACGATGCCTGTGGTACGGGGTTTATCGCGCGACTGGGGGGTGCGGCGCGTTATGACATCGTCCAGTACGCGCTGACGGCGCTCGAAAAACTGACGCACCGCGGCGGAGTGGACGCGGACGGGGCAAGCGGCGACGGCGCAGGACTCCTGACCGGCATACCTCATGCGTTTTTCGCTGCAAAAGCAGCAGAGCAGGGAATTGAGCTTCCGCAACAATTTGGTCTCGGCGTGGCATTTCTGCCCGCGGAAGAAGTTTCGCAGGCGCGAAGCGCGATTGAAGAAGCGGCCGAAACGGAGCGCTTGCGGCTTTTGGGTTGGCGCCAGGTACCGACGAATCCCGCGTGCCTTGGCCGGCGCGCGCTGGAGACGATGCCCGAGATTTGGCAATTTTTCGTGGCGCCGTTTCATCCCGCGCGCGGAGACGCGAAGTTCGAACCGCGCCTTTCGTTGATGCGCAAGAGGGCAGAGTCGCTGATGCCGGCGCGATGTTACGTCTGCTCGCTCTCTTCGCAGTCTGTGGTCTACAAAGGCTTGCTCACGCCGTGGCAGTTTCCCCAGTTTTACGCCGATCTTCGCGATTCTTCCTACGAGACGACGTTCGCTATTTTTCATCAGCGGTATTCGACGAACACCCAGCCGTCGTGGCATTTGGCGCAACCGTTCCGCTATGTGGCGCACAACGGCGAGATCAATACGATCGTTTCCAATCGGCGCTGGCTTCGCGCCAAGGAACGGCAGATTCGCAACGATTTGGCGGTCGGCACGTGGTTTCGTCCGCTAGAAGCGAACGTCAGCGACTCGGCGAGCTTTGACAACGGCTTTGAAGTAAAGCTGCTGCAGGGTTTTTCTCCGGAAGAGGCGATGCTGGCGATGGCGCCGCCGGCGTTTGAAAACGATCCGCTGCTTTCGCGTGACGTGCGCGCCGCGTTGTCCGCGCTTTCGCTGAACAGTGAACCGTGGGATGGCCCGGCGGCTTTGATTTTTTCCGACGGGCAAGTTGTCGGCGAGAAGTTGGACCGCAACGGCTTGCGGCCGTTGCGCTATACGGTCACGCACGATGGTCTGGTTGTGGCCGGCTCGGAAACTGGCCTCGTGGATTTTGAAGAATCGCGCATCGCGGAACGGCAACGACTGGGCCCGGGCGAAATGATCGTTGCGAATCCGGCGACCGGTACGCTTTTCCGTTGGCGCGAAATTTTGAAGCGGCTGGCGACGCAGCAGTCGCGGCGGCCTGCGCCGCAGACCCGCAGGCTCGGCATCACCGCGGCAGCATCACCGCATCCGGTGGTTGAATTGCCTAAACGCGTCGCCGCCGCTTGTGGATGGACGGAAGACCAATACAAGATTTTGTTTTCCGGGCTGGTGCACGGAAAAGAAGCCGACTGGAGCATGGGCGATGACGCTCCGCCCGCGTTCTTGTCGTCGCAACTCCGCACACTTTGGGATTACTGCAAGCAGCGCTTCGCGCAAGTAACGAATCCGCCGATTGATCCGCTGCGCGAAACACATGTGATGTCGCTCGAAATGAGTCTGCCGCAGGGAATCACGCTGACGACTCCGATTCTTACGCAAGCCGAGCTGGAGGAATTGCTCGAAGCCTCCGGGCCCGTGCATCGCGAACCATTTTCATTTCCCTCCAAACTAGGAGTCCCGGGTGCGCGCCGCGCTGTCGCTCAGTTGACTACCCCTCTGAGTGGCGGTGTGCGTCCGGGGCTCTTCCTCCTTTCCGACCGCGGAGTCGATGGGGAGCACGCGGTTGTTCCGGCGTTGCTGGCGACGGCGGCCTTTTGGAAGCGAATGGTGGAAGACGGTTATGCGGATGTGCCGCTGATCGTGGAGACGGCGCAAGCGTTCGACACGCACCACGTTGCGCTGTTGCTTTCGGCGGGCGCGGCGGCGGTGGTTCCTTATCTTTCGGAACAGTTTGCGGAAGCGCAGGAACCGGGCGGGATGGCGAAGGTGCGCACCGCGATCACGGCTGGCTTGCGCAAAGTGCTCGCGCGCATGGGCGTCTCTACGCTGGCCAGCTACCGCAACAGCTACCTGTTTGAAATTGTCGGTTTGTCTGAGCAATTGAGCGCGGACTTCTTTGAAGACGCGGCAGATTTTGCGGGACAGAAGTCGCTCGACGATCTGCTCGGCGACTATTTAAAGATGCACGAGAAGGCGTTCGCAGCGGCGGCTGAAGAAATGAGCGATGCGGGGCTTTACCGCTTCCGGAACGGCGCTGAGTTGCACGCGAATTCGCCGGAAGTCGTGCGGCGGCTGCATGCGCACGTGAAGGCGCCCGACGCGAAAAAGTACAGCGCTTTTGAAGAACTTGCCGATGCGCAAGGGCCGGTATTTTTGCGCGATTTGCTTGATACCGTGGTGTCGGACCCGATTCCACTGCAGGAAGTGGAACCGCTCGAATCGATCGTGCGGCGCTTCAGCACGCAAGCGATGTCGCTCGGGTCACTGAGCCCAGAGGCGCATAAGACGCTGGCGCTGGCGATGAATCAGCTCGGCGGCCGGAGCAACACCGGTGAAGGCGGCGAAGATCCGAAGCTGTATGAAGACGAGCCGGAGGCGGCGAACAAGATCAAGCAAGTAGCTTCGGGGCGATTCGGCGTTACGGCGAATTATCTAGTCCATGCGCAGGAGCTCGAAATCAAGATGGCGCAAGGCTCGAAGCCGGGTGAAGGCGGGCAACTCCCCGCGAAGAAAGTGACGGAGTACATTGCGCGGATTCGCCATGCAACGCCGGGCACGCCGCTGATTTCGCCGCCGCCACATCACGACATCTACAGCATCGAAGACTTGGCGCAACTGATTCACGATTTGCGCGCCGTGAATCCGCACGCGCGAATCGGCGTAAAGCTGGTTTCGGGCGCGGGGGTGGGAATTATTGCGGCCGGTGTGGCAAAGGCTGGAGCGGACGTCATTACGATCAGCGGCCACAATGGCGGAACGGGCTCTTCGCCGCTGACTTCGATCAAAAATACCGGCTTGCCGTGGGAAATTGGACTGAGGGAAACGCACGAGACGTTGGTGCGGGCAGGATTGCGTTCGCGCGTGACGCTGCGCGTTGACGGCGGGCTGAAATTTTCGCGCGATATTTTAATTGCATCAATTCTCGGCGCGGACGAATTTGGGTTTGGTACGGCGTCGCTCCTGGCGATTGGATGCGTGATGGCGCGGCAATGCCATCTGAACACTTGTCCGGTCGGAATCGCGACGCAAGATGAGAAACTGCGCATGCGATTCAACGGAAAACCGGAGATGGTAATCGCATATTTCCGCGCGCTTGCTGAAGAAGTTCGCAACAAATTGGCCGAACTCGGCGCGCACTCACTCGGCGAACTAAAAGGCGCCTACGATTGTTTACGGCCGCGTTCGGTAAATTATGCGGAGACGCCGGCACTGGCTCTCGAATCGGACATGTCTTTCCGTATTACGCCGCAGCAGGCTCCCGGACTGCACGCTTCCCTTGGGGAGGGACCGGTTGTACCGGCGATGGATTTCAGTGCGGCGGGGCCGCTGCACATTCGCAATTCCGACCGCAGCGTCGGCGCCGGATTGAGTGGCGAGAGAATGCGTGCGCGAATGCAATCGAAGTTACCGCTGGAGCCGATGTTTCACGAATTTGTCGGCGCGGCCGGCCAGAGCTTTGGCGCTTTCCTGTCCGACGGCATGACACTCAAGTTGACGGGCGAAGCGAACGACTATGTTGGGAAAGGACTCTCCGGCGGAACGATTGCGATTTCGTCGGGACAATCCGCTTCACGCCGCGGAGATGTCTTGGTGGGGAATACGGTTTTGTATGGCGCAACGTCGGGCCGACTCTTTGTGGCGGGACGCGCAGGCGAACGGTTTGCTATCCGTAACAGCGGGGCGCTAGCGGTTGTCGAAGGCGTGGGCCAGCACGGCTGCGAATATATGACGGGTGGCGTGGCACTAATCCTGGGGCCGCTCGGATTGAATTTTGGATCGGGAATGACGGGCGGGCTTGCCTACGTATTGCGAGCGGAAGCAGTCGACGTCCTTCACAGCGATTTCGTTCAGTTGCAGGAACTAGGGTCAGCTGAAGAGCTTTGGCTGCGCAATGCGCTGCAGGAACATGTGAATTTGACCGGCAGCCCACGCGCGGCAAGGCTGCTGTCTCGCCGCGGAACACTCGGATTGATGCGGGTGCAGCCAGTGCACTTCCAGGGCACGGTGGAACAGACTTGGGCGCCGCTCCTGAACGGTCTCGAAGCGGCAGACGTGCCGCGACCGGTCGCACTCTCCGCGACTGCGGCTACCCAGGCCATTCATGCCTGAACGGGCTTTCGTTCGCACCGGTCGCCCCTAATCCGTTATAATTCGCTGCTGAATGGAAGGTTATGGATTTCGATCAACTCACAACTTTTGTTTATGTAGCGAAGCTGAAGAGTTTTTCGCGCGCGGGGCAAAAAGTGTTTCGTTCGCAATCTGCGGTAAGTGCGCAGATCCGGCAACTCGAGCAAGCCTACCGCGCAAAGTTGTTGGACCGATCGGCAAAATCGGTGGAGCTGACGCCGGCCGGCGAAGTGTTGTTTGACTATGCGGAGCGGATGCTGCGGCTGCGCGATGAATCGGTCCAGGTCGTGGCAGATCGCGGAAACGTTGTGCAGGGACCGGTGGTGTTCGGGGCGAACGAAGCGACCTGCCTTTATCTTTTGCCCGATATTTTTGCTGAGTTTCAGCGGCGCTATCCACAGGTACACATCAGCATTTACCGCAATTTCAGCCACAAGATTTTGCAGCGCGTGGAAGATGGTTCGGTGGATGTGGGAATCGTGACGCTGCCGCTCAAGTCTCCGAACCTGAAGGTGCATCACATTTACAAAGATCGCCTGCGTTTTATGGTCAGCGTGCGTAATCCGCTGGCGCAACGAACCAAAGTTACACTTGAGGAAGTTGCTTCGCAGCCCCTGATTTTTCCGCGAACAGGTTATACGCGGCAGGTTCTCGACAAATTATTCCGCCCTTACCGATCGCGCGCTCACGTCGCGATGGAGTTACCGAGCATAGGCATGATCAAACGCTTTGTCGGAGCCGACGCCGGTGTTTCATTTATTAGTGAGAGTTTCGCGAAAGATCAGGTCAAAGCGGGGGAAGTGAAGCTTCTGAGCGTCGAGGGCGTGGATCTTTGGCGCGAACTGGGACTTGTTTATCGCCGCGATCGCAGCTTGCCGCGCGCCGCGCAGGCGCTTATCAGTCTTATCCGCGAACACCGCAAAGGTTCGGAAGGCGCGGAAGCGAACTGAACAGCCGCTTCGCTTTTTCCTGATGAAAATCGTTTAATTGTGTGCGCTGAAGTCCAGGCTGGAAATCGACCGAGAAATTACGTTTTCCTGAATTTGGATGAGATCGCTGTCCGCGAATGTCATTCCTAGCGCGGTCAGGACATCTTTCCCGCGGCCGATGACGACCAGCGTTCCTGACCAGTCGTGTTCGTCCGCCATACCGCGATATTTGTATTCCACTGCAGGAAATCCACCGACGGTCATCTTCCGTTGCGAAATCAGCCGGTAGTTGACGTAAATCTCGCGTAGCCGTTTTTCGACTCCGGCTGCCGCCCCTTCGAGCGGCTCTTTGGTTTTTTCCTCGCCGACGACCATCAGGGTCGATTCGTTTGAGGTTCCCATCGCAACAATCGCGTTTGGAAGAGCTTTGCGCGCGTCCTCAATCAATTGCCAGCTCGGCGCTTTGTACATGCGGAAGCCGTGTGTGAAATTCGTGTACTGATTGCCCCGCACTTCCTCTTTGTTGGGAGGAGGCTCGTCTTTCGGCGGCGCAGGCGCGGCGTTGTTCGCCATTGCGTTCGCCGCGACTGGTGCGGGCGTCTTCATGTTCGGGGCGGCAGTAGTTGTCTCTGCAGACGTCGACGGTAGCGCGGGCCGGACATTCGTATTCGGGATTTTGCTCTTCGCGGAAACTTCAGCCGCGGCTGGCGTGGCGGAAGAGGGAGTTGTGGCAGCGCCGGCAGCAGGTTCGGATTTTGCCGGTTGGGCCGCTGCTTTCGGATCGGCGCCTGCCGGAGAGTTCGGCACAATTGCCGCGATCTTGTCCTTTTCCACGAGCACATATCCATAGTCGGTCTTCACTTTGAACATGTTGTCTTCGTAGGCGACGATGACGCCGTAGAGCTTTTTCCCGTCCTTCAGGCGGATTTCATCGGCGAAAGCAGTCGCAGCGCCGAGCGATGCGGCTGCAACGCAGGCGAGGCAAAGCACCCGAGGAATTGCGGAATTGCGCATAACCTGAGTATGCGTCCGGGTGATAACACCCGCAAGACGCACGCGAACGAAGGTGCCCGCTGAGGCAACTCCAGTGGGGATGCGGTTTGGGGGCCTACACGCTCGCCGCGAGGGCGAGTTCCGCCGCCTCAGGCGACGGTTGGGCCGCCACTGCTTTCGCAACGCATGCGGTGACTTCCACGCGAATTCGATGCACATTTACCGGCCGGGTAAACAGGTTTTTGCAAAGAGTTCGTGCCATTTCTTGTAGATCCAGACTCACGGCAGTCGGACTCAAAACGCGCAACGACTGTTTCGCGGAATACTGGTCGACGTATGCGATCTCGAGGCCAATGGAAGTTGCGACACGGCCCGATTCACGCAAAGTCGCGCTAACTCGATCGCAGAGGTACCCCATCATCTGTTTGAGATACTCGGGATCAATCGTACCTCCCTCAATCGTCGTTTCGCGCGAAACCAAGCCCCGCGGTGCTGCCGGAGGTTTACCGGAAAAATCGCGGCCTCTGGCTGCGTTCCACATTCGCTCACCAGGCGTTTCTCCCAAAGCGGCCATCAGCGCCTGCCGCGGCACGCGCCGCAAGGCCGCGATTGTCCGGACGCTACTGGCTGCAAGCAGGGACGCATACTGCGTTCCAAGTCCGGGCAGTCTCTCAATTGGCAGGGGAGCAATGAATTCTGCCTCCGCGATGGGCGGAACGATTCGGAACCCGCGCGGACCATCGATTTGCGACGCAAGCTCAGCCACGACTTTCGTGCTCGCCGCTCCCAGGGAGATACCCAATCCGGTCCGGTCGAATACGTCCATTTGCAACCGCAACAGCGTGCCGCGAAAATCCGGGTCGCTCAGGCGGGTTTTGCCAAAGTCCAGGAAAAAATCGTGGCGCGATCCAGCCTCCACCGCTGGAGTGTATGTCTGCAGAATTTGCCGCACTTTCTCCGCATATTCTGCGTACTTGTTGTAGCGCCCTGGAAGCACAACGGCGTGTGGGCAGAGTTCAAGGGCTTCGGCAGTCGTCATCGTTGGCCGGACGCCCATCATCATGGCCTCTGCGCTGAAGGATGCGAGCGCCTTGCGCCCGACCAGCACCGGCCTGCCCTGCAGCTTGGGATTGAGTGATTGTTCGACAGAGGCGAAAAAAGAATCGAGCGATACATGCACCACAGCGGGCGTCGGGCCCGCGAAGTTGGCCGCCGGCTTTGCCTGCAAAGGCGCGGTGGCCGCCGTGGGCCGCGAAATGCTCGCCGGACTCAGGACAGGGAATACGGATTCGACACACGCGCTCATAAACGCTCCCGGCGAGGACTGGGCCTGGTGCTAAATTCAACGGGTGGCGTCCGGCTCGTGAGAGCCTGTACGGCAATGGAACCGAACGCCACTTTATCCGTGCCTGTTGTTCAATGCACGGGCCGTTCCCGTTTTCCTCTACCGCCCCGCAGTATAGCGAACAAAAAGCGAAAGTCAAGGCGTTCTTTCCTAGGGCAGTGGGTCAGGTTGAATTTCCTCTCCCGACCAATGGCGGACGTTAGGCACTATAATGATCCTCGCCGCCGCGCCCAGAGGCCTATCACTGATGAAGCTCACCGTGACGAGCGTGGATTACAATCCGCCAGAGCTAAACGAACAGGTTCCGTTTAGTTTCAAGTTGCTCCGTATGCTTCCCGGACCGGACAGGCCAGATTATTGGCTCGGCGTGTTAGATCGGCCTCTAAGCTGGATCGATGACAATCACGAGCGAGTGGTCAAGCACGTTATTGTGTGTGCGCGCTGGCAAGGAACTCAAATCGAGGCTTTGGTTCAGAACCTACCTGTTGGAGTTGCTTACGTGACGGACGCAACACAAGTGGATGATCCTTCCGTCAGTTTCGACAAGTGCCGATACGTCGCCATAGGCCTCGCGCACGAGACCGAAGGCAGGCCTGCACCGCAGGGACAGGGACCAACCATGGCCGGGAGGATTGCACGTGCGTTTGGCTTTGGAAAGAGCGAATAAGGAACACAGCTATCCACCCTTTGCAGAATTCAAACTGTCCCACTACCTTTCCTAGGGTAAGTGGGTCCGCGGACCCACAACCTTTCCTAGATAGAGCAAGATTTCCGATAACGCGACGCAATATAAAAGGGCGCCCCTTTTGGAGTAGGGTGCTTGCCTCAATCCCTACAGAAAGGAACGCCCTCAATGGATAGCAAAAAGTATATCGGTACGGATGTGGACAAGGAAAGCATTTCGATTGCGGTGATGAATGGCGTAGGAAAGATCGGGATGGAATGAGTGATCGAGCCGAAAGCCAGCATGATTCTGCAGTTTATCGATGGGCTGCGTGAAGACGTGCAGGTCACATTTGAAGAAGGAACTTCGGCCGCTTGGTTGTACGACTTGCTGAAACCGCACGTGACGAAATTGGTGGTGTGCGATCCGCAAAAGAATGCCTCCATGAGGGCAGGCAACGCAACCAGGAGCTGACCTAGCATTTCAGAACTGTGATTCGCCTCGTACGTTGTTACCCCTTCGGAACAATGCCTCGGCAATTTCCGTATACTCCTGTCATGCGAATTCGATTTGTTTTACCTGTTCTCCTGCTTGGAACGTTTCTTGCGTGTGGTCCTAGCCGTTCTTCTGATCTTGCGCTGGTGCATGCCAAGATTTATCCGTCACCGACAGAACCCGCCATTGAGGATGGCACAATTCTGGTGCACGATGGGCGCATCACTGCCATCGGTCCTAGCGCCACAACGAAACCTCCGCGTTTTGCCCGCGCCGTCACCGTCATCAATTGCAAAGGTCTGGTGGTCACGGCCGGTTTCTGGAACAGCCATGTGCATATTCTTACGCCGGGATTGCTTCACCCGGAGAAACTCTCGTCTCAACAGATCACTTCACAACTGGAAGAGATGCTGACGCGCTGGGGATTTACGACTGTCTTTGATATCGCATCCGTCTTGAACGACACGACTCGTATCCGACGCCGCATAGAAAGCGGCGAAGTGAAAGGGCCCAGGATTCTCACCGTCGGCGATCCATTTTGGGCGAAAGGAGGAACGCCCATTTACGTGAAGGGGTTTCTTGCGGACAACCACATCAACATCCCCGAAGTCGAATCGAACGCCCAGGCGGTAGAGCGAGCGCGCCAGCAGATCCACGACGGCGCCGACGGCATCAAGATTTTTGCCGGATCCGTCGAACGGGACGGCATCTTGATCATGCCCTTGGATTTGGCTAAAGCTATCGTCGCGGAGGCCCACCGCGCGGGGAAACCTGTTTTTGCCCATCCTTCCAACCAGGAGGGAATCGAAATAGCCATTCAGAGTGGAGTGGACATTCTAGCCCACACTACGCCCATCGATGGCCCTTGGAGCTCGTCACTTGTTCAACGCATGAAAGCGGCACACATGGCACTCACCCCGACGCTGACTCTGTGGCACGTGGAAAGCAGAAACGAATCGCCCGAAGAGTTCGAGAAAGGAATGAACACCGTGGTGCTGCCACAATTGCGGGCCTATTCTGAGGCGGGCGGGCAGATCCTGTTTGGCACTGACGTGGGCTACATCGAGCACTTCGACACGTCAGAAGAATTTGCATGGATGTTTCGCGCGGGCATGAGCTTCCAGCAAATCCTTGCTTCTCTCACCACGAATCCTGCGGAGCGCTTCGGCTTCTCTGCGCACTCTGGTCGCATCGCCAAAGGTATGGACGCAGACCTCGTCGTCCTCTCCGCGGACCCCGCCCAAGATTTCAGCGCGTTTTCCCGAGTTGCCTTCACCATTCGTCTCGGCAAGATAATGTTCGGCAAACCCTAGCGCTGTAGTCTGCACTATGGGAGAAGAGACAGGTGGTAGCCCAAAATCCTGGTAAACGTGGAAAATCGTCCATTCGACCCGAGTAGACTGTGGTGGTTTATCGACGACCAAGGCTCGGGAGAAAGGAGCCGAACATGATGATTATAGGCGTAGATTACCACCCGAGTTTTCAGGCGATTGCATTTTTTGTGGAAGAGACTGGTGAGTGTGGTGAGCAGGAACTGAACCACAGCGATGGGCAAGCAGAGAAATTCTACCGAGAGCTGAAGCAGCGAGGAATCTGCGTGCGGGTAGGAATGGAGGCTACCGGATATTCCCGTTGGTTCGAGCGGCTGCTGGCAGAGCTAGGGTTCGAAGTATGGATGGGCGATCCAGCGGAGATCAAAGCCAAGCGAATCAAGAAGCAGAAGACCGACCGCAAGGATGCGCAACTGCTGCTCAGGCTGATGATGGAAAATAACTTCCCGCAAATCTGGGTACCGGGTCCGGAGAATCGAGATTTGCGACAACTGTTGTGGCACCGGCATCGATTGGTGCAGATGCGCACACGGATCATGAATCAACTGCAGGCATTGGCGATGAACGAAGGCTATCGCTGGAAGAAAAAACTGTTCAGCGAACAGGGGCGAGCACAGTTAGAGAATCTCACGTTGGCTCCCTGGGCCAGTCGACGCCGGCAAGAGTTGTTAGAGCTGTTGGACCGTATGAATCCGACGATTGAGGAGTTAACCGCGGCCGCTGAGCAAGAAGTCAAGAAGCGGCCCGAAGCGCTGCGGCTAATGACGCATCCTGGTGTTGGGCCACTTACGGCCCTCGCCTATGTGTTGATCATCGGAAAACCGGAGCGGTTCCACTGCGGCAAGCAGATCGGCACGTACGTGGGGATGATTCCGAGTGAGGACTCCAGCGCCCGCAAGCAACGACTTGGGCACATCAGCAAGCAGGGCAATTCCTTGTTGCGATTCTTGCTGGTGGAGGCCGCCCAGGCGGCAGCACGATGCAATCCGGAGTGGCGACGTCGGTACATTCATCTGGCGATGCGTCGACACAAGAGCATTGCCAAGGTCGCGATGGGGCGGAAGCTGGGGGTTCGCTTGTACTGGATGTGGCGGAATGGCTGTGAGTATTCACCGTCGTTAGAGTTCGGTTCGTACGCGGGACAGCTCGATCAAAACTTCGACCATGATTACTTGTTCAAACTCCCTTTTCAGGGAGCGGGATGAGTCCTGGAGAGTCGGCTAACCGGACATGTAAAGTAATCGTACGGAACCTGTCCGGTTAGTGCGTTAACCAGGAATTGAGGCCGGTTCGGGTTCCGCTGTCCTCCATCGAAGCGATTTTGATAGAACTTGGCCTTTCAATAGAGCATGGCGCCAAGTGCTATTCTAGGTTGGAGCGAAAGTATGGACCTTCAATATCGGACGACTTATTCCGACAGGCATGGCGTCGAGACAACAACGATGCACAACGACGGGACGACACTTTCTCTCGGTCTTCGAGGGATCGTGTTTTCCGGACGTGAGTTTGATTCCCTTGAACCCGACAAGCGCTCTGAGCCCGAGTTGTTGAAGCAGTTTTCGCTTGTAAATGGCAGCCTCTGTGAATGCACCATCCAGTGCGAGATGCCCGTGCTCTTAGTCGTGGACAACGGGGCTGTTTCATCGCTTCTCGTGGCGCAGGTGAAGCTAGGGTCGCAGTCTGCAAGTGGCGGCTTGGATGAGGAACGGGTCTTTCTGTCCCTCCGCGTGGATGAAGAGGAATTTCACTCGACCGGGAAAAGTGGCTGGTTTGAGAATGAATTGCTCGACCTTCAGCAGGCGCTGCCCAATGGCACCTATATCAAGGCTTGTATCAATTGCGGACTGTCGGACTACTGGCTGGGAGGCAACCCGTCCTTTGGAGGTCTGCTTTGTTTCCGTGATTCAAAGGCAGACTATCGCCAAGTCAAAAGCAAGTCAGATTTGTTCAAACTCTTGGGCGCGATAGCGAAGCCTCTGATTGTGCAGGAAACATTCTTGTGCCCGCAGTTTGAAAGACGTGAACCCGGCACTGGCTACAGGGGTTGAGCATCTCAACTCCCCGGTAAGTCTTAGTGCTGTATCGGAAGCGCGAGTGGGCAAGGTGCGCACACGAGCACAGTGGGATTGCGCGCTTTCGATACAGCGACTTGTAGTCGCGAAACCGGACAACTGGTTTTTTGACGATTTCACTTCTACGGTAATGGCGTTAATCACTTCGATAAAACTCTGGTTGCCACTTTTCCTTCATTAACCGCTTCCTGAGCGGTCCTGCCTCTTCCGCAGTTAAGGCTTTCTCACGTTTCAAGCTATCGAGCAAGAACTGGAATTCGGGGTCCCCCTTCGCGTTTTTCTCAAAGTGGGAAAGATGCCAACCGATTCCCACAAGAAACAATTCGTCATTGTGACCGCGTCGACGCACAACAAGATGCTGTCGCTCCACATACTTGGATTTCCACTTCACATCCTTGTCGGATTGCAATTCAAGAATGTCTCCTTTCAGCCTCCACGTTCCTTTGTCGGAAATCGTGTCAGGCGGTATGTCGGAAACATTTGTGAAGATGTAACTTCCATCGGGGAAGACAAAGAGTGTTTCGCTGCTCATTGGAATAACGCGCTTGTTCAGTTCTTCTGATGGATTCGTGAATTGCCCTGCGAGTTCCGAGGGAGTGAGATTTGGTACCGAAACTACATCGATTTTTGCCTGAAGACGTTCGAGCGACGTAGGTTCGGGTTTCCTGCTAGACGATTGCGGTACCAGTAGCACAATTACTACGGACAGTTGCCACCATTTGGCGATAGTCATCATTCCCAATCATAGTCCGATTCGCCCCGCTGGTTTCAACTGCCTCTGTAGTCGCGAAACCGGACAACTGGTTTTTGGACGATTTCACTTCTACGGTAACTGCGTTTACCAGATGGGATGAGAAGGCCGGTCTCCAGCGGGATGCGTTACGCTCCCAATGATCGACGTGCTTGAAGCACAAGAGAAAGGAGACCGGCTGTGGAGAAGATTAGCACTGTGGGGGCATTTGGGAACGA
>Ga0247682_1000006_pt1 | contig 151593 bp, 136 predicted proteins | sample CNK23_metaG_FD_190130 | JGI IMG/M metagenome (GOLD analysis project Ga0247682, IMG submission 190130) | Soil microbial communities from Purdue University Martell Research Forest, Indiana, United States - CNK23 | ecosystem: Environmental > Terrestrial > Soil > Temperate forest > Bulk soil...
ACTGCCGGAGCGTGGAACTTCGGGCTCTGTGCAACGAGGTCCCGCGAACCCCGCCAGGCCCGGAAGGGAGCAACGGTACCGGGAACGCCTCGGGTGCCGCAGATCACCCGAAGTTCCTCGCACCGGAGAAAGTTTTCAGTCATCAGTCGTCAGTCATCAGTGCGAACGGAATATGCAAATGCGAGCCTTTGACTGACGACTGAGAACTGATTACTGACGACTATCGCCTATGGCCTACCAAGTCATCGCACGTAAGTATCGCCCGCAAACATTTCGGGATCTTGTCGGACAAGAGCATGTAACGGAAACGCTGGGGAACGCGATCAAAAGCAATCGCGTGGCGCATGCGTACATTTTCTCCGGCGCGCGCGGTGTAGGGAAAACTACCGCGGCGCGGATTTTGGCCAAAGCGCTGAATTGCGTGAAGGGGCCGACGCCCGATCCTTGCGGCGAGTGCGATTCGTGCAAAGAGATTGCGGCGGGAAGTTCGCTGGACGTGATTGAAATCGATGCGGCGTCAAATCGCGGGATCGACCAGATTCGCGAGTTGCGCGACATGGTGCGATATGCGCCGGCTGCGGCGCGAAGCAAAGTCGTCATTCTCGACGAAACGCACATGCTTACGGACGAAGCGTCGAACGCGCTGCTGAAAACCCTGGAAGAGCCCCCGGACCGCGTGATTTTCGTGATGGCGACGACGCAGCCGGAAGATTTGATGGATACGATCCGGTCGCGCTCGCAGCATTTTCATTTTCGCGCGTTGACGTTCAATGAAATTGCCGGGCGCATTCGCGATATTGCCGGCAAAGAGGATTTGAAGATCGATGACGGCGCGGTGAGCGTGATTGCGCGGATGGCGGAAGGAAGTTTGCGCGATGCCCTGTCGTTTCTGGAACAAGCGCGAGCATATTGCGGCGACAGGATTGAGGACAAAGCGGCACGCGAACTGTTTGGCGTGGTGCCGGAAGATGCGCTGAACGAATTGATGGAGGCCATCGCGGCAGGCTCGGCGGACCGTGCGTTGGCTCTCGTGCACTCGTTTCAAAAGGAAGGACGCAATCTGCAGCACTTTTGCCGCGAGGCGGTGCGGCACATTCGCAACCTCTTGATTGCGCGAGTAAGCGGAGCGGATTCGGATTTGATTGCGGCGACGCCAGACCAACGCCCAGCGATCGCGAAGACCGCCACGCTTTTCAGCGAAGAAGATCTGACAAGATTTTTCCAGATTTTATTGCAGACCGACGACGATTTGCGGCGCAAGCCCGATCCGCGCGTACATCTGGAAATGGGGTTGTTGAAATTGATCAATGCGGGACGACTGGCGCCGCTGGAAGAGTTGCTCGCGGAGTTGGGCGGTGGTTCGGGACGCGGAACTGCAGCACGGTCTGCGGCTTCGGCTGCTCCTGCGTTTCCCGTGAAACGCGAAATGGCCAGCGCGGCTGCGGCCGGCGCATTTTCCGGCCCGGCACACGAAAGCGCGGCGCCGGTGCGGGAATCTTTTCCAGTGCGCGAAGCCACGCCGCTGCGCGAACCGGGCGCTGCGACCAAGCCGGAGAATCTCGCAGTGAAGAGTGTGGCTCCGTCCCATACGTCACCGCCGCCAGTGCCTGCGGCGCGTGAGACTGCGCCGGAAGCGCCGAAAAAACTTGAGGCCGGAAGCGCTGCGGCGGCGCAAGGACTCAGCGAAGAACAAGTCCTGGAAATTCGCGCGGCGATTCAAGCACAGCAGAAATTTTTGGGCGAACTCGTCGAGCATGCACATCGCTGGGAACTCGACGGAATGGAATTGCGAATTTATTTTGCGACGGAAAAACGTCCGTTTGCCGAAATGATCGAAGGACGCGAGTCACTGGAGAAGGTGCGTGTCGCTTCGAGCAAAGTACTAGGGAAGTCGGTTCGCGTGTGTGCTAGGATTGAAAACGTTGCGGGAAGTATTGCGCCGCAAGCAGCAAACACGCAGGAACTGCGCGCGCAATTTGAACGCGACCCGATGGTCAAGTCCATGCTGCAACGCTTCGGCGGAAAAATTTCCGAAGTGAAGCGGCCTGTGAATTGAAGACTGCAGGGGTGATCAACCATGGAAGTCGGCGCTCTCCAGCAGATGCTCACGCGATTGCGGCAGGTGCAGGAAGATCTGCAACGCCAGGTGAACCAGGTTGCGGTCGAGGCTTCGGCCGGCGGCGGCATGGTCACCGTAAAAATGAACGGGCAGAAGCAAGTGCTGGAAGTGAAGATCGAGCCGCAGGTTTTTGCCGATAAAGATCAAGAAATGCTGCAGGATCTGGTGCGCGCCGCGGTCAACGAAGCTGCCCGCAAGGTTGACGAGGAACTCGCCAATCAGATGAAAAGTCTAGCCGGAACCATTCCCGGCGTCGGCGGATTGAAAATCCCGGGCCTGTTTTAGTTCCCTTCTCCCAAATTTCTTGCGACTTACAAAAGTATGACAATTCTCCGGTTCCCTCAGGAACCGCTGCAGCCTAGAATCCCGCCATGCTTCCTTCCGAATCAATTACACAGTTCATAGAGAGCGCGAAATCGCGAGGCGCATCCGACGAAACGATTGTCGGTTTGCTGAAGTCGCGTGGCTGGTCAGAAAAAGATGCGTATGCCGCGCTGGGCGCTCACTATCAAAAGCTAACGGGACTTGAAATCCCCGCCCGAAAAGACTCCAGCACTGCGGCGAAAGACGCCTTCTTCTATCTTCTTATCTTTTCAACTCTAGCAACCTGGACGTTCGCCCTCGGCTCTCTCGCATTCTCTTTGATAGAGAAATGGATGCCCGACACGGTTTTCCAATATCAGTGGCAAGTAGTGGGCACCGATTCCTGGATGGCCTCCGAATTGGCTGCGCTCCTCGTTAGCTTTCCGGTCTACCTGTTAATTTCACGGATCGTAATCCGCGACACAAGGGAACACCCCGACAAACTGATTTCTCCAGTTCGCAAATGGCTGACCTATCTGGCCCTGGTGATCGCGGCGGGAATCTTTATCGGTGATTTGATTACAATTCTCACGTATCTCCTCAAAGGTGAATTGACGTCGCGTTTTATTGCAAAGGCCTCGGTGGTGCTGATTCTTTCCGGCGGCGTTTTCTTCTACTACTACGGCGGAATGAAAAAGTCCGACGAGACCGACCACAGCGAAACCTGGAATCGCGAGCGCTGGATGGCCGCTGTCAGCACTGTCGTCGTAACAGCCATGATTGTCATAGGTTTTATGAACATCGGCCCGCCGAAGCGCCAAAGATTCTTAAGGGCAGACGCTCGACGAATGCAGGATGTTTTTCAGCTGAGCGGCGCGGTTAACGCGGTATGGCAAGGGCCGGAACACAAACTTCCTTCGAGCTTGGATGAAGTACGCATGGTGCAAGTAAAAGATCCTGAGACGCAAAAACCTTATGAATATGTGATTCGAGATCCGCAAAGATTTTCGATTTGTACCGATTTTCGATTGGATGGCAGTCAATTCGGCACCGCGGCTCAGGGCACGAAGTGGGTCCATTCTGCCGGCCACCATTGCTTTGAGTTCGAGGCGGGAAAGCCCTCGGAACCTCCTCCTTACTACGGCTATTACTAGCGCCGCAGTGGCGAGATCCAAGACCTCTCAAACACGCGTTACGATTGTCCTTGTGGTAGGTTGATCGCGATACCGTCCAGAATTTTGTCGAGTTTTTGGAGGACGCCCTCGTCGTTCATCTTTTTGACGCCGTCCATGGCGCCGTAGCCGGCGGTAGCAATGCCGTAGCCGATTTCGTAGCAGGACTCTTCGGCGTAACCGTGCAAGAAGGTTCCGGAATATTGGTGCATGCTGGCGGCGGCACTTTCCCTTCGGCCATGAAATTGGATGCCATCGATCTTGCGGGTGAGCCACGGAGTTCCATCGTCTTCCGCGGAAGCGAATTCGGCGCACTGCGCCTCGGTCACGTTGGGAAGAACGCTGACGGTTAAGAACGCGTTTACGAAATCCGTGCCGGGATGGGCGCCGCGCGGGACTTCTATTGTGGCGAGACGAACGCCGCCGGGTGTGGAAAACTCCATGGGAATTTTTCCGAGATAGCCGAGGCCGCGATCCATGTCCGACAGTTCGCCTTCGTGGAGATCGTAATTTTTCGGAAAGTCGAACGAAACTCCATAGACATCGTCGTCGAAATGGCGCGAAGTTTCGTGTTTCTGCTCGCGCTTTTCGATGGTGAGCTTTCTGCCAGACATCACGGCAGCACGTACCTCTACCGCAGGATGCCCGAGCGCAGCAATTTTCGCCGCCGGCCTGGAGGCCGGAAGGCCTGCAGCGGCATCTGCTTTTGCAACCGGGGGGCGTGAACAGCCGGCGGTGGCGATCATGATGGCGGCGAGGTAGAGCAGCAACATCAAGACGCCATAGCGAAGTTCCTTTTTGTCAATTTCGTGCTTCCAGTCCAGTTTTTGCCGACGCATAAGCGGCTCCTTGCCTTCAAGGGAGGAGAGAGCAAGGGCCTAGCCAATTTGTATCTCATTGAAAAGGCGGTATTTGTCAACGAGACCGCTACTCTTAATGTGTGGACGCAGGCGCACGCTGTGTTTGCTGTATGACAGGTACAAGGGCCGGGCGGAAGCTCGCTTACCCCCGGCATTTCGGTTGTTTTGCCAAAGAGTGCCTAAGCTATATAAAACAAACGAATTGGGCTGCGCAGAACGGCAAGCGAGTGAGGCGAGAGTGAGCAGTCGCTGAAAAGAGGACGCTTCACTTTTGCAGTCTGGAAACGAACGGAGTTTGGGACGCTGGCGAGCTGCGCTTCTACTTGGGAGGAGTATAGCAGATTCGATAGATAACTTCAAGGGAAATATACGCCGGGCGTCAGATCGTTGACCCAGTGAGCACTTCGATTGGGGAACCGCAGGCAATTTGTGCGGAGTCCGGCGGGCGGGAAAGAACGGTGCCGAAATCGGAGCCAAAGAGTCCGGCGGCGTTGCCTTCAAAGTGTGCTTCGGAAGCTTGCCGGACGGTCCAGGGGATATGAGTGACGCGATATTCGACGGTGCTGCCAGACTTTTGGCGCGAATATCCCCAGTAATGCTCGGTGATATATTGCTCGAGGCTGCTTTCGACAGGCATGTTCCCTGCCCCGGGTGCGCGAGCGTGAATGCGCGACCATGCCCGGTTGTACCTCCATGAATATTCGGCGCCAATCGCGGCTTCGCCGTTGGAGATTTTGTGATTCATCGGGAGAGAGACGTAATTTTCGCCGTAAATGAGACGCGCCGTGAGCGCGATGGCCGGCTTCGGGACGATTTCCTTGATGAAGACGACGCCGCGACGGAGTTCGCCACCACTTTCGCGACGAACATAGAAACGGAGATTCACCTCCTCGAATTCGGAGTGGAACGGGACGACGACCTTGCCCCAGAGTTTCGTTTCACAAAAACGGAAGCCGACGAGGCTCACGTAGGTTTTTCCACCGAACGAATCGAGGGCCGTTCCTGAAGGCACGAACGGGCGCAATAATTCCGGCTCAACTGCGTAGTTGAGAAAAACGAGATTGAGCCACTTTGCGGAGAGAAAGACGGTGGAGGAATTCGCCATGACGTTCGTGGCTCTATCTTAGACTTCGGAGCGCAGAACTCCGAACAACGATTGTGCTTGTGAACCGTTCGAAAAACGCGAAACGTTCTTAAATCCCACCGGCTTCGGCGAAGATTTGCGCGGTAGCGCGGGGGTGTGCTACACACAGTACATGCCTGATTTCGCCGCTCCCGTCGAACGACTTATTGATGAACTGAAACATCTTCCCGGAATTGGCCAGAAGACCGCGCAACGGCTGGCTTTTTACATCCTGCGTGCCGCGCCGGAAGATGCGCTGGGGCTGGCCGACGCGATTCGCGACGCGAAGGAGAAAATCCGCGAGTGCTCGGTGTGCAGCAATATTACGGACAATGATCCCTGCCTCTACTGCACAGGGGCGAACCGCGACAAGCACCTGATCTGTGTGGTGGAAGAAGCGCACAACATCATGGCGATTGAGAAGACGCGAACGTTCAGCGGGATGTACCACGTGCTGGGCGGGTCACTGTCGCCGCTACAGGGCCGCGGGCCCGACCAATTGCGAATCAAATCGCTGATTGAGCGGCTGAAGGGCGCCGCCGTTGAGGAAATTATCATTGCGACGAATCCGACGGCGGAAGGCGAAGCGACGGCCATGTATCTTTCGAAGCTGTTGAAGCCGCTTGGTGTGCGCGTGACGCGGATTGGCGTGGGAATTCCGGTTGGCGCAGACCTTGAATATGCGGATGAAGTGACGATGCTGAAAGCGCTGGAGGGGCGGCGCGAATTATAGCCGCCGAGTGCGTCCTACTTTTGCAGGCCGTCAGAGAAATCGCCGACGTCGAAGGTCACCTTCGTAAGAGCACAGGCAGGAGTGCAGGTGCTGCCGCCGCCCCCCCACTAGAAAAATCGCGCAAATCGGTATAGAGTCCGAGTTCTCGCGAAGACTGTCCCCGCTTGGCAACCCCGCGCCGACGGCGCTCGGGGTAAAGGAGGTGCGCTATCGCCGATTTGGCGCACTACATGAGTCAGTACGACCACGAGCATCACTCTGGCTGGAACAAGCTCCTGCATGGCATTGGCATCCCGATGATTTTCGCAGGAATCGTGTTGCTGGCGCTGCGGTACTGGGGTTGGGGCGCGGGGAGCTTCGTGGGAGGCTGGGTACTATTATTCCTAGGCCATCGCATCGAAGGCAACAAACCCGCGTTTTTCCGAGGTCCGATTTATCTCCTGGTTGGACCCATCTGGGTGGCAAAAGAAGCATGGACGTTCCTATTCCCTGGGGCAGAGCGGGGCGAGGCCAAAGACGAGAAACATCAAGCCTCCTAAGCTGAACAAAACGATAAGGATAGAGCGCACGCGTTCGACCTGCCATGGATGATTTTGGCAACGATATTGCCGCTAATTCCTCTGACATGGTCTCAGAGGGCATAACGAATACCAGTACTGAGCTGCGCAAACGGCGGAGCACGCGCATCGTGCAAGCCGTTCCGCTGGTCGTCACGGGCGTGGACGCGCTTGGCAGACCGTTCGTCGAACGGACCTCCAGCCTGATCATCAACTGCCACGGCGCCCGCTACCAGTCGAAACATTACGTTCTGAAGAACATGTGGGTGAAGCTGGAGATTCCGCATTCGGAATCGGGGCAAGCGCCGCGGACTGTGCGCGGCCGCGTGGCGTGGATTCAACGTCCGCGGACCGTGCGCCAACTTTTCCAGGTTGCGCTCGAATTGGAGATTCCCGGCAACGTTTGGGGTATCGCATTCCCGCCGGAAGACTGGTTCGGGTTTGACCCGCACGCGGAACGGCAGATCAACGCTGAGGTGCCGGTGGTTTTGCTAGAGCCCGACCAAACCGCGGGACAGATTTCGGAACACGGCATGCCAACGGTGGAGACCGAACTGCCCCCCCCGGCGGTCGGGGTAGACAATGTGCGTCCATTCCCCACGCCGACGAGCACTACGGATGCTTCGCTGCAACTCGCCAGGCAACTGACGCGACTCGTAGCGGAAGCAAAGCAGCAACTGCATTCGACAGCGCATGACATCGTTTCGCAAATGGCGGCAGCGGAGCAACGGGACGCTTTCGAACAGTGGGAGCAAAAGTTCGCGGCGGCACGGGCGGAGATTTCGAATGAAGCGGAACGCGCCCTCTCGCGGATTCAAAAAGAGATTGACGAACGGACGCGCGCGGCACACGCCGCAGCAGCCGAAGGATTGAAGAGCGATTTGCCGGGATGGGTTGCGCCGAAACTGGAGCAGGTCACACACGACTTTACGGACCGAATCGCACAAGCCGGCGCAGAACAGATCGCGCAGCAGGACAAACACCTTGTGGAACTGAGCGAACGGGTTGCGGGTCTGCTTCAGCAGCTGGAAGAGACCGAAGAGCGGCTTAGCCAGCGCGTAAACGAAACGGATGCGAAGCTGGCGGAGCGAGTTGAATCGGCGGCACGGGCGATTGAAGAAGCGGCGAATCAGACGGAGCAGCGGGCCGGAGCGCACCGCGAGAGTTTGCAGGCAGAGGCGGGCGCTGCGCGCGAACAAATTCACGCGTCCGTGACGGACGCAAAGGCTGCGCTCGAGCAACACGTCGAACAGCGGCTCGACGGGGTGCAAGCGCAACTCCAAGGAACGACGGAGAGCGCGGTAGCGGCGGCGCAGGAGCGGCTGGCGGCTACGCTGCAAGAACATTCCGACCGGCTGATTGCACAGCTCCATGAGAGCGTGAGTGCGGAATCGGCGCGACACAGCGAAGAACTTCGAGAGGCGGCTGCGCGAACGGCGGCCGAAGTGGAGCAGCGGTTGCAGCAAGTGCGCGACGCCGCGCAAAGCGAAACGGGCAATTTGCAGTCGACGCTCGAACGAGCGAATGCGGCGATTCAGGATCTCGACCAGTTTTTGCCGCGCGTGGCGAGCCTGCAGCAGCAAGCGTTTGGCGAGTTTCAGTCACAGTTGAATGACGCCCTGTCGCACCATCACAATGAATTACAGCGGCGAACGGAATCGTTGCACGAAGATCTCAGTGCGCGAATGAATCTATCGTTTGCGGCGGCGGCACACGATGCGCTGGCGCGCTTCGACGAAGAGATGCGCGCGGCAATCGAGCCGCATGTTGCGGCAACGACAGAAGCGATTCACCGGCTGGCGGGAGGGCGTTCGCTGCTGGATGCAGCGCTCACGCTGCAGCAAGACCGCATTCGCAATACGGCGGATGAAGCGTTTGGCGAATCGCTGGCGAGATTCCACGACAATCTCGGGACGGTGGAGCAACTTTTGCACGAATCTGCGCAGAAAATAACTTCGCAGAACTTGACGGAGCTCGAAGGCCGCGCCGTTGACGTTCGCCACCACGCCGTGGAAGAGATGCACAAGTCCGCGGAATGGTACGAGAAGAAAGTACAAACGCAGATTGTGGGCCTGACCGAACGAGCGGTGGAACACGCAGGCAATCAGTTGCGCGAAAAAGCAGGAGAGATTTCGGGCGTTTTCGCGACGGAGCTGGATCATTCGAGCCGCAGCTTTGTGCAACACACGCAAACCCAGATGGAAGAGGTAGTGCGTGACGCGTTTGACCGGGCGCGGGCGCTTTTTGGGGAGGTTGCCGATACGACGTCGGCAGCATTTACGGACGAAATTCAGCGACAGGGCCGCGAAGAACTTGCAGGATTTGGCGAAGCGGTGCGCGAAACGGCGGGCGCTTCCTTCGCGCAGATCCAAGCCAGCCGAGCGGAAATTGCACTGCAGACTACCGCCGAGCAAGAGGAGTTTCTGCGGCGTTTCCGTGGCGCGTTATCTGGCGCTCTCGAAAGCGGGATCGGCGAAGCGCGAGAAAAAGTACAGGAGGGATTCGCACCTCTGCTCGAATCCTGGAAGCAGATGGCCGACGCGCACGAAGCGGAGATGCTGAAACAGCACATGGAACTGAGCAATCACGCCGCGGAACAATACCGCAACCGGCTCGAGAACGTTTCGAACTCGTGGATGGTCGCTACGGTAACGACGCTCGACAAACACGCGCGCGACGTGATGGCAAACATTGGCGAGGAAGCGGAGACGAAAATCCGCGAGACCTGCTCGCAGGTATTCGAATCGCTCGGCGACACACTGAAAGAGCGCTTGCGGCAGCTCGCCGACAATCCAAGCGCGAAAACCAAAGACGCTCACGCCTGATCCAAACGCACTTCGCCGCATGGCCAGCACCTACGAGCAAATCCCGGTATAATCAGCGTTCCATGGCCAATCGAGCTTACCTGCGCGTTTGGACGCGCGATTTTTCCGAAGCAACGATGATTGCGCAGTTTGCGCGTTTCTTGACGACGGCGCCGCTCCCCGAGTCGCGGCCGTATTTTGACGAACTCATCGTTCAACCGATCGATCCAACCGAGCCGCCGGCCGCCGAGTGGGATGTCCACGACGGCACATACGGCGCGCCGGAAATTGCGGCGCTTGCGGCGCAACACCTGAATGCCGACAGCGCATATATTGTCTACGCCAGGTGGGATCTTTGGACGTTTGACGTGGACAACGTGACATGGAAGCGCGGGCCGCGGCCGCTGGTTCTCTCCTGCTACGGCACGGAATACGACAATGGCGTGGCGGCAAACGAGGGACAGTTCGTCGCCGATCTCGGGTTTGAGCATTTGTTTACGGGCCATGGAGGAATTCTCGCGCCGGCCGCAGCGACGAATCCGTTCGACAATTCGGATCATTCCGTCGAGAAGACATTCCGGAGCTGGATGAGTGTGGAAGCGAACCGCAAGATATATGCCGAAAAGACGCGCGAGAACATCCAACATTTGATGAATTGGGTGGAATCGGTGTCGCGGGCGTTGCAAGTGGAGCGCAGCGAATTGTGGAGCGAAGGGGAGGAAAATTTTGAAGCGCGGCTCGACGCGATTCTGGCTTTGCGCTAGCGCGGCCAGGTTCGCGTGGGGATTTCAGGTCCAAGGCTTATTCCCAGTACGGCGGACATGACGCAGTGAGTCCTAGCACGAAGAACGGGCAACCGTTAGAATTGTGGTACGACGCTTTTGACCGGGCGTGGGACGGAAGCATTTTACGCGTAGTGGAAATTACCCTGGCGGCAAACAGCCTTTGACAATGAAAACAATTCAACGCAAAACAGACGACGGCTACGCATGGAAGAATTTGGCGGCGAAAGGCATGGCCGCGGTAGTCGCCGTTTTGCTACTTAGCTTGGCATCCATATTGGCCGTTGGTTGCGATTCTTCGCAGAGTTCGTCTTCTCTACCCGCAGCGAAACCGGCCGGACCTGCAATCCCTGATGACGTGCAGTCCGCGGCGGACGCTTTTCTCGGCAAAGAGACGACGGTGCTGGTCTTTGGAGATCTGGCCAAGAACGGGAATCGCCAGCTGCTTGCGGCGAACGTGGTTCCCAAGACGCCGAAGAACACGCTTCCGGGCACGATCGTGACGCGCGCAGTGCTGGCCGAGGAGTCGAGCGGCAGCTGGCACGAACTGGTGCGCTGCGACGAACATTTGAAGAACGAAAAGGGATACCTGGGCGGCTCGCCGATCGATCCGGTCGCGGGCTGGCGCGTACAATTCGAACAAAATACGATTGAAGGCTTTCATCTCTACCTGACGCCCGTCAAAGGAAATGACGATCCGCACGTGCTGCCGCTCGCCGTGCGCTGGAACCCTGCCGTGAAGCGCTACCAGACGCTCGACCGCAACTACGAACATTTTCTGAGCGAAGCCACGTCGATCGGCACCGCGAGGTCGCACCTCTAATGGACGCAGCCGCCAAACCGGAAAAGTCGAAAAAAGACTTGAGCGGCTTGATGCCGTACTTGAGACGCTACAAGAGCGGCATCGTTATCGGTTTGGTCAGCGTGGTGTTGATGAGTTTGCTGGGGAACCTAATTCCGCTCGCGACTGGCGTGATCACGGATACGTTGCGCGGTGATTCAGTGCCCTTTCAGCACGCATCGGATGCCAACCATGTGTTGGCTCATCCTCTAAGCTCGCCAGCGTTGAGCCGGCTGATTCCTTATTACGAGGCGAGCAGCCGGCGCACGCTGGCGATCTACTGCATTCTCATCGTGCTGTGCGTAACACTTAAGGGATTGCTCTCCTTTGGAGCGCGCTGGGTTCTCATTGGCGTTTCGCGGGACATCGAATTTGATATCCGCAATGATTTGCTGAAACGGCTACTCCTCATGGAGCCAGAATTTTACGTTCGCAATCGGACGGGCGAGCTGATGTCGCGCGCGACGAATGATCTAAATGCGGTGCGCATGGTGCTCGGGCCAGGGATCATGTACAGCGCGACGACGATTGTGACGATGATTTTGGCGATCGGTGTGATGGTCACGCTTTCGCCGTCGCTGACACTGTGGGTTTTGCTGCCGGCGCCGGTTGTGGCGGTGGCGGTGTGGTTTTTTGGCAAGACAATTCATGACCTTTACGAAAGAATTCAGGCGGCGCTGGCGACGCTGACGGCAAAAGTACAGGAGAATTTGTCCGGCGTGCGAATTATTCGGGCCTATGCTCAGGAGGAAGCGGAGATTCGAGGGTTCGACGAGCCGAACCTGGAATACGTTTCGCGCAACATCAAACTGATTCGCACATGGAGCATGTTCATGCCGTCGTTGACGGCGATGATTGGGACCACATTCCTGATCGTTTTATGGCAGGGTGGCCATCAGCTCTTGCGCGGACAGATTTCGCTCGGTGCGCTGATTGCCTTCAACGGCTATTTGACACAGTTGGTCTGGCCGATGATCGCACTCGGCTGGGTGACGAACATTTTTCAGCGTGGCGCGGCATCGATGGGCCGGCTCAACTACATTCTGACTGCGCAGCCAGCAATCGACGATCGAAACGCGAAAGTTCCCGCAAATGTAATGCCGCTGGGCGAAATTAAATTTCGGAATTTGACGTTCACTTATCCGACGACGGTGACGGGCGGCGCGAACGGCAAAGCGTCCGCGAATGGAACCGGCAAGCATGCGGTCTTGCACGATATCAATTTGAACGTACCCGCGGGTTCGACGCTGGCGATTGTCGGGCCGACCGGCAGCGGCAAGACCACGCTGGCCGCGCTAGTAGCGCGATTGTGGGAGGCGCCGGACGGCGCGGTGCTGCTCGACGGCAAACCTCTGTGCGAATGGCCGCTTTCGACGCTGCGCCGTGCGATCGGTTTTGTCCCGCAAGATACGTATCTTTTCGGCGAAACGGTTGGCGGCAATATCAGCTTCGGCCTCTCGGAAGTGGATGAACCGCGCATTCGCGAAGCCGCGGAAATTGCGAATTTCGATGGCGACGTGCAGGAGTTCACGGAGAAATACGAAACGATGGTTGGCGAGCGCGGTATTACGCTTTCCGGCGGGCAGAAGCAGCGCACTGCGATCGCTCGCGCCGTCGCGCGCGACCCGCGCATTCTAATTCTGGACGATTCCCTCTCCAGCGTGGATACGCAGACCGAGGAACGGATTTTGCAGCGGCTCCGAGGCGTGATGGACGGCCGCACGACGATTCTAATTTCGCACCGGACGTCTACCGTGAAGGATGCGGATCAGATTGTCGTGCTGGTGGATGGCGGAATCTCCGAATGCGGAACGCATGATGAACTGCTTTCGCGCGGCGGATATTACGCCGATTTGTACCAGAAGCAGCTTTTGGAAGAAGAACTCGAGCGGGCATGAGCAATATGCACGAAGAAGAGGCACTCGGCAAAGCGTACGACTCGCACTTGATGCGGCGGCTGCTTGCATACATGAAGCCGTATCGTTGGAGTGTGGTCGTTGCGATGGGTATGGTTGCTATCGTCACGCCGCTGGAGTTGGCGCCGCCGTGGTTTTTCCAGCATGCGATCGATTCGTACTTCGTGCCAGCGCTAAACAAAGCAATTCCTGAGGGCGCCGCGTGGCGAGGCATCGGATGGCTCTCCCTCATTTTCCTGTTTGTGCTGGCTGCGGATTTCCTCGCTCAATATCTGCAGATTCGCATCATGCAGCGCGTTGGGCAAAAGACGATGTACGACATGCGCAAAGGAATTTTTGCGCACCTGCAACGGCTGCCGATGACCTATTTCGACCGGAATCCGGTGGGGCGACTCGTTACGCGGGTGACGACGGACGTTGATGCGCTGAACGACCTTTTCGCGGCAGGCGTCGTCACGATGATCAACGATTTCTTCCTGCTTGCCGTGCTCGCGGCACTGCTAATCGCCAAGGACTGGCGGCTTGGGCTGGATACCTTAGCAATTTTGCCGGGCATTCTCTTGGTTACGATGATTTTCCGGAAGTATGTGCGCGATGCCAATCGGCGCATTCGGACTGCGATCGCGCGCATCAACGCGTTTTTGCAGGAATACATCGCGGGGATGAGCGTCGTACAGCTGTTCAACCGGGAGCAGAAGGCTCTGTCTGAGTTTGAAAAGCGCAACCGTGACAACATGCTCGCGTGGCGCGATGCGATTCTCGCGTACGCGCTTTTCTACCCGGCGGTTGAATTCCTGAGCTTCGCGACGATCGCTCTGATTTTCTGGGCAGGGGGCGTCCGCATTCTCGGTGGTGGCTTGACGCTTGGTGTTCTGACCGCGTTCACGATGTATGCGCAGCGGTTTTTCCGACCCATTCAGGATCTCAGCGAAAAGTTCAACATTCTGCAGTCGGCGATGGCCGCGAGCGAGCGTATTTTCAGGCTGCTCGACGAGCCAGTGACAATTGAAACGTCGGTTGAAGCGGTTCGCATGGACAATCCGCGCGGGGAAATCGAATTTCGCAATGTCTGGTTCAGTTACAAGGTCAGCGGCGAGCCCTCCGAGGATGACTGGGTGCTGCGCGACGTGTCGTTCCGGATGTCGCCGGGCCAAACGTTTGCCATCGTCGGCCATACTGGCGCCGGGAAGACCACACTCATTTCGCTGCTGCTTCGTTTTTACGACGTGCAGCGTGGCCAAATCCTGCTGGATGGAAAAGATATTCGCACACTCAATCTGCAGGATCTGCGCCGATATTTCGGAATCGTGCTGCAGGATCCGTTTCTCTTTACCGGCACGATCGAGACCAACATTCGTCTGGGAACGCCCGGCATTGCCCGTGAAGACGTGGAACACGCGCTGCGCGAAGTCGGCCTCGCCGATTTTATTCACTCGCTTCCGGACGGCGTGAACACTTCCGTCAACGAGCGCGGGTCAACACTTTCTGTCGGTCAGCGGCAGCTCATCAACTTTGCGCGGGCTCTCGCGCACAATCCCCGTTTCCTGATTCTGGATGAAGCGACTTCCAGCGTGGATACGAAAACCGAATTGCTCATTCGCGAAGCGCTCGACCGGCTGCTCACCGGCCGCACCGCGCTCGTGATCGCGCACCGGCTGAGCACGATCCAACATGCGGACAGCATTCTCGTTTTCCACAAGGGCAAGTTGCGCGAACAGGGCGCGCACCAGGAACTTCTCGCTGAACGCGGAATCTACTACCGCCTGTACCAGCTGCAGTACAAAGAGCAGGAAGTCCATATTCCCGGAACCCCTCATACGGCGGGACCGCTTTCCGCTCTTCCTACGCCACAACCGGCGAGCGACTAAATTTCTTCTCTCTTTATGCCGCCAACGCAAATCCTGCTTTCCGCCGGCGAAGCGAGCGGCGATATGTACGCCGCGAGTCTGGCTTCTGAACTCAAGAAGCGCGCGGACGTCGCTATTTTTGGGATGGGCGGAGCACAAATGCGCGCAGCCGGCGTGGAGACGACAACCGATTACTCGGAAGTCGCGGTTCTCGGCATTACCGAGATTCTGAAGCATTTGCCGCAACTGCGCCGTGCCATGCGCAACCTCGTGGGTGAAGCGCGTTCTCGCAAGCCGGCGCTGGCGATCCTTACGGATTTCCCCGGCTTTCATCTCCGGCTGGCCCGTAAGGTGAAACCGCTGGGCATCAAGAACGTCTATTACATCTGCCCGCAGTTCTGGGCATGGCGCCCGTGGCGGGCGAATCTGGTGCGTCGCCGGTTTGCGCTGGCGCTCTGCATCTTTCCGTTTGAGGAAAAATTCTTTGGGGACGCAGGCGTGCCGGTCATATTCATCGGCCACCCGCTCGTCGGCCAGGTACGAGCGTCACTTTCGCGCCGGGAATTCGCGGCCAAGTACGGACTGCATGAATCGTACAAGACCGTCACCCTCTTACCGGGCAGCCGGCCCGGGGAGATCAAGCGCCATTTGCCGACTCTGGTCGAATCGTGCGGCGAACTCGGACGCCAACATCCAGGCCAGTACAATTTCGTGCTGGCGCTGGGGGCGGAAACGAACCTCGGCGATGTTCGAGGGATGATGCGTCCGTCGCCAAGCCTTACCGTCGTGCAAGGTGACACCTACAATGCGCTGGCGGCCGCCGATGCTGCCGTCATTTGCAGCGGCACCGCGACGGTGGAAGCGGCTCTGCTCGACGCTCCGATGGTGGTCGTGTACCAAGTTTCGAAACTGACGGCGCTCCTTGCCAAACCGCTGATTCGCACAAAATTTTTCGGTATGGTCAATCTGATCGCAGAAAAAGAGGTCGCGCCGGAATTGATTCAGGAAGAGTTCACGCCACACAACGTTGCGCGGGAAGTCCGCAATCTCCTAGAGCCGGCGCGCGCCGCGCAAGCTCATACCGACTTGGCGGAAGTTCGCCGTAGGCTGGGCCCGCCGGGGGCGGTCGAACGCGCCGCGGAAGCTATTCTTGGCCTGCTGTCTGGCGCGGTGAAGGCTTCTGGCAACGCTTCCTGAGGCGCTGCTATCCTATATAGGGTATTTGTGTGAGAAATCTCCGGAAAGGCACCTGGTGGCCCAGTTGCGAAACGCCCTCCGTACTGCCGGTCTGCTGATTGTCGCGGCAGCCGTCTTGTTTCTACCGCTTGCCTCGCAAGCGCAGGCTCCGTTGCAAGCAAAGAGTGGCTTCCTCGCGGAGCATTACGATGTGTCCGCTACGCTCGATTCTGGCAGCCAGACCATCACGGCAAGTGCAAAAGTTCGATTCCGAGCGGTAGACGCGTCGGGGATCGTGCGCGTCGAGCTTCATCCCAATCTGAACGTGAGTGACGTGAAATCGGAACAGGGCGCGTCCCTGAAGTTCGAACGGGAAGGCACCAACCCGCTCGATCTTCGCGTGCAACTGCCTTCCAGCGTGCCCACCAATACAAAAGTTACGCTGACGTTTTTTTATACCGGCGTGCTGGCCAATGAAGAAAACAGCCCGCTGCCGGGCGTGCGGCTCGCATCGATCTACAAAGACGGTGCGTATTTGCTGCTGCCGGCCCGATGGTTTCCACTCACGGCGTATCCCACCAATCGCTTCACGGGCACATTTCGATTCAACGTTCCCGACTCCTTTGCAATGACCGGCACGGGAAAATCGCTCGCTCCGACGCCGCTCGCAGGAAAAACCGCTGCCGAAGGTTCGCGACTTCAGTATGTTTTTGAGTGTACGCGTTCAGCCCCGAACGGAACATTCGTCGCCGGCAATCTTGAGTTGAATTCAAAGCAAGCGGAAGGTGTGATCGTTTCGGTGTACGCGCCACGCGCTGCTTCGGCCAAGGTCGCCGACTTCGCCGGTGACGTCGCGCGTGGGGTCATCGCGTTCAGCGATATGTTCGGCCCGCTGCCAGATGGCAACATGACGCTTGTTCAAATTCCGGACAACTCGCTGCGCGAATACGCGGGTCCTGGTGTGCTTCTCCTGAGCCTGCGCGCGTGGGATCCGAAAATCAACGAACGAACGATTGCGCGGCTCGTGGCTTCGCAGTGGTGGGCGAATCAGATTTTGCCGGCGTCAACGGGCGATGAATGGATCAGCGATGGCCTCTCGCGTTATTCCGAAGCGCTCTACGCCGAACAGACCACCGGCAAAGAAGCTGGACTGAAGGCCGTGGACGACTTTGCGGTTGGCGCGCTGATGTATGACGACGCCGCGCCGATCTCACAGTCTGCACGGTTGGTGCAGTATTCGAGCGACTACCGATCGGTGGTCATGAACAAGGGCGCGATGATTTTTCACATGTTGCGCGCACAGCTCGGGGACGCGAACTTTAAATCGTTGCTGCACGATTTCTATGTTCGTTTTGCGGAAAAGAACGCCTCGATTGCCGACTTCACCGCGCTTGCCGAGCAGTACGGAAACAAAGCCGCCAAGCCGGGACAAACGCCGCCGAACCTGCGCGGATTCTTCGCGCAATGGCTCAATTCGACGGGCATCCCGGATTTTAAGATCGAATACGTGATTTACCGAACGCCGAAGGGCTTCCGCATCGTCGGGAAATTATCCCAGCCGCTCGATACATTCGCGATGCCGGTTGACCTTCGCATTGATACCGAAGGAAACCCGGAAACGAAGACCGTTGAAGTGACTGGGACGGAGACCCCTTTTTCCGTCGAAACGTTTGGCCGCCCAAAGCCCGGCGGGATTCGCGTTGACCCTGGCAACGTGATTTTGAAGGGCAATAATTCGCTGCGTTCTCGCGCGGCCATCGCACGCGGGGAAGAGCTCGCCGAAACCGGGCACTACTACGACGCGATCAAGGAATATCAGCGCGCGCTTTCGATTCAGCCGGGCCGGCCGCTTGCCAATTTCCGGATGGGCGAAGCGTTTTTTTATCAGCGCAATTATCAGGCGGCGGCGAACGCTTTCCGCGAATCGCTACAAGCTGTGCCGGAGCCTTCTGAAAAATGGACCGAGGTCTGGGGGCACGTTTATCTTGGAATGATTTTCGATTCGCTCGGCCAGCGTGAACGCGCCGTGAATGAATATAGCCGCGCCAAGCAGACGAACGACAATACCGGCGGCGCGCAGGACGCTGCTGATCGATATCTGAAGAAGGGGTATAGCGACAATCCGCAAAACGCAGACGCAGGCGGGGCGACGGATAAAAAAGGCACCGAGGCAAAACCGGCCGATCCGCCGGCGGACGATCGCCCCAAGCTGAAGAAACCTAACTAAAAAGAACGCGGCCCCTTTAACGGAGCCGCGCCGTTTTTTTGTCTTCCTTTCGCTTAGCGCATTCCGCCAGCGATGACCAGTGTTTCACCAGTGATCCAGGCTGAGTCTCCCGAAGCAAAGAACACTGCCGCCGGCGCGATATCTTCCGGCTGTCCAATGCGGCCAAGTGGAGTCCGCTTTTCGATGTCCTTCTGGAAATCAGTGCCTTCGAACCCCGCCGTCTTGACGCCTTCCGTGATCACCATTCCGGGGTTAATCGAATTCACGCGAATCTTGCGTGGTCCGAGTTCGGCCGAAAGGGAGCGCGTAATCGCGTCCACCGCACCCTTGGTGCCGCTGTAGGCCGACGCATTCGGAATCGAAGCGTGACTAACCAGCGAGCTGATGTTGACGATGCTTCCGCCATCCTTGCCGAAATATTTCGCTGCTTCGCGTGAGGCAGAAAGCAAACCAAGAACATTGGTGTCGTAGAGTTTGCGGTAATGTTCGGTGGTCACATTTTCAATCGGAGAGAACTCGTAAACGCCGGCGTTGTTCACCAAGACATCCAATCGCCCGTAGGATTTCTTCGTTTCGGCGAGCACCCTTTCAATATCTGCTTGCTTGGCGACATCTCCCTGGACCGCGACGGCTTTGCCGCCCTTCTTCGTAATTTCTCCGACCACGCGATCCGCGCCTTCTTTGCTGGATGCGTAGTTCACGACCACCGCCGCGCCTTCCGCCGCCAGTTGCTTCGCGATCTCCGCACCAATTCCCTTCGACGCGCCTGTTACCAGCGCGACCTTTCCTTCGAGTTTCTTGGCCATGTCAGCCCCCTTTTGTAATCTTGCGCTACTTTTTGTACCAATCGGTACGAAACACCTGGTATGATGCAGGCATATGGGAAAGGTTACAAGGGCAACGAAAAAACCTCTCCCGCCGGGGCGCCCGAAAGCCTTCGATCCGGATAAGGCTCTGGACGCCGCTCTACGGGTGTTCTGGGGGAAGGGCTATGAGGGTACTTCCCTTGCCGATCTGACCGCGGCCATGGGCATCAATAAGCCCAGTCTCTACGCGACGTTTGGCGACAAGGCGACACTCTTCCACAAGGTCGTTGACCACTACGTGCGGCAGCAATCTGGTCTTTGGGACGGGGCGTTTCGCCTGCCCACGGCGAAAGGCTCGATCGCGCGCATCCTGACCTCGGTTGCCGACGCGCTAACAAGCGGCAACAATCCCCATGGCTGCCTGCTTGTGCAGGCGGCGCTGTCCTGCGGGGCGGAGGCGGATTGCATAAAGGGAGAGCTTGCGGCTAAACGTGCAGAGGGCGAGACGCTGATGCGCACGCGGCTCTTGCGTGCGCAGGCTGAAAGCGAAATTCCACCGAATGTCGACGTTGCGGCGCTTTCTCGATTCTTCAGCACCATACTGCGCGGGATGAGTGTGGAAGCCTCCGGTGGCGCGACGCGAGCGCAACTGCAAACCGTAATTGATTTAGCGATGAAAGCCTGGCCCGATTCGGCGAGGCAAACAACGGCGTTACCAGCCGAAATTTGAAAAATCAGTTTTCGTCATGTAGGTCGAATCCACTTTTTCGACGATTTTGCCGTTAGCCTCGGACTTGTCGCGAACTTCCACCCACTCGGGATCGGCCTGGAACGCTTTCCAGCTTGCCGCCGCGGCCTCGCGGCTCGCGTGTGCCAACACGTAAATCAGCGTGTTCGATTTTGCCGGCTCGTCGAGCGGTGTCCAGTAGGCGAGATTCTTCATGCCGTGGCGTTCGAAAAGCTTCGTGGTGTGTTCGCGGAAGCGTTTCAGCAGATCCGGCAGCTTGCCTTCGAGACAATGGTAGACGCGCAGTTCGTAGACTGTAGTTGCAGGAAGGTCGGCGGAAGCATTGGCCCCCGAAGCGGCCCATGCGGTTGCCGGCAGCAAACCCGCCGCCGGGAGTGTTTGAAAAAGAGTTCGTCGGTTCATGGCCGGATTCTATCAGATTCCAGCGGCAGTTGATTTCGCAAGTGGCGGCACCGGGAAAATCGGCTTGACGCGCGGTTCAGTGCTGCAACTCTTGAGCAAGCCATCCGGCTCCACGAGATTCTCTGGCTCGTAGCCATTGCGCAAGTTCAATTTGTCCAGCACCGTCTGATGCAGTACGGAGTTCTGGGGTATCTCTCGCCTCGCGCCAAACGGAATCCGCCATTTAGGGCCTTTGGTTTGCTCGTTGTAATACTTGTGGGGCAGAATTTCCGCGATCCACCAGGGAGCCGTCAGCGAGTTATGCAATGGCCCTGCTGGATTGGGAGGCATACGGCCGGAAGTTGATGGAGTGCCGAGCATCACCTGCGCTTTATTTGAGTCGAACTTGAGTCCACAATTTATCGCCTCGTTCATCATCCATTCGAGCGTTATCTTCGAAAGACCGCTTTCGCCTTCAGAATAAGATCCGCCAACGTCCGAGTGCACTCCCGCAAACCACACCTGTTTTATCGACTGCCCGGGAAACGGATCGCCCCAAACGTTTTTCTGGAAGAAACACCGCCGTTCGTCGATCGAAATCGCGTGACGCCCGTTCCGCATGTCCGGATTTCGTCCGGTATACGGAAGGCGGACCGGATTGTAAATCCAGCCGTAGGAACTCACCGTGTCCCACACTCCCACAAAATGCAAGGGACATTCCCGGCTGATGCTTGACTTGAACGCAGTCGCTACCGCAAAGGTGTGCTGCATTCGTTGCTCGTCGCGTGTCTTCTTTGCATAGATTTTCAGCAGGTATGGGATTAATCCTTCGTTGCCGGCTTGCAGCACGCCAAACATGTGCAGTACGCCGGCCAGGGCGCGCACCGTATACGCTCCTCGGCTAAACCCGAACAGGTACACGTCATCGCCGTCTTCGTATGCGTTACTTAGAAAACGGTACGCGTCCCCCACGTTGTCGAGCAGCCCGCCGCCAAACGCCAAACCCTTGACGATCGACCAAGCACTGCTTATTTTGTTGCGCGCCATCGGACTGCCCATCGTTCCGACGCCGGGATGGTAGTAACCGACCTGCGCGTTCGAACTGAAATCCAGTGTGCTGTACAGCTTTATGACGTTCGAATCGCTGTCGGGATTGTTGAAACTATTTCCCGTTCCATCGCAGCAAATAATGATGTTTTTGGGCATGGGCGCTCCTGGGTTGAGGACTACCTCGAGATGTCTAGAAAGGGACATGCGAGTAGTGATGGTGCGACGCCTTTCGTTACGGCTTAAGAGAGGCTAAAACGTTAGGGATTTGATTCAGGGTGCGAGCCGGCTGAAAGTCGAAGCGAAAATCGCCCGGGAGGGTTCATCGAACAGCACGAAATAGATCGTTTCGAGCGAAGTCTCTTTGGCCAGATGCTGCATCGCTTCCCGAAGCATAATCTCCGCACACTGATCCATCGGAAATCCGGAAACGCCCGTGCCGACGGCGGGAAAGGCGATCGTCTTCAAGCCCCGTTCCAGGGCCAGCCGCAGCGCATGTGCCGTCGATGTTTGCAGCGTTTTGCCCGTGGTCCCGACGCCGCCAAGGCCCATGCTCGCCGCATGAATCACATAGCGCGCTTTCAGATTTCCCGCACCAGTGATCGCCGCGAATCCAACCGGTATACTGCCCACTTCGTTGCATTCCTTCTGAATGGACTCGCCGCCTTTGCGTAGAATGGCGCCGGCAACGCCGGCTCCCAGCAGCAAATCGTTGTTCGCCGCATTGACGATTGCATCCACGGTCATGTCCGTGATGTCGCCCTGCTGGATTACAATTCGTTCGCGAATCGGTTTTTCCGGTGTCAAGCGCGCAGAGTCTCACAGGACTACTCGACGCGCAAGTGCGCGCCTCACGCGCGTACAAAAATCTTGTAGCGGTAGGTGACAACGCGCTCCTCGCCGGCCTTGAGCGGAATTTCCCACGTCAAGCGCGACAGCGGATTATCCGTCTGGATCGCTTCCCCCAACTTTACAGCGGTTCCGCGGTCGGTCTGCATTTCCACTTCGCCGCGCAGGGTCTTGCCGACGTCCACGCGGACTTCCTTCGACTTGTAATTCTTCAGCTTCACCTTGCCCTCCACTGTGACGAGGTCGAGTTCATATCCGTGCCGCCGTTGGACGTTCTGCTGCCGCGCCACTTCCCGCTCTTCGTGGCTGGAGCGGATGTCCGTCGCAATCGTAATCCTCAAGCTGGAGGTTGCGTTCTTCGGCGTATACGGGAGCGTGTCCTGCGAAACGGGCTTTGTTCCAGAAATCACCATCGTTGGCGCGCTGGTCCAGGGAAATTTTGTATTGTTCTTCAGCCGGATGGAATGCCAGATACTGTTGCGGACCGCCGCATCCTGCGTGTTCGGATAGTTCTGAACCGGATTTCCGTAAGCATCGACGCGCTGTGGGTCCATCACTTCCCATTCATAGATGTGCTCGTAATCGACGACGCTTGAAAACACGTTATATGTCGCGCGTTCGCCTTTAGATAGGGTGACGCCAGCTCTGGAGTAGAGAAACAAGTCTTCTTCCGGGGCGCCGGATAATTCGGTCACCGCCTGTGCAAAGGATGGCTCACTTTTCGCGTCGAGTTCCTTGAGTTCGTTGGCGACGAGTTGTCCAGAAATCGCGTTCGAGTACATCCGGTAATTCCCGCCATCCCGGCGTTCTGCATCTTTCATGAATGAAAGCAGGTTCTGCTGCAGGCTCATGGGAGACGGCGTTTCCGAGTAGACGAAATTCGGCACGCCGACCACAAAGAAAACGTCCGCATTGTCCAAATCTTCAGCGTCATCCATCACCACCGCTTGCATCGTGATTTGCGCGGTTTTGTCGTCAGTCAGCGAAATCATGTACGACGGCGTCCATCCAAGCCCGTGCTCAAGGTACCCCATCGTCAGATGAGTCTTGTCGCCGCCGCCCTTGATCTTGAATCGCAGCGCGGCACGCTGCTGTTCGTATTTCTCTAGAAAATTTGTATCGTCGGAAAGTATCGCGTTGGCAATCGAACCGATCGGAAGCGCCATGAGCTTCTTGTCCACGCGCAAAAGCAAATATTGCGGCTTCGCGGAATGTGCAGCCGCGTCCGGGGCGCTTTCCGGATTCATTTCGGTTCCCGGCGGCTGCCTCTCCTGCAGACCAACGATTTCGCCGGTGTAATCCTTCATGTTCATGCTGTAGGTGACCGTGACGGTTTTTCCGACATTTGATTGCAATACTTCCGCAAGCGATTGCAGTTGCCGTTCGCCCGCGACGTTGTAGCGGTACGCGACCACTTCATCGAGTGATGCATTCGCTTCGCCAGGCGCAAGCCACAATGTGCCGAGTGTTGCATTCGGAATCGGCGTAATCCGGCCAGTACCGGACTGCAATTGCACTTCGCCCTGTCGCACCACAAACGCCAGTCCGTTTTTGAACGCGGCCACGGCGACTGTTTTGGGTAATGGTTGCGGCAATGGCTGCCGCTCTGCGCCAGCGACTGCCGACGGTAAAGCAATCGAGACACACAAAATCCATGCCACAGCGCGACAATGCCACATGAAATGGCCTCCGGAATTCAGAATTGGCCTGCGGGGATGCGTGCGCCGGCAAATGTCTGCCGAGGGCTCGCTGCCTGGACTTAGAACGTCTGGACCTGCATTTCTTGCAGGAACGAAATGCTACTTCTTCGGAGCAGGAGGCGAAGAATAATCGTAAACGCCTCGCCCGGTTTTTCGTCCGAGGCGGCCTTCCGCGACGAGCTTCGTGATCAGCGGGTTTGGGCGGTACTTTTCGCCGAGCGTCGCGTGGAGATATTCCAAAATGCTTAGCCGCACATCGAGCCCGACCAGATCCACCAATTCGAATGGCCCCATCGGGTGGTTCAATCCCAATTTCAGAGCCTTATCAATATCTTCCGCAGATGCAATGCCCGCTTCGAGCATCGCGAACGCCTCGTTGCCGATCAGCGCATTCACGCGCGTCGTGATAAATCCAGGCGACTCCTTAACCACCACAACTTCCTTGCCCATGCGCCCTCCGAGTTCGCGACACACTGCGATCGTCTCGTCGGACGTTTTCGGCGCCTTCACGATCTCGATCAATCTCATCTTCGGCACGGGATTGAAGAAATGCATCCCTGCGCACAATTCCGGCCGGTACGTCATCTCCGCCATTTCCGCGACCGAAAGGGAAGACGTATTGCTCGCCAGCACCGCCTCCGGCTTCGCGAACTTGTCGAAAAGCGTGAACAGCTCCAACTTGAGCTCCATCTCTTCGGGCACAGCCTCGATCAAGAAATCGGCTTCGCGGCAGACGTTCTCGACCGACGAAGACGTTTCAATCCTTGCCAGCGCCGCATCCCTCGCCGCCCCTTCCAGTTTTCCCCGCTGCACTCCCTCGTCGAGCGACTGCTTTATCCACGCCATGCCTTTCGCGAGCGTTTCGGGCATCACATCTTCCAGAATGGTTCGGTAACCGCCCACCGCAGCGGCGTACGCAATGCCGCGCCCCATGGTTCCCGCGCCGATTATTCCAATTGTCTTCACTTCCATGCAGAGGTCTCCCTTTGCCAGCAACTGATTCAGCTTTTCAATGGATTACTTTACTTCAGAAACTTGCGGTAAGCCGCTTCGTCGAAGCCGAGCAGAAGCCGTCCACCCCGCAACAAAATCGGCCGCTTAATCAGGTTTGGATTCTTCGACATCAGCGCGATCGCGGCGCCGCGCGACGGAGGTTTTTCCGCCATTTTCTTCTCGCGATAGAGTTCGTTCCGCGTATTCAAAAACAATTTGTAGTCTCGATCGCCAAGCAGCGCCTCAATCTCTTCCACCGAAAGTGGCGTTTTGTCCAGGTCACGCGATTCGATTTCCGCGCCGAGTTCGAGCAAGAGACCTCTTGCTTTGCGGCAGGTCGTTCAAGTTGGCTTCTGAAAGAACAAAACTTTCGGCTTTGCCATCGAGCTAGCAGTCCCGTCTGCTCCCCTAGATTCTACAAAATCGCATTCAGACGAGCGGTTTCGTCCAATTCAGTATCGCGGCACTCTTGGGTCAATTTCCACCGACCACCGCTCAATCCCGCCCGCCAGCGACTGCACCGATTCGACGCCTTGCTTCCGCAACCAGGCCGCCACGTCCAGGCTGCGCATCCCATGGTGGCAATAACAAATTACCGGCACCGCGACGTCGAGCGCCTGCAGATTCGCCGGAATCGTCCGCATCGGAATCAGCTTTGCTCCTTCAATCCGGCAGACGTCCCACTCCCACGGTTCGCGCACGTCAACCAGCAGCAATCGCTCTCCTGCGTCAAGCCGTTTCTTCAGCTCCGCAGTTGTAACCTCAAGTTCGCTCATGCTTGGAATTTTAGTACAAATCAGCGCCCGCGGAACTGCGGGGAGCGCTTTTCGAAAAATGCGTGCACGCCTTCCAGGCAATCTTCGGAAGCGAAGCACTTCATCTGGTGCGCCACTTCCGCTTCCAACGCGCACTCCAAAGCTTCTTTCTGGCTCGCGAAAAGTACCTTCTTCACCGCTCGCACTGCCAGCGGCGGTCCGCTTGCGATTCTCTGTGCCAAAGCCCTCGCCTCAGCTTCCAATTGCGCTGAAGGAACCACGCGATTCAGGAGTCCTAGTTTCAACGCTGTCTGCGCGTCAATCATGTCCCCGGTGTAAAACATCTCTGCGGCTTTCGATGGCCCCACCAATTCCGGCAGGAAATACGTTCCACCGTAATCGGGAAACAATCCGACCTTTGCAAAATTCTGCCCGAACATTGCCTCTTCGGCCGCAATTCGGATGTCCGCCGCAAGTGCCACGTTCATCCCCGCTCCCGCCGCCGCGCCGTTCACTGCCGCGATCACCGGCTGCGGCATTGTTCGAATCTTCAGCACCGCGCTCATTCCCGCGCGTAAAATCGGTTCAAGCTGTTTGGAATTGTTCGCTTCTCTGCCCTTGCCGATTACCGCCAAATCGCCGCCTGCACAAAACGCGCGGCCCGCCCCAGTCAAGACAACCGCTCGGATCGAATCGTCTTGGGCGATTCTTTCCAGTGACCCGTAAAGGGCTGTCGCCAGCTCGTTATTCAGCGCGTTCATGCGCTCCGGCCGGTTCAAGACCAGCAGAGCAACTCCGCCGTGTACCGATTCGAGTAGCACCGGCGCAGGAGCAGGAGCCCCCTGACTCATCGTCTCACCTCGTTACGCGTGCGCAGCATCTCGTGTCTTTTCCGTTTTTCGTACGAGCTGTGCCAGCTTCCGAAAATGGGTCAACCGTTCTCTCTGCGCGTTGGCGTTCTCGCCGCTGCTGCTTGGCAGCACGTACACCCAAGCGCCATAGAGCAACTCCTTCTGAATGCCGAACTTACATTTCCTCTGGGCAAATTGCTCGTACACACCTTTCCCGTTGAACGCGATCACTCGCGGCGTAAATTCCCCGAGCTTTTGCGAAAGCACGATTCGCCCTTCCGCAAAATCCTCGCGGGTCAATTCTTCAATGCCTCGCGTTGGGCGTTTCACCAAATCGGTCAACCCAATTCCAAACTCAATGATTCGCCGGTCGTCGCCATATTCGAGCGGCTCCGGAATCACACCGCTCTTGTGCAGTACCGGCCAAAAAACATTGTTGCGCCCGGAGTAGTAATGCCCCGTTCGAACCGATGATTCGCTCGGATTACACCCTACGATCACGAGCTTCATTCCTTTGCGTAGATAGTCAGGCAGGGTTTTCATGGCAAGCTCAGGCGCTTTTTAGAATAGCGCAGCTGGGCGCTCAGGATTGGAGTGTGCCCTAAGAGGCAGGTTGCCAAAGAGGTAGCGTTCGCCCCAGCTTGCGGCGCGTGGCCTCGGCGTAGACGCGCATTGCTGTCGCCAGGTCCCAGACGGCGATGCCGTTGGATTTGAATAGCGTTACTTGCTCGGGCCGGGTGCGTCCCGGAGCTTTTCCGGATACGACCGCCGACAGTTCCGATACGTGATTCCATCGCACCTCGTCCGTCGCGAAGCCCAGTACCAAGTCCCCCGCTTCCTGGCGTGATTGCTCGATCGAGTCCACCGCCACGACGTCCGCCTTCAACACGGCTGCATCGTCCAGTTCGCGCTTTCGCATATGATTCGCGCCAATGGCGTTAACGTGAGCGCCCGCGGCAATATCTGCGCCAAACAGCACTGGCTGGCTCGACGTCGTCGCTGCGCAAATAATCGCTGCCCCGCGCGCCGCTTCCGCCGAGCTCCGCGCTGCGCGTACCGGAATTTTCAACCGCTCGCTCATCTCCCGCGCAAACTTTTCCCTCCGCGCTTCATCTCTCCCATACACGGCTACGGATTCGAGATTTCGAACGGCAGCAATCGCTTCGAGTTGCGCCTGCGCTTGCCAACCCGTCCCAATGATTGCAGCAGTCTTGGCATCCGAGCGCGCCATATACTTCGTCGCTACGCCCGAAGCCGCTCCGGTCCGCTGCTGGCCCAAACAATCCCCTTCAATTAACGCCAACAGATCGCCCGTTTCCATTGAATAAAGAGACACGACAAATTTCAGCTTCCCATTCACGTAGGTGTACTGCTTGGTAGCCACGCGATTCGCGCCAAGATCGGCTGCGGCCATGTGATGAAAGAATCTTCCGCCAGGGAATTCGAATCGCCTGCGCGGGTGCAGCACCACTTCTCCGCTCGCCTGCTTTCGCGAAATTTGCTCGACGGCCTCAATGGCCATCGGCATCGTCAACACTGCGTGTACATCGCTCTCGCTGATGTGCAGCGTCATGCGGACCACCTCTTTAATCTCTCGTCTACTTGGATTTGTTCGGCGCCGCCGCGGCCTTCATGCCCGTCTCAGTCTCGCGCACGCGTCGTACCACTGTCTGGATCAACCGGTACGTGCGTTCTTCGTTGTTCCGGTCCATCAGCTTGAAGCGGAATTCGGGCTCGCCCTTGGCGTTTTTCTCTATTCGAATCGGTAATGCCCCGCACAAATCGTTCTCGATGAACGCGGTCTCATATCGCGTCTTCTTCCGGTTCCACGTATACACGCGCAGATTCGTAAAATCGCACGGCTGCCCTTCCGGGCCCCGCGTCGCCGCTACCAGATATTGCGACTTCTCTCCCGAATCATCCGTCACGCGGTTCAATTCGAACCAGGCTATCGGCCTTACGTTCGCCGAACCGGCTCCTTCGCGAACTGGATCTGGTTCATCGAACTCCACGAATCGCGCCACCACCCAACCCGCAATTGGCGCTGACCCGTCGCCAGGAACGGTTGCAGTGGATGGAATCGGTGCACCTGTCTTGGCAGTGGTCTCTCCCGGCGGCCGTGTCGCTACCCCTCGCACCAAAAACCAATCCTCTTTTTTTGTATCCTCAGGAGTCGATCCTTCCTTTTCGTCCGACACCTGCGCCCAATCCGCCGTCGCGCGCCCCACTACGTCCACCGGAATTCCGCGCCCAAACTGATACAGCCGGGCTTCGGTTCGCCCCGGTTCCACGCGTAAGTTCGTCGCCACCTTCGTCCGCCCCCGCGCCTGCACCGGCAAATCTTGTGCCTTCTTCAACAGCACAATACTGCGCTGCCAAAGCGGCGGGTCCATCAATTGATGCGCATCCACCCAACCCACAAGTCCCGCGCTGGTCTTCACTTTCACAAATTCATTTCGCTTCGCCATCATCTCGACGTGTTCGCCGTAGTGCAGTTCGCCAATCTCTTGCCGTACTTGTGCGACGCTGCTCATTAGCGCGGTGCTCTTTGTACTCACGTATGCTTCGCCGATGTACTCGTGCTTCGGCCGCACGATCCACGCCGCAATCACAACGATGACCAGCAAGGGAATCGCAACCAATAGCTTCCGCTTCATTCGAACTCACCGATGGTTTTGCCAGGAAACAAGAACCGGCGTTCGAACGCGCCGGCTGAACAAAAATTCGCTTCTGACAGGCTCATGCTTCTCCACAGGACATGCAATTTCGAATACTCAATTGTACCCGAATCCCCGCGTCCGACACTCGGGCCAGCCTGGCCATGAGGCGTCGCTCTGTTAAAATGGCGTAGACTTTTAACACCAGGACTCGAGGCTGGCTAACAACATGAATTTTCTGGATCGTCTGCGACCGTTTGGACTGTTGGTGCTGCGTATCGCCCTCGGCGTCATCTTCCTGACCCACGGCTACCCGAAGCTTGTCCGGCCTAATGTTGAAATGCAGCACATGTTCACGCAGCACGGTTTGCCCGCGCAGTTTGTCCACGTCGCAGGAATTCTGGAATCCTTCGGAGGCGCGCTGCTTGTTCTGGGACTATTCACACGTCCCGCGGCGTTGCTGCTCGCTATCGAAATGGGGGTTGCCATCTGGAAGGTCCACAGCTCGGGTGGGATCCTGGCCGTACATTTGTACGAATTCCCGCTCGCGCTCGCAGCGGCCTGCGTTGCCTTGGCTACGGTTGGGCCCGGCGCGCTGTCGGTTGATGAAGGGTTACTCGGCTCCGGCGGGCGGAGATCCCGCGCTCCCAAAAAACCAAAAGACTAGGCGCCGATCGTCACGGCGTAGCCGTAGTCTGTGTTTGTGTCGCCACCGGGACAAAGAACGGTTCAACCGGAAGCACAATCCACAGCACGGCGTACAACAATAGTCCCGTCCCGCCGCAGAACACCGCTAGCGCCCACAGCACGCGTACCAGCGTTACATCCAAATCCAAATAGTCGGCCAACCCCGCACAGACGCCGCCCAGCTTCTTGTCGGTGCTCGATCGCATCAATCTCTTCCGGTTATGAGCCGGCACTGCCGGCATCGGCGCGCCATTCGGCTGCCTCGCCCCGCAGTTGTAGCAAAAGTTCGAACCGTCCGCGATGACCTTCTGGCAAGCAGTGCAGATCATGGTTTGCCCCTCGCAAGGCGCGTTAAACCCGCCTTCTAAGAAGGATACGCCCTAGCTCACAAAAAAGTTTCCTGAATTTAGAGCGTGGCTAGTACTCGAGCAACCGTTTGACGGTCGCGACCACCCGGTCCGATTGCGGCAAAATCGCATCTTCCAGCTTCGGCTGGTACGCACAGAACGTATCTGTCGCGGCAATCCTCTTCACCGGCGCGTCGAGCTCATCGAATAGCTCTTCGGCGATCCTCGCCGCGATCTCCGCGCCGTAGCCCCAGCTTTGCATGTCCTCATACGCAACGATTACGCGGTGCGTCTTCCGCACTGTCGTCGCAATCGCCTCCCAGTCGTACGGCGAAAGCGACCGCAGATCGATAATTTCCGTCGAAATTCCCTCGCGTTCCAGTTGTGCCGCGGCCACTTCTGCGCGGTGCACAAGCGCGCCGAACGTGATGATGCTCACGTCCTCACCCTCCTTCACGAGCCGCGCTTTGCCAAAGGGAATCGTGAAGTCCGGCCCGGGATATTCGCTCCGGTTGTAGGGCTGCCGGTACAGATGTTTGTGCTCCAGGAACATAACGGGGTCGTCGCAGCGAATCGCTGTGCGCAAAAGACCGGCTACGTCCAGCGCCGTGGATGGCATCACTACTCGCAATCCCGGGCAGTGCGTAAAGATCGATTCGCCTGATTGGCTGTGATAGACCGCCCCGCCCGTAAGGTACCCGCCGATCGCCACCCGCAACACCGTCGGTGCCTTGAACCCGCCGTTCGAGCGCCAGCGCATCACGCACAGCTCATCGCGAATCTGCATCATGGCCGGCCAGATGTAATCAAAAAATTGGATCTCAGCCACTGGCTTCAGCCCGCGCGTCGCCATGCCGATCGCACGTCCCACAATCGCGGCCTCGGCCAACGAAGTATTAAAGACGCGTGATGATCCGTACTTCCGCTGTAAGCCGGCGGTGGCCTTAAAAACGCCGCCCTTCCCTTTTACTTCCTTCAAATTTTCTTCGCGGCTGCAGTCCGCCACGTCCTCGCCAAACACCGCGATGCGCTCGTCACGAGACATTTCGTCGTTCAACGTAGCCGATACCATCTCGACCATCGTCTTCTGCGCGCCATGCAACTGAGGTGCTGCTTCGAACGCGCTCGACGTCGGATCGACATCCGGCGAATAGACATTCGAGTAAATCGAATCGACCGACGGCGGCTCCGCTTCCAGCGCTTGATCCACTGCCTGCCGAATTTCGTGATCTACCTGCGATTCCAGTGCTTCAATCTGTTTCTGATCCAGAACGCCTTCGCGGATCAAAAACAGGGAAAACTTCGAGACTGGGTCGCGATGCGCTTCTTCTTCGCGTTCTTCCGGCACTTTGTAAAGCTTTTCGTCATCCGAGAGCGAGTGAGAGTACGGACGGGTGACGTGCGCGTGTACCAGCGCGGGGCCTTTGCGCTCGCGCGCATATTCCACGGCTTCCTGGCAAACGCGATAGCTCTCGATCGGGTCCGTTCCGTCGCATTCAGAAATATGCAGCCCGGGATAACCTTGCGTCAGCTTCGAAATGCTTCCGCCCGCGGTCTGCACCTCAATCGGCACCGAAATCGCGTAACCGTTGTCTTCCACCAAATAAACCATCGGCAATTTCTTCGCGCACGCAACGTTCAGGGATTCCCAGAACTCGCCCTCGCTCGTCGCGCCGTCGCCCGAAGACACGTACACGATCTCGTCGCTTTCGTGCTTCGCCAGTTTGCCCAACGGCGCCTTCTTGGCTTGCGCTAGAGCCTTCGGATGCGCTTCGAAATACTGCGTCGCCTCCGCCGCGCCGATCGCCTGAACAAACTGTGTCCCGGTGCAGGACGATTTGCTCACAATGTTGTATTTCGGATGGCCCCAGTGGCTCGGCATCTGACGCCCGCCAGAGCTCGGATCGTCTTTCGCGCCAACCGCCTGCAAAAGCATCTCCAGCGGCGTCACGCCCATTAACAGGCAAAAAGCGCGGTCGCGGTAATAGGGATACAGCCAATCTATGCCGGGACGAAGAAGCATCCCCATCGCCGCCGTCACCGCTTCATGTCCGGCACTCGAGATTTGGAAGTAGATCTTGTTCTGCCGCTTCAGTTGGATCTCTTTGTCGTCCAACCGTCGCGACATATACATCGCCCGGTAAATTTTAATGAGGGAGTCCCGGCTGAGGCCTGCGTGCCGGTCGTTCTTGGGGGCGTCAACCTTGTTGGGCTTGACGCGGGTTTGTACGGCCATTCGGCGCAACCTCGACGTGAACGTGGATGCGAAATTCCCTGCAGGTACCAATTATACCGAAACGCCTCAGAGGCCAATAAGACTAGTGCCGCTATTCCAACTCCAAAAATAGCGAATCGACCTCGCCAAAACCCGCTTCGCCTTGTCGTATCGTCCTCGGAGAAGCGCTCGCAAACGGCTCCTCGCTCGAAATCCGCTTTAATAACCGCTGTTCCGTGAGCTTCTCGTGGTTCGGCAGCGCCAGTCGCAGGATCAGCTTGATCTCCGCATACGAAGGAGCCAATTTGGCTGGTTCAGCCTCCTCTTTTGCCTTCCCTTTGGCGCCCTTCCCGGGTGTCTTTTTCTCGGATTTCGCTTCGGCCACGGGAGCGCTGGCTGTTGCCGCGCCATCTTCCTTGCGGTCAAACTTTCCCTGCATCTTTTTGTCGAGTTTGAACGCCTGCTTCCACGAGTCGAGCTTGTGCCGCGCCTGCTGTGCCTTCTCTTCGTCTTTTCCAAAATCAAACGTCAAATAAATGTGGGCCATGAATTTAGTCTGCGTCGGGCGCGTCTCCAAGTCAAGAAACGGAACTCATTTTCCAAAAACTCAAGAATCGCGCTTCTTCGCCGAGTTCCGACTCGTCCCCTGGCAGATATGCGAGTAACGGCATCGCTGGTGCCTCCGCGATCATGAGCGGCGAACCAGTTCGGGATGTCACACAGCGATGAACAACGCTGCGTACGCTCCATACGAGTGGCCAATTAAATTTGCTTTCCCCAGATGCAGTTTCTCAATCAACCCCGCGAGATCGTCCGCATCCGCCACAACGGAATAGCCGGTCGTCGGTTTGTTCGCGCATCTGCGGCTATGCGCGATGACGTGATACTCCTCCGCAAACGGCGCAAGTTGTGGATTCCAGAAAACTCCATCGCTCAACGATCCATGCACAAAGAAGACCGGCTCACCTGTTCCCATCTCCACGTACTGCAGTTCCACTCCCTCGCTCACGCTCTGGTGCGGCATTTTCCTGATCGCCTTGCAGCAATCCCGCATCCCCATAGGCAAAACCGCCGTCTGGCATAGTTTCGCCACTTAAGTTCAGACGCACGCCCGCTAAACCGCTTCGCGGCAAGGGCATGGCTGTCGTATCCTTTATTGGAATGATAAGATTGGCTTGTGAGCGTGAAGCAACCCACTTCCGTTTGTTCCCGCAAACTAACGGCACTCTTGTGTCTGGTCGCCGTCGTGTTGCTTCAGGAACCGTTTGCGCGCGCTGCCTGGCTCTCTAGCAGCATGGCCTGCTGCATGAGCGATCAATGCCCCGTTCCCGGACATCATCACAAGGGTGCGTCATCCGGAAACGGAGTGCCGATGGAATGCGGCCATAACACGAGCCATATGCCCGATTGCAAAATCTCCTGCTGCAAAACGGCGGACGAAACTGCGATCAACGTGGCCCAATTTGTGCTGCCCTCGGCGCAAGTCGCGCTGTCACGCGAGCGCGCTGCCCCTATCCCTACGCAGTTCGCGCCGCAAATGCTTTCTCGTGCCGAAAAACCGCAGTCGCCCCCTCCGCGTTTCGCCCTGTCTCAGTCGTAGCTCTTCCAAACTTACGCGAAAAATTGCTTCTTCCTCGCGCCGTGTGAATGGCGTGAGCCTCATTCCTTCCCGGAGAAAGGCTTTCATGTTTCGCCGTCGTTTTAGATGTTCGTTTGTTTTGTTCGCTGTTTTCAGTTTCTTCGCGGTCTATTTCTCTGCCGAAGTCCGTGCCAGTATTTTTGGCACGGTCCGTGGCATCGTCCATGACACGCAACATCGCCCGATCGAGGGCGCGAAAATTGAACTTCGCGCCAAGCTATCAGATTGGGGGCGTTCCGCCGTCAGCGACGGTGAGGGCAGCTTTCAAATTGACGCTGTTCCCGCCGGCACTTACAGCCTGCTCATTTCGCACGACGGTTTTCGCAGCGCCGAGGTCGGGATCATCGTTGCGGCAGATACCGCGCCTCTTCGCCACTTCCCTCTCGAACTCGCTACGGTAAATCAGAAGATCGAAGTTCAGGCCGACGCCGTCAACATCGATCCGACTTCGTCCACCGCGTCAGCCACCGTCACGCGGGCGGAAATTCTGGAGGCCCCTGGCGCAACTCGCACCAACAGCCTCGCATTCATCACTGACTACACGCCTGGTGCTTACATGGTTCACGATCAGCTCCACATTCGCGGCGGCCATCAGGTTTCCTGGCTTGTCGACGGAATTCCCGTTCCCAACACTAACATTGCCGCGAACGTCGGGGCTCAATTCGATCCGAAAGACATCGACGTCGTCGAGATACAACGTGGCGGTCAGTCCGCCGAATACGGCGATCGCACGTACGGCGCGTTCAACGTCATCCCCAAATCCGGCTTTGAACGTGACCGTGAAGCCGAGCTTGTCACAACGTACGGCAGCCGCCATTCGACCGACAGCCAACTCAGCTTCGGCGATCACTCCGAGCGGTTTGCCTGGTATGCCAGCGTCAGCGGGACGCGTTCCGATATCGGCCTGATGCCGCCCGAACCGCAGGAATTTCACGACAACAGCAGCGGCTTCGGCGTTTTTACGTCGCTCATTTTCAACCCGACTCCAAAGGATCAATTTCGTTTCGCCGGCTCCGCGCGCGGCGATTATTTTCAAATTCCAAATACGTTCGCTCAGCAGCAAACCGGGATGCGTGACGTCGAACGCGAGCGCGACATCTTCGGAAATCTTTCTTGGGTGCACACTTTAAATTCCGGCGTGCTCTTTACCGTTGCTCCGTTTTTCCACTGGAATCACGCCGCATACGATGGCTATTTGCCCTCATCCGGCGCAACGCTCGATGGAACTCCGATCACAACGGACCGCAACGATTCACACTATGAAGGAGGCATCGCAAACCTCGCGGTCACCCGTGGACGCCACAATGCGCGCTTTGGTTTTTACGGCTTCGCGCAACAGGACGATTCCCTTTTTCGCATCGTCAACACCGACGGCACGCCTTCGCCGTCTCCACAAATGAACCAGCCACATGGCTCGCTGTTCAGCGCGTTCGGCGAAGAGCAATTCCGATTGACCGAATGGCTCACGTTCAATGGCGGATTTCGCTACACGCATTTCTCCGGCGGAATCGTGGAAGACAAAACCGATCCACGACTAGGTTTGGCTCTGCGCGTTCCAACGCTCAACTGGGTTTTCCGCGCGTCGTATAGCCGATTCTTTCAAGCGCCTCCGCTCACCACGATCTCGGGCCCGCTGCTCGATTCCACCGGTTCCGGATTTCTTTCCTTGCATGGTGAAAGCGACGAACAGCGCGAATTCGGCCTTGCTATTCCGGTGCGCGGCTGGACGCTCGATTTCTCCAACTTCCAAACCCACGCTCTCAACTTCTTCGATCATGACGCACTTGGAAGTTCCAACATTTTCTTGCCGCTCGCGATCGAGCGCGCCCGCATCCACGGCTGGGAAGCAACGGTTCGCTCGCCGCGAATCAGGAATCGCTTCGATGTCTTTCTGACTTACTCGAACCAGATGATCGAGGGAGCCGGTGTGATCACCGGCGGACTCATCTCCGATCCGGGACAACTTTGCGACAGCGGCGGTTTCTGCTACCTCGATCACGACCAGCGCAACACGCTGAGCGCGGGATTTCACGCAACGATTCCCTGGCATACCTTCGTTTCCGGAACGCTTGGTTACGGCTCCGGATTCTTGAACGGCGACGGGCCACAGCACCTTTCCGGTCACACTGAGTTTTCACTTTCGCTCGGGAAATCGTTCGGCGAAAACTTCAATGTGAATTTCACCGCGCAGAACCTCGGCGATTCGCGCTACCAGATCGACAATTCCAGTACTTTCGGCGGAACGCACTGGGATTATCCGCGCGAGATTTCCGGAAGCATTCGCTATCGCTTTCATTTTTGATTCCGGCACGCTACACTCCTTTTCGAAATTGAGAGGCGATGGAGTTCGCCGTAACTGTCCAGCGGAAAATTCGATGGACTGATGACTCCTGGCTGCCGCGCGCCGCCAGGAGTTTTTTGTTGGCGCGGCGGCGCGAAAGAAGGTGAGCGAGTGAAAATTTTCCTGATTGCGTTGTTCGGCGCGGCCGGCACGCTCGCGCGGTACGGCCTGCAAGGCGTCGTGCAAATTCGCTTGGGCGGAACGTTTCCATATGGAACGCTGCTTGTCAATCTCACCGGATGTTTTCTCCTTGGCCTTATCGGGCAGTTCACGCTGAATCGCATGGTCATTTCGCCGGACTGGCGCGTTGCGATCGCCGTCGGATTTTTCGGCGGTTACACCACTTTTTCGAGTTTCGGCTGGGAAACTGCAAAAATGCTCGAAGAGGGTGAATGGCTGCGCGCCACAACCTACGTTTCCGCCAGCGTGATTGCCGGTTTGCTCCTTTCGGTTGCGGGAATCCGCTTGGCCAACCGGTTTTAGAGTTTATGGGAGAGCACCATGACGCACGAAAAGTTTGAAGGCGAACGCACGCTGATGCGGATTCACATCGGCGAATCGGACAAATGGCACGGCAAGTCACTGCACGAAGCGATTGTGGAATTGTTGCGGCGCGAAGGATTTTCCGGCGCAACCGTTCTGCGCGGCGTCGGCGGCTACGGCGGCACGAGCACATACCATACGGACAAAATCCTTCGCCTGTCGCAGGATTTGCCTATCGTGGTGGAAGTGATTGAAGCGGCGGAGAAAATTGAAGCCATCTTGGCTCGGCTCGACGAAATGATCGGCGGCGGGCTTGTGACGCTCGAAAAAGTGCGCGTGATCTTGTACCGCTCCGCCAAGAAATAGACCGCCGCAAACTGTTGGGCACTCCACTAACTCCTGCCTGTCTAAATCCGGTATGATGCGGCGCGGAATTGTTCCGGAGGTTGCCATGGGCAAATCGTTTTTCAACAAAAAATTCGTTCTGTTTCTGCTTGCTTTCACTCTCTACATCCCGTTCGCGCCAACGGCGCGAGCCTGGGACAACGGCGTGTCACTGACACCTCCGATGGGCTGGAACAGCTGGAACAAATTCGGCTGCAACGTCAGCGAAGACATGATCAAGTCCATGGCAGACGCAATGGTGACGAGCGGAATGAAGGACGCGGGCTACCAGTACGTGGTGATCGACGATTGCTGGCAAGTGCGTCGAGACGAAAACGGATTCATCGTTGCCGACCCGCAGCGATTCCCTTCCGGAATCAAAGCGCTGGCGGATTACGTTCACTCGAAGGGATTGAAATTCGGATTGTACTCGGACGCAGGAAAATTGACTTGCGCGAAGCGGCCGGGCAGCCAAGGGCACGAATTTCAGGACGCGATGCTGTACGCGCGCTGGGGCGTCGATTACTTGAAGTACGACTGGTGCAGCACCGATACGCGGAACGCTCAAGAGGCATACTCGACGATGCACGATGCGCTGGCGGCGACGGGGCGGCCGATCGTATTCAGCATGTGCGAATGGGGAACGGCGAAGCCGTGGCTGTGGGCCGGGAGTATCGGAAACCTCTGGCGGACAACGGGCGACATCGACGACCACTGGGAAGGAAAAAAGAAATGGGCGGACGGCGGCTGCTGCTCGCTCGGAATGCTGGACATTGTGGATATGCAGGTCGGACTGGAAGGCGCGGCCGGGCCGGGACATTGGAACGATCCGGACATGCTCGAAGTAGGCAACGGAGGAATGACAACAATGGAGTACCGCTCGCACTTTAGTTTGTGGGCGATGCTTGCCGCGCCGCTGATCGCGGGAAATGATTTGCGATCGATGACGCCGGAGATCAAGGCGATTTTGACGAACAAGGAAATTATCGCGGTTAACCAGGATGCGCTGGGCTTGCAGGGACGGCGCGTCGGAAAGGACGGGAACAAGGAAATTTGGGTGAAGCAGCTCAAAGACGGCAGCCGCGCTGTGATTTTGTTCAACCGCGGAACGGCGGAGACGGAGGTTTCGGTTTCGTGGACGGACCTGGGATATCCGGAACATCTTTCTGCGAGCGTGCGTGATCTCTGGGCCGGAAAGGATTTGGGGAAGGTGACGGGCAAGTTTTCGGCAAACGTTGGTCCGCACGAGACGTTGGTTGTGAAGGTAACGCCGTAGAGGTTGCGCTATGCCCGACGCCCCGGCCTTTTTTTGCAAAGAGCGCGCAAATGATTGAAAAGGGAGAGATTAAGCCGCTAGAAGGAAGGGAGATAGCGGTCGACTTGTGAGAAGGCGACAGAGTTGGAGCTAAACTACTCGCAAGGAAGAAGTCAGAGGAGAGGTTGATCTTTTGGGTCGAGGCCAACCCTGAGAAAAGAGCACACGCAGAGGCCTCCAACACCCTCCACCATGTTACAGCACAAGTACTATAACCTATTTAGTAACAAAAGTCAGGAAATTTCTTGATGAGCGACGACGGGATTTCGTCTCCCTTTGCCGAAGGAGACCGCACGCGGCGGCAGGTTGCCTTTCGCATTCTGCCTTTTCTGTTTCTGCTCTACATCGTTAATTTCCTGGACCGCGCCAGCGTCGCCTACGCTGCGATTGGCATGTCTCACGATCTCAGATTCAACGACCGTGTCTTCGGCTTCGCTTTTGGGATTTTCTTCGCCGGCTACGTGATTCTCCAAATTCCGTGTGCCATTCTTGTCGAACGGTGGAGCGCTCGCAGAGTTATTTGCTTAACGATGGTCGCCTGGGGCGCGATGACCGGTCTGACGGCGCTTGTCCGTACGCCGAATCAACTTTACCTGGCGCGTTTTCTGCTCGGAGCGGCGGAGGCGGGATTTTTTCCAGGCGCGGTGGTGTATCTCAGCCGCTGGTTTTTGCGCCAAGATCGGGCAAAAGCTACGAGCAACTTCATGTCGGCAATTCCGCTTTCCCTGGTAATCGGATCACCGATCGCCGGCTGGATTCTTGGCCATAGCTGGAGCGGAATACAAGGGTGGCGCTGGTTGTTTGTTTTGGAAGGGCTGCCTGCGGTTTTATTGGGAATCGTCGCCTACTTCTTTCTTACGGATTCGCCTGGCGAAGCGCAGTGGCTGAAAGTCGAACAACGCGAGTGGATTGCTCAGACAATCGAAAAGCAGAAGCCGCAAGGCGAAAGCTCGGCCACTGTTTGGGATGCTTTCCGTTCGCGTCGAGCATTGCTTCTCGCCGGAATCGCGTTTCTCAATTACAGCGTTTTCTATACTTTTATTTTCTGGCTGCCAACCATGTTGAAGCGGCAGTCGGGCCTCACCGACTCGAAGATCGGTTGGCTCGGCGCGATTCCTTACCTCGTGTGCTTGATTATCATGCCGCTGAATGGCTGGCATTCGGACCGCCATTGTGAGCGCCGATGGCACACGGCAATACCGCTGTTGGTCGCGTCCGTTGGATTGTTCGGATTGGCGACTCGGCCGGTCTCGGTGCCCGTCGCAATGCTTTTGTTTACGTTGGTAACGGCTGGCAATGCCTACATTTCGGTTTTTTGGTCGGTGCCAGCGGAGGTCTTGAGCCCAGCCATCGCCGCAGCCTCTGTGGGGTTGATTAGCTCTGCAGGAAGCATCGCGGCGTTCGTGGCACCCTATGCGTTCGGTTATTTGAATCAGAGGGCGGCCAGCCCCGTCTACGGGCTTGCTGCTTTGGGGATTATTGCGCTCGTGCAAGTGCGAGCCATGTTCTTGCTGCCGAGTAATCCCAAGCGAAGCAGCCAATCGCCCTCACCGGCCCCGGAAATCGGCATTTAATCTCTTCTCAAATCAAGTTGCGCCGCGTTTCGCCGGATGCTAGGCTCAGCGAAGAAAAGGCGAATTGGGAGAGGTGTGCCATGGGGGATTCGTTGGCGGTGACAAGGGCGCAAGAAAGCGGCCCGCCTCAGAAGGCGACCGCTTCAGGGGCGGCGAGGGCGGCGCTGGAGGCATTGGCGGCGCGGGACCTGGACGGCGAGGTGTTGACAGCGGTGAGGCACTTCCCGGCGCGGGAGGCGCTGTGGGCAGACTTTCCGGAGTGGGTGAACGAGGACCTGAGGGCGGCTTATGGCGCGAAGGGGATCGCACGGCTCTACAGCCATCAGGCCGCGGCTGCAGAAGCGGTCCACTCTGAGAAGAATATTGTGATTGTGACGCCTACGGCTTCCGGCAAGACGCTCTGCTACAACCTGCCGGTGCTCAATCTGGTGCTGGACAATCCGGATACGCGGGCGCTGTATCTGTTTCCGACGAAGGCGCTGGCGCAGGATCAATTGGCGGAACTGCACGATCTGAACACGCGGCTGGCCGACCGGTTCGGCGTTTTTACCTACGACGGGGATACGCCGGGGGATGCGCGGCGGGCGATTCGCGAGCGCGGACATATCGTGCTGACAAATCCGGACATGCTGCATACGGGAATTCTGCCGCACCACACGAAGTGGACGCGGCTATTCGAAAACTTGAAGTACATCGTGATGGATGAGTTGCACACGTACCGCGGCGTGTTTGGGAGCCACCTGTGCAACGTGCTGCGACGGCTACGGCGGATTGCGAAGTTTTATGGAAGCGCGCCACGGTTTATTTGTTGCTCGGCAACAATTGCGAACCCGGGCGAGCTGGCTTCGCGGCTGATCGAGGACGATGTGGAGGTGTTGAGCGCGAACGGCGCGCCAGCGGGGGAGAAGACGTTTGTTTTTTACAACCCACCCGTGGTGAACAAGGCGCTGGGGATCCGGCGAAGCTATATCAACGAGTCGGCTCGCGTAGCGCAGGAATTTTTGAAGCGCGAAATGCAGACGATGGTGTTTGCAAATGCACGCCTGCAAACGGAAGTATTGCTGACCTATCTGCAGCAGGCGAATCCGCAGCCGCCGGGAAAGGCGGAAACGATTCGCGGTTACCGCGGCGGATATTTGCCAAACGAACGGCGCGAGATCGAGCGAGGGATTCGCGATAGACGGATTCGCGGAGTGGTCTCAACGAGCGCGTTGGAATTGGGAATCGATGTTGGCTCGCTGGACAGCGTGGTGATGGCGGGATATCCGGGGACGATCGCCGCGACGTGGCAGCGCGCGGGAAGAGCGGGACGGCGAAGCGGGAGTTCGTGCGCGGTGATGGTGGCATCCTCTGCGCCGCTAGACCAATACATCGTGAAGAATCCGGATTATTTTTTTGGGAATACGCCGGAGCACGCGTTTATCCAACCGGACAATTTGGAGATTTTGCTGAATCATTTGAAATGTGCGGCATTCGAATTGCCGATCGAAGCGACGGAAAAGATGGGCGAGGTGGAATTGCCGGTAATTCTGGCGAAGCTCGCGGAAGCGGGCTATTTGCATCGTGCGGGGGAGTTTTATCACTGGACGCAGGAGGCCTATCCAGCCGATGCGGTGAGCTTGCGGTCCGTGACCAGCGACAATTTTGTGATTGTGGACATTACGGGCGAGCCACGAATTATCGGGGAAGTGGACTTCCCAAGTGCGCTGACAACGGTGCACGAGAAAGCCATCTATTTGCACGGCGGGCAGCAATATCACGTGGAGCATCTGGATTTCAAGGAACGCAAAGCGTATGTGAAGGAAGTCGACTCGGACTATTACACCGATGCGGTGAAGCATACACAGGTGCGCGTGCTCGAGATTGCGGCCGAGGAACCAATTGCGAGAGCCGCTCTCACCCATCGCAGGTCGCACGGCGACGTACTGGTCCGCTCGCAGGTCGTCGGGTTCAAAAAGATAAAATTCTTTACACATGAAAATGTTGGCGACGGACGACTGGAGTTGCCGGAAAACGAGATGCACACAACGTCTTACTGGCTGACGCTGGAGCGGGGGCTGGTGGAGTCTCTTCCCTTTTCGGTGATCGAGCGGCAGAGCGGGATGTTCGGGCTGCTGCATGCGATGGAATCCGTGGCGACGCTGCTTCTGATGTGCGACGGGCGCGATTTGGGAACGGCGATTGGCGAGCGACCACCGGCGGCGGGAGATGATGCTGCCAAAGTCGTTCCAGTGAGATTCGAAGAGATGGCTTCAGCCAAGATGAAAGAGTTCTTCGAGCCGAATTTGTATTTGTACGACGCGTATCCCGGAGGGATTGGGTTCAGTGAACCATTGTTCCGTGCTCATGAGTTGCTGATCGAGAAGACGCGGGAATTGATTGCGGGGTGCGAGTGCGAACAAGGATGCCCCTCCTGCGTTGGGCCCGCCGGGGAATTGGTGCCGCGCGCGAAAGAAGCGGCGCTGGCGATTTTGGAAAGAGTCTGCGGGTGAGTAAAAAGTGAGCGCTTTAGATAGATTTTCACGACTGGTGGCGCTGAAGCCGGCGCGGGCGGCTATGCCGCTGGCTGATCCGTCTAGCGAGCCGATGCAAGGCGACGAGGTTGCTCACCTGCTGGGTGCTTTATGCCAAAAAACGAAATTCGGCGAGCACTTGACGATTCGAAACTGGTATTCGACGCCTGAGTTCGCTGAACCTGCGGCGGCCGTGCTGGATTTACTGGCGCGAAATAAGGATGAAGTCGTCTCGCGAAGGACACGCGCGGCGCTGGAGAATCCGGAAAAGTGGCTGTTTTTGGACACGGAAACGACGGGGCTTGCGGGAGGCACCGGCACCTACGCGTTTTTAACGGGAATTGCGTGGTGGGACTCGGGCGGTTTGCAGGTCGAACAGTTTTTCATGCGCGATTTTGCCGATGAACATTCGGTGCTCTGCGAATTGGCGGAGCGAATCGCGGAACGCCCGGTGCTGGTGACGTTTAACGGAAAAACGTTCGACTGGCCGCTGCTGGAGAGCCGGTTCACCATGACGCGGCGGATCGCGCCACCGAAACTCGCGGCGCATCTGGATTTGCTACATCCTGCGAGGGCGCTTTGGAAGCTGCGGCTCGGCTCGGTCCGGCTCGTGGAATTGGAACGAGAAGTTCTCGACGCACGGCGGCTCGGGTGGCATCGCGAGGACGACGTAGCATCGGCGCTGATACCACAATTTTATTTTGATTATTTGCGCGGCGGTTCGGCGACGCCGCTGGCGGGAGTGGTGCGCCACAACCAATTGGACTTGCGCGGCCTTGCGGCGCTGTTCGGAAAGATCAATTCGATTCTGGCGGAGCAGGAGCTGGACGAAGCAGATGGGCGAGACTTGTTCGGGCTTTCGCGATTTTTGTACCGCCGCGGAGAGGCGCCGCGCGCAGCAAAGATTTGTTCGAAAGCCATCGAAGCGGGATTGCCGGCGGAGTATCGGCAGCAAGCTTCACGAGAATTGGCGCTGATGGCGAAACGCCGCGGAGACCACGCGGAGGCGACACAATTGTGGCAAACCCTGCTCGCGGGAAGTCCGCATGCGATCGAAGCGTGCGAGCAACTGGCAATTCATTTCGAACGGAGAGAAAGAAATTTGCCACAAGCGATTGAGTACGCTGAATTGGGATTGAATAAGTTGTACGCGGGCGGGCAGCGATTCAGAGATCCCTACGCCGAGGCTCGAATCGCACGGCAAGAAAAAAGCCTTGTGCGCCGGGTGGCTCGGCTGAAACTGCGCCTGTCTAACGAGAACCCGCGGCGCGAACGGATGACGGCTGCAGCTGGGCGACTTTTGTAGGATCGGCTTCGGGTTTTTGCGGGGGCTCGGGAAGCGGCGGCCACTTTAAATCTGAATTCCATTGAGCGAAGACCTTTCGGTCGGCGCCTTCCAGCGTAATGCAGTCTGTCCCCACGCAATGGAGAAAAACGCTTCCGTCCGGAGTATCGAACGAAAAGAAATTGGGCCTGCGAAGAAGATGGGAACGCTCGGCGTATTTCTTTTCCAACGCTTCGGAATAGCGACCGAAGAAACGCGCAGCGGTTTCGTCACTCGAAAGCGAAAGCCTGGTCGCGAGAACCAGTTTCTTCGATTGCTTGTGTTCGTAGACGATGTAGTGATCGCCTTCCCACGCTTCGGCGACGGATGCAGCGCTGTCCTTGTCGATAAACTGCTGCAACACCTCGCGCCACCCGAATTCTCCCATCGTGTCGTCTTCGAGCTTAGCCCAATCCGGACCGAGAGACTTCTCGAAGGAAGGTACCGAAACAGCGCGCGGGACTTTGCCAGATTTATAGAGCGCGGGATGAAGAATCTGCTGCGTGGAGAGCGGCGGCTTCGTGAATAGGGTCGACAGCGCACCCCATCCGACGTTTCGAATGGAGCTTGCTGTAAAGTTCAAGCCGGAAAGATACGGAAACATCAGCACATCCTTGATGAAAGGTGGGGCTTGTTCGAGCTTCGGAGAACTCGCGAGGTCACCCATCAACATCGAAGGGTCAAACCCGGGAAGGTCTTTCAGCGAATGGCCAGTGCCGCGCAGCATATAGTCGAACATCGCGGCCATTGCGCTTCCTTCCAGAACCGCATCGCGAGCGAGCGTGGCGTCACCGTTGGTGTGGACGGCTTTGGACCATTCTTCGATGTGAAAGTATTGGTCTTCCAGCGCGTGAGTCAGCTCATGAGCCATCACCGGCTTCTGCGTGGCCAACGGAATCCAATCGGCAATATAGAACTCGCGCGCTTTGGGATCGTAGAGACCCCATATCTGCTCGGTCATCAGGTCGACCATAAACGGGTCAAGATCGAACTTAGAGGGGAGCAAGCCGAATGCCTCGGCGGCGCGAGCATCGGCGTATCGTTCCTGAGGATTCTTGTCGTCGTCCATCTGGCGAATCAGGTATGCGCGGATGTCATCCCTTGTGCGGAGAGTCTTTTTGAGAGGGGCGCGGAGGCGGAGGCCGGTAATTTGGCTCATTTCCTGAAGAACTTCGTCGGCTGTGGCCACAAATTCCGCAGACTCTTTACTCCTGGCTGGAGCGTCCGCGGAGCCGGTTTGGGCAAGGCATGGCGTAAAGCAAGAAAACAGTAGAGACACGCAGAAAAAGAAGGCGATGATCCAACGCGACACGCGAAGGTGATCGAGGGTCATTGGGGCAGAATAGCAGATCAGCGAGTTCTGCACGGACGGAACGCCCGAGCGATTCCCAAAGTGGAACACACCGTCAAAGCGGGAAACCGGAGACAATTCCGAAAAATTGCGATACGCTTTGTCAGCTGTTCCAATTCCTTAACAAAGTGGTAATTGAACCCTGCTCAATTCGAGAAATTTTTCGGGTGAACCGTGGAGCATATGCTTCCTGGTCTGCGGCTGCGACAAGTCCGTGAACGATTGGGTCTGACGTACCGGGACGTCGAACGCATCAGCTACGAGTTGGCGGCCCGGCGGGGGCGCTCCGAATTCGTCCTGCACATCAGCCGGCTTGCCGACATCGAGAATCACAACGTAGTACCAAGCATCCACAAGCTCTACACACTTGCGGTCGCCTACCACCTGCAGCCCCTCGAAATGCTCGGCTGGTATGACGTTCCGGTGGCGGAATGCTTCGAAGATGGTGTAGCGTTCCCTGCTCCGCAAACACACCGAATGGCGCCGCCAACGTCGATGAAAGTGCCGCTAAGGTTCGACCCCGGGTTTGATCCGAAAAGAACCGATTTGTTGTCACGCATGGTGGAGCGGTGGGGTCATTTTGACGGGGCACTGACGAATAAAGATGGAAGACATTGCTACGGACTGGTCGGACTGGACGACAGGCGCATGATGCCGCTGCTGCGGCCCGGCAGCGTAGTGCTAGTGGACACATCGGTCCGGGAACTCGGCGACGACTACTGGGCGTCTGAATACGACCGGCCAATCTATTTTGTTGACGTGCGCACCGGCTATCGATGCGGATGGTTTCAGGAAAGAGGGTCGCTACTGGTTATGCAGCCCCACACGCTCTCCCGTTGTCTGCAAGAGTCCTGGAAACGGCCCGCCGAGGCGGAAATTGTAGGAAAAGTGATCGGAGTCGTAATGCGGTTCAACGAACCATGGCAGTTCCGGTTTGCAGAATCTCAAGGAGCGCACGGAGGTTCGAGCAAAAAAGCTCTTTGAGATAGTCGTGAGACTCTTCCGGCATCAACACACGATACGCTTCCAACTGCTGCCAGTGAGACACGGTCGCCCGAATCGGACCGTCCATTCTTTCCAAGCACTTTCGCAAATCATTTTCCTGCATCGATAGTGGTGTTTCCAAGATTCGCCGGAACACCTCTTCATGGCACTGCTTCAACGCCTGCTGAATTGCCTCCTCCGGATAGAGAGCGGAGAGCCCCGCATGTTCATACCTGCCGGTAGAAAGATCACGAAGCGATGCGATGTAGGTGAGCCGGCCAAATTCGTCGGGAATAGCGGAAAGCGTGGTCACCGCAAAATCGTGAATGATGTGCCGGTTCTGTTCGAGTTGAGTATGGATGCTCACCGGGTCTGTTCCGAATGTTGAACGTTTTTCCCCAAAACGAGAGCTAAGAAAAACCACTTCGCATGATGCCCGCAGGAGGTGGTCATCATGCGCCACTATAAAGCACGAGCGGGCCTGCGTCTTTCCCTTGCAGCGTTAGCAATCCTAGTTCCGTTAGCGAGCAGCGTCAATCCATTCGGCAAGCACCAGGGAAGTTCCACAACCTCACCAAGTCTGAAGGCGGACGGCACGCCCCTCCCGCCGCTTCCTCCCCCGAAGGGCACTGGCGGTGCGATCGGCTCAGAAGTCTTGGTTGCCGACGGTATCCCGGTTCCTCCACTGCCGCTTCCGAAGCTAACCCTGGTAGCCGATGGCATGCCGGTGCCGCCTTTGCCGCCGCCAAAGGGCGGAAATGTAGCAACGTTGGCCGTTTAAGATCGAAGAGTGCTTGCCCGACCCAAATGTTAAAACTTTTCCAATACGGACATTTACGGCCTGTCTTACAGTACCAAATGGCTAACAAAGAGGCGCCTCCTGGCTATATACCAGCCTCGATGGGCGTGCTAGGATGCGCCTCAAGATGTTGCACATTGACCTCATACAGCGAGTGCTCTGGCTGGTCATAATCGGCCTTCAGGTCGCAATTCTGCTGATCATGACAGGCAGGAGGCTGTATCGAAACTTCCCCGCCGTTTATTGCTACCTTCTAATCGGCCTCGCGCAGTCGCCGCTGATGTATTTTGTCTATCAAGCCAAGGGCTACGAGTCCTGGGCGGCCTATTGGACTGCCTGGGTGTCGCAAGGCGTTGTTGTTCTCGCAAGATGGACCGCTGTCTGCGAATTGTGTCACACGATACTCGGCCCATTCCGTGGCGTGTGGGCCCTGACGTGGCGGGTGCTCGCAGTGATCGGGGCGACTGCCTTGTCGGTGGCAGTGATCTTCGGCGGGCACGACTACACACGACTCATTAACACCTTCGACTTGGGGCTGGAATTCTCCATCGCAACGGTACTTGTGGCATTTTTTGCGTTCACGCGCTTCTACGATATCGGTGTTTCACCCGCTCTTCGTTCCATGGGAATCGCGTTTTGCATGTATTCGTGCTTGAGGGCATTTAACGATACGGTGCTGCAAACTTTTCTCCGGAACTACGCCAAAACGTGGGGCGTGGTCGACGGCGTGACGTACGTTTCGACTCTCACGCTTGTTTGTGTGGCTGTATACGTGTACCAGGCGCAGCCGGCTCAAGCAGTGAATTTACTCCCCGGCGGAACATACGCGGCGTTTGTGCCGCAGGCTAATGAGCGGCTCATTGCCTTGAATGAGCATTTGCGCCAGATATTGAAAGGACCAACGGGAGGCAAGGTTTGAGCGCGCTGCTTGTAGCGTTCGGAGTTTTGGTTGCAGCGCTGCTCGGCGCACTTCTGTGGTCGTCGGGACGCAAACGGCGACCGGAACACTCTGTGCCAACTCGGGACAGTTTGTTCCCGCTGCCATGCCAACACCTGGCGAATCTGCCGCAGATCAGACAAGCGATTGAACGCGCGGACTTGGAGTACCTCAAGACGCGAGTCAGTCCTAGAAGAGCAGATCAGCTGCGGCGCGACCGCCGACGAATCGTCCTGGCGTATCTCGACGGACTGCGCGAGGACTTTGACAACGTGGTGGAGGCGACCACAAAAGTCGCCGCACTTTCACCACAGGTGGAAGCAAGGCATGAATTTCGGCGCCTCCGCATCGCCGTCGAGTTCAGAGTCAGATACACGTTGCTCCGGATTAAGTTTGGGATCGGACTATCGGCATTCCCGGGCCTCGGCCGACTTGCCTTGATGGTGAGTTCCCTTGCTGTCGAGTTGGAGCGTGCGATGAACGAAGTAGCCGCCGGCGCAGCGCTCGCGGAGAATCGCTCCCGCTCAGCGCAAAGTTGATTCGCGGGAGCGGCTCATAACGGAATCGACCGCGGAGAGCAATTGAACGGCGTCAAAGGGCTTCTGAAGAATAAATCCGGTAACTTCTTTCTTGCTGAGTTCAGTTTCGGCCAGAGCGCTCATAACTATCAGGCGGTCCATAAATCCGGGCAGTTCGCGCTGCATCCACTCGCGAAGCCCGTTCATCCCCTTGCGGCCAGCGACTTCCACGTCGCACAGAATCAGGTCGAATTCGCGCATGCGGAGCAGGGCCTGCGCATCCTCAAGATTTCGCGCGGGAGAAACCTGATGATTGAGATTCTTCAACATTGCCTGTACTGCCTCAAGAACCGACGTTTCTGGATCGACCAGAAGAATTTTCGCTTGGTCAGACTTCGCGGGCAGTTTGATGGTTTCTTCCGGCTTTGTCGCCGCAATTTCCTGGCACGGAATTTCGATGGTGAATGACGCACCGCGCGGAGGCAGATTCTTCACACGAATCGAACCGCCATGCTCCGTGACGATGCCGTAACAGATGCTGAGACCCAGGCCAGTGCCTTTGCCAACGGGCTTCGTCGTGTAGAACGGATCGAACACCTTCGACGGATCCTTTACGCCGGCACCGCTGTCGGTAAATTGCACAAAAAGTTTGTGGTCCAGACTTCCGGTCGTAACCCAGAGATCGCCTTCAGTGGCGTTCTCGAGAATGGCGTCAACGGCGTTGTTTACCATGTTTAGAAAAACTTGCTGGAGTTGATGCGGGTCCGCGGCAGTCACAGGGAGATCGGCGGATAGATCGAGATGCACGCGAATGTTGTGTATGCGCAGGTCGTAATCGCGGAGCGCAAGAGTATCTTCAACAATCTTGTTGAGCGAAACGGGTATGCGTTCCGGTTTATGCTGCCGCGCGAAGCTGAGCAGGTTCTGCACGATTCGGTGCGTGCGTTGCGCCTGCTTATAAAGTTTTTCCGAGTATTCCAGTCCCTGCGCATTCATTTGGCCGCTGGATGTGAGCAACTGGCTATAGCCGAGAATTGCCGTCAGCGGATTATTCAGTTCGTGCGCCACGCCGGAAATCAACTGGCCGACAGCGGCCATCTTTTCACTGTGCAAGAGCTGTTCTTGCGTTTTGCGCAGATCGTCGTAGGCCTGGCGCGTCTGTTCGTACAGTAACGATCTTTCAATCGCGTTCGCTGTCTGGCTGCCAACCGCGATCAACAAATTCACATCCGACGGTGTGAACTCCCGTGGCGTGCGCGAGCCAATGACCAGCGCACCGATCACTCGATCTTTCGACCACAGGATCACGAGATACGCCGTGACGATCTGCTCCTTACGTTGCGCTTCCCGAAAAACCGCCGGCAGCGGCAGGCCTTGCACCGAGAGAAACGTCGCGTGGACAGCCTTGATGTGATGTAACAGCTCATGGGGGACCTTGGTCGGGGGAAAACTCCGCGCGAACTCCGAGCGATGGCCTACCGCAGAAATCCGGCGGACCACATCGCCGCCTTCGTCGAACAGATAAAGCGACGACGCGTCCAGACTGAATAGCTCGACGATCTGGCGTAGAGTCCGGTGGATGGAGTCCGAAAGGTCAAGCGACTCGGTCAGCGTCTTCGAAATGGAATTCAGAACCAGAAGTTCCCGGTTGCGGCGGCGAATCTCGTGCTCGGCCCGCTTTCTTTCCGTGATGTCCAAGAGAAATCCCTGATACGCCGTGACCGCGCCGGACGCTTCCCGCACGGCAATGGAAGACTCCATGACAGAGCGGATTTCGCCATCGGCTGTGCGCAAGTCGAATTCAAAATCTGCCACAGTACCGTGATCGTCGAGCAATTTCTTCAAACGTTCGCGGTCCTGCGGATTCACGTAGAGAGAGGGAATATCGAGGGCCAGAAGCGAATCGCGGGTAGGGTAACCGCAAATGCGCTGGAACGCGTCGTTAAAATCAAGAAATCGCCCCTGCGGGGTCGAAATAAAAACACCCTCCTGAACGTTTGAAACGAGCGTGCGATACTTCTCTTCAGCCCGTTTTCGGTCTGTGATGTCCTTCAGAACATGGACCGTTCCCAACGCGCGCCCGCTCGGATCGGCAAACGTGGAATTCGACGCAAGAAAATAGCCAGGCAGCCACGGATCGGGGTCGTCACCTTCGCCGGCGCGGCCCTCGCAATAGGGACAATCCTTGTAGTTGAGATTTTTCTGCGGGAATAGATCAGAGACCGTTCTCCCTGCGTGAGCCGCGGAGTCCCGGCCGGTAAGCTGGCGCAGACGCTGGTTTAGCCGAACGATGCGAAACTGTTGGTCGTGGACCAGAATCGGATCGCCGATCGAATCGAACGTGTATTCCCACTGCCGATGAACGCTATCCACCTGCTCGAACAAGCGAACGTTTTGCAGCGTCAATCCAAGAAAATTCGCGATGTTGGTCAGATAGGCGATTTCATCCGTTTCATATTTCAAAACCGATCTGGAACCAAGCGCCAGAATTCCGAGCGTGCCGTCTTTTCCGCGCAGCGGCAGTGCGATGATTTCCTGCACCGCGCTTTCCGCCATGCGGCGGCGTTCTTGTTCGTCCTTTTCCTCTTCGAAACGGACAATGTGATAGTCCTTCTGAAGGATATTTTTGGGCCAGCTTTCGTCGGCTGAAATCGAGCCATTGCGCTTTAGATACGTTTCCTGAAACCCGACCGACGCGTGAATGACCAACTTCGCCTGATTCCCTTCGCCTTCGAGCAAACGAACGAGTCCATGTGAAGCGCCAACGCTTTCCACGACGTGCTTCAACACGCTATCCAGCAACTCTTTGGCAGACAGTGTCTGGGTGCTCGCGGCAGTCAGCAGGGTCAGGCGGCGAAGCTTGGCATTGAGTTCTTCGTTGCGCGCGCGGGCGCCTTCCAGCACGAGGACGATCATCGCGATGCCCAGCGCGACGCCGAGCAAATCATCGAACGCGACGCGGGTTAAGAAGGATGGACTTGAAGGCCAGTTGGGCCGATCAGCGCCGTGAACCGCGCCGATAAAAAACAATGCCGCAAGCAAGCGAGCGCCATACGCTTTGCCCGCCCTGCGCCAGAGCACCCAGCCGGAGGCCAGGTTCAATGCGCAAAGGAGTATCGCGGTTTCCCAGCGAACCGCGCCAAAGCTCAGCTCTGAGCCGCGCTCCAAAAGGACCAGTCCTACCAAGGAAGCCAGGGTCAGCGGCCAAATCGCGACGATTCGGCGCTTCTCTCCAGCGCGAAAGTTGAGGATCGCGTTCAGAAAAGCGAATAACGCCACAACCCTGAGGGCGAGGGCCCCTATCGCGATTGGTTGAAAGTTGAAGGACAGCAAGAAGAGCGTGGCGATCGACGCTCCGGTCAGCGCAATCCATCCGCGGAGCCAAAGACGAAAATAAGTGGTGCGATGGTCCCGATTGAGCAGCGCAAACAGCACCAGGAGAACGACACACGCGGTCGCTTCAAAGAACACAATGGCGGGTAAACCCTGATTTGGCAGCACGATACGTCGTCTCCCGGTTTCCCACCCTGCGCGCAAATACCCCTGTTCGTGCAAAGGACCGAACGGCACAGCGGCTTGCTTAGAGAGAGAACCGTTAATTCTCACGCTAACATGCTGTTTTCTGAATGGGCAAGGCTGCCCCAACACTGGTGTGACCTCTCGTATAATGACGACTGGGAGCCGCGAGACCGTGGACACCGAAAAAATTCTGGTTGTGGACGATGAAGAGGCGATTCGCGAAGTTGTCTCCACCATGCTGCAAGCGAAGGGATATGACTGCTCAGCGGTGAACAACGGCCGGGCGGCGCAAGACTATGTGAAGCGCAACACGCCGGACCTAGTGCTCAGCGACATGATCATGCCGGAAATGGACGGCATAAAGTTGCTGGACTGGATGCGCGAATTCGACCCCGACGTGCCCGTTATTATGGTCACGGCGATCCACGATATTTCCACGGCTCTCGAAGCGATCCGGCGCGGCGCGTACGACTACATCTTGAAGCCGTTCGAAAAGGATCAGCTTTTTCTCGGTGTGGGCCGCGCGCTGCAGCACCGGCGTTTAATTTCGGAGAATAGAAATTACCAGCGCAACCTCGAACAACTGGTGGAAGAACGGACCGCGCAGCTAAGCGGCACCCTCGCGCAACTCGAACAATCCTACGACGACACCCTCGAAGCACTCGGCAGCGCACTGGACTTGAAGGACGCGGAGACCGAAGGACATTGCCAGCGCGTCACTGCGTTTACGATTTCGATCGCGAAAACGATGCCCGTGCCAAATCCATACCTTCCGGTGCTGGCGCGCGCGGCCTTTCTGCACGACATCGGCAAGATGGCCATCCCGGACATGATCTTGCGCAAGCCCGGACCGCTGAATGACGACGAGAAACAGGTCATGCGCAGGCACTGCCAGATCGGCTACGACATGCTAATTCGTATTCCGTTCTTGCGCGACGCGGCCGAAATCGTGCTGGCTCACCAGGAGTTTTTCGATGGTACCGGCTATCCGCGCGGCTTGCGCGGCGAACAGATTCCGCTCGGCGCAAGAATATTTACGATTGCCGATTCGCTCGACGCCATGATTAGCGATCGACCCTACCGCAAGGCGCTGCCAATCGCCCATGCCCGCGAAGAAATTCGCCGTTGCGCCGGAACCCAGTTCGACCCCAAAGTCGTGGATGTTTTCCTCTCGATTCCCGAACAACACTGGATAGACTTGCGCGAAAACCTCGGCTCTCCGTTCCGCCTGGCGCACCTCAAAAGCCTGCAAACGACCTAAGTTATCAATCCAAACGGCTTCGAAATGAAAAGGGAGGCTGAAGTTCAGCCTCCCTTTTCGTTGTCGTGCTCGATTCTGCAATTAGAACTCGTAACGCAAGGCGAACTGCATGACGCGAGGTGCGCTGTGAGTCGAAGTGATGATTCCGAAGTTGCCCGTGCTGTTCAAAGACGCCGAGGCAGGTCCGTTGAAGGACGGATGGTTAAAGGTGTTGAATGAGTCCCAGCGCAACTTGAGCTTCTGACTCTCCGACCAAGGCAACGCAAAGGTCTTGATTACCCCCATGTCAACTTGGGAATAGCCGGGACCCTGCAGCACATTTCGCGTCCCGACAGCGCCGCCTTGGGGGAAGGACAAGGCAGCCAGCGCTGCGCTTTGGTCCGCGAAGTATTGGAGGTTGCCGCCGGAATCAGTGTGGATACCCGGCTTCAACCCAGATGGCGACCCGGCCAAGAGCGCAGGGGAATCCAGAGTAAATGCCGTCGGGAAAGAACCCGTCCGAGCACTGAAGGGATACCCTGATCGGCCCGCAATGATGCCCGACCATGTCCAACCACCGACGATCGCATCGAATGCGCGAGACATATTGCGGCCAAAATGGCGCCCCCTTCCAATCGGAAGGTCGTAGATATAGTTGAAGTTGATCGTGTGCCGAGCGTCAAAGTCTGAACTGGAGCGGCAAACCCGCAGATGCTGAAGATCACATACGAGACCCGCGCCAGAACCGGTGTAGGTCACGTAGTTGTTCGCAATCTCAGAGACGTTGTCAATGGAGTGCGAATAGGTGTAGTTAAAATCGAACTGAAGCCCATTCGAAATTCGCTTGCGCAACGTGACCTGCAAGGAATTGTAGTTCGAGCTGGCATAGTTCCCGATATAGCCGTTCGCAGCAGTCTGAGCAGGCAAGCCGACGTTCGGCTCGAGGATGCCCCCCGCGATGGAAGCAAGACCCCCGACTGTGTCCGACAGGTCGCCTTTTGCGATGAGATTGCCGAAGATTTCCTCGGTCAAATCCGTACAGTTGGCGAATCCAAAATCGGCACAAGTTACGCCTGGTCCAAATTGTGTCGCGACACCTTGGTTGATTTGGTTCTCAAACCACGGAATCGGCGCGACCGAACCAACGGCAAACTGATTCTGCATCTGGCCGAACGCTGCTCGGAGGAACTGGCCCGACGCCGGATCCTTAAAGTCGGTAATCGTCGCAGCGTCTCCTACCGCAAGCAACCGCCGACCGAGGCGGCCGACATACCCAGCTTCGAGCAAGAAGTTTCCGGGCAGTTCTCTCTGAAAACCAAAATTGAGCACGATGGCATAGGGGTTCTTCGCGTTCCGATCAAATTGGAAAAATGAAGGAAAACCTCCATTAATCGTTCCAACTGGATTTCCGCCAGAATCCAGATTTGGCGTGTTCGGCGCGGCCACACTTGGAGCAGTCGGGAAAAAGCCGTTCGACGGAAACGTATTCAATCCGGCAAACCGCGGATCGTTCAACAATGCGGCGGTGGGGTCTCCGGGAACACCAAATGGGTTGTTCGCCCCAGAGTCGAAGAGGAAAGTATTCTGGTCAAGGCCAAAGCTTGCTCCGCCAGCGATGCGATCATGAAGGAGGGAAGCGCTGCCTCGAATGGATGTTTTTCGGTCTCCGAGGATACTGCCAAGTACACCGCTTCGAACGCTCGGATTGTAGGCAAAGCCGATGCGCGGGCCGAAGTCCTTGTGATCAGGGTTGTAGTAGCCCGGCGCGTTGTTTGCCGCACCACCCAGGCTGTAGCTGACCAGTGGTACTGCGCCAATCCCGCTGACGCCAGCAAGGGCGTTCTTTACGCGATCAGCCAAATACGTATTTTCGTTCACGCTGGCGACAGATTGAAATCCATTTACTTCATAAGGGACCGAATGGAGGTCGTAGCGTAGCCCGAAGATCAGCGTCAGGTCGGAACGGACCTTCCACGAATCCTGCACGTAAAACTCATATTCGTTGTAGTTGAAATCGCGGTTTTTGCCCGTGCCATTTGGAAATGGATTACCTGATTTGTCATAATTAAAATTCGTAAATACTGAGGAATACCGGCCGAGGAGAAAGGGAAACGCGCCGTCCCAGTTGCTTATAGCGGACGGATCAGAATTCAAATCGGAAGGCCTCAGGGTGTTCCCTGGAGTATCGAGCGTCTGGTTGAATCCACCCACCAGGCCGATACCAACAAAATTGAAGTCGTTCTTAAGCGCGCTAATTTGCCGAATGAACTTTATATCGGTTCCGAAGTCGAAGGTGTGCTTGCCCCTTGTCCACGTCACACCGTCCCGGAATTCTGGAACCGGCACGTTTCTCGATTGTGACGACGACCCCAGAAACGGACTTGAGATTGGTCCGCCGAACGTGAACTCATTCGGGAACGATGGACTCTGCGTAACCGGGAAGTCCAGAATCGTGCGAACTAAGCCGACTGAGGCCTGATTGATAATGTTGGCGGTAGGAGTCCAGGTCCATCCCACGGAAAGGGCGTAGCTATTAAATTTGTCGCGAGAATGGGGTGCAGTGTCGCCCGGAAACGCGATAATGTCAGTGTTGAAATCGTCGTCTACACCTTCCTTGGCGAGGCTTCCGTGAAAGAAAAACCGGTTGTTTTCACTCAGCGAGTAATCGACTCTCGCGGTGTATAGGTTCACCGTTTCATGGGACGGGGCGGTGAACCGAAAGCCCTCGGAATTGACGCCGTCGCCACCTGACGGATCATTGGGTTCGGGATAAGGACGCGAGCCAATAAAGGAAAGCAACTGAGAATTCGGCCCCACGCCTTGCGGATCGAACGAGGCGACTTGCGAGGGTGACAGCACGGTAATGCAATTCGGTGCCGTGTTTAATCTTGCGGTTCCATCGCACCCAGGATTACTGTTGATGTAGGCCAATGAACCTGTGCGCAGGGCGTCAGTCGGTACCGCCCTCTCAATTTGCTCGGACTGTGCGCGGCGGAGACCCTCGTAGTCGAAAAAGAAGAAGAGTTTGTCCTTCTTGATCGGCCCGCCCAAATTGCCTCCGAACTGGTTCCGAATCAACGCCGGACGCTTCACGCCGTCCCTGTTATTGAACCAATTGTTCGCAGCGAACAAAGTATTGCGATGATATTCGCGAAGGTTCCCGTGCCAGTTGTTACTGCCTCCCCGCGTAATTAGACTGATCTCCCCTCCGCTGCTTCGGCCATAGTCTGCGGTCTCGCCCGCCGTTACGGTACGAACTTCCTGCAGCGCATCGATCGATACTGGGATAGTGGAAGTGAATGCCTCGCCCGTCGCCTGGTCATTAATATCGAGGCCATCCAGAGTAATGTTGCCTTGATCGCTCCTTGCGCCAGTAATGGAGCCGGCGTCATTCACACCCGCCTGCAGCTGCATCAAGGTCGCGGCATCCAAGCGAAACTGGAACGGCAGATCGTCTACAGATCGCGAACTGATAACGTTGCCCACCGTCGCGTCGGTCGTATTCAGTGTCGCTTCCCCGGTCGCCTGAACCTCGACGCTTTGCGTAACGCTTCCTAGTTCCAGAGCGACGTTCCTAGTCTCCACCGTGCCGACGCCGAGAATCACATTGCTCAGAACGAACTTGCGGAATCCGTCCTTCGTAAATGTGAGCTCAAATCCGCTGTCGGGAGTCACGCGCAAAAACTGGTAGTAGCCGATATCATTCGTCGTAGTAGTCGCGTGCAAGCCCAATTTGGAATTATCCAAGGCGACAGTCACGCCGGAGACTGTTCCACCCGAGTTGTCCGAGACAACGCCGCTCACCCCGGATGACTGTTGAGCCATGCTGACGGCTGCGAAACCAACCAACGCCAAAGCGCACAATCCAACCACCCTCAGAAACGCCTTCATGAACCCCTCCGAATCGCTCTCGATCGAGAGCTTCGCCCAAATTTCAGATATTGTTACAGCAACTAGTCAACCATATACATAAGGCAGCGGTTGAAGTAACCGCAGAGTATGTGTCTGAAACTACAGTACTTGCCGTAGCAATCGTCGTCCGACGAACCCAAATTCATAAATTTAGATTCGGGTTTGTGTACTTCCTCTGAATTTTGGAATGCGCCCCGAAAAGTATTCAGGGCTTCTAGCCGGCTCATGCGGCCCAACTTGCGACAGAAATGCCGCCAATAGAACAAAGTGTCACAAGCGCGCAAAAAACTAGCCAAGGGCAAATCGAGCAGTCTCCGAACCGCTTCCACTTCGCCGCAACTGTCGTATACTGACGACGAGTCGCACAACATGACTTCATCCGTCCCATCTATCGCGGCCACGGAATCCATCAACCAGTTTGACTTGAGCGGACAATACGCTGCCATTGGCGCAGAAATGCGCGCCGCCGTCGAACGCGTCCTTGCGTCGCAGCAACTCATCCTGGGCCAAGAGGGTGCAGCACTCGAAAAGGAACTTTCGGCGTTCTGCAGCGTGGCGCACGGCGTCGGCGTCGCCAGTGGAACCGACGCGCTGATTCTCGCCCTGCGCGCGTGCAATATTTACGCTGGCGACGAGGTGCTGATTCCCACGCTCACGTTCGTCGCAACCGGCAGTGCCGTCAGCGCGCTAGGCGCGAAACCGGTTTTTGCCGACGCGGATCGCGCAACTCTGAATCTCGATGTTGCGGACGTCCGGCGGCGAATCACCACGAAAACGAAAGCCATTATCGCGGTCCACTTGCACGGACTTGCCGCGGATATGGATCCTCTCCGCGAGGTCGCGGCCGAACGCCGCATTCCGCTCATCGAAGACAACGCGCAGGCCATCGGCGCGACTTACAAGGGCCGCCGCACTGGTTCGCTTGGCGACATCGCGTGCATCAGCTTCTATCCCACGAAAAATCTGGGCGCGGCCGGAGATGGCGGCATGATCGTCACGAACTCCGCCGAACTCGACGCGCGCCTCCGCACACTGCGCAATCACGGACAGGCGTCGCGTTATATCAGCACCGAACCGGGATGGAACAGCCGCCTCGATGAAATTCAAGCCGCGATTCTGCGCGTGAAGCTCCGCCATCTGGTGGAATGGCAAAGAGCCCGCCGGGCTAACGCCGAGAAATACGGAAAGCTCCTCGCAAACGTCCCCGGCATTCGCACGCCCATTGCGCCAGAAGGCTACGAGCACGTTTTCCATCAATATACGATTCGCTGCGGCCGGCGCGACGCGCTGCAGAAGTTCCTCGCAGACCGAAAAATCGGCAGCACGATCTACTATCCCGTGCCGCTGCATTTGCAACCGCTCTACGCAAGCTTGGGGCACAAACCGGGCGACTTTTCCAACGCCGAACACGTTGCCGGCGAAATTCTGTCTTTACCGATGTATCCGGAGTTAAGCGAAGAAAAAATCGGCCGGGTCGCAGCCGCCGTCGCGGAGTTCGCCCAGTCCTGATCGTTCCCGATTCTTCCGATTACTTGCCTAGATAAAGCAAAGCAAGCAGAAACACCCACAGCGCATCCATAAAGTGCCAGTAGTACGACGTCACTTCCGCGGCTGCGACGCGCGTTACCGTAGCTGCGCCAAACTTCCGACATCCAACGTAGAGCAAGGCGCAAATTCCGCCCAAAAGGTGAACGGCATGCGCCACGGTGAATACATAGAAAAACGCCGCGCCCTGGCTCACGCTGCCGTAGACTCCGGCGCTAACCAGCTGCCGCCACGCCAGGATTTGCCCCAGTACAAACGTCATTCCTAATGCCGTAGTGAGCAGCCACAAATTCTTGAAGCCGCGTTCATTCGTGGCGCCAAGGCGTTTGCGCGCCGCTTCCAGCGTTCCGCTGCTGCTCAGCAAAACAATTGTGTTGAACCACAGTAGTGCCGGCAGAGGAACACCCTTCCATTGCGGATTCTTCATTCGAAGCACAAGAAACGCCGCCACCATTGCCATGAAGAAAACCAGTATCGCGACCATGCCCAGCGCAATAGCAATCGCATATTTCCGCGCGGATGAGCCGCCCGGGACGCGCCGTCCGCCGCCTCCCGAATCGCCACCCTCGCGGCCCGCAGGCGGCTTCCCTCCCCCGCCGATGTCCTCGATGATTAGTTCAATGTCGTCCAGTACAGAAGTTCCCGGCATATCCTCGTCTCATCCAGCTAAGTTTTCTTAACGCAACTTGGCCAATTCCTCCGGCGCAAGATGTTGCGGCACGAAATCCTCGCCCGCGAGCGGAACACCTAATTCGTACGCGCCACGAAACACAACCGGGACACCGCCGCGAAAATTCTCGCCGGGCGGTGGCGATGCGACGGACCACTCCAGGGTCGTCGCGCGCCACGGATTTTTTGCGTGGCAAGGCTCTCCGCGCAACAGGCTCCAGAAAAAATTCACGAAAAACAAAACTTGCGCGGCAACCGTGGCGAGAGCAACGACGGTCAGGAAAGTCCGCAAACCGTGGATTGCCGCAACGGAAGTGACATTCGACGCGCGATCCACGAGGCCCAGCCAGTGCATCGACATGAACAACAAATATACGCCCGCGAAAGTCAGCCAAAAATGGAGTTTCCCCAGCGTTTCGTTCAATCGCCGCCCAAACATCTTCGGGAACCAGAAAAAAAGCGCGGCTAGAATCGCGAATGTCGCCGCAACGCCCATCACCAGATGGAAGTGTCCTGTGACCAGCGCGTCGCCTGTGCTGCCGCCCGCGAGTTCGCGTCGTGCCAGAAAAATTCCAGACAATCCTCCCGACAGGAACAAGGAAACAAAACCGAGGGAGAACAGCATCGCCGTCGTCAGGCGAATCGCGCCGCCCCACAGCGTCCCGAACCAGCAAATCAGCAGCAACGCCGACGGCGCTCCCAGCGAAGACGCAAGCATCGCAAAAACCAGCGGCGTGTACGGATTCAATCCGCTTGCGAACATGTGCTCGCCCCAGATGCAAAATCCAAACAGCCCGGCGGCGCACAGCGCTAGCACCGCGAGTCGCTCGTTCCAAAGCGGCCGCCGCGAATAAATCGAAAGCAAGTGTGTGACGATTCCGAAACACGGCAACATCGCCACATACACTTCGGCTTGCGCAAAAAACCAGAACCAGCGCTGCCAGATGCTCATGACGGAAACGGACGACTGCGCCGCCACGCCAAAGAAGTGCGTCCCTGCCAAACGATCCGAAAAAAGGAGGACGCTCGACGCAGTCAAAACGCTGAAAATCAGCAGGCTCAAGATCGCCGTGATGAACCACGCCCACACGGTGATCGGCAGCCGCGGCAGCGTCATTCCGCGCGCACGCTGCTCCAACACGGTGACGCTCAAGTTCAGCGCCGCCAAAATCATTCCGCCGGAAAAGCAAACAACGCCAAGCAGCCAAAGCGTCGATCCTGCAAGCGGCGCCAGGAATGCTGAAACCGTGATTCCGACGAGCGAGGCAGCCGTCATCCAGAATGAAATGCCGCTCAACAGCGGAAACGCCATTTCTCGCGCGCCGATTTGTAGCGGAACCAGGAAAAATCCGAAGCCGCATTGTGGCGCCGCTGTCAAAACAAAAAACACCATCAGCGACCCGTGCAGCAGCGTAATCGCCGCATAACCTTCGGACGTACTCGGTGCCGTCAACGATCCCGCCGCCTGGCGCGAAAGTTGCACCCGCATGAACAACGAGAGCGCCATGCCTGTTACAACACTGAGCTGCGCCAGCCAAAGAAATCGCAATCCGACCGATTTGTGATCGCTCGAAAGTATTCCGCCGAACGCGCCGCGCGGCCGCCCTGCTGCCTCGTCTCCAAACTGGTTGTCGAGCTGATTCATGGCTGTCACGACCGCGGCTTGCGGCACATAGGATACATCCGGAGCGCGCTGGAAGTGAGCTGTCGCAAGCAAAAGTGAAAAAAACAGGTGGGAAATTACGAAAGCATTCGAAAAAGCTTGGTGCGGCAGAGAGGACTCGAACCTCCACGGTATTGCTACCGCCAGCCCCTCAAGCTGGTGCGTCTGCCAATTCCGCCACTGCCGCACAATGACGCTAAGTTCATTCTAGCTGCGGCGAACGTTGCCCGCAACCGAATCAAAAAAGGTAGGCTACTTTTTCGGAGGAGCCGGTGCCGGAGCCTGTTGCTGCGGCTGCTGCGTCGCAGGCGCCGATGGATTCGGCGCAGGGGTCGTTGCCGGGGCTGGCGTAACCGGTGCTGGCGTCGCTGGCTTGGTCGCAGCCGGTTTCGTCGTATTGTAAATCGCCGATCCGCCCGTATTGGCTGTGCGATCCACCCGCAAAACCAGCGCCATCGCGCAAACCATGAACATGATCGCGCACCACGTTGTCGCTTGTGAAAGAATCGTCGCCGCGCCACGTGGCCCAAATGCCGTCTGGCTGCCCGCTCCGCCGAATGCGCCCGCCAAATCCGCCGCCTTGCCGCTTTGCAGCAACACAACGATGATCAAAACGAGGCAGTTCATCACGAAAAACGCCGGCAGTAACCAGGAAAGCCAGCGGTTGTCGGCGACCCTCCAGCCCACCACGATGATTCCAAATCCAATCAGCAGCGAAATTCCCCACTTCATCCAACCAGGCATTGCTTACTCCTAATCTTTTCTGAATTCCCGGCACGTGCCGGTCTTACGGGCAATTCACAATCTTTGCAAAGCTCTGCGCATCAAGGCTCGCGCCGCCTACGAGCGCACCGTCCAACTCTTCCTGCGCTAGCAACCCCTGAATATTTTCAGGCTTGACGCTGCCGCCATAGAGAATCCGGACGGCTGAGGCGTGTTCCGCAGAAAACTGATCGGATACGCACTGGCGCAGGAACCGGTGGGCTGCCGCCGCGATTTCCGGCGTGGCCACCTTACCCGTGCCAATGGCCCAAACAGGCTCGTATGCCAACAGAATACGGGAGAACTCCTCAGGGGTCAATGAACCCGGGCCAGCGATAAACTGCTGACAAAGCACGCCTTCCGTCTTTCCCGCCTCCCGGTCCGCCAGCAATTCGCCCACGCAAACGATCGGCGTCAGCCCGGCGTCCAGCGCCGCTTTCGTCTTCTGCGCAACGCCCGAATCCGTCTCCCCAAAAAACTGCCGCCGCTCGGAGTGCCCAATAATCACGTACTTGCACCCGGCATCCGCCAGCATCTGGGCCGAAACTTCGCCCGTAAACGCGCCCTCTTTCCGCCAATCCAGATTCTGCGCGCTAATCCCGATCTTCGTCCCTTTAGCCGCCTGCACCGCCACGCCGAGCGAGGTGTACGGGGGCGCAATCACGGCGTCGCAATGACCGGCAGCCGCAATCAGCGGTGTAAACGCATCAAAAAACGCGCGCGTCTCCGCCTGCGTCTTGTACATCTTCCAGTTCCCAGCCATCACGCGACGTCGCTTCAGGGTACTCATCGGTTGGTCAGCGCCTCAACGCCGGGTAGCTTACGTCCACCAAGAAATTCGAGCGACGCTCCGCCGCCCGTCGAAATGTGCGAAATCCTGTCCGCCACGCCCGATTGATGTGCGGCCGCCACTGAATCTCCACCGCCGACGATCGAAATGGCTCCAGCCGCCGTCGCCGCCGCAACCGCTTTCGCCACTTCCAGCGTGCCTGCGGCAAACGCGGGCATTTCGAACACGCCCATCGGCCCGTTCCACACAATCGTCTTGGCTTTCACAATCTCTGCCGCGTAGGCCGCAATCGATTTCGGCCCAATATCCAGACCCATCTGATCTGCCGGTGTCGCCGTCACTTCTCCAATCGTCGCCGGAGCATCCGCCTTAAACTCCGGCGCCGTGACGTGATCCACGGGCAGCAACAACTTGAAATTCTTCGCTTTCGCATCCGCAAGAATCTTCCGCGCAAGATCCAGCTTGTCGTCTTCGACCAGCGATTTGCCAATCTGCAATCCCTGCGCTTTCAAAAACGTATACGCCATCCCGCCGCCAATCAGCATCGCATCGGCAATCTTCATCAAATTCTCAACCACTTCAATTTTGTCGCTGACTTTCGCGCCGCCAATGATCGCCACAAACGGTCGCGCCGGATTTGTCACCGCTTTCCCCAGATACGCCAGCTCTTTCTCCATCAACAAGCCGGCAGCCGCTTTCTGCACAAATTTCGTAATCCCAACTACCGATGCGTGGGCCCGGTGCGCCGAACCAAACGCATCGCACACAAACAATCCGTCGCAAAGCGCCGAAAGCTGCTTGGAAAACCCTTCGTCATTCTTCTCTTCTTCCGGATGGAAGCGCACATTTTCAAGCACCAACACTTCCCCGTCGCGAAGTGCCTTGCTCTGCGATTCCACGCCCGGCCCAACGCAATCTTTCCCGAACGCCACCGGTCTTCCGAGCAACTCCTCCAACTTTTTCGCCGCCGGTTGCACGGAATACTTCGGATCGGGCCCGCCCTTCGGCCGCCCCAAATGGGACGCCAGCACCAGCCGCGCGCCCTTTTCCATTGCCAGCTTCAACGTTGGCAAGGTCTCGCGAATCCGCGTATCGTCCGTAACCACTCCATCTTTCAGCGGCACATTGAAATCCACGCGAATGAATACACGCTTTCCACGCAGCTCCAAATCTGTAATCGTCAGCTTGTTCATGGTTGTCTTAATCTTTGGTTTTCAGTCACCAGTCGCCAGCTCAATTCCTTAAAGCGCACGCAACCTTAACACCGCGCTCGCTCCTGAACTGAAGACTGACGACTGATAACTTACCACTTCCTTTAAAACTTGCTCGCCATCAACTTGATCAAATCCCGGCACCGGCAGGAATAGCCCCACTCGTTGTCGTACCACGCCAAAACCTTCACGCACTTGTCGCCGACCACCTTCGTGTATTCCGAATCGACGATCGATGAATTCGAATTGCCTTTGAAGTCGGCGGAAACCAACTCTTCTTCGGTATATCCAAGAATCCCTTTCATCGGCCCGTTCGCTGCCGCCTTCAACGCCGCGTTCACGGAATCCTTCGTCGCAGCCTTATCCACGAACACGGTCAGGTCCACAACGCTCACGTTCGGCGTCGGCACACGCATCGCGTAGCCGTCCAGCTTTCCTTTCAATTCCGGAATCACCAGATGCAACGCCTTCGCCGCACCCGTCGAGCTCGGAATCATGCTGATCGCCGCCGCGCGCGCCCGCCGCAAATCCTTGTGCGGCAAATCCAGAAGCTTCTGGTCATTTGTGTACGAGTGAATCGTCGTCATTGTGCCGCTGTGAATCCCAAACGTCTCGTGCAGGACCTTCGCCACCGGCGCCAAACAGTTTGTCGTGCACGACGCATTCGAAACCACGTTGTGCTTCGCCGGGTCGTACAACTTGTCGTTCACGCCCAGCACAAACGTCGCGTCCGGCCCGTCCGCCGGCGCCGAAATAATCACCTTCTTCACTGTCCCGCGCAGGTGCGCCTTCGCTTGCTCGCCCTTCGTAAATAGTCCCGTCGACTCCACGACAATGTCCGCGCCGACGCTCGGCCAGTCGATCGCCGCCGGATCCCTCTGCTTGAACACCTTAAACGCCTTGCCGTTCACCGAAATCGAGTCTTCCGTGTGCGTAATCGTGTGCGGCAAATTTCCCAAAATCGAGTCGTACTTCAAAAGATGCGCCAGCGTCTTTGCGTCCGTCACGTCGTTCACCGCAACAAATTCGATATCCTTGTCATCCAGCGCGGTTCTGACGATATTGCGGCCAATGCGGCCGAAGCCGTTAATTGCTACCTTGATGGGCATGCTGCCTCCGGTGAGATTTGTATTCCGGTGCGGCACTCAGTGAGAACGAGCGCCACGTTTGGAACAGAAAATGCTATGGGCTGCCGCGCAAATTGTCAACGCAGTGCGCCCCTAAAATATTTATAGCAGGTAAAAAAGAAATACACGGTGACGTACGGCACAAACAGTCTCTAACCCGTTCCCGACCCGTGACACGAGGGACTTCAAATCCGTCAAAAACGTCAGTCAATCAGTTCGGAAACTGCTTGATGCTGCTCACCCGATCCCCGATAAACCGCACAAAAATCGTCTTGGCCGGCGGCGTTCCGTAAATCCAGTCCTCAATATCGTTCCCATCGGTGTCCCGTTCGCGAACCTTGTGCCCGGGCTTCCCAATCGCCGCCACAACCATTTCGCGGTCCATCCCGATCAGCGGCCGCCGGTCCTGGATCGCTTTCTTCATCTCCGCCGGCAACGTGTCAAACCACTGCACCGAAGCCGACCGCTGTTTCGAAAAATCCAGCAGCGGCGCAAGCAGCTGCTTCAGCTCGTCAGGCGTCAGATCCGGAATCACTTTGCTGAATTCCAGGATGATCGTGCTCCCCATCCCGGGCTGCAATCCCGGCGGACCTTGATTCTCGGTCGTCACCTTGCTCGTTGGCATCGGTGCGCCACCCATGCCAATCTGCAAATGATCCAAAAACCGTTTCTTCCCGCGCCCGCCACCATTCACGTCCACCCAAATCGCGTGGTCGTGGAAATCCAGCTTCGTAATCTGGCAGTTGTCGCCCACGTGGATTGCCGCGCCGTGCGTCGCCACTGCCCGGTCCAGAATCTCGCTATTTAACGGCTTATCCGCGTACATCTGAAATCCCTCTTTGCCCGCGGGCAAGGATTTCGACGCTTTCGCAAATTCTCCGGAAACAAAACGAATCAGCGCCAGTTTCGATTCTTCCTGCAGCTTGTCCGCTCTGTGCGCGGGAGCCTGCGGTGTCTGATTCGCGTCGCTCTTCGGATTGGCGGGGAACAGCGGAATCTCTTCGCCAAACGTTACGGGCGCCGCAGGTTGCGCCGGTTGCTTCAAGTTGTACACACGCGGAACGTCCGCATCTGCGAACAGCACCAACGCGACCGCAATCGCGAACCAGTTCGACATAGTCGGTAGCTTAGGCACTCCTGTTTACCCGTAAGGGCCTGAGCTCTTTGCTTTCTCACCCGCCGCCGATCGAGATGGCAGGCCGTCCCCAGCCTCGTATTCTACGATGCCGCCTCCTTCTTGGGTAGATGTTCGGCTGTGCTTCGGCTGCGTGAGATAGTTCCCCTGCGGGGGCTTGGAAGAATTCAGCGGAGTTCAATTCATTTGACTTCAACTGCGTCGTTCAGCCCAACTGCAACGGTCACGTTCGCGTCCTTCTGACTTTTGGTAGGCCTTCCCAAACCTGCATTCTTGCCAGTCATGGTTCCAGGGCCCGCACTCCGTTGCAAGGACGCCGCCTCGCGCCCCAAACCTCGCACCAAGGTCAAGCCAAACACCAAAACATGCCGATTCGGCGGCAAAGAAAAACTCAGCGCCGTCTTTTTCGGGTCGAGCTTGAACGAGTACCCATAGACGTAAAACGTCCGGTCATCTCTTCCCCCGCGGCTTCCGATCCGATACGGGGTCCTTGCGACCTCCGATTCGCCGCTAAAATACCGTGGCGTATACCAATCGCTGACACTCTGCGTATAGTCGGCCGAGCTTCCGTCGGAATACATGACCGCGAATGCCTGCGATTCCTGGTTGCCGTTAACGCCGATCGCCAGCATCCTCAGTTCGTCGTACTTGCCCGGCACCAACGCAACCGTCCGGCTGGTCACGGCGTCCGGTGCATTCGCCGGCCCTAGCCTGAACGGAACTCCGTCCCAAGCCTTTGTTTCGCCCAGCATCTCCGCCGGAAACGCGTAGCCCACTCCATCCAGACTCTTTCTCGAATCAAATTCGGCGTCAGACGTATAGATTCCCGTCGCGTTGTAAGCATGTGAAAGATCGACCGGGACGATGCGCCTTTGCGACAAAGCGTTCGGCGGATTCTTGGCGGGCGTGGCTTCTCGAACGGGTAAAACGCCAGCCTTCGCTTTGGCTTCCGCCTTTCCTGCCACCGCCTCATGCGATGGAGCGGGCATAACGCGCGTCTGCATCGTCCTCAACGGCGGCGGTGGACCGAATCGCAAAATTCCCAGCACCGCAATTCCAACAACTGCCGCGACGCCGCCCCACAACATTCGCCTTCCCCAATGCCTCCCGGCTTCTTCAATGCCAGTGCGCTGGCTGCGCAAAACCCGCGCCGCCGCGTCCGCCGACTCCGAACCATTCTCCCTTTTCAGCCGCTGCAAATCCGTTCGAATCTCGACCGCCGATTGATACCGGAATTTCCGGTCTTTCTCGAGCGCCTTCACAATAATCTCTTCCAATCGCGCGGGAACCTGCCGGTTCAGCCGCCTCGGCTCGTCCGCGGCGCGAGTCAGAATCGCCTCTCGCACCAACTCCGGATCGTCACCGCGGAAGGGCAAAACCCCCGTCGCCATCTGATAAAGCGCCACGCCAAATGAAAACAGGTCCGCCCGCACATCCAGCGTTTCCCCTCGCACCTGCTCCGGAGACATGTACGTCAGCGTCCCCATCGCTTTGCCCAGCACCGTGATCCCGCCTGCTCCGCTTTGCGCCGGCCTCGCGGTTCCTTCCCCGTGCTGCTCGGCAGCCCCGTCCGCGGTCAGCTTCGCCAAACCAAAATCCAAAATCTTTGCGCTCCCCCGTTTCGTCACAAATATGTTCGCCGGTTTGATGTCCCGGTGAATGATTCCCTGGGCATGAGCCGCGCTCAGCGCATCCGCAATTTCAATCCCCAACTCCAGCGTTTCCTGCAGCGGCAGCGGCTTGCCCGAAATGTGATTCTCCAGCGTTCGGCCATCCAGAAACTCCATCGCAATGAATTTCTGGACTTCGCTTCCTTCTCCCGTCGCAAGAGCCAGCTCGCCAACGTCATAAATCGTGCAGATGTTCGGGTGGTTCAACGCCGAGGCCGCCTGAGCCTCCCGCCGAAACCGTTCGAGCGCAGCGGCATCATTTGCTAGCTCCGATGGCAGGAACTTCAGGGCCACCGCTCGGTTCAACCGGATGTCTTTGGCCTTATACACGACGCCCATTCCGCCGCCACCCAGCCGCTCGAGTACCTGATAGTGTGAAGACTTTCCGCTGACTTGGCTTGTACGCGCGGCAATTGGCTCGGAAGGACCCGTCTGCTCGACCGTCGCCTCCTCGAATTGCACCGGCACCATAAACCGGTACCCGCGCCGAGCCAGCGTCTCAATAAATCGGGGTTGTTCTGCAGAGTCGCCGAGCGCCTGTCGTAACCGGTTCATCGCCGCGCTGATGCTGTGCTCGAACTCGACAATCGTATCGTTCGGCCAAAGGCACTTTCGCAGTTCCTCTCGCGTCACCACATCGCCGGGTCGTTCCAGGAGCGTTTTCAGAATTCGGAACGGCTGATCCGGCAGCCGGACCGTCTTGCCGCCTTCCGACTGCAGCTCACCCGCACGAAAATCCAGCCGAAAACCTGAGAAATGCACCGCAACCGGGAACCGCGGGGACACCTGCATACTTGGCCTCAACCTCTTTGTACTCTACGTCGCGGAACAGGACAAGGTTCCAGCTTCCAGTAACTTAGACTGTCGTCGCCTCAATTTGTCAGGAACCATTCCCAATTCCTCCGTCGCTCGCCGCCGCATTGAACCTAACTGATTGAATCTGCTCCACATCCGTTCGTGACCTGCAAATGAGGTCGTTATGAACCGGCTTGCATGGAAGCTCTTCCATCACTGGCCCACAGTCGCCCTCGCCCGGCACATGGCGCAGCGGAGGGGCACATGCAATTCGGACTTCCACAACGACTATTCGTTTGCCTGATGAGCGCTCCCTTCGTCTGCCCTTTTCTATCGGGCGGCACATCCCTCGCGCAGAACCCCGTCACCCACACGCCCTCGGCCCCGCTCGCCAAGCTGACCCTCCGTGTCTACAACTACGCCCGAACCGACCCAGCCTCCCTCACGAGCTCAGAGAAAGTAGCGGATGCAATTCTGGAAAAAGCAGGAATCGAAGCCACGTGGATAAACTGCCCCCTCTCGCCGAAAGAGGTGCAGGCGTATCGTTCGTGCTCTTCAGAAATGGGGACCGCCGACCTGGTATTGAGAATCCTTCCGCGCCGCATGGCCATCAAGTTACGCCACCTGAACGAGCCACTCGGTTTCGCTCAGGTCTGCGGCGAAACCGAGCCAGCATGCGAATTCAACATCTTCTACCACCAGATCGAAGATTTGGCGACCAAGGGATATCGCGCAGACCGAATTTTGGGTTACGTCTTCTCACACGAGATAGCGCACGTCTTGCTCGGCCCCTCCCATTCCGAACAAGGCATCATGCGCGGCGAATGGACTTCGTCGGACTTGCAATACATCACGTGGGGCCTGCCCCTCTCCTTCACCGCCGATCAAACCATCAAACTCCGCCTCGCCCTCCTCCGTCGCTCCACCCCGTCGACTTCAAACGCCACTACCCAACCCTCCCACGTCGCACCGTAGTCGAAACACGCTCGCCAAGGCTCATCCCACCGCAAGCCGAAACTGTGTTACCGTCTCGGTGTACGAATGCCGGAATAAACTGGAATGCGCTTCCGTCAAGTTGCGGCCATTGTTGTGTGTTTCTTCTTTTTCCCGGGTTCAGCCTCCTGGCCTCGTGATCCCGGCCAACAGCCAGCTCCCCAGCCCACGCCCCCGAATGCGCCCTGGGACGATCACTTTTCGGATGCCCCCTACGTTTTCGACTTTATTGAAAAGCACATCCGCCTGGAAGCCGACGGTCGCGGCCAGCGCGATACTACGTTTCGCGTCCGAATCCAGTCCGAATCTGCGGTTCGCGAATTCGGCCTAATCGTCTACTCGTATGCGTCCAATTTCGAGTCACTCGAGGTGGATTATGTCCGGGTAACGAAGCCGGACGGCACAGTGCTCGAAACCCCGGCTTCCGATATTCAGGAACTTGACAGCGCTGTCAGCCGCGCAGCTCCCATGTATACCGACGAGCGCGAAAAACACATCGCCGTCAAATCTCTCGCCATCGGCGATGTCCTGGAAGGCCATCTTCGCTGGATCGTCCACGATCCCATGGCGCCCGGCCACTTTTGGTACGACTATTCTTTTTACCGTTCCGGAATCTGCCTCCGGGAAACGCTTCAGATTGATGTTCCTGCAAATATCCCCGTGAAGCTTCGCAACCCCGGCCCACAACCGTCCGTTCGCGAAGAACACGGCCGTCGCCTTTACACCTTCACCACAGCGCAATTGAAAAAGCCGGAAGAGCCGAAGATTCCAGTCTGGGAAAGGAATTACCATGGGGCCCCTCCGCCCGATTTGCAACTCTCCTCATTTCGATCCTGGGAAGAAGTCGGAAAATGGTTCGCCTCCCTGGCACAGCCTAGAGTTGCCGTAACCCCTGAAATCAAGATCCAAGCCGAAGAAATCACCAAAGGCAAGAATTCTGAAGAAGAAAAAATAAAGGCTCTATATAATTTTGTTTCCACGCGCTTTCGTTACATCGGCGTCGACCTCGGCTACAGCCGCTACACTCCTCATGCTGCTGCAGAAGTTCTCGTCAACCGTTACGGCGACTGCAAAGACAAACACACCTTATTCGCTTCGCTACTTCAGGCCGTTGGCATAACTGCGTATCCCACACTCATCAGCTCGCGGATTCGCATCGACCCATCAATCCCTACGGCAAGCGTTTTCGATCACGTCATTACGGCAATTCCCCGCGGCTCTTCCTTCCAGTTTCTCGACACCACGCCGGAAGTGGCTCCGTTTGGCCTTCTTTCTCGGACCATCCGCGATCGTCAAGCCCTCGTCATTCCAGCACTCCGCGATGCTCGTCTCGTTACAACGCCTGCGGATCCTCCATTCCCTTCCTATGAGCGTTTCCACATTGACTCTTCAATTGACGCCAAAGGAACGCTCGACGCAAAGATAAGCCTGGAAGACCGGGGCGATGGTGAACTAGCTCTTCGGACCTTGTACCGAGCCACACCGCAGAATCAGTGGCAGCCACTCACGCAAAGACTTGCTGTAGGCTTGGGTTTCGGCGGCGATGTGAGCAATGTCAATGTCACTCAGCCGGAAGACACAGACGAGCCTTTCACCGTCGCCTTTTCATACCACCGAACCGACTACCCCGACTGGAAGAATCACCGGTTCACGCTTCCCATGCCTCCCATATTTCTCTTGAATCTGAATGAGGAACAGAAGCTATCGAAAGATCCGCTACCCCTGGGGACTTTGCAGGACCTAACCTACGAAGCTTTGCTGAAGCTTCCTGCGGGCTTCTCCGTTTATCCTCCGGCACGAGTGGAGCAGAAGAATGACTTTGCGGAGTTTACTGCCTCTTTCGTTCTTGAACGCGACTCGCTCCGAGGAGTCTTTCATTTCAAAACCACCGTTCGTGAAGTCCCGGGCACGGAACGCGCCGAGTACACGGCCCTGACCAAGACGGTGGACGAAACGGCTCGCCGCTATATCTTTGTTAAGTCGGACTCCGGGCCGAAAGATGCGGCTGCTCCGGCGGCGGCCTCGGGCGGCACCAAGGAAGCAAGGATTCTGGGCGCCAAACCGGAAGCCTCCGCGGCAAACTCTTCTCCGAATACCGCCAGTCCCGCCAAACCTCTTTATGACGCCGCGGTTAGAGCTCAAAAAAACACAAACTATGCAGTCAGCGCCCAATTGTACGAGCAAGCGGTGGAGCAAGACGCCAAATACGCGGAAGCATGGAACAACCTCGGCTACGTTTACTCGAGACTCGGTCAGCATGCAAAGTCAGAGGCGGCACTTCGGAAAGCGCTTGCCCTGGACCCTTCCTCCAAATTTGCTCACGTCAATCTGGGCAATGCATTGACAGGACAAAAGAAATATGAAGAAGCCATTCCTGAGTTCAAAAAGGAACTCGAAATAAATCCAAAAGACAATCTTGCTCACCTGAATCTTTCAGTAGCTTATGTGTTGGGCCGTCATTACGAGCAGGCCATTCCGGAACTCGAATTATCAGCGGCCAATTACCCAGACAATCCTTCCGTACAATTTAATCTGGGCATTTGCTATGCGAAAATCGGGCAGCCAGAAAAAGCAGTGTCTGCGTTCATTCGCTCGGTGGAGATTGAGCCTACTGCGGACCGGAAAAACGTGGTCGCTTATCAGATGGCTCTCAACAAACTCAAGCTGGATCAAGCCGAGAAGTACATTAAGTCCGCTATCGACCTGGAAGTCTCCAAAACAAAAGATCTGTCTCTCGAAAATCTTTCGAATGATGACATTCGCGTGGCGTCCGCTCTTGGAGCTTTCTGGGACACGCTGGGCTGGGTGAAGTTCCAGCAAGGAGATCTCCCCACTGCTGAAAAGTACTTGCTCAGCGCTTGGCGTTTGAGGAGCATCGGTGAAATAGGGGATCACCTCGGACAGGCTTACGAAAAGGAAGGACAGAAAGAGCAGGCGGAAAAGTTTTATGCGATGGCCCTCGCCTCGCCCGGCCCTATGCCTGACACCCAAACTCGTCTCTCGGATCTAGCGGGAACCAGCACTGAAGCGGAACGAATAACGAAATCGGGAAGTACGCAACTCGCAGAGGACCGCACGATCGAAATCAATAATTCCACAAACATAGAAGGAACGGCGGAATTTTGGATTCTTTTGACCCCGGGGCCAAAGGTCGATTCCGTGAAGTTCATTTCCGGCGATGAAGCCTTGCACGCCGCTACAACGGGCCTGCAAAAAGTGGTTCCTTCCGACTCCTTTCCAGACAGCTTGGATCTGAAACTATTGCGCCGCGGAAAATTAACCTGCGTGACGTCTCCCCGGGTGTGCCGATTCTCGTTAACATCGTCGGAAACAGTACGCTTGGCGAACTAACGGACAGTTTCGAACTTGGGCTTGCAGCCCCCCGTTCGAACTTTTTTCCACAAATCATTCGAATTACCTGATAACTAATATATTTATTTATCTAACGCCGTTGTGGCAAGATTACAAAAAAGCGGTAGAGGGGCCGGTCCTGGTACCTGTTTATCCGAGCTCCAACGCTCTCTTGCCGCCGGTCACGCGTCTCTTACCATTCCCCGGTGACATTCACCTGAACCCCCGACCGGTCAATTCGCATCGGCAGCAATTGTCCGCCCGCCGCCGCCACCGCTTTCTCGACATTTTCCCGCGCGTCCGGCTCGATCAGCAGCACCACGCATCCGCCGCCGCCCGCCCCGCAAACTTTTCCGGACAGCGCTCCCTGCTTCCGCGAGTTTTCGATGATGCGTTCCACCGTCCTTGTCGAAATCGTCGGCAAATTCTTTTTGCGGAAAAGCCATTCTTCGCGCATCAAGCGGCCGGTCTCTTTCCAGTCCGCCTTTTCGAGCGCGCCCCGCATCGCTTGCGCCACTTCGGAAATTCGCTCGAGATTTCCCATCACTTTTCGTTTCCCGTCGATGTGCGCCTTGAAAACTTCCCAGTTGTTGATTCCGGACTGCCGCGGCTTTCCTGTGTAACAAAGCACCAAACGCTTTTCGAGTTCGCCAAGATCGACTCGCAATTCCACGCGCCGCTCGCCGCCCGGCGGCAATTCAATCGCGGCCGCACCGCCAAACGCCGGCGGATAATGGTCCTGCGTTCCCGTCGGTACTTTGATCACGATTCCTTCCGCATCGCGGCTGATGTGGATCCAATCCACTTTGCTCTTTCCCGCAGAAGTAAAGCGGTCCAGCGCCGCGCAAATCGCCACGGCCATCGCGCTCGAGCCGCCAATTCCCGCGCCCGCCGGGGCTTCCGAATCCGTCGTAAGAGTGAATCCGCCTTCCGGCCGGAAAAATTTTGCAATTTCCGCGAGCAGCGGCAACTTGTAGTGCTTCGCCTTCACCATCGCGTCGAACGAAGCAAACCCTTCTTCGCGTTTCGTATCCAGCGACACCAACCGCACTTTTTTGTCGCCGACGCCGCGCGTTTCGATCACGCAACTCGCATACCGCGTAATCGCCGCATTAATCGTCAATGCGCCGGGATGAAAAAGATAAATCGGCCAAATATCAAGTGTTCCACCGGCAAGGTCCACGCGCGTGGGTGCTTTGGATTCAATTCGCAAGTTAGCTTTCCTATTGCCAAGATTCTTACAGGCGATCGTTCTACTGAGCAGTCGGCGCGTGCTCGAAAAGAGGATAGCGTTTCGACAGGGCTGCGTTCAGGAAATTTGCGGGACGGGTGTCTCGCTGTTAAAGACTTACTTTCCAGTCGTGCCGGCGGCGCGGCTGCGCGCGATCAGCTGCGGACCTTCTTTTTTAGCATTTGCCAGCGCGGGGTTGGTTTCAAAGCAGCGCCGGCAGCGTGCTTCATACATTCCCGAAGCGCCAACCACGATCAGTTCCTCGCTCTCCACAAGCCGTTGCGTATGCACCGCCGGATTGCCGCAGCGCACACAAATCGCCAGCAATTTCGTAATCTCTTCCGCCATCGCCAGAAGTCGCGGCATCGGCTCGAACGGGCGTCCCAGATAATCCGTGTCGAGTCCCGCGACGATCACGCGCTTGCCCAGATTCGCCAGCTGCGTACAGACATCCACGATCTCTTCGCCCAAAAATTGCGCTTCGTCGATTCCCACCACTTCCGTCCGCGGCTGCACTTTCGCCATCACTTCCGAAGCCTTGTTCACGCATTCCGACTGAATACCCAATCCGGAATGAGACACAATCTCGTTCGCCGAGTAGCGTTCGTCGATCGCGGGCTTGAAAATCTGCACGCGCTGCCGCGCAAACTCCGCGCGGCGCAAGCGCCGAATCAGTTCTTCGCTCTTGCCCGAAAACATCGGCCCGACCACCACTTCGATCCAGCCCATATTCCCTTTGACGATGTCCACGCTCAACCCTCCGTAAAACTATTTCGCCGCCCAACTTATCTTGACACTCGTGCGGCGGTACATCTTTGCATTATAGAACGGCGCGAACGCGGCGATCACGGCGATCCGAAAAGAATCCTGGCGCGTGACAAGATTCCCGCTGAGCACGCCCCAAGCGCCCTGCGCGTCGCGAATGCCAACTTCTCCCGCGAAGCGATCGATCGCCACCGAAAGCTCCACACCGCGGTCCACAACTTCTTCCGCGACGGCTTCCGCAACTTCAATGCTTCCGGATCGGCCGAAAAATCCAGCGATGCCATCACTGACGTACGCCCAACTTTCCAGGAAAACGCGGCGCTGACCGTTTTCGTGAATGACGTCGAGGCCGCCTTCGACGCCGACAAAAAAATCTCCGGTTTGGCCATTCTGCGCCGCAATTCTCGCGACCGCTTCCGCGCGCTGCCGCGCGCCCTGCATCAACTCTTCCCGGCTCGTCGGCGTATGGCTCACACCGCTTTCCACTTCCATGCCGATCACTTCAATCTCTTTTTCAGGAGCGAGGAGCGGACCAAAAGAAGCGACTGCATCGCGCACCGCGCCGACCTTAGGCTTGCGCGTACTTCCCACGACGACGAGGATTTTATTCGCTGGCGAATTCATTTTCCGCGGCCGGCGCGATTGTACCCGCACGCGAAAGGAAAAGACACGGCGAATTCCGGTGCCTGAGGAAAACTTTTTTGATGATTGAGGTCCAGCCATTTCACTCGGTTCAAAGCGCCGCGAGCTCAATTCGGTGGGTTTTCGAGCGATCGGATTCGCCAATCACACTCCGCCAGCCGTTGTGAAACCTCGGCCGGCAGCGAAACTTCAAATCCAATCGTGTTGAACCGCGCGGGATTTTTCACCTTGCGCCAGATCTCAACGCTTTTTTGAAACCAGCTCTGCGCGATTTTCAGATCGGCAAGTTGCGCTACCTGACTGGAACTCTGTTTCGCTCGAGTCGAGTAAAGGACGCCCGCTTCGTTGTACGACTCCGCGAGCGTGTACAGCAGCTCCTGCTGCGGCGGCGCCGCGTTTGCGAGTTTTTCGAGAGAGGCAATCGCACTTTCCATTTCCTTCTGAGCGTCGGCGAATTTCCCCTGCGCCGTCAGCGCGCTGCCAAGTCCAGTTTCCGCCGCGCACAAATAGGTTTGAGTTCGCACATCCAGTTGCCCTCCGCCGCCGAGCGCTGTAAGGATCGCCTTGCTTTTCCCGAATTCCCGAGCCGCGTCCGCGAGCTTCCCCTGGCGCTGCAAAGACTGGGCGAACCAAACGCCGATGATGGATTTGATTACGTGAACGATCGCCGTCTGCCCCGCAACCGCAGCGGAGTAAGCTTGGGCGGCGCGGAACATCTGATTCGCTTCGGCATAATGGCCGAGATGAGTGAGCGCTAACGCCACCTGCCCACGCGCGATTACTGCCAGCGACTGAGCGGATTCACTTTTCTTGTCAAGGGCGAGAAGCCTTTCGCCGAGCGTCAGTCCCTCCTTGTAGTAACCAAGCGCATCAGCGTATTTGCCTTCGATCATGAGCGCGTCACCCACTTTTGTGATGGTGACGGCTTTGTTCAAAAAGACTCTGACGTTTTCGCCCTTGGGGTCGAGTGCTTCGAATATTTTCAATCCGCTGCGAAAACTCTCTTCTGCAAGGGACCGGTTTCCCAGCTTCAGATAGGCATCGCCGAGGGCGATATCAATACTAGCCTCCTCGGCGGCTAGACTCACATCGGAGGGCTCGAGCTTTATAGCTCGCCGATCGTAAGCGAGCGCCTTTTCAAGCACAGCGACACCAGATTCGACTGTACCTGAGGTTCCGGAGACACCATTCCCGATTCGCAGCAAACCAAAAGTGACGTAGGCACTCATGGCCTGCTTCAATATGGCAACGTCGTTCGGTTTAGAAGAGAGCAACTTATCAAACAGCATTATGGATTGGTCACAGTAGCGAATGGCCTCCGGCACATTGCCGGTACCGGCCATGTGAACCTCGGAGAGATCGGCGTAGAGCTGGGCGAGATTAAATTGGTCTTTTTCACTGTCTGGGTACATACGGACGAGCGCTTCTTCCAAGGTGAGAGATTTTTGATAGTCGGCAAGAGCGGCCTTCGTATCGCCGAGGTTGGGATGGTATGGATTCCCTTCGAGTTCCGCGATGCGGCTGTATCCGACGACGAGATCTCGCATGAGGGCGGGGTCGTTCTGCGTGTCAGCCGCGAGGGTGTCCAGGTAACCGACAGCTTTTTGCAGGATCAATTTGCGCGAGTCCGCGGCACCGGGAAGATTTTGAATCTTGTCATGGACGTCAAAGACTAGGGAGTTGGCGAGCTTGCGAACGTCGTTGAAGCGGGCATCGGCTTTGCGGCGGTTGGCTTCGGCGATGCGTGCTTCGCGCCAGGTAACGAGCACGCCCGCAATCAGGGTTGCCGCGACGAGGCTTGCGGCCGCGACTCCGGCACGGTGGCGGCGCAGAAATTTTCCGGCGCGGTAGTTCCAGGTGCCTTTACGCGCCAATACAGGATGGCCAGCGAGATACAGGCGAATGTCTTCGGAGAATTGTTCGACCGACGCGTAGCGGCGTTCCGGCTCCTTGCGAAGCGCTTTGAGGAGAATATCGTCCAGTTCGCCGCGGAGCTTTTTCTGCAGCAGCGCGGGGGTTGTGTCGCGGGCATCGCTAAAGAATTCCGGCGTCAACTCGCGTGAAGAGTCTGTGCTTGTGGCGGTTTCCGTCCGTGTGACGGATGTGCTGGGCCGGTCCGGGTCGGTGTTCGTAATGGCGTTTGCCAGCTTTGCCGGAGTACGGGGCTCCACACGGTACGGAGACCGCCCGGTGAGTAACCGGTAGAGGACGACTCCGAGCGAGTAGAGATCGCTCGCCGTCGATATTGAGTCGCCACGAAGTTGCTCCGGGCTGGCGTAGTCGGTTGTGAAAGACCGGATCTGCGTGGCGGCAACCTGTCCGGAATCGTCGACGAGTTTTGCAATGCCGAAATCGAGGAGCTTGGGCGTGCCGTCTTCGGTAACCAAGATATTGGCAGGCTTGATGTCGCGATGAATGACCAGATGCTGGTGGGCGTATTGCACTGCCGAGCAAACCTGACGGAAGAGTTCGAGGCGGCGAGGAATGGAAAGCTTGCGCGCATCGCAGAAAGTATCGATCGGAGTGCCGGAGACCAACTCCATAACGAGGAACGGGACGCCGTCGCCGGTGGTCCCACCGTCGAGGAGCCGGGCGATATTCGGATGGTCGAGGCCGGCGAGAATTTGGCGTTCGTTGCGAAACCGTTCGAGAACGGCGGCGGAGTCGGCACCGGTACGAACCAGCTTGATTGCAACTTTTTGTTCAAACTGACCGTCGGAACGAAATGCGGAAAAAACTTCACCCATTCCGCCATGGCCGATTTGTTCGACGACCGTGTAGTGACCAATCTTGCGCCCGCGCCCCGCTTCGTTTGGTGCCTGATCCAAGAATAGCTCCCGCAACTGGGGTGTGAGAAAGGTTGGAGCGGAGGATACGAATCGTGAAAGAAGTTGTCAATAAAATGAAGCTGGACGTTCCAGGGAAAAGCAGGAAGGAGATTATGGAGCGGCCTATCGGAATCGAACCGACACCTGAACCTTGGCAAGGTTCCGTACTACCACTATACTAAGGCCGCGCATCTGACTTTTCTTTTATACCACGCAGACGCGACAAGTCACAAGGCCCGACGAACCAGGCTGTTTCTCACCGCATGAAAATCCTTGCCTTACGAGACCTGTGCGACGCGTGCGGACTTCACCACGGGAGAGTTGCGCTGGCGATCGGCAAACTTTGTGGCTTTATCCTTGTCGGTATAGACGCGTCCGAATTTTTCTCCGTCCGCGTAGGCGATCGTGACGAGCCAGTGATGGTGCTTTCTTCTCTTGTCGGTATTAAAGTTCTTTTTTTCGGTAACCGAGGACTTCTTAGCCGATTTTTTCACTTGGATTTCCACCTTGAAACAAACATGCGGCACTATCGCAAGAACGGCGAGTTCGCGCAAGTACCGATTTCAGTAGTAACGTGCGCCGAAACCGTTCGCGCGGGAGAGTTCAATGTATAGATGCGCATTGCGGCAAGTCGGGTACGCGTTACTGATTGGCATAAACAAACGAAGGGGTGACCGAATCGCCAGCAGGCCAATTTAGACTGTATATTGGCGGTTAAAGACGACCTGCCAACTATCGGCCCGGGGCTGCCCGCTTTTTTTTGAACGCTTTTTGATGAAACATTTTTCGAGTTGATTCGTCTTATTAGCAGAGGGAATGACCGGTTGCATGTGGCGGATGGGAACTAAAATGATGAACTTTCACAAACTACCGCCTGTACTGGAAGACCTCAGGAACCATACGCCTGAGCAAGTTGCGGAATTGCGCCTGTTGATCGCCAGCGACGCGCCGTCGCGGCCCGATCCACGGCGTCCCGGCTTTTTCGAAGTAGAAGGCCCGGAAAGCGTTTACTACGTATTCCGCTATCCGAATGGATCGAAAGTGCTCTTGCTGGGCGTGTGGGAACGCGACCCGGCTGCGGAACTCGTTGCCTGCTCCTGTCCGGCTGCCTAGTTCGACCTAGCTGGTTAACCGGTTAGTCCTCGTCCAATTCCAACGCTACAGAATTAATGCAATACCGAAGCCCGGTAGGATTCGGGCCGTCGTCGAAGACGTGCCCCAGGTGAGCGTCGCATTTGCTGCATTTCACTTCCACGCGGCGCATGCCGTGGGTAAGGTCAGTTTCCGTCTCGACGGCCTCCCCTCCGGCAGGTGCGTAAAAGCTGGGCCAGCCGGACCCTGAGTGGAATTTGGTCTCGGACCGGAACAGTGGCTGTCCGCAGCAAATACACTTGTAGGTGCCGGCGGTCTCCGTGTCTTCGTACTTGCCGGTAAAAGGCGGCTCAGTACCCTTCTGGCGAGTCACAAAGTATTGATTTTGCGTGAGTTGTTTGCGCCAATCGGCATTGTCCCTCTTCAATTTATCGGCCATGAATTAACCTCGCAGCCTCGCTTGCGTTGCGACGCTGATTGTCCAGTATCAGATACAGCGCAGGCAGTTGACGTTACATTTTCACACAGACATAGTGGATGGTGACCGTGAACGAAAAGTCCCCTATCGCCGCCCCGGCAGAGGCGGAAAAGAAGCATAGCGAGCAACGGCGCAGCCGACGCGCAAAGATTGCGAGGCCACTCCGCGTCCGCCCGTCCAGCCCGCAAGACGAACATTTTGAGGATATCCCGACGAGCGTGAATGCGTCGAAAGAAGGAATCTATTTCACGACACGGAAGACAAACTATTACAAAGGAATGCGGGTTTTCGTGACGTTCCCGTTCAGTTCTGCGCACGATCCAATGATTTGTGAATATGTGGCGCAAGTGGTTCGCGTGGAGAATTTGGCGGGCAATAAATTTGGCATCGCGGTAGAGCTTTTGTCGACGATGAATGTAAAGGGCGGCAAGCCAGGGCCACGCGCCTGACCGAGTTTCCTCCTCTTTGTTTCCTCCTCTTTGTTTCCTCCTCTTTGTTTTTCTTGTTTCTTTTTCGTGATTGACAGGCTGGCGGAGTTTTCTTACTCTACAGGTTCATGATTTCGACGCACCGCACGCACGGGCATCATCATCACGGCAGCAAGCCGCGTGCAGTGGAGTGTGCATAGCAGTTCCCGAGACAAGGCACTCTTTAGCCCGCTGGCGATAAAAAGCCCAGCGGGTTTTTTGTTTTTTAAGCGGGTTTTTCGGACTGCTGGAAGAGGAGGCGGAAGGTGGAACTTGCATTTGGAAAAGGCGGCGGGCTGATTCCTGCGATCGTGCAGGATTTTCGGACGGGTGATGTGCTGATGCTGGGATTCATGAATGATGTGGCGCTGGCAGAAACGCGGAAGACGGGCGAAGTGGTGTTCTTCAGCCGCTCGCGAAACAAGCTTTGGAAGAAGGGCGAATCGAGCGGGCACGTGCTGAAGGTGCGGGAACTGCGAATCGATTGCGACGCGGATACGATTTTGGCCCGCGTAGACGCGGTGGGACCGGGCGTTTGCCATGAAGGATACCGGAGTTGCTTCTTTCGTGTGCTGGATGAACGCGGAGAGCTGCGCGTGGTGGAACGAAAAATGTTTGCACCAGAGCGGGTTTACGGGCCGGAGGCAAAGCAATGAGCGGAGAGAAGTTGAAGCTGGGGATTCCGAAGGGGAGTTTGCAGGAGGCGACGATCGACTTGTTTGCGCGGGCGGGATGGAAGATTACGCTCGGGTCGAGGAGTTATGTGCCGACGATCGACGATCCGGAGCTTGAATGCCTGATGGTGCGGGCGCAAGAGATGGCGCGCTATGTGGAGACAGGCGCGCTCGACGCCGGGATTACGGGTCACGATTGGGTGGTCGAAACGGGAGCGGACGTCGAAGAGCTGGCGGAGCTGGTGTACGCAAAGCAGAGATTGGCGCGCGTGCGGTGGGTGCTGGCGGTGCCGGAGGATTCGGCGATTCGGGACGCGCGGGATCTGGAAGGAAAAGTGATTGCGACGGAAGTGGTGCGGATTACGGAGAAATATTTAGAGAAATTTGGAGTGAAAGCGCGAGTGGAATTTTCGTGGGGCGCGACGGAAGTGAAAGTACCTCAATTGGCGGACGCGATTGTGGAAGTGACGGAAACGGGGTCATCGTTGCGGGCGAACCGGTTGCGCGTGGTGGATACGGTGCTGGAGTCGGCAACGGTTTTTATTATGAATCGAAAAGCGGCGGCGGATGCGGTGAAACGCGAGAAAGTGGAAAATTTGATTTTGATGTTGCAAGGCGCGATTGCGGCGGCGAGCAAAGTGGGGCTGCTGCTGAATGTGCACCGAGATGATTTGGAGGGAGTTCTGCGCGTGCTCCCGGCGCTGAAGAAGCCGACGATTTCGGCGCTGAGCGATCCAGATTGGGTGGCGATCAACACGATTATTGAGGAAGCAGTAGTGCGGCAGATTTTGCCGAAACTGAAAGCGGCGAAGGCGCAAGGGATTGTGGAATATCCGCTGAATAAGATTGTGCTGTGATGAAGATACGGAAACTAACTTTGGCCACGGAGAAGAAGATTTTTGCGGCGCGCGCGGCGCGCGATGTGGAAGCGGAGCGGGTGGCAGCGGAGATCGTGGCCGACGTGCGCAAGCGCGGGGATAAGGCGCTGTTTGAATGGACCAAGAAACTGGATGGAATTGATTTGATTGCGGAAGGAGTGTGGATTGGCGAGCGGGAGATTCGTTCGGCAAGACGTGCGGCGGACCAGGCGTTAGTGCGAGCGGTAGAGCACGCGGCGCGGAATGTGCGACGTGTGGCACAGCAGCAGTTGCCGAAGGCTTGGAGTATCGAGACTGATCATGGCGTGCGGATTTCGCAGCGGGTGGAGGCGATTGAACGGATTGGCTGCTACATACCGGGGGGAAGGTTTGCGCTGGTGTCGACGATGATTATGACCGTGATACCGGCGCAAGTGGCGGGAGTGAAGGAGATTGTTGTGGCGTGCCCTCGGCCGAATAACGCGTTGCTGGCCGCCGCGGAGATTTTAGGAGTGCAGCGAATCGCGCGAATTGGCGGGGCGCAGGCGATCGCGGCGATGGCGTATGGAACGAAGAGCGTGACGCGCGTGGAAAAGATTTTTGGGCCGGGCAATCAGTTTGTTACCGCGGCGAAGCAGATTGTGTCGAGCGACTGTGCAATTGATTTGCCGGCTGGGCCGACGGAGGCGGTTGTTTATGCGGATCGGGGCAATGCTCGATGGCTTGCAGCGGATTTGCTGGCGCAGGCCGAACATGCAAAGGATGCGGGAAGCTTTTTTGTGACGACTTCGGAGAAATTGGCGCGGGAAGTGCAGCTGGAAGTTGATTGGCTGCTGGGCGAATTGCCGTTCACGATGGCGCGCGTTTCGACCGAAATAAGTGGTGCGATTGTGGTCGCCGAGAATGCAGAAGCGGCGTTTGCGTTTATCAACCGACTGGCGCCGGAACATTTGAGTTTGCCGGACCGGCCGGAAGAGATGATGAAGCGCGTGCGAGCGGCGGGAACGGTTTTCGTTGGGCCGCTGGCGGCGCAGCCGCTTGGGGATTACGCGAGCGGGAGCAACCATGTGTTGCCAACGGGCGGGTGGGCGAGACGGCGAGGCGGGCTTTCCGCAGCCGATTTTGTGAAGTGCATCAGCGTACAGAATGTGAGCGCCAAGGGATTTGCAAAATTGGCGGAGGACGTCGTGACGCTGGCGAAGGCGGAAGGATTGCACGCACACGCGAAGGCGATTGAGGTGCGGCGATGAAAGTGAAATTGCCGGTGCGCCGGGAAATTCTGGAGCGGAAAACGTATGAGCCTCCGGCGGAAGGGCGATGGGGAAAGATCCGGCTCGATTTTAATGAGAACACGGCGGGATGTTCACCGGTGGTGCGGCGGGCGCTGAGAAAGTTGGGTGAGAAAAAGATTGCAATGTACCCGGAGGTGCTTGAGGGTACGGCGAAACTGGCGCGATATTTTGGCGTGGCGCCGGAAGAGTTGGTTTTGACGAACGGCGGTGACGACGCGCTGCGAGTTTTCTTCGATGCGTTTGTGGATAAAGGATCACGGATTCTGATTTGCGAGCCCACGTTTCCGATGTACCGGTATTACGCGGAGATTTACGGTGCACGGATCGATGTTTGCCGGTATGACGAAGCGATGGGGTTTCCGCTGCGGGATGTGCTGTGCGCACTGAAGAAAAAGCCGCGGGTTTTCTTTTTGGCGAACCCGAACAATCCGACGGGGACACTGGTTCCCTTGCCTCAGCTGCGGAAGATTCTGGAGGCGGCGCCGCGGACGGCGGTCGTGTTTGACGAAGCGTATGCGGAGTATTCGGGGCTGACGACGACACCTTGGACTCGGAAGTATGCGAATTTGTTTGTAGCGCGGACGTTTTCAAAGGCGGCGGGGCTGGCGAGTTTGCGGCTAGGCGGAGTGATTGCGCAAAAAGTGTCGCTCGACTTGGTGCGGAGGGCGATGCCGCCCTATCCGATTAATTTGGCGGGATTGGTCGGAGCGGTGGCGGCGGTTGGGGATCAGAAAACGTTGCGGGCGCACGTACAAGAGATTTTGCGGACGCGGGAGTGGTTTGCGGAAGAGCTGCGAAAGATAGGAGCAAGGGCGTTTCCGAGTGCGGGAAATTTTTTGCTGGCAGATTTCGGTACGGGTGGGCCCGCGATTTTCGCGCAACTGGAAAAGAAAGGCATCTTGCTGCGCGATCGTAGCAACGCCATTGCGCCGGGGTTTGTGCGGATTGGAATTGGGACGCGGCGCGAGATGGAGATTTTAGTGCGCGAGATAATTCGGTTGTGGGAGAAGCGCTAGATGAAACGCGTGGGGACGGTCCACCGGAAGACAGCGGAGACGGATATTCGTTTGCGAATCGATTTGGACGGGCATGGAAAAGCGAAGATTGCCACCGGAATTCGGTTTTTTGACCACATGCTGGATTTGGTGGCACGGCACGGAGCGTTCGATTTGACGATTGAGGCAAAGGGCGATCTCGATGTGGACCAGCACCACACGGTGGAAGACGTGGGGATTGCATTGGGCGAAGCGGTGGCCCAGTCGATTGGAAACAAGAAAGGGATTTTGCGTGCGGGATATTTTTTGATGCCGATGGATGAAACTTTGGTGGCGGCGGCGGTGGATTTGAGCGGGCGGCCATATTGCGTGGTGAACGCGAAAATCAAGGCTGAGCGCGTGGGGGAATTTCAGGTGGAGTTGCTGGAGGATTTTTTTGGAGGATTTGCGGGGGCGGCGCGGGCGAATGTGCATCTGCGGTGTTTGTACGGGCGGTCGTCGCATCACCAAGTGGAAGCAATGTTCAAGGCTTTTGCGCGAGCGTTGCGATTTGCGGTGGTGCGGGACAAGCGACTGAAGAATGTGCTGCCGAGTACGAAAGAGCTGTTATGAACGTTGCGATTGTGGATTACGGCGCGGGAAATGTGCCGTCGGTGGAACGAGCGCTGCGAAAGTTGGGCGCGACGCCGGAACGTGTGAGCACTGCAGAGGCATTGGCCGGCGCGAGCGCGATTGTCTTGCCGGGCCAGGGGCATTATGCGGCGCTGATCCGCGCGTTGAACGAGCGAGATATGCGGGCACCGTTGGTGGAAGCGTTGTTAAAAGGGAAAGCGTTTCTTGGGATTTGCCTCGGCTTGCAGGCGCTGTATCAATCGAGCGAAGAAGCGCCGGATTTGGCGGGGCTTGGAATCTTGCAGGGGAAGATTTGCGCTTTGCCCGATAGCGTGAAATTACCGCACATGGGGTGGAACAGATTGAATGTGCGGCGGGAGTCGCGACTACTGGCAGGGCTTACCGGCGACGACTATTTTTATTTTGCGCATACGTTTGCGGCGAGTGCGGCGAACAGCGAGACGATTGCCGCGTGCGAGTACGGCGTGGACTTTGCGGCGGCGGTGGAAGTAGGGCGAATGTGCGCCGTACAGTTTCATCCGGAAAAGAGTGGAAACTCCGGAGCAAAGCTGCTGGGAAATTTTTTAGGGATGGCGGCATGAGGCTGGCCCGGCGGATTATTCCCTGCCTCGATGTCGACGGCGCGCGCGTGGTGAAGGGCGTGAATTTTAGGGGATTGCGCGACGCGGGAGATCCGGCGAAGTTGGCGGCGCGGTATAACGCGGAGGGCGCAGACGAATTGGTGGTGCTGGATATTGCGGCGTCGCGCGACCGGCGGCCGACATTTTTGCAGACGATTCGACGGGTGGCGGAACAGCTGGCGATTCCGCTAACGGCGGGCGGAGGGATTCGGACATTGGACGATGCGCGGGCAGTGGTGGAAGCGGGCGCGGACAAAGTGACGGTGAATACGGCGGCGGTGGCACGACCGGAATTGATTTCAGAATTGTCGCAGGAATTTGGGGCGCAGGCGGTAGTGCTGGCGATTGATGCAAAGCGCGAGGGCCAACATTGGGATGTGCGCGTTCGAGGCGGAAGGGATTCGGCGCGGTTGAATGCCTTGGAGTGGGCTCGGCGCGGCGTGGCGACAGGCGCCGGAGAGATTTTGCTGACATCGATGGACAAGGATGGGACACAGAGCGGATTTGATGTGACGCTGACGGCGGCGATTTCGGGGCAAGTGAGCGTACCGGTGATTGCATCGGGCGGCGCGAAAACACCGGAGGATTTTGCGGAGATTTTTACGGCTGGGCTGGCGGATGCGGCGCTGGCGGCTTCGATTTTTCATGACGAGACGCAATCGATCCGAGGGTTGAAGAAATTCCTGGTGGCCAAAAATATCGAAGTGAGATTCCCGTGCTGATTCCCTGCATCGATTTGCAAGACGGGCAAGCGGTGCAGCTGGTGCATGGACGGCGACGGAAGCTGGCGGTCGCCGACGTGTTTGGATTACTGGAAAGGTTTAAGGGATATCCGTGGCTGCATGTCATCGATCTGGACGCAGCGATGCGGAAGGGCGAGAACAACAAACTGGTGGAGGAGCTTTGCCGGCGCGCGAAGAACAAATACAAAATTAAGGTACGAGTGGGCGGAGGGATTCGAACGGCGACGCGGGCAAAGCGCTTGGTGAAAATGGGCGCGGCGCAGGTGATTTTTGGGAGCGCGGTTTTTGTGGATAGTGAAGTTAATCTGAAATTGCTGCGTGAGTTGAAGAAAGTAGTCTCTCGAAAGCGGGTGGTGATTGCGTTGGACACCTGGCACGGGAAGATTACAGTGCAAGGGTGGAAAAAGTCTTTGGCTCGTGCGCCGCAAGAAGTTATGGCCGCGCTGGTGCCTTATTGTGCGGCGTTTCTTTGCACGGATGTAGATCGCGAGGGGACGATGACGGGCGCGAATTTGAGATGGTTTGGATCTTTGCGGGCGGCGACAAAACATCCGATTGTTGCGGCGGGCGGGATTAAGACGCAGCGAGAGATTGCGGCGCTCGAGAAATTGGGAATGGACGCAGCGGTGGGGATGGCGATGTATAAGGGCAAGGTCCGATAGGGATTGGCGCGAGACCGTCACAACAATGCAAAATCGAAAACAAGAATCGGCCTCTTCAGAAGGAGGCCCGGCAACTGCTTAACGCAAATACGCGTCGGTGACGTATTGCTGGACCATGCGCTGGGTGTTAAAGAAAGAGCCGTTGATGGCGATGGCGTGGAGCATAACTTCGAGAAATTTGGCACGGTCGTTGTAATAGAGCGGTAGAATGACGTGTTCGAGTTTGTGATAGAGCGATTCGGCTTCACCGGCATTGTCGGTCGAAACGTCGGTGCCGCGATGCAGTTCCCCGATGGACCAACCTGTTACGCCTTCGATGTGACCTTCGACCCACCAGCCGTCAAGAATGCTCAAGCTTGGGACGCCATTGAGCGCAGCCTTCATGCCGCTAGTGCCTGAAGCTTCGAGTGGAAATTGCGGCGTATTGAGCCACAGGTCGACGCCGGCGGTGATTTTCCCGCCGACTTCCATATTGTAGTTGTCGAGAAAAACGGTGTGCACGGCTTTCTTGAGAGCCTTTTTCGCTTTGAAAATTTTCTTGATGAGTTCCTTGCCGCCACCGTCGTTGGGGTGCGCTTTCCCGGCGTAGATGATTTGAAATTTGCCGGCGGACTTGGCGATTTCGCGGAGACGGTCGAGATCGGAAAGAATCAAGTCGGCGCGTTTGTAGCCGGTGGCACGGCGCGCGAAGCCGATCGTGAAGACGTCGGGATCGAGCTTGAGACCAGTTTTTTGGCGAACGGTTTCAAACAGATCGTGCTTGGAAATGAGGTGGGCGGCCCAGATTTCTTCCGGCGGCAAGCCGAGGGCACCGCGGAGCGAATAATTGTCTTCGCGCCAGGCGGGGATGTAGCGGTCGAATAATTGTTGAAACGCCGGGGCGGCCCATGTGCCGGCATGAACGCCGTTGGTAATAGCTTCGATGAGGAATTCGGGAAACATGCGGCGGGACACTTCACCGTGTTTCTTGGCGACGCCGTTCACGAAGTTGCTGAGGCCGAGCGCGAGGTGAGTCATGTTGACGGAGGCGCCTTGGCGCGCAGCGTCATTAAGATCAGGAAAATGTGTTTCGGCTTGCAGGGCGCGCTTGAGAAGGTCGGCAGAGGAGGCGTCTTTTAAATCGAAGAAGTCGGTTTGCGCGGGAAACGCGCGAGTGAGGAGCTCGATGGGAAAACGATCGTGGCCCGCGGGAACGGGAGTGTGCGTGGTGAAAACACACTTGCTGCGAACTTTTTCGATGTCGTCGCCGTTGACGGATTTGCGGCCAGCTTTGGACGCTTCTTCACCGAGTAACTCGAGGGTGAGAAGCGCGGCGTGGCCTTCATTCATGTGATAGCGAGAAATGTCGTCGTAACCTAGCGCGCGGAGCATGCGGACGCCGCCGATGCCGAGCAAAACTTCCTGGCAGAGGCGATAGTAGGAATCGCCGCCGTAGAGGCTGCCGGTGAGATTGCGGTCGCGCTCTTCATTGGAGGGGAGGTCGGCGTCCAGAAAATAAATAGGGACGACGTGGCCACGGGCGCCGACAGCGTCGTAACGCCAGGCGCGGAGTTCTACGCGACGATTTTCGAGCGGAACGGTGACGCGGGCTTTTTCTTCTTTAAGAAAATCTTCGACACGCCATTCGACGGGCTCTTCGGTCTGAACGCCGTCGTCCGAGAGGACTTGCGTGAAGTAGCCTTTGCGATAGAGCAAGGAAATCGCGACCATCGGGAGCTTAAGGTCCGCGGCGGCGCGGATCGTATCGCCCGCAAGGACGCCTAGGCCTCCCGAATAGGAAGGCATGGAATTCTCCAGCGCAATTTCCATGGAAAAATAGGCAACCAGGCGTCTTTGTGTCGTCAATTTATCTGCCATCCAAACCTTGCTCCGACACGGCGCGGAGCTGCTAACACAGCGACCACGGGCACACCAACTTAAGACAACTATTTTCAGGGTTTCCGGGAACGCAAGCAAGGGCGCACGGGTCGAAAGGTTAATTTTTGCGAAAAACCGATGTTTTCTCGGCCCCGCTGCGAGAGGATACCAGCTACGCTCTAGACATCACCCCGAACGACGGAGAGTCACCCATGCCCGATGAGGGCCGCCGCTGGCGCCTTGGATTCTGGAGTTTGATCGTTACGCAGTTTCAAGGCGCGTTCAATGACAATGGCCTGAAGTTTTTCGTTATTTTTCTCGTGTTGGGCCAGAACCCGACACAGGAACAGAAAGATTTTTTAGTATTCATCGTCGGAAACCTTTTTGCAGTTCCCTTCCTTCTTTTCTCGATGACAGGCGGTTATCTTGCTGACCGTTACAGCAAACGTAGTGTAACCATTGGAACGAAAGTATTTGAGATTGCCGCGATGCTGTTTGGCTTTTACGCGTTTTCTCATGGCAGCAGAGTGATGGCATTTGCCGTGATCTTCCTCGCCAGCACGCAAGCTGCTTTTTTTGGACCGTCAAAATACGGACTTCTGCCAGAGTTGCTCCCGGACAAATTGCTTTCCTGGGGCAACGGCATAATAGAGCTGACGACGTTCCTAGCCGTAATTTTGGGAGCAGTCCTCGGTCCGATTTTTGCTCAGATTTTTCATGGGCGGGAGTCAACGGCAAGTCTTCTCTTTGGGTTCTTTTCGCTGGTTGGGCTCCTGGCCAGCGTTGGCATTTCGCAAGTACCCGCCTCCGATCCGGCGAAGCAATTTCGCTGGAACCTGTTCGGCGACATCGGCTCACAAGCACGGATTGTTCTTAAGGACTGCGCATTACACCTGGCGGTAGTGGGCAATACCTACTTTTGGTTTTTGGGGGCGCTGCTGCAGTTCGTGATTGTTTTTTACGGTCGCGACGTTCTTCATCTCGATGAAACGCACGGCGGCTATCTGCAGGGCGCGTTGGCAATCGGAATAGGACTTGGGAGTTTTGCAGCCGGTTACCTCTCGGGAGGGAAAATCGAGTACGGCCTGGTGCCGCTGGGCGCCATTGGAATGACGGTCTTCGGATTTTTGATTTCGGCGCACGGATTGACGTTTTTGGGAGTAATGGCGCTGCTCGGCGGACTAGGATTTTCAGGCGGCTTCTTTGTTGTTCCGGTGAACGCGCTGATTCAACACCGTCCCGAAGAAAGTCAAAAAGGAAGCGTAATCGCTTTTGCGAACTTCCTCTCGTTCGTCGGCGTTCTCGCCGCGTCCGGAATCTACTATCTGCTCACGCATTTTTTCAAAGTCAGCCTGGCGACGTTTTTCACCTGGACTGCAGTCGCGTCCCTGGCGGCCGCAGCGTATGTAGTTTATTTGCTGCCGGATTCGTTGTTGCGACTGCTGCTGTGGATTGCGACGCATACCGTTTACCGGATTCATACGAAGGGCGCGGAGAACGTGCCTGCGCGCGGCGGGGCGATGCTGTGCCCGAACCACGGGTCGATGGTGGATGGCGTATTGCTGATTGCGACCACAGACCGGCCAATCCGGTTTTTGATGTTCAAGGGTTCTTACGAGCACTGGCTGGTGAAACCGTTCGCGAAAATTATGGGCGTGATTCCGATTGCGTCGAATCAAGGGCCGCGGGAATTGATTCATTCGCTACGCGCTGCGACCGAAGCTTTGAACAACGGCGAGCTGCTTTGCATTTTTCCCGAAGGGCAGATGACGCGGATCGGACAGATGCTGCCCTTCCGGCGCGGGCTGGAACGAATCATGAAAGGAGTCGATGCGCCGATCATCCCGGTGCATATTGACGGAGTTTGGGGATCGATTTTCAGTTTTGCAGGTGGAAAGTTTCTTTGGAAATTTCCGCGAACAATTCCCTATCCAGTGCACGTGACCTTCGGCGCGCCGCTTGCTTCGAACAGCGGAGCGCAGGAAGTGCGACGCCACGTTCAGGAATTGAGTGTCGACGCGTTTGCGGATCGCAGGAATCGATTGCAGACCATTCCGCGGGCGTTTATTCACACGGCGCGGCGGCATCCTTTCCGATTCGCGATGGCGGATGGACGAACACCGCGCATAAATTATTTTTCGGCGCTGACAAAATCGGTGTTTCTGGCGCGGCGGCTGCGGAAACACTGGAAAGAACAAGCGATGGTGGGACTGTTTTTGCCGCCGTCGATACCGGGCACGTTGGCAAATCATGCGGCGATGCTGATGGGGAAAGTACCGGTAAATTTGAATTACACGGTTTCGCGCGAGTCGCTGGAGTCTTGCGCGAAGCAGTGCGACTTGAAGACGACGGTCACGTCGAAATTGTTCTTGGAGAAAGTGAAAGTTCAGGCGCCAGGCGAGGTGCTATATGCAGAAGACCTCGTGGCGAACCCGGGATTGTTCGAAAAACTGGCGGCGCTGTTTGCCGCGCTACTCTTACCGACGGGGATGCTGCAGAAATTCTGCGGCGCGACGCGAAAAACCACTCTGGACGACACGGCGACGGTGATTTTCTCGAGCGGTTCGACGGGCGAGCCGAAGGGCGTGATTCTCTCGCACTTCAACATCGCGTCGAATGTCGCACAGTTGATGCAGGTGTTCATGCTGCACAAAGCGGATCGGATTCTGGGAATCTTGCCGTTCTTTCATTCATTCGGATTTACGGGGACGCTTTGTTTGCCGGCTGCGTCGGGAATTGGGGCAGTATTTCATCCGAGCCCGCTCGATTCACGTGCGATTGGCGCACTGGTGAGCCAACATTCCGTGACGATGTTACTGGCGACACCGACCTTTTTGAATGCCTACACGCGGCGGTGCACGCCCGAGGATTTCGGGAGTTTGCGGATTGTGATGGCGGGTGCGGAAAAACTGCCGGACCGAATTTCGATCGCATTCGAAGATCAATTTGGAATTCGGCCGCTTGAAGGGTATGGCTGCACGGAATGCTCACCTGTGGTGGCCGTGAACACGCTTGATTTTCGCGCGGCGCAGTTCCGCCAAGTGGGAGCGAAGCGCGGAACGATTGGGCATCCTCTGCCGGGGATTGCGATTCGCATCGTCGATCCGGAGACAGGCGATCTGCGAAGTGTCGGAGAGTCCGGACTGTTGCTGGTGCGCGGACCGAACATCATGCGCGGCTATTTGAACCGGCCGGAAAAGACGGCGGAAGTTTTGAAAGACGGCTGGTATAACACGGGTGATATCGCGACAGTGGACGAAGACGGATTTTTACGCATCACGGACCGCTTGAGCCGATTCAGCAAAATTGGCGGCGAGATGGTGCCGCACATCAAGGTCGAAGAAAAATTGCAGGAGATCGCGCAGGCATCCGAGCAAGTGTTTGCCGTCACTGCGATACCGGACGAGAAAAAGGGCGAGCGGCTGATCGTGTTGACGACTCTGTCCGAAGAGAACCTGGCGGCGACTCTGGAAGGATTCGCGAAGGCGGATTTGCCCGCGCTTTGGAAGCCGCGGGCGGACCATTTCGTGCGAATTGAAGCCTTGCCGTATCTTGGTACGGGAAAATTGGACTTGCGACGGCTGCGCGAGCTGGCGTTCGAGCTGACTGGCACGAAATGATTTTTGCGAAGAGCAGCCGGCCGGTTCGGCGCGCGATTCTGACGGTGCTAACGGTCGTTGTTTGGTTCTACACACAGTCATTGATTGGCGCGCGGCCCTCGCCTGCGGCGGGAATTGGCGACGGACTGCACGGGCTCACAGCGCCTCTCAATAGGTACTTTCTCTCCCACGCAAGCGCCGCGAACGCCTTACTGATTGTCAGCTCCGGTTTAATCGATCTGCTGGCGGCGTTTCTACTTCTGCGCTGGTTGTTGGGCGACAGCGTTCGCCCATTTTTTGGTTTATTTCTATTGATGGTGACGCGGCAAATCGTGCAAGCGTTCTGCGCGCTTCCGGCACCGCCCAATATGATTTGGCACTACCCGGGATTCCCTTCCCTGCTCGTGACCTACTCAGTAGCGGGCGATTTCTTTTTTTCGGGACATACGGCGATCGCGGTTTTTGCGGCCACTGAGGTCGCGCGCCTGAAGAAGCATTGGCTGACGGCACTTTCCATAGTTGTAGTCATATTTGAAATTGCCACTGTGCTCGTGCTGCGCGCGCACTACACGATGGATGTTTTCGCGGGACTGATTGCCGCGCTGCTGGTCGCGTCGGTGGCCGAGAAGTTGTCGGCCCCGATCGATCAATTTGTCGACAAGCACGAAAAGAACGCGGCATAGAGTTTTGATCGGCGGACATCGGAAACGAAGACGGCCCGGCGCACCTTACGGAAATTCGGCAGGATTATTCGCCGAACGCGGAAGATACCGGCATTGGTTGGTCTTCGTTTCCGCTGCGAACGCGGTGACGAGCTGACTGCTGTGGCCGTGCCGGAAGCGCCGCGATGAGGCGGCGAGTGTACTCATGGCGAGGTGAATTAAAAATTGCCTCCGGCGGGCCGCACTCAATGATTTTGCCCGCATTCAGAATAGCGATGCGATCGCACAGTGCCGCGACGGACAGCAAGTCGTGCGAAATGTAAAGAATTGCCATGGCCAGCTCGCGATTGAGCCGGCTGAACAAATTCAAGATTTCGGATTGCGTTATGGTGTCCAAAGCGCTCGTCGCCTCGTCCGCGATCAACAGCTCCGGCCGATGCAATATGGCCATGGCAATGACTACGCGTTGCGCTTGACCAACACTGAGTTGCGACGGGCGGCGCTTCAAGAAGGATTCATCGGCCGGCAAGCTCACACTGCAGAGCGCATCGCCGATAGCTTGCTCGCATGCTTTTTTGTCAGTGCTTGCGTGCGCGCGCCAAGCTTCGCGCAACTGTGCACCAATTTTCACGGCAGGATTAAGCGCCGTGAGCGGACTTTGCAACACAACACTGATTCTCCGGCCGCGGATAGCACGGAGTTCGCGCTCGCTTTTCTCCAATAGATTTTCGCCAGCAAAGATAACTTGGCCTTGGGCACGTCCTCCTTTCAAATGGAGAAGGTGCAGAATTGCCAAGGCAATCGTGCTCTTGCCGGAACCGCTTTCACCAACCAATCCGACGACCTCACCGCGCCGAATCTCCAGAACAGTGTCAGCGAGGACAACCGGCTTGTTCGGATAGTCCACAGACAAGCGCAGCGAAAGTAGCGGCTGCTCTAGGGGCGGGGTTGGGCTCACTTCTGCGCCCCCAATTGAGCCGATTGCACGCGGAGAGTTTCCGCGTTCCAGAAAGCTTGCGGATTCAAGACGACCGGCGAGGCACCAATGAGAGAGGGTGAAACCGCCGTCAAGACGTCTTTGTTGATCAAATAAATGAACGGCTGCTGTTCGGCGACAATCTGCTGCACGCGGTCGAATTTTGCTTTTCGTTCCTTCTCCGTGGCGGCGATGGCTTGTTCACGCATCAACTTGTCGATTTCGGCTTCCCAGGGTGTAGCCGGGGTCTTTTGGTTCGGATTCCATTGGTGGTTCTCACCCGAACTCATCCAGACCGTCATCACGCCGTTGGGGTCGAGGTCGGTGTTCACTAAACCGAGCAAGCATGCTTCGTAATCGAACGTGCGAGTCATTCGCTCGATCAAGGATGGGAAATCCAGCGTAACTATGTTGACCTTGATTCCGATCTGCGAGAGGTCTTGCTGAATCATTGCGGCCATTTTCTCGCGCGCGGGATTTCCGGAATTCGTGACCAGCGTGAACTCGACGCGATTCCCGGTGCGGTCTTTCAATGTCTCGTTGTCGTAGTGAAATCCGGCTTGCGTTAACAGGCGCAGCGCGCCCTGCGGATCGTATTTGGGCTCGCTGAGCGCAGAGTTGAACCAAAAGCGGTTCGCCGGCGAAACGGGCCCCAAAGCGGGACGCGCGAACCCCTTGTAAACGATTCTGCTCAAGTCGGACCGATTAATCGCAAGGGAGACGGCTTTGCGAAAGTCCGTTGTCTGGAACCACGCTTTTTTGTGCGGGGCAAGAGGAGCAGTCGGGACCTGGTTAAACCAGAACTCCTCGGCGTCGAGGCCTGTGCCGGCGGTCCGCGCGAGTAAGGAATTTTCCTGTTTGAGCTTCTCGAATTGCTCGGGATCGAGTCGGTTGATTAACTGCAACTCACCGCGCCGGAAGCGAACAAGTTCAATGTCGCGGTTGCGTTGGATGTCGAGTTGGATGCCGTCCACGTAGGGCAGGCTGGTTCCCTGCCCATCATGCTTCCAGTAGTTGGGATTCTTGCGAAGGAGAATAGAGGAGCCGGCTTTGTAATCGGAAACGTAGAAAGGGCCCAGAACCGCCATCTCTTTTTTCGGCGAATTTGCGGACATGATCGCTACCTGATCGAACAAACGCTCGAGGCCAGCAATCGGAGCGGGAAATGTGATGGACACAACGTCGGGCGCCGCCGCACGGACTTCGGCCCTGCCCTGTCCGGACTGAAATGCATCACCCGTCGGTGAATGCGTGTTCGGATCGAGCAACAACTTCAGGGTGTACGCCACGTCGGCGGAAGTGAACGGCGTGCCATCGGAAAAGTAAACTCCTTTTCGGAGCTGGAAAGTGATCGTGCGACGGTCTTTCGAAATGACCCACGACGTTGCCAGCGACGGCTCGAGGGCTTGCGTTTGCCGGTTTAGACGAATCAGCACGCCACCGGTCAAAAAGCGAAGGTTTTCTGACGCTTCGTCGTCCACGAAAACGGGATTAAAGGTTTTGGGTTCACCGTGTAGGCAGAAATGCAGTTCGCCGCCCGACTGTGCGAACAGCGGACTGGCAATCGAACAGACAAGCGAAATCGAAAAAACTTGCAGAGCACGCAGCATCAGGCGAGTTCCTCCCGCATCGGCAAAATCAATTGAAAGCAGAAAACGACCAAAATCAAAACGACGAGCGGCGCGAGCCTCCACGGATTTGCGCCAACCGTTGAAAAATCTTCCAAGCCTCGCAGCAAGTTGCCCCACGACGGCATCGGCTCCATAACGCCCAGGCCGAGCAGGCTTAATGTGGCTTCGGTCAACACGAAAACCGGAATCGAAATCCAGAATTGCGCGAGCAGCACTGGGCGCAAATTCGGCATGACGTGGCGCAATATCATTCGCCAAGGACTGCAACCGTTGGCGCGCGCGAGCAACAAGAAGTCCGAATCGCGCATGGCCTTTGAAGCGGCCCAAACCACGCGCAAAGAGGATGGCCACCCGAGGGCGCCGAGCAGAGCGAATGTCGCCACGACGGAAATAACCGGAGAAAGATCCATCGGCAAAACAGCGCGCAAGGTGAGCAGCACAAACAAAAGCGGCAACGCCATCGACAGATCAGCCGCTGCAAGAACAACGCGTTCGCACCACCCACCGGTCATTCCGGCGAAGCTGCCGAGGAGACCCGCGATCAGCGTGGACAACAACGCAGCCGCAGGCGCCAGCAGCAAAGAAACGCGAGTTCCGTACATCAGCCGTGTGAACAGATCTCGTCCGAGGGCGTCGGTCCCTAATAAATGGGCAGAAGAAGGCGCGGCGTTGGGCAATTCCCGGAATTGCGTTGCGTAAGAATAGTGACTGATCTGGCCGGCAAATAAGGCCATACCGAGAACGGCACACAAAACTCCGATCGAAATCGCGCGCAGAACGCGAGTCGTACTCATGACGGCCTCTGCGGAGGCGCCGTAGCAATTCCGGCCAATGAATTGGCGGCGACTGTAAGCAGCGTAATCAGCAGCGTCACATTCATGATGAGCGGCAAATCGCGGTTTAGGGCCGCCTGCCACGCCAACTGGCCCACTCCAGGAGAATCACAAAGCGCTTCAATCGGGATGGCAGCACCAAACGCCATGCTGAGGGAGACACCGAATAGTGCGACAAGGGCGGGGGCCGCGAACGGAAGCAAGTGGCGAAATACGATACGTGATTGTGTGACTCCGCGCGCCCGCGCTGCGAGCACATGCGGCTGCGCAAGGGCGTCGGAGAGCAGGTTTCGGAGGTAACGAAACAACTTCGGGAACGTCACCACTGCGATCGCGACGAACACTGGCGCGCGAAGATACACGGCGAACATAGCCACGGCACCCGTCGGCAATGCGATAAACACGCTGCTGGCCGCAGTTGCTGGAAAGTTCAGAAACGAGCCACCCGGAAAAAAACTTGCCAGGGTACAAGACAGTGCCGCGACCCACGCTAACAGTATTCCCGCAATCACAGACCGCACGGTAACGGGAAATCGTTCTTGAATCAGAGAGCGGACGGGCCGGCCGAGCCATTCCGACGTACCGAAATCACCGCGAATTGCATTGGATAGATAGTGCGCGTAATACGAGAGGAGCCCTGAATCCGTCCGATGCGAACTACGAATGGCTTCGACGCTCGCTTGCGTCAGCCGGGGGTCGAGTTCGCGTTCGTCAATTCCATATCCCGGCGCGAACCGCACTAAGGTTGCGCTGATAAGGCCACCGAGCAAGGCCAGCGCAGCCAGCAGAAGCAACCGCGTGGCGAATTTTTGCAGGGTCGCTGTCATCGCAGCATTCCATCAGCTCAGCGTCGTGGGCAGCCGCAGGGGCGAGTCTAGCTCTTGTTCCGCAATCCGCCCTGCACCGGTGCTGCGGTAGTGATTCTCTTTGGATTCGTACATCAGCCTGTCCGCTTCGGCCAACAACTGTTCGGCGGTGGCTCCGTCCTGCGGGCAGAAAGCACTTCCGATGCTGGCGGTCACGACGTTCCGTGTGCAGACGGTGCGGCTCGCCTCTGCAATGGCAAACTCGATGCGCGGCTTCAAGTTGTGTACAAAATCATCCGTGAACTCGGTCAGGACGAAGACGAACTCATCGCCGCCCAAACGACCGACGTGATCGTACTCGCGGCATGTATTTCTCAAATTCTTGGCGATCTCTTGCAGAAGCCGGTTCCCCACCAGGTGGCCCAAGTTGTCGTTGACCTGTTTGAATCCGTTCAGATCGCACAAGAGCACAGCCAGCGAGCTGCCTTTGCGGCGCGAACGAACAATTTCTCGTTCGAGCGTCACGCAGATCGACCGGGCGTTCGGCAAGCCCGTCAAATAGTCTGTACTCGCGGTATCTTGCGCTTGTTCGTATTGCAATGCGTTCTCGACCGAAAGCCCAAGCTTCGAGCTTGCGGCAAGCAATAACCGCAGATGATCCTTCGTGAATCCTTGCTTCTCCTGCATGTAAAGAGCTAGCACACCGGCGACTCCCGTGCGTCCCCGCAGCGGCACCGCCAACGCGGACTGGAGCACCGAGACACGCGATGAATCTTCGAGATATTTCGTTTCTGCAGCGGGATTGCCATTGATAATGGGCTGTTCCGTTCGCGCTACCCATCCGGAAATACCTTGTCCAAACGGAATTTCGATCGAACGGAACAACTCATAGTCGATGCCATGGACGTACCGTGGAACGATTTTGTCTTCGGTGCAAACATAGAAGACGATTGCGTCGTGCGGAATCATTTCTTTCAGCCGGCTCGCCACAACTGAAAGCGTCTCCCGCAAACTGAGGGAATTTCCGAGCGTCTGCGCCAATTCGAAAAGGAGTTGCGCCTCCTGACGTGCCGAGACAATCGACGCGAGGAACGATGCCGCCCGGACTTCGGCCTCATCCGGTATTTCCGCGAACCCTGCCGATGGCGCCGCCGGTCGATAGACGCTAGACACGATTTCCAGTCTTTTGCTGTCATCGACCGATTGGCGGACTTCTTGTTCCAATTCGCGATACCTGCGCTCTATGCAGTCAACGACTCGCGGGTCGTAGCTTCGTCCGCTTTCTGACTTCAAATGCGTCATCGCTTCTTCCGGCAGCACGGCACGACGATAAGGGCGCTCGGACGTCAGGGCATCGAAACAATCCACAACTGACAAAATTCGCGCGCCGATCGGAATCGCGTCGCCAGAGAGTCCGTCGGGGTATCCAGCTCCGTTCCACTTCTCATGATGCGAACGCACGATGGGGACAACCGGATAAGGAAACTGGACGCGATCCAAAATGTCGGCGCCGACAATGGGATGAATCTTCATCTTTTCAAATTCTTCCGGAGTGAGCCGGCCGGGTTTGGAAAGAATCTGTTCCGGGACCGCGAGTTTGCCAATGTCGTGCAACATCGCTGCGGCGCGGATTGCGTTCAGCTGGGATTCATCCAACTCGAGATCTTGACCAATCTTCATCGCATAAGTCTGAACCCGCTTCAGGTGGTCATGGGTATTGTGATCTTTGGCTTCAATGGCGAGCGACAAGGCCTCAATCGTCCGTAGGTGCAGATCGGCCATCGCTTCCGTATGCTTCTTCTCGCCTTCCAGGCGATCCAGATAAGTTCGGTACGAACGGTAAATCCAATAAACGATCGGCAACACGAGTATTGCCACTTGCCAGCCGAGGAATCGATTGATGACGCTTACGCCACCAGCGATCAGAGCACCGAGCAAATAGTATGGAAATGACCAGAGATAACATTCTTTCCAAACGGAGACTGGATTCCGGCGTTCGGCCATCGCGATGATGCCTGAAACCGACATCGTATTCATTGCGAAATAGGTTGTAGAGGCTGCTGCGAGCAGTAGTGGCCAACGAAATCCAAACATATACGCGACCTGGCTGTGAAAGACCGCATTCGCCGCTGCTATCGAGATCGAAAGATTTGCAAAATTGAAGAGCAACTGCACCAATCGAGGACGGGGCCTCGCCTGCCAAAGGGATTGCACCAAGCCGCCCAGGCAGCCCATCAAAATTGTTTCTGGATAGGAGAGGTCGAGAATGCCGACGAGGATAAAAAGGAAATTCGCGGACATCGTCGCCTGAATTCCAGGCAGTCGCACTTTGAAAAGCGATGCGCTCAGCGCCACGCCGAGGAAGCACGCAAATTTGAGACTGTTCTCCGATCGCCAATGCAACATCGCATAGGGCAACAGAGGAAGGCCTCCTGCCAACTGCGTCAAAATGAAGACGGTCGCGGGCCAACCGAGAAACTTATCCGGTTTGCCCGGCATGCTCCAAAAACTCTTCCACCAATTGGCTCCGCCGTCCTCAGAATGCCCCTCTGCGGATTTCGCAGCACTGTCGATAGAAGTAGTGGCGGGGAGATGTTGCTCCTCGCGGCGGTCGCTCAAGCCTGGCAAAGTCTCGTTCGTCATCAAGATCCGACTCTCCCACCTATGTGCGGCGGGCGCGCCTCCGGATTAGGGACAAGTGTGGCTTTTGCGCCAGAAGCGCCCAATAGTACTGACCGGCTGTTGTGTCCCAGTGTGAACGATCAGTTATTTAGCTTCCGGACCCAAAAAAGCATCCGCGCGGACTCCTGCCCACCTGGCAGCACAGGGATCGGCAAACTGTGCCGAAGTGACACAATTTGACTGAACGAAGGTACTAGCCGTTCCCCACCCCTGTACCATCGACCAAGGGCCCCCCAAGCTAGAAACTCTCTTTGCGGAAAACACGTCAGTTCGAACGCATCATCGGCCCCAACCTTGCCCAGGAGAGTTCGCATGATGAGAAGTTCTAACGAATCTAAGTCAAACCGTAGTGGAGTGCTGAAGACCACTACTTGGGGCGCCGTCATAGCGCTTTCCCTGCTGGTAGCGGCATGGGGATTCAATGGCCACTGGACCGGTTCTGACGCCGCGGCGCCACAGGCCGCCGCGAAGCTGATTTCACCGAATTCACCAGCTCAAAAACCTGTCGCTTCCGCAGCGGACCTTTCGCGCCAGGCCGCGCCGTCGAAGACGGACTCTGTTCTCGATTTCTTGGGCTTTCACAAGCGCCAGCCAGCGCCCGCAGCCGGCTCCAACCCTGTCCTGAGCGCTTCCGCCTCTTCCAGTCCGTCGCCGAACCTTGCTCCCTTGGCAAACGCGCCCGCAAAGACGCAAAGTGCATCGTCCGGCGCTGGCTCGAACGATACGGCCCTTACCCCGGCGGCCGCAAAGATCGCCCCTGACCTCAAAGGGCTCGATCCCGAGAAGCCAGTTGATGTCATCGTTCAGTACCGGCAGACTCCCTCAGCCAACGAACTTGTTGCCGAAGGCGCTGAAACCAGGGCCGAATTTCCTTTGCTCAAGGCTCAACTCGTAACGGTGAAGGGCGGCAATCTTGCCGACCTGGCGTCCCACTCAAACGTGGCCTATGTTTCGCCGAATCGGAAATTGCGCGGCGCGCTGGACCACGCCGTGAAAGCCGTAAATGCGGACATTGCGTTTTCAAATGGATGGGATGGAACAGGCGTCGGCGTTGCGGTTCTGGATAGCGGTGTGAGCAGCAACAATGACTTGAACTCTGACGGTAACTATCAGCCGTCGCGGATCGTTTATAGCCAGAGCTTTGTTCCTGGCGACACCAGCACCGGCGACCCATATGGCCATGGAACGCACGTATCCGGCGTCATCGCGGGTAACGGATATGATTCGCAGTACGCGGGCAACTATGCCGGCGTCTATCGCGGCATTGCTCCCGAGGCAAAGATCATTAACCTGCGTGTGCTCGACAGCAATGGCGCCGGGACGGACAGCACAGTCATCGCCGCCATTCAGCAAGCGATCGCTCTGAAGAATACTTACAACATTCGGGTGTTGAATCTCTCCTTGGCGCGTGGCGTCTACGAAAGCTACACGCTCGATCCTCTCTGCCAGGCAGTCGAATCGGCGTGGAGGGCAGGTATCGTCGTTGTGGTGGCAGCGGGCAACATGGGTGAATACACCGCCGCTGGAACCAGCGGATACGCCACCATCGGCGCACCCGGTAACGATCCCTATGTCATCACCGTCGGCGCAACGAACATGCACGGCACCGGCACACAAGCCGCGCAAACGATGACGAGCTACAGTTCGAAGGGCCCGACGGCATTCGATCACGTCGTGAAGCCGGACCTTGTCGCTCCCGGTAACAAGATCGTTTCCCGGAAGCTCTCCTCCGGAAATGCGCTCGTTTCCCTCTATCCTTCGCTCGCAGTCTACCCGTGCAACAACTCGCGCACGAGTTGCGGCCCGGCCTACGGCAGCTCGCGCTACATGCGGTTGAGTGGCACGAGCATGGCGAGCCCTGTCGTAGCGGGCGTTGCCGCACTCGTCATCCAAAAATCGCCGACGCTGACGCCAGACCAGGTAAAAGCCCGCCTGATGAAAACTGCCTGGAAGGGATTCTCGAATTACACGACTGCAACCGATCAAGGTTCCGGAGTCGTCTATCAAGTCGAACAGGATTTATTTGTTGTCGGGGCGGGCGCAGTGGACGCAGCCGCAGCTTTGGCCAACACGGACTCAGCTCCGAGCAACTTCGGGGCGGCGAAATCCCCAGTCGCCGTGTACGATTCGGTGAGTAACACCGTTTCCATCGTTGGCGATCCATCGACCGTCTGGAATAACTCCGTTGTCTGGGGCAACTCCGTCGTGTGGGGTAACTCGGTCGTATGGGGAAATTCGGTGGTTTGGGGCAATTCCGTTGTTTGGGGTAATTCCGTTGTTTGGGGTAACTCGGTGGTGTGGGGCAATTCCGTCGTGTGGGGAAACAGCGACGGCAGCCTCGGTGACGGCGAGTAATCGCCTTTGGTTCGTCCCAACTACCGGAGCGTCCCGATGCCTAAAAACGCAAAGACTTATGTCGCAATCGTAATCGCCGCCGGCGCCGCGATGCTGCTTTTCGCGGCCGGATCATGGTCCTCAGCAAACGCCCGTCAGTTCGCGCTCTTCCTTGGACTTGCGGCACTCGCATCAACGTGCAAAGTCAGAATTCCGGGAATGGAAACGACTATGTCCCCGAATTTTGTCTTTCTTCTGTTGAGCATAGTGACGTGCCGTCTGTCGGAAGTGATGGTTATTGGCCTGACCGCCGCACTCGTTCAATCATGCTGGCGGGCCAAGAAAATCCGCGCCGTGCAAATCAGCTTCAGCGCAGCCGCTCTGGTTGTGAGCTCGTGTTTTTCTTACGTCACCGCACATTTCCTGCTGGCACGCGGCGGCGCAGACACTCCGGTGCCTTTGATTATTCTGGCGGGAGCGTTTTATTTGCCGCTGAACACGGCCCTCGTCGCCGCGGTCGTGGCGCTGGTGGAACGCAAGCCCGTCAGGCACGTCGCCAGGACGTGCTACGAACATGTTTTCCCATACTTCATCGGTGGCATTCTATTCGCGGGACTGGTCAGCGGCGCGTTCGACAGAGGAGCCGCATGGAAGGCGGCAGTGGTTCTTATGCCGGTTGTAATGCTTGGCTATCTCTACGCGGCGAGCCGGAAATCGGCTATGCCACACCAGCAGCAAGCTTTCGCGTCGCCGGCAGGGGAAGAAGAGCTGGCCGAAACGAGATAAGCGCGCTGTCATTCTGACTTAGCTTCACCACACGCTGCAGCCGGTAATTAGGGTTTCAACGCGAGGCTATTTCGCAAGATCGCAGATGAAATAAGCGGCAGAGGCAAGATTTCGCTGGCTGCACCCCGCAGTATGGCTTCCCGCGGCATGCCGAATACCACACACGTCGCCTCGTCCTGAGCGATCGTAAATGCTTCAGCCTGCTTCATTTCGAGGAGGCCATCGGCGCCATCGTCGCCCATGCCGGTCATCAAAATGCCAATCGCACTGGCGCCAGCGGCTTGGGCCACAGAGCGGAACAGCACATTCACGCTGGGGCGATGACGAGAGACAAGAGAACCATCGCGCACCTCGAGAAAATAGCCCGTACCGAGGCGCCGTACGAGGGTGTGCCGATTTCCCGGAGCAATGTAGGCGCGACCGGGAAGAACTTTATCGCCATCCGCGGCTTCTTTGACTTCGATCCGGCAGGTGCCATCAAGGCGTTTCGCAAAAGCCGCCGTGAATCCCTCGGGCATATGCTGAACTGCAACAATTCCCGGGCAGTCGCGTGGCATCTGTTCGAAAACCTGAAGGAGTGCTTCGGTACCTCCGGTGGACGCGCCGATGGCTATGATTTTATCTCTGTGCTGCGCCGACAAATACGGGACGGCCGCGGGAATCACAACATCGGCGGTGTGATAGCCCGAACGTTCCTTGCGGAGCCTTCGAAACTTTGTCACGCGCGCTGTCGCAGCCGCCCGCACAGTATCTTCGAGCAGAACGGCGGACTCTTCCAGAAATCCGCGGACGCCTACCTTAGGCTTCGTGATGATATCTACCGCGCCAATTTCCAGCGCGCGAATGGCGGCTTCGGTTCTGGGGCCGGTTAAACCCGAACAAACCACGACAGGCACGGGATTCTGGGACATGAGCTTTTCGAGAAATGTCAGCCCGTCCATCCGCGGCATTTCCAAATCCAAAAGGATTACATCCGGGAGAAACTTCTTCATCTTGTCAAAGGCGAAGAGAGGATCAGCTGCTACGGTGACCCGAAAGCCGCACTTTTCGGAAAGCACCGCGGAAAGCACCTGCCGCACTGTGGCTGAATCATCCACGACAAGTACGTGTATCGGGGAGTGCGCGCTCTGGCCCGCTGTCATTTTTCCGTGCCGCCTTCAGAAGTCTTCCGAGCCGGCCTGTAAACGGTGGAAACGTATGTGCTCAGAATATCCCCCATGCGGTGAAGGCTTTCGGCATGGCCAACGAAGAAATAGCCGCTGGGAGAAAGAAAACTCACGATGCGGCGCACGACAGAATCTTGGCTCCGCTCGTCAAAATAGATGAGAACGTTCCTGCAAAAAATCAAATCGAACGTACCGACAAAGGGATAAGCGGAGCCGTTGAGGTTTACACGGTAAAACTTGACGAGCGATCTGAGCTCCGGTGCGGCCTTGATCTGGCCGGCTTGCTCGCCAACTCCCTTTAGCATAAACGCCTTCAAATACTCGATCGGGATTTCAGAAGCTCCCTTAGCGGGCCAGATCCCCTTCTTTGCGACACTCAGAACGCGAGTGGAGAGGTCTGTGGCTATGATTTCAATCTCCCATCCGGCAGCGGCAGGGAAATGAGCCAGAAGCAACATGGCTAGCGAGTATGGCTCCTGGCCAGTGGAACAACCGGCGCTCCAAACGCGAATCTTGCGGTTGCGTCGACCCTCGTCAACGTCTCTGACCCACTGTGGAAAGATCTCAGATTTCAAAAGTTCGAAATGTTGGGCTTCGCGGAAGAAATGGGTCTCGTTAGTAGAAATCGCGTCGAGCATCTGGACACGTTCTTCGGCGGATTCACTGACCAGTGCGTAGTAGTCTGTGAATGTCTTTAGGCCATGTTGGCGCAACCTTCTGGCCAAGCGCCCGGTGAGCAGGGCGACTTTCGCCGGAGAAAGCCAGATTCCGGCCTCGCGGTAAATCAGCTGCTGAAATTGCTGGAACTCTCGACCGGAGATCTTGCGAGAAACCTCTTCAAATGGCGCACTTGCTGAAAGCAAACGCCCATTTCCTTCCACTCCGTTTGAGGGTCGGTTCTTTGCTGGCTCCGATTCCGGTGTGCTACTGCCTTCCGTCATTAGGCCTCGTGCGTCATCGACAAACAGAGTCTTCATGTCATTTTTGCCTGGGACAAGTGGAGCGCCGCAATCGAATGCGGCGCTCCGCCCGTTTCGCGTCGCCTACTCCACTTTTTCGCTCGTGTTGCCGCCCGTTTCTGAATGCACGGCAGCTTCTGACGTCACCGGCACGGCGGCCTCCGCGGCTTGCCCCTCTTCTGCAGAGAAGGCAACGTCGTTGAGATGGAGCAGTTCATCGGTAGAAAGTACTCTGTCCACGTCGAGCAGCAGGGCGAACTTCTTTCCCAGCTGGGCCATGCCGAGCAGGTAGTCCACCTTTACCCGGGTACCAAACTCCGGCACCGGCTGCAGGTCGTCGGTCGCCAATTCCATTACCTGGCTCACCGCGTCAACGATGATTCCGATAGTGGTGTTCTGGCTCTCGAACTGTGTTTCTACGATCACGATGCAGGTTGTTTTGGTGACCGGTGTCAGTTCCAAGCCGAACTTTATGGCCAGGTCCACCACCGGCACCACGGCGCCTCGCAAGTTGATGACTCCTCTAACCCACTTGGGCGTCCGCGGGACAGTCGTCACCGTATCGTACTCGATGATCTCTTTCACCTTGAGGATGCCGATGGCGTATTCCTCATTGGCGAGAAGAAAGGTCAGATACTGCTTTTGTTCAACCGATTCTTTGGTCGCAGTAGTCATGGCTTGCTCCCTTAGAACCGGGTGAAGCTGAGTTCGCGCTCATCACTCGCTTCGTTGGCTCTTCCATTGGCCTTCACAACCGGTGTCGAATGATGTAGGGCCGCGTGTTGCGCCTGTAAGCGTGGTTGGACTGCATGTGTACCGGTTTTGTTTAGGAATGAACGTCCATGCTCACCGGCGCTGGTCTTGAAGAAGTCCATGAGTTGCATGAGAGCTTCAGCCTGAGAAGCGAGTTCTTCCGCTGTGCTCGAGAGCTCTTCCGCGGACGCGGCGTTGCGCTGAGTAACCAGGTCCACTTGGCTCATCGCCTTATTGATCTGGCTTACGCCGGAAGACTGCTCGCGCGAGGCCGAAGACACTTCCTGAACGAGGTCCGCCGTCTTCTTGATCGAGGGCACCAGTTCTTCCAGCAGTTTCCCGGAGCGCTCGGCGACTCCGACGCTGTTCGTGGCCAGCGCGCTGATTTCCTTCGCCGCCGTCTGGCTGCGCTCGGCAAGTTTGCGCACCTCGGTCGCAACCACGGCAAAACCCTTTCCGTGTTCGCCTGCACGTGCAGCTTCGATGGCTGCGTTAAGGGCCAGGAGGTTTGTCTGATAGGCGATTTCGTTTATGATTTCGATCCGTTCGGTGATGGACTTCATCGCCTCCACGGTCTGTTTCACTGCCTTGCCGCTCTCTTCTGCTTCGCGTGCTCCTTTGCTGGCTACTTGCTCCATTTGGCGGCTGTTTTCGGAGTTCTGCGTAATCGAAGCGCTCATCTGTTCCAGGCTGCTGGTTGTTTCCTCCACCGAAGCTGCCTGTTCGCTGGTGCCCTGTGAGAGCGATTGTGAGGAAGATGCCACTTGCTGTGACGCGCTGGAAATCGCGCCCGTGCCGCCCTTAACCTCGATGATGATCTTCTCGAGTTTCTCGCAGAACGAGTTGAGAGATTTCGCCATATTTCCGATTTCATCGCGCGAGATGGATTCCATACGCTTGGTCAGGTCGCCATCGCCCGAAGCCAATTCGGCAAGGTACGCGCCCATTGCATTCACTGGACGCACGATTCCGCGTCCAATCACTAGCGCCACGAGCAAACCTGCGATCAGGGCCGTAAGCGCCACTCCGAACATCACGGCCTCAGTCCGCTTCGCAAAGTCACCCATAATCACGGCTTGAGCCTCCATGGCGTCTTCCGCCCGCGTGGACAGGTCTTGTGCGGTTTTCTCCATCGCGTGGATGGAATCCTTGTAGACGGAGATGCTCTGGTTTCCCTCTTCCGGCCGCTTCACTTGGCCGGCATCAATTTGTGCCTGCACAAGGTGGAACCCAACCTCGTACTTTGCAAACTCCTCCTTCATGCTGGAGATATCCTTCTTGTCTTGATCGAGCGTCGCATACTTTTCCAGGTCTGCCAGTCGCTGGATCAAGTGCTCGCGTTCCCTATTCCATTCATTCAGATATTCTGCTTCCTTGGCTTTCGCCCCGATATTCAAGAAGTAGTCTTTTTCAAACCGCCGCAAGCCGACAATGTTGGCCCGGGCCCGGGAAGCATGCTCCGCCACGTTCTCCGTGGTATGCAGCATCGTCACTGTCTCTCGGGCGACTGAGTCGGTACCCCAGTAGCCTATGATCGTTACGACTATCAACAAGGCCAGCACCATCGCGAATCCGAGGGCCAGCCGCTTTGCAATCGACATGTTGTTAAACATCGGTATCTCCTTAATCCTCTCTATTCACAAAACGAAATTTGCAGATCGCCTCAAACCAACTGCATTTCCTGCACTCGGAAATCGCGGAGCAGCGCCGGGACATCCAAAATCAGCGCCACTCTGCCATTGCCAACAATTGCCGAACCAGAAACTCCAGGAATCGCCTTGAAGACTGCAGGCAGGGGCTTGATGACCGTTTGCGTAGTTCCATAAAGGACGTCTACTGCCAATCCAGCGCGGCTGGCCCCATGCTGCACCACAACAATGTTCTGCCGTCCGGTCCGATCTCCGGGCAGCTCGAAATGGTCCCTAAGATAAATGAAGGGAAGTGGCTGATTGCGGAGTTGGAGGATGCCTTCGGTGCGAGCCGCGTTGTTTTCCTCCGCCGGCAGTTCCACACACTCCACCACTTGCTCCACAGGGATGACGTAGGTTTCGTTGCCCACGCCCACGCTGAAGCCCTCAATAATCGCCAGCGTCAGCGGAAGACGGATATCCACTGTTGTTCCCGCCCCAGGCTGGCTGCTGACTTGCACGCTGCCGCGAAGCGCTTGCACATTGCGGCGCACAACGTCTAGTCCGACACCCCGCCCGGAGAGTTCGGAAACTTTGCCGGCGGTTGAAAATCCAGGCTGAAAGATAAGGTTCTGAATTTCAGCTGCAGTGAGCCTGGTTCCTTCGGGGATCAATCCTTTCGAACGCGCGTGCTGCAGAATGCGGTCATGATCGAGACCCGCTCCGTCGTCGGAAATCTGAATGGCGATGTTGCCGGAATCGTGGAACGCCTTCAGGACAATCTTGCCGCTAGGATCCTTTCCAGCGGCGCGGCGTACTTCGGGCGACTCCAGTCCGTGGTCCACGGAATTCCGAATCATGTGCATCAACGGGTCGTAAATATGTTCTAGAACCGTGGTGTCAACTTCGACGTCCTCGCCCACAATCAACATGCGAGCAAGCTTTCCGCTTTTGCGAGCGGTATCGCGCACGCTCCGCGCGAACCGGTGAAATGTCGGGCCCACCGGCACCATGCGAATCTTCATGACCAATTCTTGCAGTTCGAGGAACAGCGACTCCAATCCGTGATGGGAGTCGAGAAGCTCGCGCCCATTGGCGATCAAGCCGATTTTTTCTTCCAGTATTCGGCGCTGACGGCCTTGCGCAATCGCGAATTCCACGGTCAGGTTCAACATGCGATCGAGCTTACCCACGTCGACGCGCAGATTTTGCACCGAAGACTTGGACACAGCGGTCGAGGATGATGCTTCTGGGTTTCCCGATGCAGAATTTTCTGGCGCGACAGCCCTCTGGGGCATCTTGAATTCGGCGGTCATCTCGGCAAGGCGCGCGCTCAATAGCTCGTGTTCAGGTGAAAGGCTTTCTGCTCCCTCGACTGCTCGCTTGGTCATTTGCCTCAGAGCATCTACTGACTGAAGTAGGATATTGATCACGTCCTGGGACAAAGCGATGGTGTTGCTGCGGCAGAGCTCCAGCAGATCCTCGACGTTGTGGAGGAATCGCGCCAGAACGTTGAATTCCAGCAAGGAAGCGTTACCCTTCGCCGTGTGCGCAGCCCGAAAAAGAGAGGAGACTAATTCACGATCTTCGGGACGTGTCTCCAACGCAAGGAGCGATTGCTCCATTTGCTCCAGACACTCCCCGGTCTCTTCCCGGAAAGACTGCAATAGCATTTCCCGATTGATTTCCATAGTGTCTCTATAAAACCTTGACTTCCGCGTCGCCGGTATCTGTCCGGAACACGATGCGCTGCCCGCGGTCCATGCCAACAACGGTGGACATGATCGGGATGCGTGCCTTGGTCAACATCTCGAGCGCAGTCTCGACGTTCCGGCTGCCAAGATGCGGTTCCCTGTTTGAACCCGGTTCGCGCATGGAACTGAACAGACAGCCGCCGCCGAAGACTTTGGCTCGAAGTTGTCCACGACTGGCTCCGGCTTCGAGCAGCTTCTGCACCAGCACGGAGATTGCTACGTTGCCGTAACGCGGCGACGAGGCTCCCGTTCCATCCCAACTCGGCAGCAGAAAGTGCGTCGCGCCACCGATACGATTCACCGCGTCCCAAATGCATACGCCAACACAGGAGCCAAGAATCGTTACGATGGATTTGCCTTCCGCAGAAACGAAAACCTGGCCGGCATGAAGAAAGTGCGAATCAGACGGGGCAAATCCTCGTCTCTCAGCCGAAGCCGGTGCTGCTAAAGCGGGCCGGATAGGTTTCAGTGGCGGAAGCGGCATCACAAAGACACCTGTTTCCCTTGCAGTCGTTGAAACTTGATCGCCACGGCTCCGTAGGTTTCCAGAAATTTCACCAACTCAAAATCCGTCCATTCCAGTTGGCTCTTTTGCGGGAGAAGGCCAAACATAGCAACAACGCCGACAACGTCCCCGCTGGATTTCAAAATTATGCAAGCGGTCAAGTTCTTCTCATGCGGCAGGAGCGATGCCTCCGGCTGGCGCTCGCGGTACTGGGTCACGCCCTGCTCTACTGCGTGGCCGAACATACCAGCACCACAGAGGAAGGGCTGCATCGCGGCTGCTTCTACGCCGGACGTCCAGGCCAGCGAGAAATTCTGCTCGCCCGGGTGGTAGTCAAATATTGCTACTTCCTCACAGCCGATCAGATTCGCGATGACTTCGCCGATCGCGTCGAATGCATCCCCTTGCTCCAGGCTCTGGATCAGGCGTGCGTTGGCCGCGTTGAGCCGCATCAGCAGAAAGTGATTCCGTTCAATCTGCTCACGTAAGGACAGCTGCTGCACGCGCAAGCGCAGTTCTTCGGTCCCATGCGGAGCGGCGGCGTTTGGCTCGGCCTGCTTGGTCCGGGATACCACCTTGATCGCAGAACGGTTTCCGTCTCCTGTACCTATCATCTTTGTCCCTCGTTACTCGCGCTTGGTTTCTTTTCCACGTTTGATTACTCGCCGAGGTACGCTTTCAGCAGATCCAGCAGTTCGGCGTCATTCACGGGCTTTGTAAGATAGTCGCTGCATCCGCTCGCGTAGCCTTCCTGCACGTACTGCTCTTCGCCGCGCGTGGTCAGCAGAATCACGGGAATTTTTTCCGTTTCCTTATCGCCTTTCAGCACCCGGCAAGCTTCCAGCCCGGTCATCCGAGGCATCACGATGTCCATCAGGATCAGGTCTGGTTTTTCCTCTCGCGCCTTATCGACGGCTTCCTTACCGTCAATCGCGCTAATCAACACGTAATTCGACTTCTGGCTGAAAACCATCCTGTTCACCAGCCGCGCCGTACAAGAATCGTCCACCAAAAGAATTTTCTTCGATGCCATCTAGTTCTCTCCTTCTATCCGTGCCAATTGACTGAAGCCCGTTTCCGCGCATTTCTGGTGCGGTTCATTCAGCGCGTGAATTTCCCGGAAACAACCTATTGACCTCTTCCATAAGCTGTTCCGGCATCTGACTCTTTGCCACGAAACCGTCCACACCTCTCCGCAAGCATTCCTCACGAAGAGACAGCCCGTTCAATTCCGTGAATAAAATGATTCGCAATCCGGGTGAGGACTTCCGTAACTGCTCCGCTGCTTCGAGACCCGTCAGTTGCGGCATACTCAAGTCTGTTAGTACCAAGTCAGGCTGAAGCTGCTGAGCCTTGTCCCGTAGCCTCAGACCGTCGCTGGCCGTCCCCACGATTTCAAACCTTTCCTCGAAGTCGAGATATGCGCAAACGGCGCGCAAAGCGGTTCTCGAATCATCCGCGACTAGCACACGAATCTTCCGAGCACCGTGTTCCAAGCCCAACCTCCACCGGATACCAAGTTCTCAACTTGTGGAAGCGATTTTGAATGGTCTGCGGAGCAAAAGAAATTCGGCTGATTCCCTAAGGGGTTGCCTGTAGATCTGGGCAGGTACGGTTAGCCTTCGATAATCTTGTTGCGAACGGCGTAGCGGACTAGTTCGGTGATGGAATGAAAATCGAGCTTGAGCATGATATTGGCGCGATGTGTCTCCGCCGTTTTCACGCTGATTCCCAGAATATTGGCGATTTCTTTGTTGCTTTTGCCCTCTGCGAGAAGCTGCAGAATTTCACGCTCGCGAGGCGTCAAGCGTCTGCGGTCCGTCGGTGAATCATCGCCAGGCGAGAGAAGGCTCTTGGAGAAAGCTTCGGATACGCGGCTGGATAAATACGGCTTGTGCTGCTGCAGAGATTTAACCGCCGCAATCAGACTTCGATCTGCATCGTCCTTGAGGATATATCCTCGTGCGCCAGCCTCCAGCACTTCCTGAATCAAAGACTCCGAATCGTGCATGGTCAGAATCAGTACTTCCGTTTTCGGAGACAGCTTCCGAATCTGCCGAGTGGTCTCTACGCCGTTCAACAACGGCATGCTGATGTCTAGCACTGCGACGTCTGGCTTCAGCTCCTTCGCCTTTTCCAAAGCTTCACGGCCATTGGCCGCTTCGGCACACACTTCCCACCCCTTCTCGGTCTCCAACAGAGTTCGGAGCCCCGCTCGAACGACGTGATGATCATCCGCCACGAGGATGCGAAGGGGCATTGGAAACCTCAACCATCACTGGAATCGCGGCGCGTACGGTCGTTCCGGCCGAGTTCGATACCACTTCGAGTTTTCCTCCCAATTGTGTCATTCGCTCGCGCATGCCTAGTATCCCAACACCCAGCCGGCTTCGTGCGCTTTTTCCTGGTTCGACTGTGGTCCGATCCATTCCTCGGCCTTGATCACTCACTTCCAGTTCCACGCGGTTTGCGTCACCATATAAGCGAATCTTGGCCCTTGCACTACCCGAATGCCGCTGAATGTTGGACAAGCTTTCCTGCACAATCCGGAAGAGCGCCGTCTCCGCCTCTTGACTCAGTCTTCCGAAATCCGCCTGAAGCTCGACGTCGAGCTGAATGCCGCTCCTCTCGCTGAATCCCGCGGCGTATTCCTTGATGGCTGCCGTCAGCCCGAGTTCGTCCAGCATTGGCGGGTGCAAAAGATAGGAGAGCGTGCGAATTTCCTGCGACATCTCCTGCAGTACGCCCCGCGCCCTGGATATCGCGAGTTGCGACTTTTCGTCGAGAGGTGTCGCGCCACGCGCGACTTGAGCGAGATTCAAATTTACAGCCAGCACGCTCTGCGCCAGGCTGTCGTGCAGTTCCCTTCCCAATCGTCGCCGTTCTTCATCTTGTAGTTGCAACAGTCGCGTCGATAGTTGGTGCAACGATTCTTCTGCCTGCTTGCGTTTCGAAATGTCGCTAAATGACGTCACCAATTTGTCCAGCTGCCCATCTTCTCCGAAGATCGGAACCGCCTCTCCGAGGATCCACAACATTTCATTCGAACCTCGGCGCAGCCAACCCATAACCTCATTTCGCACTGCCTTCCCGGTCGCGAGGGCACGTGGACCTGGACGCATCGGAAATGGCATTTTCGTGCCGTCTTCGTAAAACGCTTCCATGCCCAGTTCCGAGGAGTTCTTTCCAAGCACGTCCTCAAGTGGCATGTCGAACATTTCCAACGCCGCTTGATTCGCGAATAAGACCTCTGCTTGCCGTCCCATTAACGCGATGCCCACGTGCAGACTCTCGACGAGGCTGCGGAATCGCTTCTCGCTGGCTCGCAACAATTCTTCCGCGTGCTTCCGCGCTGTGACGTCGTGAATCTCCACCAGCGCGTGGAGCCGTCCTTCGATTTCAATTAAGGCGCCGGAAAACTGGCCAATTCGGATGTCTCCGCTTTTCGTCAGGCATTGAAATTCTTCTTCCAGAACTTCCCTTTCTTCCCCCAACTTGGCCATTACCTTCGCCCGATGCGCAAGGTCAATCCAAAGACTCATTTCTTGTCCGGTTCTGCCAAGTGTTTCGCTGCGTGTGTAACCGGTGAAGCGGGTGAAGCTGTCGTTCACTTCGACGAATCGGCCCTCGGGAAAGAGACTGATGCCAACGGCATTGGGGCTCAGCCGGAAAGCTGTCGAAAACATTTGTTCTGATTTCACCAGCGCCTGCTCAGTGTCCGAGAGTTCTTCCGCGATTCGCCGCTGCCTTTCATGAGTGAGCGCGAGGCGGATGGCGGAAACAAGGAACGATCCGGCGATCGCGACCCACGCAATGGTCAGCTGTTCCGTGGCGATCCGCCGGCCCATCAATAGCACCAGTATCGGGATACAGACCGGCAGAAGCTGCGTAGCGGTCATTGAGCGCATTCGAGACTTGGTGCCGCGGACAACCTTGAACTCTTTGACTCTCCATGTAGCTGCTATAACCACTGCGAACAGGTACGGTGCGCTCCAGGCAAGGCCCATCCAACTGGAACTGCTTGGACTCGCTGCGACGGCGAAATAACTGAAATCAGTACAGCTCATGAACAAAAAGAAGGCGGAGAGCCTGCCGAAAAACGCCTGCAGAGCTACCTGAGACGCCCTCCTAGAGTGAGCAAGGAACGCCACGCCAAGCGTCGCATCGCGCAGCGCCTGTACCGACACGATCTGGAGAACCAGCCTTCTCCCTTCAGCTTCCCATTGCGACGGAATGTAGAAGAAATAAAGATACGCTGTTAGGGCTACGATTCCGATTTGCGCGAAATCGAGCACGCGGAACCAATTGACCTTGCCCGACTCGTCGGCGCTTCGCGGAAACAACATCATCAGCGGAGGAATTGGCCAGAGAATAAAGAGAACATCGGAGGGCCAGGGTGTTTCAGCAGGAAGGTGTAAAGCGTTTTTGCAGTAGGTCTCCAACACCTGTGCGGCTGTCGCAAATGAGAAAGCTGCGGCAAGGAGCGCCCAAAGATGGCGCAAATATCCGGAGGAACGCCGCGCCACATGGAAACAGCAATACGCGGCCCAGAGTACAATTGCTGTTTGCGAAAGGTCCGAAATCAGGCGACTGGTCGCGGGCGAGAGGATTCCCGCGCCGGCAAAACCTAAAACTGCGGTCAGAGTGACCGCAACTGCGAGGGCAAATCCTGAGAACTTGCCAGAGGGAAGCAAGAGCGACCCCGCAAACTTCCCAACAGTCTATGCTGACTCACCTTTGCAGACAACCCGCAACGCTCTTATCGCCAAAACGAAGCCGAGGACCGTCGTCAATAACTGGTTGAGACTTTAACAGGACGGCTGGCTACCTGGTTCAGCCGTTTGTAGACGTGATCTCTCTCGACGTGATCTCGTATTTGAAGTTGTCAGGATCGAGGCTGTCGAGGCGGCCTTCAGTGGTTTCTGCCTGCGGATACATAAAAAAGCCGACTGGCGCACCATTCGACCCGGGCAGCGCAACATCATGGGCGAAGTTGTATGCCATCCAGTTCATTTCCCAGGACCCGAACAACCGCGTGCGCGCCTTCTTGACCATCTCGTCCTCCAGCGGTCGATTCCCGGGTGGTTCCTCGAGCACAACCTTCCGTACGTCGGCGGGATCAACGGGCACCCAACCGTAGTCAGCCAGGTAAACTTCGGCACGGCAGTGCTGCGACTTCGTCACTTTCTCCGACGAAGCACCCAGGCTCTTGTATCCCATTTCAGATTTGGCAACGCGTATGCCATAAACGTCGCGCGCCGGCAGGCCCGCCGCACGCGCCAGTCCAACGTACAGCGCGTTTAGATCGGCACATTTTCCGCCCAGATCTTTGGATTCCAGCATGAAGCGGATGTCGCCGGTGCCGCAGCCACGCGTTTTCGGATTGCGAAATGTATTGTCAACAATCCACTCGTAGATCGCGCGCGCCTTCTCCACATCCGTTTTCGCGCCCTTCGTGATTTCGTTCGCCGTGTCTTTCACAATTCCATCCGTAGGCAGGAGCTTGGTTGGCTGCAAGAAATGCTCCAATTCCGCATGGCTCGCTTTCGGCGCCGCGCCTCTTGCCGTGAGGTCCACTGCGCGATCCTTCGTGGCGATCCGGCTAGTCACGGTCAGGGTCGGCCTGACTCCGGCTGGAAATTCCGCGGCGATGATTCCGAGCGCGTCGCTCTTGTTCTCGACCAACTTTGCGGCGCCGCCTTCGCAGCTGAAGGTATTGGTGAGCGTCCTTTGAAAAGGAGTTTCACTAACGAGTGCCGCGGGCACCCATACGCGCGTCGTCCCGGATGTCTTCAGCACTTCGACAAGCGTTGTTAGTTCGAAAGTGCGCCAACCATCCGGCGTGACGACCCGTGAAAACAAGAGCTCAGCCTTTGGGAACGCGAGGTTTACTGACGCAATGCCTGCTGTTTGAAGAAAATCGCGACGATTCATGAGCCCCTCCGTGGCGGACGTCCGCCTTCGGTATCTACGTGCGCATAGGATGCACCCGACTGCGTCCTCGATACAATACCTCCGCTTGGCGAGTCTTGCGTTTCGAAATGTTGTTGGACTTCGGGTCTTGAGTGTTTCGAACATGGCAACGATGGTGCTAGTGTTCTGAATTGGATTCGCGTGTTCCGAAGATGTACGTGCGTCATCGGGCGAGGAGGCGGACCATGACTCAGACCGACGCCCAATCCGCTTTTCACTCTGCGTCAGTCCGCCCTGCCACGACTGGGCGATTTGCACTCGGTCTTGGACTCACCAACGAGTGCAACCTCGCGTGCTCATTCTGCTATCGCGATCCGGCGCGGACTGACCGGCTTAGCCTCGAGCAGGTGCGATCTGTGATGGAAAGCCTGCCGGTCCGTTCTGTCAATTTGGGCACCGGTGAGAACGGAATGCACCCTCAGTTCCGAGAGATTTTGGCCTACCTCCGCACTTGGCCCGTGAAGCTCACTATCACCTCCAACGGCCACAGCGCCGCAGTTCTCACAGATGACGAACTTCGCGCCTTTCACGATGTCGAATTCTCCCTAGACTATCCCACCGAACGTGAGCAGGATGCCCAACGCGGTTCCGGCAATTGGACGCTGGTCCACAATCAGGCAGCACGCTGCGTCCGGCTGGGGGTCCCTGTCACCTTCATCGCCGTAATGATGAAGGCGAACTACCTCTGTCTTGCCGAGGTCGCGCGCGTGGCCAAGAGCTACGAATCGCCGCTCCGTGTCAACGTTTATCAATCCGTTCGTTCTGACCTTTTCGCGTTGAGCTACGACGAGTATTGGCAAGGCTTTCGCGCCCTGTTCGGACAAACCGACGTGATTGCGATTGGCGAGCCGTTGGTTCGGGCCATGGCAGGTCTTCCTTTGAGGGTTGGAGGTTGCGGAGTCAGCACGGTGCGGGTTACTCCGCGTGCTACGACTCAGCCGTGCGTCTACTGGCCCGGCGCTGGAGAGCCTCTTGCGATTCTGTTGTCGCTCGGTTCAGGAGTTGTAGAAACTCCTGCCTTCCTCCAAGCGCGCACCACGCCAGAACCGTGCCTTTCCTGCGCTTATCTGGAGTCTTGCTTTGGCGGCTGTGCGGGACGTCGCCGCATCCAGAACGCTTTGGATCAACCGGATTTCTATTGCCCAATCGTCCGCGGAGAAGCGCAAAAGCTGGAAATCCGCATGGCCACCGCTCGCGAACTGCCCAAGGGCGAAAGCGCGTGCACCACCGTCGTCATTGCGCGCGATTGAGACGAACCGCAACTTCCTCAACCCTGCTCATCTAACTGGCACGGGCAGGTCCGCTGGTTTAAGATGGCCTCCTTTCGTTGCGGGGCGAAGCTTTAACCAGAGGCTTAATAAAATGACAAACACAACTCCATCACAAAATGTACCCGTCAGCTTCATAGGCCGGCCAGATGCTCCAAATGGTTTGGCATTGGTTCGCGTAACAATCGGTGCCATGTTCGTCTGGGTCTTCTTCGAGAATCTGGGCAAGGGCGGCTACACTCCCGCAGGCTACGCGGGTGTGATCAATTTCTACATCAAGTCGAGCCACTCTCCAGCGGCATGGAAGTGGGTGATGGGACAGATGGCAAGCCACGCAGCGATGGCGGCTCCCATGCAAGCGGCCACGGAGATCTCACTGGGAATCCTGCTGATCCTTGGTCTGCTAACGCGTCCGGTCGCACTTGTCGCATTCCTCTTCCTTGGCAGCCTTTGGGTCTCGGAATTAGGTACATCATGGATTTGGGAGCTATTGGTTCCAGTGGTCGCATCACTGGGACTAGCGGTGGGACGCGCAGGCCGCGCTTGGGGTGTCGACGCTTTCATGGCCCGGCGGAACCCGAACTCCCTGTGGTGGTGATCTGGGAACTCCGTGCGAGTTTCGGTCATTATTCCAACCCATAATGAAGCGCAGGCCATCGGCCGTGTGCTTGCCGACCTGCCTGCAAATCTCGTAACCGAAGTCGTCGTCGTTGACAGCAATTCGACCGACGGCACGCCCGTTCTTGCCCGGAAGATGGGCGCGCAAGTCATTTGCGAGCCTCGCCGAGGATACGGTCGCGCTTGTTTAACAGGGCTCGCGAATACGCAAAATCCAGACGTCGTCGTTTTCCTCGACGGAGACTATAGTGACCGCCCTGCCGAGTTGCCCGTTATCTTGGCTCCGATCTTCGAGGGGCGCGCCGATATTACGCTCGGCTCGCGCTTCGGCGGCGACAGCAACCCCAATGCCCTGCCTTGGCACCAGGCATTCGGCAATCGCTTTGCCGCCCGACTGATCCGGCTCTTGTACGGTGTAAAGATCAGCGACCTTGGTCCATTTCGCGCGGCCCGCGCGGAGGTGCTGCGCGCCCTCGCCTTGGAGGAAACCACCTACGGCTGGGCTGTGGAAATGATCGTGAAAGGCGCCATCGCAGGATTTCGCATCGAGGAAGTCTCTGTGAGTTACCACCCGCGAATTGGGAAGTCCAAAATTAGCGGTACGCTGAAGGGCACGGTGGGAGCGGCTTGGTTCATACTGAGTCGCATCGTGCGCTATTATTTTCGACGTCGAAGTGCGGGAACGCCGCGACCGGCGTAAATCTCGATGGACCAATCGCTCGTGGAATCCTCTGACCATTCCCCTTCAAGTTTCTCTCGCCCAAGCCACACGTTAGTCATTATGGCGAAAGCTCCACGGCCTGGCATGGTTAAGACCCGTCTCATCGAAAGCCTTCCGGCTCCCGCAGTGACAGCCCTATACCGCTGTCTTTTGGAGGACACCCTCAGGTTGGCAACCGCACTGGCGAATGTCGAGGTCGCTGTCATGTGCCCTGAATCAGATCAGCAGGAATTGGCACACGTATTAGGTAATACCGTGCAGGTCGTCGCACAAAAAGGCCAAGGTCTCGCAGCTGGACTCACTTCTGTCTTTCGACATTTTACTGCCGCCGGCCGGCAGCGCGTCATCGCCTTCAATAGCGATAGTCCTCACCTCCCTCGGTCCATTCTCGAAAGCGCGTTCGAAAGACTCGCCACGCATGACATCGTCATCGGGCCAACCCACGATGGAGGCTACTATCTTGTGGGCGCCAGAGCCGCTCAGCCCACGCTCTTCGAAAGCGATCCCATGGGAACAACAAGTGCGCTCGATAGATTGCTGGCGCGTACAAAGGCCCTCGGACTCTCAACCGGCTTCACGGAACCCTTTTATGACATCGATGTCGCAAACGACTTGATTCTGCTGGCTCGCGAATTGCGCCTTTCTCCCTCCAGGGCTCCACGAACTGCAGGCTGGTTCGCCGAATGGCAGCAAGCCGTCGCACAAATTCCTCCGCGTGCGGCAGCCTTGTGAAACTCACGCCCCCGCACAGGCTGTACGGACTCGGCGTCATCTTGCTTGTGGCGCTCACAATCTGCTCACGCGACTTCGGCCGCAGGGGTGAACCATCGTTTTTTATTCCACTGGCCTTTGCTGGCGTTGCATACCTTCTGGCCATTCGCGAACTTTTCTCGACGCCGGAATTTCCGAAGCGCGTCATTTTCTTCGGTCTCGCACTATCTGCCTTCTGGCATGTCCAATTTCTGCGAATGCCGCCGGGCCTGGACGACGACATTCATCGCTATGTTTGGGACGGCCGCGTGCAGCGGCTTGGCTATAACCCATATCTCGTGGTCCCGAGCGATCCTGCACTTGCCAGCTTGCATACGTCCGGGACGCGTTCGCTGAATAATCCGGAAGTGCCAAGTCCCTATCCAGCAGGGGCGCAGCTATTCTTTCGAGTCATTACATCAATTCACGAATCTACGTTCGCAATGAAAGTGGCATTCGTACTTTGCGATTTTGCAATCGTATTTGTGCTGCTCGATTTTTTGCGCCGCACCAGGCAGGCGGAGCACTGGGTTCTGGCTTTTGCGTGGAATCCACTGTTGGCGATTGAAGTGGCGGGCAGCGGTCACGTCGATATTCTTGGCGTGCTGCTGCTCTTGGTCTCTGCGGCCGCGCGCGTCAGACGCTGGCGTACCATTGCAGCCATCTCGTTTGCGCTTGCTGTTGCGGTGAAATTCCTCCCGATCGTACTGCTACCACTTTATTGGAAGCGCGTTCGCATCCGCGACGCCGCGCTAGCAGGCACCGTCTTCCTACTCCTCTACGTGCCCTTTCTCAACCAAGGCCGCATTCCCATCGGCTCGCTCGGCACCTATGTGCAGAGGTTCCGTTTCAATGACCCGGTTTTTGCAACGCTCGAGCGAGTGGCGGCTCCGCAGCTTCTGGCTGGCCTGGCAGTACTTGTCGGATTCCTTTCCGCGATTTGGATGAGGCGAAAGTCAGCAGAAGATTCTTTGGACGCCTTTGCGTGGCCAATGGCAGCATCCCTTTTCTGTGCGCCGGTTGTATATCCATGGTACTTGCTCTGGCTCTTGCCTTTCTTGCGGTCTATTTCGACCGTGCCCCTCCTGGTCTGGACTTTGAGCATTATTCCTACTTATTATGTCTGGCATCTGCGCATCGTCGGACGGCAGTGGCTGGTCCCTGACTGGATTATGCTGCTGGAATACGGATCTGTGGCAGTAGTTGCTGTCATTGTCGCGTTGCGTAGGTTCGGGCGACCGGTCGCACTTCCATTCCCAGCGGACCGGGTCGAGTAAAAGAAAGTACACCACATGCGATTCACTGCATCGAATACCCCGGGTAACTCATCCAAAAACACGCTCGCTTCATTCACTGAGGAGAACCTTCATGACAAAGTTGTTCCGTTCGATCACGATCTGTTGCTTGGTTGGCGGCCTGCTGTTCCTTGCCGCTGGCACTTCCCGCGCCCAGACGCGCCCACCCGATGTCGAACAGCTTGCCAAGACCTACGGTCTTGATTCGTGGGGACAAATTGATGCTGTGCGCTATACATTCAACCTGGATATACCCTCTTTGAAGTTGACGCTCGCTCGTACCTGGACTTGGGAGCCCAAGACCGGCAACGTCACCTACGAGACGAAGGATAAGGACGGCAAGCCGGTCAAGGTTACTTATAACCGGTCTCAGCTCAACAGCGCACCCGCCAACGTGAAGGACGACATTGAGCCGGCCTTTGTCAACGACAACTATTGGTTTCTCTTTCCCTTCCACGCCAACTGGGACACCAGCGCAAATGTAACCGTAAAAGAAAATCAAAAATTGCCCATCGGAAAGGGTACGGCGAAGCTGGTCTCGGTCAAATATCCAGCCGAGGTTGGCGGGTACACGCCAGGAGATACTTGGGACCTATACGTTGGGAAGGACGGGCGAGTGGCAGAGTTCGTCTACCACCGGGGTGGACCCAAGAAACCGAGTAATGTCACAGCCACTTGGGCGGGCTATAAAAAGGCAGGGCCTCTCCTTGTCTCAACAGAACATCGCGGCACGGCCGACGGCGCACCGCTTCACCTTTCTCTTTTGAATGTGGCGTACAAACTGGCCGGCTCGGACAAATGGATGGACGCGCAATAAAAAGCGCGCCGTTCATTCGATACCCCGGGTTCATTGCATCCTGCTCCATCGTGGAATGACCACCGCCTTCAACAAAACTCGGCAATCTGACGGGTCCAGGGCATGACGGAAGATTCCGCTCTTCCGATCCTCGGTCATGCCCTGGATCAACCGTCGGCCTTCACCCCCGAAAATTTAATCGACGATGTACGGCGCAGACGCCAGATCCCCGTGGGCGCCGTTCCTCCTGTCTGCATCCTCGAGTTCGACGGAGATATCACCGATTGGCTGGTTCGCGATAGCATCGCCAAGCCCTTCACGCCGTGGACGTGTTTTCATACTTCAATGTTCGCGATGGAACTCGAAGGTACTCAGTGCGGCATCATCGCGCGAACCATCGGTGGACCCTATGCGGTATTGATTGCCGAACAGCTCCATGCCGCCGGCGCCAAACTGATCGTCGGGCTGACCTCCGCCGGCCGCGTGTCGCCTGATTTACCGCTTCCGTGTCTCGTCGTGGCAACCAGCGCGATTCGTGACGAAGGAACGTCCTATCACTATCTGCCGCCGGAGCGCGAGGTCGCCTGCAAGTCGTCGCTCGTTCCGCTTCTCGAGCGCGAGTTGCTCCCCACTGGATGGGCCGTTCGCTCGGGTAAGGTGTGGACCACGGACGCCCCCTACCGCGAAACCAAAACGCAGCTCGGTAAATGGGCTTCGGAGGGCGCACTCGCCGTCGAGATGCAGGCCGCTTCCCTCTTTGCATTCGCCATCGCCAGGCAAGCTTCCGTGGTGTCGGTCGCCATGGTCAGCAATGCCGTCGATCATGCCGGCGCGCAGTTCGATACCGGCTCACAAGAAGACGGCCTCCAAATTCTCAAGGCCATCGCCCGAGCAGCTCGATCTCTTTTTTCCGCTGCATGACGCCGCGCCATCGAAGCGGCAACTGGCTGACTTAGAGGACCGCGCTACTAATCTCCCGGTACGCGGTCGATCTGCACCAAATTCCGTGCTTGTCCATCCGATTGAGGAACAAATCCCGGCTGCAACAACTGAATTGCCCGACGGCTTTCCGCTGCCAGAGATTCGGCGACCTGCCGCGCATAGCGAATAAAGTGGTGACCGGAGAGCGCAAGCTCGAACCCAAGTCGCCTTTTCTGCGGGTGTCGTCCCCAGCGCAACATGAGCTCTCGCATATAGCTCCAATACGCCCGGCGATAGCCCGAGAGCACGCCTTGCTTCCAGACGGATTTAAGCAGCACTCTCAGTAAATACAGCAAAGAAAGCGCTGGGGCTTTCTGCTCGGGTTGAAGTTGCCAGCGTTCCAGGGAATCGAGTACACGTTTGTAGTAGTGGCCCGGGTCGTAGAGTGTAAGTAGCATCCGCTTCGTGCCATCGAGCAGTTCGGCCAGGGGCAGCACTGTCCGGAAGTTCGGAGGATCAAAATTGCTCGGCTCGGGATTGTCTTGAAGGAGCCGGCCCTCTCTTTCCATGCGTTCATATAGGGGAGTGGTAGGCGGCGCTTGCAGGACACCCGTCATCGCCCAAGGGATGGCAGCACGCTCCACAAACTCAATCTGCTGGTCAAAAATATCGGGTGGATCGCTATCAAAGCCGACGATGAATCCACCCATGACCCAAAGCCCACGCTGCTGAATCAAGCGTATGCTCTCCAATGGGTCCCGGCGAAGATTCTGAAATTTCTTTGTTTCCTTGAGCGATTCCACGGAGGGCGATTCGATCCCGATGAACACGCGACAGAAATTTGCTTTGACCATCGCATCCAGTAATTCCGGCCGCGCGGCAAGATCAATGGAAGCCTCGGTGAAGAACGCGAAAGGATACCGGTTGCGGCGCTGCCACTGTTCCAACTCCTCGGCGAGCTGCAAAGCCGCCTTGTGATTTCCAATAAAATTATCGTCCACAACGAATACGTCTTTCCTCCAGCCGAGCTGCAGAAGCGCGTCGAGTTCCCCGATCAATTGCGCCGGAGATTTCGTCCTCGGGCGGCGCCCGTAGATCGTTATGATGTCGCAAAACTCACACGTGAACGGGCAGCCTCGCGAAAATTGCACCGACATGAGGGTGTATTTGTTCAGCGCCAGCAGGTCGAAACGCGGCACCGGGGTGTGGCTGACGTCGGGCTTTTCCGCAATACGGTACAGCCTGCGGGCTGAGCCGCGCTCGAGATCTGCGGCAATCTCCGGGAAGATTTCATCCGGCTCACCTGCGACCACGTGGTCAGCCAGCGGCAGTAGCGCCTCCGGTTGGCTGCTGGCATAAGGACCTCCAATCATGGTTCGCCGATTCAGCCTGCAGGCGCGTTCGAGTGTTTGTCGCACGCCTTCGCGCTGAACGGCCATCGCGCTGACCATCACAAGATCGGCCCAGAGGATGTCCTCATCACTCAACTCTTCAAAGGTAAGGTCAACGAGACGGATTTTCCATTGTTTTGGACAAAGCGCGGCCACGGTGATGAGCCCGAGCGGAGGCACGAGGGAGCGTTCCGGGACGATTTCCATCACCTCCCCAAGGCTCCAAAAGGAGGCAGGAAAACGCGGCCAGACCATCAGAACTTTGATCGCAGTTCCGAGTGGCGGGAAAGATCTAACCTCTTCGAAATCTCGGTCCATGAATTAATCTCTCACCTGAGTTGTTCTGGAATCCGGCATCCAAACATTGGTAGAAGCGAAGTTACAACACGGGCCAGATGTAATTGGGGAAGGAGCGAGCAGTTGAAAGGGCCTGGACATGCGGCAATCATCATTCGGAGCTCGATGTGACCTCGTTGAAGATATCAATTGAGCCCCAATGGAAAGGGCGGCTCGTTCGGGAGTCGCCCCATTGTAAAGTCAGGATTTCGTCAAACCCTGCAAAACTGCTTGCAAGCGCCAACAGCATAGCACTCGCATAGGTCATCCGTCTGTCCACAATTGAACAGTCCGGTCCTTGGGGAGATTCGGAACATCTGAGGATCGGCACTATTTCTCACTCGGCTGCCGCGCTTTCTTGGCCTCTAGGGATTTGAGCACCAGTGCCTCCAAAACGTGTTGGTCCACATCCTCGAGCTTCTTTATGTAGAGGCAACCCTTGCCCGTCGTATGCTTGCCAAGTCTTGCCAGCAACGTCGCAGCCTCGCTAAACTCGGTCATCCCATACAGAACAGTTGCGCCTTTACGCGGCGAGAATGCGATAACCGGCATATCGCCCTGCCGCCCGCTCTCGTACTTGTAGTGGTAGCTGCCGAAGCCAATGATCGATGCCCCCCACATCTTTGGTTTTTCAACTGCCGCGGTTTGCATCAACTTGACCAGTGCCTTGGCGTCTGCGCGCCTGGCCTCGTCCGTAATTGCATCGATGAACGCCGCCACACTTAATTTGGTGGGCTTCGTTTTGTTCTCCGCCATTCCCGCTGAGGCCTTTAAGGGCACTCAAGAATCTGAAATAGAACCACATTAGAGTCAATCGTTCCTCGAAATAGATCAGGGAACATTGACGAAGGCGCGACGAATTGGCCATATGTGAGCTGAATTCCGTAAACTCCCGGCGGCAAATTGTCGCGATTGATCGGATACCGGACCGTCTTTCTATATGACTGGCCCGGTGAGAGTGTTACAAGTTCCGAAGATAAGGGTTTTCGCAGCAGGTCGGCAACTGTGGAAGTTCCGCGACCATCCCCGGTCACCACAACCTGGTACGTAAGCCCATTAGGTAAGGCTGCGATTTTGCGATTGCTCGTATTCTCCAATTCCAGCTCGAGCTCCAGGCCATGCTGCGGACAAACCCTAGGCTCCGAGGCGATAACCCTAAATGTTACTGGCGCTCCCTCCGAAGTGGGAGCTGGTTTGTCGGTTTGGAGGTGCGCAGACGATTGTAGAAAGCAGATGAAAGGCAACGCCAAAAGAATTGGGAGAGACGTCTTCCATGTACTACTGAACGCGTTGAGCTTCAGCATCGTCATATGCGTTGCTCCTCTGTCCTATTCTGGCCATCACTTCCTTGGCCCTACCGTCCAGCGTTGCCTTTAACTTTGCTCGCGCAGCGCCTATGGCCGCATCTTGCGATCTTCCCGAACTCGTGGCAATTGCCTTCTGTAAGAGAGCCGCCTTCAATTCAACAGCACCCGCTTTGTCTATCGAAACATGGCCCTCCTCGTGTCTCTTCACGTCGGCCAGCGTTGCGTTCCAGGCTTTTTGTTCTGCGGGCGAAGCATTCTTGTATCCAGTCCAGTTCGGCAACGTCACAGTTATACTAACGGTTACTGTAACGTTCGCGGTAAGCGTAGCAGTGTAGGGCGGGCTGCCGCCTGACACGGGTCCGCTAGGGCTATCTACGTAATGATACGCCATTTGCGTGCATCCCATTGAGGTTCCCCCATTGCAGGGTATGCTGACGTTTTGTGCGGCCTCTGCGGCTGTGGCACCAGACACATCAGACGATACGTACACTACATTTGCTGATTGGTTTTGCTGGTTTTGGGCGGCTTGTTCGGCGAGTTGGTCGTCGGCCAGCTTGCCGAGCTCGGTCTCCCTTATATTCTCCGGCGCGTGGCCCAAGCACGAGGCTCTTTCAGATGGCGGACAATCGAGGCAACAGTGGCCGTCAAGATCGGCGAAGGATTCGGGGTCGTCACCGACCATGGAGTAGAGGTTGAGGCTTTGCGGGTTGCGTAGATTGGCATACGGGATCGGAACGGGAACGTTGGACCAATCGGCGGAGAGCCAGCGGCCGAAGCGGTTGGAGTAATAGCGAGAGCCGAAGTCGTCGTTACCGGTTTCGGCGTCGCGTTCCTTGCCCTCGAATTTGTAAGCGTTCTGGGTGCAGGTATTTGTATAAGGAGTACGTTCGCCGCCGTAGGGATAGAAGTCGGCGTCGTAGCAGACAACGCCGGTGTTCGTGGTGACGACGCGGGAAGAGCCGAGGAAATCCTCGGCATAAAATTGCGCGGTGCTGCCGGCGGGAAGCAAGGCGATACGTTTGCCGCCAAAGAAGATGTATTCGTTGGTGGTGGCGCCGGTGGCGGTGGTTTCCGCGAGGATTTCTCCGCCGGAGCCGTACCAGTAGAATTTGCCGTTGGATTTGGAGACTCGGCGACCCTGGCCGTCGTAGGTATAGTTCGTGGCGACTCCCCCGTTAGTTGCAGATTTTAGTTGGCTTTCTCCATCCCAGGAGTAGCCAATTGTTCCGTCGCTGGTGGTGTTGCCACTTAGGTCGTAGCCGAAACCGGAGACGTGATTGAAGTTGTCAGGGGTCTTGGTAAAGCCCGATTCCTGCGTGCAGCCGGTGTACGCCGGATCCGTAGTGGCGGCAATGGTCTGAAGATTGGCCCATGCGTCGGTCGTATAGACTTCGCCCCAGCAGTGGGCGGCACTTGTTGCGTGAGTGGAAGTGGTTTTTGCTGAGGCGATGCGATTCAGTGGATCGTAAGTAAAAACCTGGGAGCGCGTCCCGTCGATATTGTTGGTGATGCCGTAGACGTGGCCCGCATTGCCTTGGGAGGCGGCGTCGACGAAATTGTAGGAGATGTCGAATGCGTTGCCGCCGGTGGAAGAAGCTTTGAGTTCGTTTGGCTGGAGGCGGTTGTTGTAGGTGTTAGTGAGGACAAGGCCGCCGGGAAAGACCGAGCTGACGCCGATTTTGGCGGTGGCAAGAGCACCTTGCGGTGCATAGCAGACAGCGGTGCCGGCGGAGCCGCAGGTTCCTGACGCGTAGGTGATCCCGTTGGCGGAATCCGTGGATGTGGCGGGTCTGCCTGCATTGTCGTATGTGAAGTTGACCGTACGGGATGTGGGGTAAACAATCGACGTAAGACCGCCAGCCAGATTGAAATAGTACGTTGAGGTTTTTGTGGGAATGCCGGTGTTAGTGCGCTGATTCACGTGAACGCTACGCAGGTTTGTCGAGTCGACCTGATAGCTCCATGCTTCAGAACCAGCGGCGTCGGTCATGCTGGTGCGCTGGCCTATGTTTTGGCACGCGCTGAGGCCTAGACAGTTTGCCTGATCGTAAACGACGGTGACGCCCGGATCGCCGTTGGAGTAGGACGCCGAAAGGTTGCGATTGAGGACGTCATAACCGTAGGTTGTGGTGATGTTGCGTGCGTCTTTCTTGGTGGAGACGTTGCTGTTTGCGTCGTAGGTGTAGGTGAGCGTGCCGACTTCGGGATTCGTTGAAGTCAACATTCGAGATAGAGAATCATAAGTGAACGAGCGCGGACGCCAAGTGGCCGACGCCGCGGCACAGGTGGAAAACGGAGTAGTGTCGGTGGATTTCTGGACGGAGCAGAGAAGATTGCCGAGCGCGTCGTAGGTGTAGCGAGTTACAGCGGGAGTGTTTAATGACAAACCGGTAAACGAGTCTGAGCCGCCAGTGAGGGCGGAGCCTGACGTGGAAACGGGGAATGAAGTGCCCGAGAAATAAGTTGTATTCTGGGTGGCGGAGGTGGCCGACAAAGAATAGTTGGTGTTGGAGCCTGCGGTTTTCGCAGTGAGGTTCACCGTGGGCCCGCTCGCCGCGGCCGTAACAGGGGAAGAGGAGTTTCCGTTGATGTTGGACGCCAGGGCAGTCGCAAGAGAGGAAGGCGTACTTTGGCCGTAGCCTGTGCTGCCGGCTTGAACACCATTAACGGTCACCGTGATGGTGCCGCCGTCGTAGATCGTTTGCGGGCACGAATGGGCAGGTGCGCAGGGATCGAACGTCACAGACCTTTCTGAGCCACTAATGGTGACCGAACCTGTGCCAGACGTTGCCGGAGAAGTGCCGTAACCGGGCTCGTCGACTTCGACGAGACGGCCCAGACCATCGCTGCAGGATTTGCGGGCGCGGAGCGTCTGATCGGTAACGACAGTGCAATTGCCGGAGTATTGCGTCGTCACATTATTTGAGTTGGAGGTTCCATCCGGCGGAACGACGAGTGTAGTTCGGCCCAAGACGTCATACGTGGTGGTGGTAATTCCGTACGTGGAATCAGAAGTAGTGCGGTACGGGTTTGAAACCTTCCAGGCACGCCCAAGGCCGTCAAAAGTGGCGTCCGTTTGAATCGGCTGAGCGCAAGGCGAGCCGTCTTCGCAAAGTTTCGTTTTGACCGTGTGGCCCAAACCGTCCATAACCGCGATTGAAACAAAGGATTGAGTGACATTGATTTTCCTGGTGGTTGTTACGGACGGGGAAAAAACCGTGTCGTTGTAAGCGACGGTCGTTTTGCCGCCGTCGGGCAAATCGGTTTCGGTCAAGCGGCGGAGCGAATCAGCGTAAACGTAACTAGTGGTGAGATTGTTTTGGTCAATTGACGATATAGGTTGGCCGTCGGAATAGGCGTACTTGAATTTCGCGATGTGGCCTAACGGGTCGGTGATTTGCGTGACATAGGCATTCGTGGTGTATGCAGGCGGAGAGTCGAAGTTGTCAGTGTAAGAAAAGGCCGTGATGTGGGAACCAGTCGTCATGTCACTGCAGGTGGCGTTTCCGCAGGCGTCCTTTTTGGAGAGAATCTGGCCGGTTTCGTCGAAAGTGAAGGTTGATGTGGCATTGGTGCACGCCGCCGCGCCTTGAAAACACTGCCTAACTATAGTCGTAGCGTTGCCTCGAGGAGCCGCAGAACCGGCGGAGTAGTTCGTCTCATCGTGTCCGGCGGGAGCAGGAGACACGGCAGAGACAGCGACCTGGTCATAGGAAAAATCGGTTTCAGCTGCCCGCACGCCGTTTCCATACGTTAAGACGCTGGACGGCCGGTCGAATATGGAGGCGCCACTCGTAAAGATGGGCGTATTCGGGAAGCTCTGATAGTTGTAGACCGTTTCACGAGTCGGCGTCGCGGCCGGAGGAATCGTGCTGCCAGTCCATATGCCCGGGCAAGCGCTCGTGGAAGTAATTATGCCGTAGTCATATTCCTTTTTGTCGGTCACCTGCCCACCTGGGCCATAGGAATAGAACACTCCAGAAATTTGCCCGCTGTCCAGGGTCTCCAGCTGGCATGCCAGTTCGTACTGGTCGAACCATCCTTTCGTTACCGTCTTTAGGGTCGTGCCTGAGGTGTTCTTGTAAATGATTGTGCTTTCTAGAGCAATTCGGCTATCGAGGGCTGACAAGGAGTAAGGCTGCATCGGAGCGAGGTAAGGCACATAGTTGTATATCGTCTGGAAGGATGTGCCCCGAACCAGATCTCGCGTGGTTACGGTGGTTTGCTTGCTCGTCCAAGCGTCCCAATTGCTAGGGTCCCACGTGGTTGAATAGGCGAAGTCTTGTTGAAGTGCGATGGCGCTTCCATTGAAGCTCACATAGCGGTGCAGAATCGCCGGCTTGTCATAAATTGCCTTGAAGCTCGCGCACGTGATGCCATCTCCGTTGCCCTCATATACTGCAGATTGTACGTTCAGACCCCAGGAATAGCTGACATAGCCACCGGCCGGATACGTGATTTTGCTTAATTCTCCGTAGGTTGGATCATAGCTAAATTGATAGTTCTGTCCGTTGGGCAGAGTGATCGCGGTCATGACGGACTGAGTCCCAGAAACGCTCGACGGAATCGGGCAATTCGCAGGGGCGTTTGGCGGATACGTTTCACTCACACTAAAATTCGATGTCGCCGATCCCCACGTTACTGAATATGGATTCGAAATGCCAGAGACCGCGATGGTATTCCCTGTCGCTCCAAAACCCGATGAAGAAAGCAGCGCGCGCCCCAACTCATCGGTGACACTGAAAACACCCGCACCGGAGCTAGTGAATAGGACCTGGTTGCCGTTTCGGTCCTCAATAGAATTTACCAGGGCACTACAATGAGAGGTGCAGCTGCCGGCGGAAAAACTGTACAAAGTACCATCTGCACTGACTGCGCCCTGGAACGCAGCGCTGATGCCGGGTGTCGAGAGCGAGGCTCTATACTGGTCGTCGCCGCCGTTTAAATATTGTGCGGCGAGGCTTCCGGTCGAGCCGGAATTTGAGCAACCGAACCTATTTGAATTCCAGCCGATCCCCAGGCTGTGGCGTCCGCCGCTAAGGTCTTGGAGCAAGAAGTTAGTTGCGAACCAACAATCATAGTTTGTGCCTTGCCAGTTGTGTTGTTTTTTCCAGCCACTCCATCCAAGTTGAGGCACCGCATACGCCCAGCCTCCCTGAGCCATCAAAGAGTTGAGGTTTGAAGTCCAGTTTACGCCGGTAACGTTTCCCGAACTGGTAGGAGAAGGGAAATGAACTCCGTTGGAGTCGTAGGCAAAAGAGAATGGAACCTGCATCTTGCGGCCGGGTGGGACCGAAACACCAAGACGAAGGCTTAGAGAGCCGTTAGCGGGATCGACTGTTTCATTCAGTGTTCCGAGGTAGTTATGTCCCGCTCCCGGCGTTGGAGTGGATGTGGAATTGTTTACATCAGTGATTTGCGCGTTCAAAGGGCACACGCCGAAAAATGCGACGAATGCAATTGCGAAAAACAGGCGGGCGAAGCGAAGGGGCATGGGTCCTCCGAGACAGTGGCGGGAAAGTAACATGGGGTGTGGGGTAGCTGTCAAGGCAAGAATCGGTGAATAACGTATCGCGCGGTGCCGAGATAGGAAAGAAACTGTATCAGAGAACTGTGTCAGCTCACCTACCTGCGAGCGTTGCGGACTGACGCGGACTAGACCGCAAACAGGCAACGACGTAGAATTTGTTTCCCGCCTCTGCCCCGGTGATTCTTGCAAGAATGCATTGTTACTTTTCGCGATTCGCGGGGCGTAGAGCACCGCGTTACCGTCGAAGCTCGGTCGCTATTCGAAGCCGTGTGCAAGGCGTGGCCTAAGTTCGGCGCGAACCACGCGCCAAGAGCCGATGACTTCTCAGTAGAACCAATTCCGAAATCTTTCGAGGTCAATCTCGAACGGCTATTCCATCACGTCACGTCTAACGGACACGGCCCGAAGGACAATTTGAATCGGGCACGACTACTTCGATTGCTGCGAGGCGAAGGTCAGTAGCCAAGAGCCCTAGCGGCAACCACAGATTGAAAGGACAAACGCAATGGCAAATACCAACCGAAAGTTAATATGGCACGGCATGTTGTTGTTTCTCATCGGGCTGCTAACTGGCTTCGCAGAGACGCATTTCGCGAATACCCGGATGGGACTTGCTGCACATCTGGAAGGTGTGATGAACGGTACATTCCTGCTTGCACTGGGAGCCACTTGGATTGAAGTTCGGCTATCGTCGCCGACCAAGGCTGTCGCCTATCGGACGGCCCTTTACGGCACGTACGGAAACTGGTTTGTAACCTCGCTCGCAGCAGTTTTTGGTACGGCGGCTCTTTCTCCAATCACCGGGGCAGGCCACAGTGGGCAGCCGTGGCAGGAAGCCATTGTCAAGCTGGGGTTCATGTCTGTTGGCGTGGCCATCGTCACCGCGTCGGCTCTCGCACTGTGGGGCCTTCGAACCAAAGCGGAGGCGTAACGCCTCTCGTACGCTAACGCGTGCGCGTGCCGGTGAACTAAGACGTATCTGGTCAGTGTGATCGACTGCTGCACGCGAGAGATCGCTGGGCGAGTACTTACGAGTGTTTGCCCTTGCCTTTCGCTGCTCTGAACTTTGCCCATCGCGCTTTCGTTGCCTTCGAAATCCGTGCCCTCGCGGCTGCGGACAATACTCGTTTCGTCTTGCCAATCGGTGTATCGCTGCTAACTGAGTTACGGCCTAGAATCTTCACGGCTGCGCGTATCGTGTCCAATTGTTCGCGCAGCGTATCTGCCTGCTTCTGTAACTTCACTGCTTCCTGTTTCAAGGCCGCTAAGATATCCATGAATCCTCCGGCTCGTATCCTCGCACGTTCAGGGCACCATGTTAAGCTCTTGCAGAAAAGGATAGAAAATGTCGGCAAGGTCTCAAGTTGAGGAGGATCCGTGGCCGACGAATTCTCAAAGAAGGACGGACCGCGACTCGACCCGCCTCACGGATTTCATTGACCGTGTAATCGTCCCGGCTCTTGTTGAAGAGTATTTCGCGCAAGCGCGAAAACTTCCGGTTGAAAAGGCGGAGCTAGACCCCAAGAACAGCGGGAAAAGGCAATCGTTGCTTGCCAAAAGGTCGGACTGGGAAGTCTAGCGAAAATCCACTTGAAAGAAGTGAACGATGAGAACCCGAAGCGGAAATTCTTGTCTCGCTCGCGCGCGACGGGCATTGTTGAATGGTCTTAGTTTTCGGCAGCGCGCATTTCTCCTTTTCTCCTCATAAAATCCTCGGCTCCAACGACAAGGAGGCCACACTTTGTGGCCGGCTATTCTCCGAGCGTGGCCAGGAATACCAAACAAAGACTCTGGGCAAGATCACTCATGCGTAGCGAATTCGCGCGCCTCAAATTACAGCTTCGCTCTCGAATCGCCTGAGGTGAAACTTCAAATAAACTTAACGGTCGTAGCGAACTAGGCGAGTCGATCCATAACTGGATTCACAAAAATATTTATTTCGAAAGCAAAATGGAGTTCCAGGATATCAACCAGCTTTTACTAAAGCGATGGCAGACTTGCAATCGTTTTGGCGCGTGACTTCAAGAAGGGATGGCGGGAAATAAATTGACCATTCCAATCCAAGACTTTTCATTAGATTTTCAAAACACTTCACAGCATCCTCGTGTTCAAGGTCGTCGCGTACTGGACCTGAATAATCGATGTCCAAATCGGCTCGATCTTCCCCGTACTCCGAAAATCTAAACAGTTTGTCGCCGGGTCGCTTTGAGGGTCCATCCTTGCAGGAAAGCCTTATCGGCCCCCAGACCCAATGCTTGTATATAAATCGGGCCCCAACCGCAAAACGGGGTGGATTCGGCTGCGGCGGTTGGGGCAGGCCGGGTTGTTTTATCTCAGCAGGCGCAGGGTTAGTGCCCACAAAAAAGTCCGGCCTTCGCATCGTCAACCAAAATCGCCAATCTTTTGGTTCATACTTGTCTTGACAGGGGCATGGCAACACATGTCCCCCAAGCCATTGAGTATCTGGATTGCCATTTAGATCGAATTGTAGTTCGTACAGATACGGTTCGCATCCGACAGATTCCCCAGGGTGATTACATCCGTTACCTTTGAAAATGTATTCGTTGTCCAGATCTATGCCAGAGATGCCCGCTTTGTGTTGGCCACACATAGGTGCCATCACTGTGATAAAGCCCTTCGATAGATTGTCGACATACGCGAATGGACCATGAAACGTTAGAACCAAAGTGGACATATAATTGATTTCCCTCTCAATCTTTCGGTCTCAAACAAAAACTGTAAAAGTCGCCCAATAATATGGGTGTCTCCATTGCGGCTGAGCGCTTAGCAGTAAGCTTGCTCGCCTTGCGGCGTCACCTGTACTCTTTCCGTTCAGGATTTCTTCGTAAAATGTGCTCATCCACGCACGCGCTGCAGCGGAATCCACTAGCCAACGGCTCGCTACTACGTTCGGCACGCCCGACGCCAGAGCATTTCGGGCCAGGCTATCCCTGTCATTTATTTTGGAAGCAATCCCGCTTGCTGTTGAACACGCAGAGAGTACAACCAATCGTGCATGTGCAAGCGCGCGACTATTGAAGTCGCTCGGTCCAAGTGAATGAATTCCGTCATCAGTCACCGAGTCTTCTAAGATTAGGACATTTCTGTGACGACTGGCTATCGCATGACCCGCAAAATGGAAGACTTCGGCGTCGGGAAGGGCGTCACGGACCTTTTCAAATATTGCATTCTGTTCAAGCAAAAGCTTGGGTGTGTCAAAGCGGCCTGCTATTGCTCGCGCCTCATCTAAAGTTTCTGGAAGACTCGACAGCTGGCTTTGAGCGTCCGAATGAGAAATCCCTATGACGAGAGCACGGCTTGCACTGCTGACTTGCTCCGGCCTTCCTTTCTCGCTTAGATAAAAAAGGCCGGGGGCATATTCGATGTCGCGAGTTTCTGCGAGATACTTGCCCTCATCGTTGACGAGCGCTTCAAATGGGACAGCCCCAAAAACATCGTCCAATTCAAAAATCAGCTTTCGTTTCCCGGAAAGCAAGCGGTCAATTGGTTTCAACAATAGGTTGTACAGTTCTCGACCTTGAACCGACAGGCTACTCAGCTGGCTTGAAGGGCGCTCGCAATTGTCCAAGAAGCGTTGGAGGCGCACCTCAAGTTCGGGCATGGACGTTTGGACCAATTGATTGCGAACATGAGTCCCGTCGTAGACCCAGACGCCAATGCCATCTATAAACGCCACATAAGATACAAGAACCGTCCCCTCGGACAACCAGTTGGGGAATTGCGGAAGATCAAGCTCCGTGGATTTACTAACGTGCCGATGACCATTGGCCCCCGAAAGAGACGCACCTCTAAATGACTGCCACCAATAAAAGGACGCCTCTGGATCTGATGCAAATTTGATATGTGCCAGTGATTTATAGGTCGGTGAAAAACCTTGGACCCATTCGAAGCGGTCACGTTCAGACGAAATGGAATCGATCCCCCTGCGAGCCAGGCTCTGAGATAAATCGAGCGTATTTTCTGCGTCTGCAGTGCGCCCCACACCGAGCAGCGCGACCGCGCGCGCCGAATAAAACCTCGCAGTAACTATGTCGTGAGAAAGCTCAGAAAGGCTTTGCTCGACCGAATCCAGAAGTTGCAGCGCGTCCCCGTATCGACCACTTAGTACGTATGCTTCGGCCAGATCGACCGTGATGCTAGTGGTGAGGTCCTTCGAATGACTTCTCTCTAACAGGTCGCGCGCCTTTGCGAAGTTGACTTGAGATTCCTCGGTCTTACCAAGCGCAAGTTGCGCCCGGGCGAGCCGATACTGCTCTGTTCCTCTCAACGCTAAATCAGGATCGTCGACAACTAGTTGAAGGCCTTGCTTGATAACCGCTTCATCGAGGAACCAGAGCTGCAGATCATCCGCCGTGGTATCCAGTACGGCATACAAGCTGTACCCACGCATGGGCTCGTCGGATTCTTTCCAAAATGTCTTCAACCCTTCCGTCAAGAGATCGAATCGCTTGGCAGTATCTGTGGTCAAATCCGCTGCAAAAACAGAAGTTCGAAGTTCGAGTTCTGTATATTTCGCAGACTTCGCAAGCTCAACAGCTTTAATAACGTCTTCTAGCGATTCATCGACCCTGCTGATTTCGGCTCCGCACGCCGCAGCCTCAAGCCAAGTCTGCGTTTCGATCCAAGAATAATTTCGCCCGCGCAAGTCTTCGAGCAAACGCTTCGCTTTTTCATGACACGGTTTTCCTCGAGCGGCAAGATGATTGGCATAGATCTCTTCGAATGCAGCTCGAATCCGGCCCGGTTCGTCACCTTCATTCTGAAATTCTCTTTCGGCTGAGGCGGCCATCTGCATCGCGTTTGTGTGCTGGCCCGTTGCATTTGCCTGAATCGCGGCCACCAAGAGCGTCATTGCTTTCGATCCAGATCTAAATGACCGGTTGGAAAGCAATTCTGAGAGCCATTGGTCGTTGTGGCGTGCACCAAGTTCTCTGGAAAGTTCTCTTAGCGCAAATTCCAACGAGTCTTGATAAGAATTACCGATATTTCGGCTGGAAACCAACTCCGGAATCCAATGCTCCAACGCAACCCTTTGATACGCCTCGATCGAAGAATCTATCTTTAACACTCGTTCTTCTTCCCCACTGGCAATAGCGCTTGCCACCTCTTCCGCAGAGGCCAGATTTTTCGTACTTCGATTTTTTTGCTCCTGGAGTATTTGCCTAACCTTCTCCAATCTTTCGCGTCCATCGGCTAGCCACTCGGAATTCGTCTCTACGCGAAGGTAGTGGCCCCAGTCTTCCTCCGCCTGAGAGTAGAGCTGAAGTCGTTGCGCGACCACCGCACGGTTGAACAGGGACACGGGATCATCAGGGCTTAGCGCGAGCGACTGGCTTAACAGTTGATATGCCGTTGCCAGGTCGCTCGTACTGGGCTCTCTTTCGGCTTGCAGAAAATATGCAGAACCTAAATCCCTTAGAAGTGAAGACGACTTGGGATTGGATTGCAGAGCCTCCTTGGCTGTTTCAATCGCGGACTTATAACTCCCTTCGAGGAGATCAGCTTGTACCTTGGCCTGCAACCAATCGACCTCTGTCGGATTTCTACTCAGTCGTTTGGCGATCACCTCTTCCGCTTCTAGTAGTGGTACCGGCTTCTTAATCTGCGATTCGTCGGCCTCTCCCCGTGTTACCGCGGGCAATGGCGCATATTTTGCACCTGGGATTCTCAGTTCCATGGTCCGATGGAGTGTGTAAGCTTCCGCCAAGAGAGACTGCACATGCGCGGGACGCAACCGCCACTCAATACCCACCGCCAGGGTTGCAATGATGGCCGCTGCCGCTGCTACTCCATAAAGCCAGTGCCAGTTGCTGCTCATCTGTTTTTCGGATGATCCAGCCGTATCTTTCTTCGTCTCGAAGCTAGTAATCTTTGCCGCAGAAGCCAATTTCTTGGCAAAAGCCTCCTGCCATGCTGGCTGACTCGTCGCTAGGCACTCAATCTTCGATTCTTCATCTGCAGTTCGCTCGGGCCGCAATTCCTCCGTCGCACGGCGAAGGACCGGACCACAGTGCTCGCACTCGGATGCGTGAGCCAACAATTTCTCCGCTTCTTTTTCCCCAGTCAAACCGCCAACTAGGTCGCAAAGCTGTATTTCGGAAGGACAATCGCTCGAGGATCCCGCGGAGAAATCCACACGAAGGCCGCGAAGGATTTGATCGTTCTCCCTCTCCATCGCAATCAACTTTTGGCAGAACCCGCAGCTCATCAAATGACGTTGCGCGTCCTCCAATCCTTCGGCCACCGGAACGCCAGGCTTTTCTTCAGACCTGGCTCTCATCAGGCGTTCGATCTGTTCGACGTCTAGGTGCTTTAGTTCCTCGTTCACTACAGCTTCTCCCCTTACAACGATTCAGCTGGCCGAATCCCTTCAACTGATTTTCCCGAACCTTCTTCGAATTCTTTTCGGCGTGCGAGTCGCTGGCGAACTACTCTAGTCAACCTAAGGATGATGGTTTCCACACCCTTCGTACTAAGTTCGATGGTAGGTAACGATGCGATGGCATTCGCCGTGAGGCCCGCGCGATAGTACAGCCAGAATATGCGGCGATCTCGTAGCGCGTTTGGTCCATTCGTGGCCGTTTCGAGGCACGCGCCTATTTGCCGCATAAGTATTTCCTGTTCCAACCGAACAGCTGATTTGTCTTGACCACGATCCCGTTTTGCCGGAATTTCGCATTCGATTGACGCGGTTACAGTTGAACCACCTCGTTTCTCGGCTCTCGACGCTTTGCAGTGATCGTGGACCAGGTTCGCTGTTAGAACCTTGATATATCCGAAAATGGCCTCGTCGCGCTGGAATTGGAACGAGCGCAGTAGGCAGCAGTTGTCTGCGCACAGTTTGAGGTAGGTTTCCTGAATCAGTTCGTCAACGACTTGAGGTGAGGCATCACCCCAGCGCCGGGATGTGCGGAGTGCAACGGTCGCAATGAGTTTATGAAAACGCCGGACGAACTCTTGCCAAGCCAACACATCGCCCGTGTTTAGGCAGGCGAGCACGAGTGCTTGTGACGAGAGAGCGCCGTAATCCACGAGTGGCTGGGGCATTCTGAGTTCCGCCATTGTAGCCTAATTCCAGTTACGTAACTCCCGAGGTATTCCAGTTTCTGAAGGGATTCTCACGCGCTTCTCGTTCTTGAGAGCATACAGGCAAGCGCGTCCTACCCTCGCCTGTTGTTCGACAGGAGAATCGTGTGATGGCAACAACCCGTTTGGTATTGGTGTGTGCTGCTTGTACAGCAATCATGCTTTTCAGAGGAATAATTCAGGCGGCGCCCTTTCCCGTAGATCAAGAAGGCCAAACACCACAAACCCAAAAGGCTCAACTCCCAAAAGATCCGAAAGCCCAAACCCCTCAAGATCCAAAGGGGCAAACTCTTTCGGAGCAGAAGGATCAAACTTGGGAATACGTTAAAGTCATTGGCATCTCGGATGCTCATGACTCGCTCGATGTCGCTGTGGCTCTCTTCAACAATTGCGACCTAACGAGAGACCAGGGTCCTGCCAAAGCCTGCCAACAACTCCACTTAGTCGTTAATGAAGCCGTCGTCAAAGATCGTATAAAGGACCTCCAACGCGGCGACCGCATCACGATCACGTTTACGCCCGGCGCCACGAATCAAAACCAGTTGAAACAGTTCTGCATAGACAAGTCGCCAGCCGTTCCACCCTTTACTCGAACCTGGGTGCTACTCGGCGCTGGCTTTACTTGCTTCACTATTTGTTACTTCTGCTCGCGCTTCCATCCTTTGAATTTGATCCTCGGCGAGGATGGTCGCTACAGCAATTCGAAATTTCAAATTGCGACGTGGTTCTTTGTTTTGATTTCGACCTATCTCGCCACGGTTGTTCTTCGCGTCTGGTATGGAAAGTGCGACTTCATTGGCGGCGTAAACATCCCCCAGAATCTTCTGCTGCTCTCAGGGATGAGCGCAATCACTTTCGCTGGCGCAAAGGGAATCACCGCAAGCAAAGCGCAGAATGCGAGCCAAACTCCAGGAGCAACTCAGAAAACAAAAGCAGTTGCCCCAAGTTTCTGGGATCTCGTTCAAGACGATAACGGACTATTTGATTTCGGAGACTTCCAAATGCTGATTATTACTCTCTTGGCCACCGGAATGTATCTCGTTCTCGTCTTTAATTTCCTCGGATCGCTTGACCTTCGCGCGACTGTCGATCTTCCCAATGTGGATACAACCATTCTCGCCACGTTCGGCCTTGGCCAAGGGGCCTATCTTGCGAAGAAAGCAGCGGGCAATTTGGGCCAGTAAGTAGTAGGGAGCAAATTTCGGGAGTTCAGGAGGAGAAATGGCAATTACTCGAACACCGGTTGTTGAGAACCCCGGCGCGGTTAGAGTGTCCGTTGGCTCTGGCCAGTTCCTTCACTTCGTCGTGGACGCCGGAGGCCCTATACCTATTTTCGTCTTTGGCAGCAACGTCAAAGGAGTTCTATTCGACGCGGCAGACTTCCCGGGTCATCCGCTCCCACGGTACGAGTGGGATCATTTAAAAAATCTCTCCGACACTCAGCAGTTGGAATTCTTGCAGTTGCGTATGTCTTTCCTCACAAATACAAATTACACATACACGGTCCAATTGAAAGACTCATCTGGAGTCCTTTCCACGGTCCTGCAAATTGGCTATGTCGGAAGTCCCACTGACATCCAACCAGAATCCTTTACGGTGGTGATAGTCCCATGAAAATGCGGATTCTCACCTTCGCTATCTTCATTGCTACGATTTCCCCGATCGTTAATGCCCAGGCAACATTTGAGCTTTGGGTTGGGTCACGAATCGACGCTGCATTAGATAGGGCCCAGAATGTCGTAGCCTCAGACCAGATAAAGGTTGAGCGAAATGGAAAAGGAAGTGACCGGCAAAAGGAATCTCCCTCTACTGACTCACGCTCTACTTCCCTCGTCGATCAAAGTTCCGCGACCGATTTCTTTAGTCTCGCCGCCAATGTGATTCCCGTAACTCCCGGTCTTTCACAATTTACTTCAAGCACGGGAACTACGATGAGCAATTCCAGTACAACGGGATCTACAACAGCAACGGCAAGTCTCTATGCGCTTATCGTCGCTTTTAACAAGAAAAGTCCAACCGACCCGCAGTTCTACAAAGATCACGCATTCTCTCGCCAACTTTCATTCACCATCGGAACGTCGGCATCAGATCAAACCAAAGACAACACCACGACGCCAGCGACGGTTTACGGAACCAAATATCTCGTGATCAACAGGAGAGAGTTATATTCGAAATCAAGCATCAAAGCACTTCAAGAAGCTCGAAGCTTCGTTCGTAAGGCATTTGAAGCCGACACAAAACTAAAGCCGGCCATCGAAATTTTGATTTTTGCGGCTCTTCATCCGGCTGATGTTGCCACAGACGGGAAAGCCGATACCACTAAATTTGGCGACTTTCTTATCAACGAGCTGTCCCCTACAAAATACCTAGCCACCGTAAACGAACTTAGTCCAGAAACCCTGAAGCAAATAGACGCGCTAATCGAGAATTCACTTGACGTCTTCCAAGCAGAGCGAATTGCCGTACAAAACGCATACGACAAAATCAGCAAAGGAATGCAAGTGTCCGTCTCCTACACGGCGAACATACGCGACCCCAAGGGAAACAACGACCATCGCGCAGAGCTGATTTTCGACTATGGACTAAGCAGTCGCATCAATTGGACTTTCAACGCGAGCGGTGACTACACTGATCGCAAGATGGCTCTGGATTCGAAGGGAGGACGAGCGGCAACAGAATTCCAAGGCAATCTCACAAAATCGGATTCAGCATGGGGCCGCGGTCCGATTCAGATCAGCTTCAGCGGTGAAGCGAAATGGCTTACCGGAGTGAAACCGCAATATACTTTCCAGGCCAAGCTAACAATTCCTATCTCAACAGGAATTGATCTGCCCATTGCCTATCAATACGCAAACCGCACCGCACAATTGAATCAAACAAGCTCCGAAGCCCATCTCGGATTATCAATAGATGTGTCACGCCTATTTCAAGCACTTAAATGACAATCTGCCTATTCATCGACTATGTAGAGCGGCACACAACTTGGCAGCAAATGAGAAAAGTACTGGCCATAGAAATGGCGAAAATCTAAAGGCGGTCTCATAAAGCGAAAGAAATTAAGCAACTCACTATCAGCCTCAAATGAAAACAGTCCGTACTTAGTGCAATTACTCGCGGGGCATCAACTGTGAACGTTTTAAGTGGTGAACCGGGGAGGACTCGAACCTCCAACCCGTTGATTAAGAGTCAACTGCTTTTTTGTGTTAAGTACTATGCTTTTAACAATTTGCGGCGTTTTGCATGGGGCTTTTGCACTAATGTTGCACTTACGCGCCGGGTTGCACTTGCGGGTTTGGCCGCAGCCACTTCCATCTGTCGCATGGCCTCGGTTACGTCGTTGGCGTCCACGATGTTGTAGCGATCAAACACGTCGCGGGTTTTGTGGCCGCTAATCTTCATTGCCACGCCTTCGGGTATGCCTGCGAGTCGTAGGTTACGCACGGCGCTGCGGCGCAGATCGTGTACTTTGAGACCGCTGTACTGATGCCACGGGTAACCGTTCGCGCTCTTTCGTTCCACCACTGTGCCCAGCCCTACAGCGGCGCACGCCCGCGCCCACTCCGTTCGAAGGTTGGTGCTGTCAAACACTGGCCCGCTTTCCACCTGCATGGCCCGCAGCATGTTAACGAGCACACTGGGCAGCGGCACAATGCGCGATTCGCCTGACTTGGTTTGTTCTTCTTCCAGCCGTATGTGCGGCTGCGCTCCGGCAAGCGCAACCTGCTGCCACTGGATCTGCTGCGCTTCGCCCAAACGCACTCCGCACCAATAAAGGAAGGTCACGAGCGGGCGCAGGTAACCGGGCAACGCTCCCAGCAGTTCCGCAAACTTGGCGCGTTCCAAAAAGCCCTTACGTGCTGGCGGTTCTTTGAGCAACCCAATGTAGGGCACGCGGGTAATCCTGTTTTGTTTGTGGGCCAGTCGCATCATACGACGCAGGCATTGAAGCGAGCGGTTTATCATCGCAGGGCCAGCGCCTTCCGCCCTGCGCTTCTCCTTAAATGACTCCACAAAGTCTTCGGTCAAGCGCGCCACCTGCGGGCCGGGGTTGCCGGGCTTGCCATCTTTGGCGGGCGCGTAACCACAAAATGTATCAAGCTGCGGCAGCCCAACGATGCTTTCCTCGCCGTCCGAATTCACGCGCAGGCTTTTGTTGCCACGATCCAAGTAGTTGCTCAGCAATGTGCGTCGCAGGTCCGCGTATGTCAGTTTGGGGTTAACCACAGGCAAGCCCTTGTCGCGGTCGGCCATCAAATTACGTAGCACGCCGATGGCTTCCTGCTTAATCGCGGTGCCTGTGGTGCGCTGCACCTGTTTGCCTGTGATGGGATCGTAAAACTGCGCGTACCAAGTCTTGCCAATCTGCCGCAAACAACCTTCGCCTTTTGCCCTGCGCTTGGCCATGAGGCCTCCTTGCACTTAAAGCGTATGTTTTTTAAGTGCAAGGAGGCGATAGTACGAGAGTACTGTTCTTTTGTAGTTACTTGCGCGTTCTGGCCGGGTGCAGTTCCCAAAATGATCTAACAACAGTAGGGCGCAGCCACGTTGCATTTACCCCACGCCGTTTAAGCCGCGTGCGGCACTCCTTGCAGGCAATCACTTCGCGTTCCTCAAACGTAACACTTTCCTTGTGGCCCCACGTTGCCACGTGCATGCAAAAGTGTCGCGTAGCCCAACCGGGTGCCCTTTTCCTTGGTTTTTTCCTGCGGGGCGATGCAAGGCTGCGCGCAAACGTTCGGATTTGAATTTTATTTGCCATGTGCCCGGCTCCTTACTTGGCCACCGGCTCGGGCTTTCGGGCTTTGCGCGGGAGCGGCGCTGCAACCGTGTCGGGGTATGCGGTACGTTGCAGATACTCGCGTTTTGGTTTTTGCGTTGGATTTTGCTGCTGCACGGGCAAAGCGTCAGCATTTTCCTCAGCCATAGTAAGGACACCTAGAATGTGCGAGCCTAAAGCTGCCATTAGCAAGGCCGGTGCCCATTCCTTATCACTAATGAGTTCGTTGATGGTGTTGTGGATGGCGTTCTTGAATCTATCCATAGCTGCTTGGGCGTGTTCATCTTCCACCGCCCAAACAAAACCTGCCTCTGTTAACATGCGCGCCTTAAGCCATCTTTCTTCGAAAGCTTCTGTCGTTAAATAAACTTTTTTGTTAGCCATGCCCCGCAGTGTGCCAGCGCCGCGCCGGGCACCGCTACTGGCCGTGTGGGCGTCTGTGCTCACTTTGGTAACGTGATACGATTGGCCACAAGGAGGTAATTACTTTGTCCGAACGACATCCGTATTCTCCCGGCCCCGGTAATGTCACCAACGCGATCAATCAATTCCGCAAATCATTTCCGTCCACCGTTAACGCGGAAACTCTCAAGCAGCTTGGCATAGCCCCAAAGAACGAAAGCTATGTGATTAACGTTCTGCGATTCCTAGGCGCGATTGACAAGGACGGTAAGCAAACCGAAAAGGCTGTAACTGTTTTTTCGCATCATAGCGATGCAGATTTTCAAAAAGGGTTTGAGGAACTAGTCAAAACCGCTTACAAGGACCTTTTCGCCTTGCACACGGATGCGGCGTGGAACCTGCCGTCCGACAAACTAATATCATTTTTCCGTAGCAAAGATAAAACAACTGATTTGGTTGGGCGGCTGCAAGCGCAGACGTTTCAGCTCCTCGCGGGTTTTGCTGGCCACGGTACGACCCCGGCCCCTGCGGCCCCAAAGCCTCCGGCAAAACCTGCAAAGAAACCCAAGATCGAAACGCTACATGCGGCTACCATCCAACCACCAGCGGGTAGCGCTAACACGCGCGATTTTGGCCTAACCGTGCGCGTCGAAATCAACCTACCGCCAGCGGGTGACCAAGAAACTTACGACAAGATTTTTCGTAGCATTCGCGAGAATTTGTTGAATGTTAAGCCGTCTTGATAAATTTGAGGCCATCGCACATGCGCTGGCCCGGCTGCCCCAGCAGGTGCCTGCCCCAAGTGTGGAAGCGCCGCCCAGCGCGGAAGCGCCCGTAGACCCATTTGATCGGCGCAATATCCATCCAGATTTGCCAGACAAAGTGCGCGAACTGTTTGACGATGGCCATTACCCGGAGGCCACATCGCTTGCGTTCAAGCATCTCGAAAAGAAAGTGCAGAAGCATTCCGGCCTAACAGGCAAGACGGGCGAGGCGCTCATGATGGACGCGTTTGACGGCAACAAAATCAAACTCAATGCACAAATGACGCTCAGTGAAAAGGATGAACAAGCGGGGTATCGTTTTATCTTTGCCGGTGGGACACGCGGTATCCGCAACCCGCGCGCCCATGAACCTACTATTGTGGATGACCCCGACATTTGCCTTGACCATTTGAGCTTTGTATCTTTGCTTTTACGGCGATTAGAGCAGGCTGGTTACAAATAGGGTCTTGCCCACTACTTGCTTCAATACGTGGTGAGGGGTAGGGTTTGAGCACCGGAGCCGCGCTGTGTACCTTTGCCAAGATGGAACCATGTGCAATTGCGGGCACGGGCGTAATCTTCACGCTTTGAGCCTTAACAACCGACTACTGTGCTTGTACCGCGATCCAAAAACTGACGAACCCTGCCAATGCAACGATTTCACAATTACGTTGCGCCACTTGCCGAAGCGCCTGACTGCGGAAGATATTGTTAAGCGTATGCAGGAAACGTAAAACAGTCTGATCCGCCTGCTGGCGGCAGGTGAGATATTTTGCCGAAATAGCGAAGGAATTTAGAGCTTCGAAACGGCTAACAGAATAATTCCGAGCACGCCCAGTCCAACGATAGTATTGCGAGTCGGACTACCGGGGCGTCCGGTCAGCGCGCGTGACTTCATATCCTCGCAATTGTCGCCAACGGTCCATTGGACTCCCCGCTCAACATCGGCCCTCGCCCTTTCTGCGATTTGCCAGCCGTGTCCTGCCGTCTGAGGAATGGAATCGACGTACACCAAGCTGTCACCAGCGAAGCCGGAAAAATCAGTTGTAGCAGCGTGCCCAATCTTTTTGGAGTTGTGATGAATCAGCACTTGTCCGCCCCATGCACGTTGAAGAATGCCGTAGTGGGTGAAAGGCAAGCCTCCCCAATATGCGGTCGTCCTTAATACCGTTCCATCGGGAAGTGATCCGAGTCGAATTTGGTTCTGTATGGTCATTGTCACTATCCCCGCTTGCGGTCGTGGGTCTTAAAATGAACGTGCGTTGGGACCCGAGTTGGTTTTTCGGCCGTGAATCGAACTTTCTCGCCATCCCTAGTTGTGAATTTAACCGGAGTTGGCACCTTCTTCGTAACATGTGCATCGAAATCTTTGATTGCCATTTCTCGCTCCTAATCAGGGTCGTGTACATTACCCCATATAAAGTCTACATCGCTCTAATTTGCCCGTCAACCGTAGGTCGCACATTTTCCACAAGCCCTGCCCAATTCCTTTGCATAGTCTCTATCCCTAGTGGTAGGCTTGCGCAAGGTTTGCAGGCGTAGAAAAGGCGAACGCACTTAAATGCAATGAACTTCATTGAAAATGAGACTGCTCAGAAGCTTCGCGGCGGCTACTACACGCCTTTAGATCTGGCGGTTTACATTTCACGCTGGGCAACAGAAAAACATCCACAATCTGTCCTTGAACCGAGTTGTGGCGACGGCATTTTCGTTGACGCATTGGCGAAGGTCCACACGCGGGCGCGATTATCCTTCACAGGATTCGAACTACTCGATGAGGAGGCTGCCAAGGCTAAGAAGCGTTGCCTTGGAGTGACGCGCTTTACGTCCAAAATTCATAATAAAGACTTTCTCGATTTTGCTATCGCTCAGATTCTCGCAGGGCGCTCGGACTTTGATTGCGTTGTTGGGAACCCTCCCTTCATTCGGTATCAATACCTGCCAATGGACGCGCAGCGCAAAGCGGAATCGATTTTCAAACTTCTACGCCTGCCATTTACCAAGCATACGAACGCTTGGGTCCCTTTTGTTCTCGCTTGTGTAGCAATGTTGAAACCGGGCGGTCGGCTGGGAATGATTCTACCGGCTGAAATCATCCATGTTATGCACCCACAGTCACTACGTACCTACCTCGGCGAGGTATGCAGCAGGCTGCTCGTCATCGACCCCGAAGAAATCTGGTTCGATGGAACTTTGCAAGGAGCGGTCATTCTGTTTGCCGAGAAGAAGCAGAACCGAGAAGACCACTGCGAAGGTGTTGGAATCGTTAAAGTGAGCGGACGTTCCTTTCTTTCCGAAGAACCGTCACGGCTTTTTAACGATACGACGCGTATCAACGGGAAAACGGTTGAGGGCAAGTGGACGCGAGCCCTGTTAACCTCGGCCGAACGGAGCCTGCTTGATTCGCTCTCTGAGCATCAGCAGGTGCATCGCTTCGAAGACATAGCCGAAGTGGACGTTGGGATCGTAACTGGTGCAAACAAGTTCTTTCTAGTTCCCGACGAGACGATTTCGCGGTATGGGTTGGGAAGGTTTGCCCATCCTATGTTCGGGCGAAGCGACCACTGCCCCGGTGTCATCTATGACGAGCGCCAGCACAGCGAGAACGCTCGAATCGGAAACCCTACGAATTTTCTTTGGATAACTTCTCCGAAGTCCGCGCTCCCCAAAAAAACCCTTGAATACCTCGAACTAGGGGAAAGGGAGAAACTTCACACTCGCTATAAATGCCGGGTTCGCAAACCGTGGTATGAGGTTCCCTCGGTGTATGCGACAAAGGTATGTATGCTGAAGCGAGCACATGATACGCCAAGGCTCATTCTGAACGAACTTTCGGCCTACACTACCGACACGGCCTACCGAATTAACACGGGAAAAGTTGCACCGGAGAAGTTGGTCTACTGTTTCATGAATGCGCTGACGGCCTTAAGCGCAGAGCTTGAAGGACGGCACTATGGAGGTGGCGTAATCGAACTTGTACCCTCCGAGATCGAGAAACTCCTTGTGCCGGTGCCTCATCAATTGCGGCCCCAAGTGCGGCGACTCGACAAGCTGGTCAGGAATACAAACGCCCACGATGTGTTGGAAGAGCAGAGCCACCACGTTCTAGGAGACCTCGGTGTGAGTCGAGCTGAACAGAACCAACTATTGGCAGCGTGGCTTCGTCTAAAAAATCGCAGACAGAGGATCACTGAGGACTTGCCGGATGTGCAGCACGTGGCCTAGTCAATTTCAATCAAGTATTCTGGCGACTTCATGTCCTTGCGATATAAAGACAAAGTTCTACCCATCAGGTCTCGATTTCTGATTAAGTCCTTAATTGGTTTCCATCGCAAATTGGTCATCGCATTGTTTTGCTTGTAGCTTTTCGACTGCGTACTGCTGTTGTGGCTCAGCGTAAGGGTATGTTTGCCGTAATTGACGCCCTTTATGACCACCTCAAAATTGGCTTGCGCAATTAGCAAGTGCGGTTGGTTCTTTTTGGGAACCCACTTAAGGTCTTGGAATACCTCATCGTAAAAGAAGTGTCGGTGATCCACACCCACTAGCAAACCTTTGTCGAGTGACATCGAACCAGTGACATTGGTAGTTGCACCTTTTGGAATGTTTAGGTCACGCTCTTCCAAGGGTTTGCTTTCCCAAACAAGGTAGAACTCATCCGCAGGTAGGGCAGAGGCGGCCACAGGATAACTCTTTGCGGAAATCGTCGGAGGGGCAGGAGCAGCTTTTGTTTGCGAAGCTGCTTTTGCCGATGTTTTTCGTATGGGAGCCGGGAGCCTGGGACGAGCGACACGGTTTAACTTCATCCGGGGTAGCGGGTCCCGGCTGCCTTTGTGAAGACGAGTCACCACAGCCAAAGCTGGAACTACTAGTTCGTCGGACAGGCGTCCAGAATCGAAAAGCGCATCGGCCTCACCTTCGTTCCTTATTTCAAAAACGTGATCGGGATGGTCACGTACGAGTCCATCGAATAGATTCTTCGTGTCGAGCACGAACTTGGAGTCTTTACTGTCACCCATGTCGAGAGTGACCACCGCACTCGCCTCGATATTGTTATTGAGACCTTGGAAGGTCAGGTTCGCGCTTCCAACAATCAGTCCCGCCTTCTGTTTATTGACGGCCAGATACAGCTTTGGATGAAAAATCGTATCCCGACTACCAGTATCAACCGCGTAAAGCCTCCCCTTTAGTGCCAACAACCGTTTGATACCTTGGACTGTAGTGATGTCATTGCGAATGCCGACGAAAAATCTGGCCTTGGCTCCAACTGGTTTAAGTGCCTCTTCAATAGCTTCCACGCCCGCCTCGCGAACAAAGGCAACGCTTATCAGGAGCGAATCGGCCGTGACGCGCTTGAGCAAGGCGCGGATTGCTCCGGCATGCGTTGCGTCGGTAGCGGCCTGAAGAATGAGTTCCAGTTCAGCCATTGGCTCTTCTTTGGTACAAGCTCCTGCCCGGTTATGTCCCTTTAATGTCGTTACTCCATAGGGACATCCGGACTATACTCGTTGACCGGGACATCGACAACTCGAACGAACGGTGCGCGCAGTTTAGAGGTAATAAATGGCCGATGTAACTAGGCGACGGGTAGGCGAGTTGCAACGTGGAGTATTCAAGATTCTTCTAGATCATCCAGAGGGACTACCTGCGAAAGAAATCATTAGTCGCATGGAACAAGTTGTTCCACCCACCGCATTCGAAAAATGTGACTATCCAAAGCATCCCGGATCACAACGGTTTGGGCACATGATACGTTTTGCCACGATTGCGCCAGTAAAGGCGGGATGGCTAATCAAAGAGAAAGGAAAGTGGTACCTAACTGACGAGGGCAAGAAGGCTTATTCGAAATACCCGGACCCGGAAGAGTTCAGGCGTGAAGGTGGACGGTTATATCATCAATGGCTCGATCAACAACCGAAAGACATCACCGATACTGAACAGGAATTCCACGAAGAACTCGGCACCACGGAGCGGGTTGCTACTGCCTCAAGCACGCTTGAAGAGGCTGAGGAAACAGCGTGGTCGGAAATCGAAGAATACGTTCAAACCATCAATCCCTATGATCTTCAAAAATTGGTCGCAGCGCTCCTTCGCGCGATGGGATACCACGTTGCTTGGATTTCGCCTCCGGGACCCGATAGGGGTATCGACATCCTCGCATATAATGACCCTCTTGGTACAAGTGCGCCGCGTATCAAAGTTCAGGTAAAGCGGCGGGCCGACAAAATCAACGTCGATGGCTTACGAGCGTTCATGTCGCTTTTGGGCGACCAAGACGTTGGGATCTTTGTTTCCACAGGTGGCTTCACAAGTGATGCAGAAATGGAAGCGCGGACCAAAGAGACACGAAAGCTAACCTTGGTTGATTTGGAGAAGCTGGTTGATTTGTGGATAGAGCACTACGACAAAGTGTGGGAATCTGATAAGCGATTGTTGCCGCTAAGGCCGGTCCATTACTTAGCGCCGACCGAATAACAAGGGGTTTTGCCTCCAAGTAGTGCACCGGGTACGAACCGCAGGGTGGTACTTCAGTGCCATTGCTCCGTCCTCCCGATCCTCCTCCAGACTCAACTCGCCAAGGAGGCAAAATGAAAAAGGATTCAAAATCTGCCACCAATAAAGATGCTCAACCCAAGTCGCAGGTGAAAGAAAAAGCCGCCCGAAAAACTAAGTTCAAAGTGGACATGAACCCTGATCGCGTGAAGGCGATGTTCAAGCACCACAAAACAGTGTCGGCCACGGCGCTAGCGCTGGGCTTCCCCAAGGGCAAAGGAAACAATCGCACACACGCAGCGCTCGTGAAGCTGGGCTTACTCGCCGCTCGGCAGGGAGACAAATAGTGCGCTTCCTACGCTAGGGCGCTGTAGCCGCGCAGCGGTCGCAACTCTTCACGCGATACATGCGCAGTCGATACGTGCTTATAGTGACCTTGGACCCACAGTCGCATTGGCAAACCCAACTCGAAAATGATGGGGCAAACTGCAACGCCTCTGGAGACATAGTGGCTTTCCGCCAAGCACCGTGCACTAGGTAGCAGTTATCAACCCAGCCTTCGATCACGCGCCCAGCGCGCCGTTTATAGGTCACAAGGCTGCGCGGCTCCAATTTGCAAATCACTTCTACGGGTATCGGCTCCGGCTCATACGGGTGCAGTATTGTAAGGCGTCCAAGTCGGCAGCCCCGCCCCATCACTACCCACGGCAGAAGCTTTGAGTACTGCGGTTTGAAATTGGGGTTTTGATGCCGCTTCCAAAGGTTCCCAAGTCTATGAAGGACCGTGCGAATGTGCGGGGGTTTTATCCCAAGCTGTTCCGCCACGCCCACGGAATTCATGTTGGCGCGCCAACTCAGATAAACAATGCTCGTAACAACGGCTGCGCTCTTGCTCAAAATCATAAGCTGCGTATCCAAGTTCATAATTTGCAAGCTAAGACGGCGCAATTTTCTTTTGTTGCCGGGCTCCGTATCCCTCGTCGTAACGTATTCCTTCGTCAATTTCGTAAGCACGGCGCTAAGATTTGGGCGATGTGTCTCAAGCACCTTCATGGCATGAGCCAGCCGCTCTTGCAACGTGTGCCCTTCTACTGGCCGCAACCGCGTGCGGTTTTCCAAATAAAGCACGATAAGCTCGCGTAGCTTGCTGTCGTCGGTCGCCCATTCTGGGGCTGGCTTATGCTTACCGCTGACAAGTTGCACGGGCTTGCGAATGCCCATGCCCGTGTAGTCGGCAAAATCAATGCCGGTACTCTCAAAACCATTCCGCGTTTTGGTGACGCTTACGGCTTTCTTTGGCTTAATGTAAGTGTGTCTATCGAAATGCAGGGCAGGATTTTCCGGGGCTGATGGTAAACGACGAACGGGAAAAACAGTGTGCATGTTGTCCCTCGGTAACTGGCGCACAAGTGCCGCGAAGTGTTATGGGTATGCTTAAGCCAATGTGGCGTCGCCGCGCACGATAGAACGCACAGCAGTTTCGATGTCGGCGTGCACTATCGGTCCGGGCGTTACGAATCTTCCATTTATTGTGGGTGGATGAGCTTCGCCGGGCGTTACCAAATCCACAAGAACCACAGGGCCGCGCGTCATCTGAATGTTCACCAACCCATCCACAGCGGCAGCTTCGACGGCCGCGCGCGTACTGACTAGCAGCGCGTTTTCGGCATCGTGCATCGCCTTCACGGCTGCAAAATTATCAAGATCTCCGGGAGAACATTCGTTTCGGTCGCTCATTAGAATCTCCTCAAAACTTTTTTTGGAAGCTGGGCGGTTTCTATCGGTCGCTTATGCGCACGCAGGCGCAGCGCCTTCCCCGCCCAGCGCGGGGCGTGTTTTGCACCGGCAGTTTTTTGCTACCGCTTTGGGCACGCGTGGCCGCTACGTCCCAAACTGTTAGACGAGACCTGCCTGCTTGTCCGCGTTCACAATGGCTGTTGCCGCAGCAATTCGAGCTTGGGTCTCTGCATCGAGAAGCCGCCCTGCTTTTTTGTCCGCTTCAACAATGGCAGTCACCGCCGCAACTTGCTCTCGCAGGCTTTTATCTCTCATTGCTGGCCGGGGGTTTGCCATCGCACGCACGTGCCGGGCCGCAGCACGCTTTGCAAAATCAACGGGCGCGCCGAGAGCAACCATTCTTTGTTCCATACCTTCTTGAGTGGCTGCAAATTCCATTTTGGGGCCGCCCAACGTG